>Ga0213876_10000641_pt1 | contig 25375 bp, 22 predicted proteins | sample BarmaccomBMRX_R9_FD_160113 | JGI IMG/M metagenome (GOLD analysis project Ga0213876, IMG submission 160113) | Root-associated microbial communities from Barbacenia macrantha in rupestrian grasslands, the National Park of Serra do Cipo, Brazil - RX_R9 | ecosystem: Host-associated > Plants > Roots... | reverse complement strand
GGTTCGGGGTTCGGGGTTCGGGGTTCGGAGTTCGGAGTTCGGAGTTCGGAGTTCGGAGTTCGGAGTTCGGAGTTCGGAGTTCGGAGTTCGGAGTGGCATCCTGGGGGGTAGGTGCGAATGTCAAGTTCACAGTTGCCCAGGGTTTCTTAATCTGTGTCAATCTGTGTAATCTGTGGATGTATTCTCTTTTCTGCGTTCTTCTGCGTGTTCTGCGGATCATTTCGTTTTCCGGCCGGGTGAGCGTGCACCTCGGGGGAGATCGGACCTGGTTCTACGACGCCTCCGAACCCCGAACTCCGAACGCCGAACCTCGCCCGTTACCCGTTACGCTCCTTGCGTGCGAGCAGGGTGTACGAGGCCATGAATCCGCCTAACGTCCACAGCACAAGGTTCAGGAAACCCAGGTAGACAGGGGTGGCATCATTGAACACCGTGCCGTTTTTAAGGCGTGTGTTGTAGATCGAGCGGTACCACTGGTTGATGTTCTGGTAGGCTATCGTGTAATCGCGGGCCAGTTCGCCCGAGATGGATTGTCCCAGGATGAAGCTGGAGTCGGCGATTCGCTCCGCGGCGAAGCTTGGGAAAAGCTCGCTGACGACAAGCACGGAGGGCGGCATGTCGCTGGCGGCCACGGTGAAACCGGAAAACAGGATTTGTGGAATCAGGATGATGGGCACGAGCATCACCGCCTGAAGCGGCGATTTGGCCAGGTTTGAAAGCGTCAGGCCGATTCCGGTCGCCGCAAAAGCCAACCCGATGAGGCTGCCCAGCTGCAACGGCCAGAGCGCGGCCGGCTTGCCCCCGGCAAGGGTCAGGACGAGAAAAAGCAGGATGACCTGCAGGGACGTCAGGCCGCCCATCCAAAGGAACTTTGCCAGGAGGTAACTCCAACGGCTGAGCCCGACGAGCCGTTCCCGGCGGTAGATCGGCAATTCCCGGATAATTTCCTGGGCCGAGTTGCTGCAGCCGAACCAGAGGGTGGCAATGTAGGCGAAGAACTGGGTCAGCGGCGCCGACTGGCTGACCCAGGCCACAAGCGCACCGATCACCAGGGGTTGGCCGAGCACAATGAGCAGGTTTTTAAAATCCGCCCGGAAAATTGCAGCCTGCCTCTCCAGGAGGATGGGCAGCGAAAACGCCCGGCGAATCGGTTTCGGCAGCGTTCGAGGCTCCGTCGGTTCGCTTTTCGGGGGTGCAGGCTCAAAAGACGGGACGGTCGACGCATCCAGGTTTTGGAGGGTGTCATAAAGGTTGCTCAGGCGGGTCACCCCGAAACGTTCACGCGCAGCCTCCGGTGTTCCCTGGAAGACGATGCGGCCATCGACCAGGATCGCGATCTGGTCCATCAGGTACACGTTTTCCATCACGTGAGTGGTACAAACGACGGTGCAGCCGGTGTCGGCCAGCCCGCGCAGCAACTCCATCAGTTTAAATTCCGAAAGCGGGTCGAGGCCGGAAGTCGGTTCATCCAGGAACAGCAACGGCGGCCGGCTCAACAGTTCGACGGCCACGCTGGCCCGCTTGCGCTGGCCGCCTGAAAGCTGCTCGATCGGCAAATTGCTCCGGTCGGCGAGCCCGAGGTTCTGAAGGGTATGAGCAACCAGCGTGCGGATTTCGGAACGGGGGGTGCCGGCCGGCAACCGGAGGCGTGCGGCGAACGTGAGCGCCTCGCGCGCAGCCAGTTCCCGGTGGACGATATCGTCCTGCGGCACGTACCCGAAAAGGGCGCGCAGTTCGTGGAGATGTTCGTAATACTCGGCGCCGTCGACGAGGATTTCCCCGGAATCGGCCGGACGCAGGCCGCTCAAGGCATTCAGCAACGTCGTCTTGCCGGCGCCGCTGGGACCCAAAATCCCGATGAACTGCCCGGGCTCGGCTACAAAGGAGACGTTCTTGAGGATGGGAGGGTTTTGGCCCCGCTTGACGACCAGGTTTTGAGCCACAATCCGGCCCACGGACAAGCGGTAAGTCCGGACCAGCTGGCGGCCGTCAAAAACAAAACAGAAAGGCCCGACCTGAACCTGGTCGCCGATGACCAGGTCATGCGCATCGAATCTGCGCCCGTTGACAAACGAGCCGGCTTTGCTGTGCAGGTCCGTGATCCGGAACCCATGCGGTCCCTGTTCAATCCGGGCGTGCTGCCGGGAAATTGCGACGTCATTCAGCTGGACGTTGGCCTCCTCACTCCGGCCGATGACAATCGGTTGGTCAAGCGGGATCGCGTTGGCCAGCTTGCCTTGCACCCGCATCCGGCCGCGCCCGGCTTCCGTCTGTTCGCCCGGAACCCCATCCGCCGAGGCTTGAACGCCGAACCCCAGGATGACGGGACCGAGCGTGATGCGGTCGCCCGATTTCAGTTCGGTGCGTCCGCCAATCTTGACTTGATTGACTAACGTGCCGCGCTGGCTGCCAAGGTCCTCGATGAACCAGTTGTCGCCGTCCCGTACGAGCCGGCAATGGCGGCGCGAGATTTCGGGGTGCACCAGCACCAGGTCGGCCTCGACCGCGCGACCAATGACGCTCGTTTGAGAAATTGAAAGGGTACGCGGCGGTAGGCCACTAACGATTGAGAGCTGCGTTTCCAATCTTCATGAGCACAATCTTCCTGAGACGAAACATCGTCGAGCAGAAATTCAGGCACCTGCCACTTAAAGACTCTGAAATCCCGGCCACAAAAGTCATTGCCGAGCGCAGCATCCTGTTGCATCCATTAAGAGCCGTCAGGGGCCATGGATCGTAGACATGCGAACCCCGCCAGGGCAGGAATGCAGCAACGGTAGTATGCTTTACATTGCCGTGGTGCTCTGACGGCCTTTTTTCGATGTCCCGGCGAGCCTGGCTCGCCCCGTTAAAAAGGTCTTGATTTCAGCCCGACACAGACTTAGACACCCACCCATCGGCCCCGGCGAGGCTTTACCGGCGGCAACGCTCCGAGGTTGGTGATGGTCAGGTTTCTCCTCACGCTTGCCCTTTTATGCGCTCTAGGAACGGTGGGTTTCGGTTATTTCAACCGGGCGAAGTTGGGCCGTTTGGTCCAGGATCTGGCTTCCGTCCGCCAGGAGAACGACCGGACAAAAGCGGCCATGGCACAGCTGCAACAGCGCTTTAAAGGCGGCGAGGAACGCCAGGCCGGCGAGCTTAAGATCATGCAGGATCAGCAACAAAAGCTCACCGCGGATCTTACCGCCACCAAGGCGCACCTGAGCAGGGCAACCGAACAACTGGATCTCCGGGACAAGGAAAATAAAGCGCTCACGGCAGCTTTGACGCAGGCAGGACAAAATATCGAACAAAAACAACGGGCGGAAAGTGAACGCAACGCCTTGGCCGGCCGCCTGATCCGGGTCGAAGACACGCTCAACCAGTTCCGCCTCAACCTGGAGGCGACACCAGCCGCAAAGGGTAAGCCGAAGGCGGGACTGCCCGTTGAGGGAACGATCATTTCAATGAACCCGGGCGCTCAAGCGTTGACCATCAGCCTCGGCAGCGATGCGGGCCTGGCGCCAAACGCGCGCCTGACGGTCCTGAAAAACGGTGTAACCTTGAGCCAGTTACGCGTCGTCTCCGTGGAGAAAGACAGTTGTGTCGCCGAATTTATCTCGGCAGCGCCGGAAAACTTTTCCAAAGTCGCCGTCGGCGATCCTGTAACCCTGGCCATACGATAGATAAAGTACACGATGAACAGAGTGCTCCTCGTTCTCGGCTGGATGGCTTTGCTGACCGCGTGCCAGACGCCGCAAGACGACAGAACGACAGAACAACGGAAACCGCAATTCGGACAGCCGGAAAGCACGATTCCTTGGAACAAACCGGAATCATGGGAACAGGCAGGTTCGCTCGGAGCGATGCCCGGTCTCACGTCGCCTCATTGATTGAAAGTCCTGGTTTTCCGGGGAGGGGCCCTTGGGGATTTGATCCTTACCCTTCCTGTCCTGGCCTCGCTTCGGAGGGGGTATGCGGGAGCCGGCCTTCGCTTGTTTGGGGTGATGCCCCAAGCACGCCTCAGCCGCCCCGTCGCAGCCGGGGTTTATGACCTCGACGCCGCCGGGATGGTGCCGCTCTTTGTCGAGAACGGCGGCAAGCCGGACGCCGCGTTACTTGAAGCCGTCGACGGTGCGGATCTGGCCCTGAGTTATCTCTCGGATCCGGCGGGCGTCCTCGGCTCCAATTTGCGGCGCTGGGGCGTAAAGCGTCTCGTTGCCGGCCCTTACCGCATGGATGAACACGGACCGCATGCGGTTGAACAGTTGGCCGCGCCGCTGGCCGGCCTTGGCCTCCCGCTTGTCTGCCCCTTTCCGAGGGTCGAATTTCCGAAACCCGGGGCTCAGTCTGAAGGGGCCGGCCTTGCCTTGCACCTGGGGAGCGGTTCCAGCCGGAAGAACTGGCCTTGGGAGCGGTGGCGGCGGCTGATTGAAAAGCTGCAGGCGGAAGGCTTGGCCCGCCACGTTGCCCTGGTAAGCGGGGAAGCCGACCAAGGGCCGACCAAGGCATTCCTGTCCGGGTGGCGCGGCGGCCGGGTGGACGTCTGGGATCGGCTCCCCTTGCCCGAGCTTACGGGCCGGCTGGCCGCTTGCGCAGCTTTCTTCGGGCACGACTCCGGGATTTCTCACCTGGCAGCCGCGGCGGGCGCCCCGGTCCTGGCCCTTTTCGGTCCCACCAATCCCCGCGTTTGGGCGCCGCGGAGCCCGCGGGTACAGGTGGTCGTATCGCCGTCCGGGCAGATGCAGGGGCTCGCCGTGGACGATGTGCTGGAGACGGCGCGAACCATGTTCTGAACGCCCCCACCGCCACGCGCGCAAGTTGGCAAGTTGGCAAGTTAAGAAAATGTGAAACATTGGCCGCGGCGGCGACAAATGAAGTCCGGCCGTCCACACGTTCTGTATGCGACTGTCTCGTAAGATTGAAAAACTCTGGACGGGCGAATTCCTCGATAGCGCCGTCGATGCTTTCCACCGTTGGCGTCACCCGCTCGACGCCAAAAGCCTGGTTCAGAAAGTTGACCTGGCGAAGTTAGACCTGATCCGCGCCAAGTACGAAATCCAGGGCGAACGGGTAGCCTGGCCGAAGTACGTCAACGCCGAACACTGGTTTAACAAAGCGATCGGACAGGTGCGCGAGTTGCATCTTGACCGCGGAACCGGCAAGACCATTCTCGACCTGGGCAGCGGCGCGGGCTATTTCCTGTTCACGTGCAAACAAGTCGGACACGACGGGCTTGGGTTGGACCTGCCGGAGCCGGCTTATTTCGGCGAGATGTTCGATCTGCTCGGCCTTAAGCGGGTCATCTGGCGCATCAACCCACACCAGCCCTTGCCTGATCTCGGCCGGAAATTCGATCTGGTAACCGCTTTCGCGATCTGCTTCAACGGGCATAACAGTGACCAGGTCTGGGGTCCGGCCGAATGGGAATTTTTCCTGCGCGATTTGGAGACCCGTTTTCTCAAGCCCGGCGGTGAAGTCTTTCTGGCATTGAATCCCGAGCCTTACGGCCACTTCACCCCGGAGTTGGAACGTTATTTCCGCGCCCGCGGCGGGTCGATCCACCGCGGAAAGGTGAGGTTGAGCGGAAACGCCGGGTAACAACCTTCGGGTGCCGCTCCCGCCTGTTCTCCGGGTTATCCGAAGGAGGCACCGTCGAGAAGCGGTTGCTCAAAGCCTCACCGTAGCGTACAGGAGGTGGGCTTTACTTTCGAAACGAACGTTGCTTTGGCATGAGCTTTTCTCCTCGGACCTCAGGTCCGCCTCAACGGTTTGCCGGCCTGACGCGCTGGCTGGCGAATTTGATTGCGCATCGAACCGGAGTGCTGGTCACCCTCGCACTGGTGGTCGCCGCGTCCGCACTCTACGTGACGGTTACTCGCAGGAACCTCGACTCGGAAGTGCTCGACCTTCTGCCCGCGCAATTTCCGTCGGTGCAGGGCCTTAAGATTTTCAACAACGAATTCTCCCAGGCGCGCCAGATGGTGTTTGCGTTCGTGGCCGACGAAGGCCACCAGGACGACATCGAGCCGTTCAAGGAACACTTCATGGCGGAACTCAAGCAGCAGCCGTGGGTGGTGCGGACCTTCGACCGGATCCCGCTGGAAACCGACGACGGCTTGAAAGAGGTGCAACGGCTCGTGCCTGTCCTGCTCCTGAATCTGCCCCCGGATCAGTTCAAGGACGCCATGAAACTCCTGGAGCCGCAAGCCATTCAGGAACGGCTTGCCCGGCTCCGTGACACGTTGACGGGCGATTCGATCCGGTCCCAAATCGAGGTGCAGGTGGATCCGCTCGGGTTGTTCAGCCGGGCCATGAAGCCTTTCGGGGAAAGTTCCGCGATGGACCAGGGCAGTTCCCTGACTTCGCCGGACGGCCTCCTCCAATTGGCGCTCATCATTACCAATCAGCCCGGACTCGGTCCCAGGGAGTGCCAGGCCGTGATGGACCAGCTGAATGCCTTCAAGGCGCGCATGCTGGCTGAGTGGACCGGTTACAAACCGAAGGTGCTGGTGACGGGCCGCACCGCGTACGTGGCCGAGATCTCCCGCAGCATGGATCACGACGGCATCATGAGCTCGACCCTCTCGATCCTGATCGTGAGCGGGTTGTTTTACCTCGCGTTCCGGCGGTTTTTGCCCCTGGTCGCGATTTGCCTGATCCTGGGACTGTCCGCGTTGTCCGCCCTGGCGATGGGCATGCTGGTATTTCGGAATCTGAACATGATCGCCATCGGGTTCTGCTCGATCCTGGTCGGTCTGGGCGTGGACTTCAGCCTCCTGCTGTTCGGCCGGTACCTGCAGGCCCGCCGGGCCGGCGATGACCATGCACGGGCGGTTTTTGTCTCCGTACGCGATATCGGGGCGGCCGTCTTTTACGTCGTGGTGACCACGGCCATCGGCTTCATGGCGCTGAGTTTCAGCAAGAGTTCGGGCTTCGCGCAGCTCGGCACCCTGGTGGCTTTCGGCGTCGCGTTCGCCGGCCTGTACATGACCCTGTTCCTGTTCATGTTTTTCAAGCGGGTCCGGCCGGCGACCGGCACCGACTTTTTACTGGCCGGCGCCACCCGGTACGTCGAAAGCGTTTTTCGCCGGCCGGCGCCGTTGCTGGCCGTATCGGGCACGATCCTGGGGATTGCGGCATTGATCGCGCTCCTGCCCGTGGTCCCGCTCGAGTTTGATACGAACCCGCGATCACTGGAGCCGAAGCGAAGCCAGGCCTCCATCGCCTTGCGTACGATCGCCGACAAACTCAACCAGGAGGCAGACCCGGTCACGATCGTCATCGACGCGCGCGATCCTCAGACTTTTCACGATCGCTGGGAAAAGCTCACTGATGACCTGAGTGCCGCTCAAAAGGCGGGTGAGATCAAACGGTTCAGCACGCCCGTGGCCCTGGCGCTTTCGCCCGGACGTTTTGCCGAGAATCGGACGTACCTGCAGGGCATCGACCTCGGCGCGGTAACCCGGAACGTCCGCGCGACCCTCGATCAGAACGGGTTCGACCCTAACGCCTTTGAATCGGTGTTCGGAATCCTGCAGCAACTCGACGCGCAGAAGCACCAAACGGGTCTGCCTGACTGGTCGCAGTTGTTTCCGCAAAGTTCCAGCTGGTGGTTCTTTATCGACCGGTACTTTTCCGATCGTCCGACGCGTGCCGTCGGTTTTGTTTATCCGGACCACCCGCTCCGCACCGAGGCTGAGCAGAAGCAGCTGCTGGAGCTGATTCACCGGTCGGATCCCGATGCGATCGTCACCGGTTGGAGTTTTACGCTGTTTGATCTGATCCCCTGGGCCGAGGGCGAACTCGTCACGTTCACGACGGGCGTGGGCATTACCATTCTGGTGCTGCTCTGGATCGTGTACCGGCGCTTGTCGCTATGGCTGATTCACGCCTCCGCCCTCCTGTTCTCCATGCTGGGCATGATCGCGTCCCTCAAGCTGATGCATTTGCCGATCAACCTGCTGAACGCGCTGGCCTTTCCGCTGGTACTTGCGATCGGGGTTGATTACGGCATCCAGTTCCTGGTCGTAAGCCGGCGTGAGGGTGACCTGAAGGAAAACCTGGCCAATGTCCTGAAGCCGCTCTCGATCTGCGGCCTGGCAACCGTTGCCGGGTTCGCCGTCCTGATTCCGGCTCAAAACCCGGCGCTCAGCGGGCTTGGCGTGGTCTGCACGACGGGCGTCGTTTGGTGCGTGTTGAGCACCTTCTTTTATATGGTGCCGGCCTTTGCGCTGCTTCAGCGCAGGCGCGCCGCCAGGCCGGTTGCGGACGCGATCGTGCGGGTGTAGGGGCCGAAAGCCGCTTGTAGGCGCAATAACGACACCAAAACCAAGCGCCACTGCGGCCACTGTCAGTAAAGTGGTCCGGAACCTGCCGTGCGCTTTTGACAGGTTTTTGGGGCCATGCTAGCCTCGCGGGGTCCGGCGTGGAGGGAGCCCTAGACGACCAACCGCGTTGGTGCTCCCTGTGAGTTCACTGCTTTACAGTCAAGTCCTGGTGTTGAACCGGCTCTGGCAAGCCGTTCACGTGTGCTCCGCGCGCCGAGCTTTCATATTGTTGTACCAGGGCAGCGCACAGGTGGTGTCGACCGATCCGGCCAACGAATATGCCACGCTGGATTTTCCGGAATGGCTGCGGCATTCCCAGGACTACAGGGGCGGTGATGTGGTCGGAACCGTGGCGCGACGGGTGCGTATCCCGAAGATCATCGTGCTGCGCACCTTCGACCGGCTGCCCAAAAAAGACGTAAAATTCAGCCGGCAGAACGTCTTCGAGCGTGATGGCCACACCTGCCAGTATTGCGGTTCCCGGTTTGAGCGGGCCGAGCTTAACCTTGACCACGTGGTGCCGCGGGACCGGGGCGGCCAGACGAATTGGGAAAACGTGGTTTGCTCATGCGTCCGGTGTAATACGCGCAAGGGCAACCGCCTCCCGCATGAAGCCAACATGCGGTTGCTGCGGGTGCCGCGCAAACCGCGCTGGCATCCTCTCAGCGCGTTTGCGCTCGAGCCTCAGCATGATGCGAGTTGGCGCAAGTTTGTCGACGTCTCCGTCTGGCGGGTCGAACTGGGCGATGCGGCCTAAACGGTAACGCGTAACGCGTAACGGGTAGCGGGTAGCGGGTAGCGGGTAGCGCGTCACGGGTGGAGGAGATGAGCGGCGGCAAGCCCTTGGAACGAAAACCGCTTGCTCGGCAGTGCTCCCGGCATAAAACTGCTTTTGGCCCTGATGATCCCGCAGATTCGAAAGCTCAAGTACGCGCAACCCTTTGTCGCCTTCTACCTCGAGTTGTCCAGTGGCCGGGTGATTAAGGTTGCCACCCCCGACCACATCGCTTTGGCTGAAGCCGGCCCGGGCCAGGTAGTTGTGCTCGACGATGACGGCACCTGGACTGCTTTGAGCGGTCTGCACCTGGCCAGCGTCGCGACTAATGATCCCCGGCCCAGGCGCCAGAACGGGCAAAACGCGTGAGGTACCCCTTCCGCGAGGCCCAACCGAGCCGCCCGGCCACCCCGCTACGCGTTACCCATTACGCTTATTGAAGGCGGAGATGGCCCGATCGGTTTCGCGACGTTCCGCTTTCTCCTTCAGATCCTCGCGTTTATCGCTGTGGGTTTTACCCTGGCCCAGGCCGAGTTCGAGTTTGACGCGATGGTTCTTCCAATAAAGCCGGAGCGCCACGAGGGCTTGACCTTTTACGGAGCTCGCTTCGAACAGCCGTGCGATCTCGGCCTTATGCAACAGGAGTTTGCGCCGGCGTTTCGGCTCGTGCTGTTCATGGCTCGCCCGCACGTACGGCTGAATGTCGGCGTCATAAAGAAACACGCCGTCCGGCTCAACCCTGGCGAAGGCGTTGTTCAAGTTGGCTAAACCCGCCCGGATCGATTTGACCTCGGTACCCTTCAGCTCGATACCGGCTTCGATCTTGTCCGTGATCCGGTAACTATGGTAAGCGCGCCGGTTGCTGGCAATCTCCGCTGACATGCCGGGAAGGATGCTCGATCACTCCAGGTCGGGCCCGGCTTGCGGGGAAGCATCGATTTTGAGTTTGCCCTCGATGATTTCCTTAAAGGCAATGTCGGCGTGCGACATGCGAGGACCCACTTCGACCAGCGGTTGCCGGCCATTGCTGAGTTGGCGTACTCGTTTTGAGACCACGTTAACCAGGACCGCCGTATTCGGGATGATCTTGGCAGCTTCCTCGAGCAAATGACTGGACATAGCGAATGGAAAGGCGCAAACAAAAAATACCCACGCAGGGAAACAGGAAAACTGCAGGCTAAAACTGCCCCTGTCAAGGGCGCATCGGCGGAATGCATCCGCCCGGCGTGCCGCCCTCAGCTGAATGGCTGCGGAATAAGTGCCCCCGCTGCCGCGTCCAGTCCCTTGCGGGGTCTAAGGTTCGGCGCCCGCCCCCGGCTGAGCCGGCGTCGTCTTGCCGCCGGCCTGATCCCGATCACCACTGTTACCGGGGGTTTGGGTTCGCGATTCCGCCGGTGCCGCGTCTTTCTTTTTCGTCTCGTTGAAAACGGGGAGATAATCGTACGTCGGATAATATTCGGTGCGGAACGCGCCCCAGACGCCTTTCTCAAAAGCCAGATTCACCTCACGAAGTTTTTCCGGGGGCAGCCGGAGGGTGATGACGTGTCCGATCCCCATGACGATGTGGTACGACAGAATCTCGACGCCCGGAGGCGGAAAGTTGCGGCGAAATCCCGTTTGGTCAAGGTGGCGATTAATCTCGTCGAGGGTTTTTGACTGGTCATGCCGTAGGAAAACCGTGAGCATGATCTTGCCGTCCGATCCCGGTTCCTGGGCGGAAAGTGGGGTTGACGGCAGAGCGGCGAGCAGCGCAAGGGCGGTTAGAAACGGTTTCATCAACCAGGTTCGCACGCAGACGATGGATCGTGAGTCCCGGCCGTGGCGCCGTTGGGGTCTTCCCAAAGCGGGGCGTCCTCGCTGCCCTCAGGACCGCCCCCGGTCCCGGGCACGTGGCGCACGTAATTTGACCCGAAGTTTTTTCGGAATTGCGGGAAAGTGCCGTTTTCGATCGCAGCCCGGATCTGGGCCATGAGGTTCAGGTAGAAATGCAGGTTGTGGATGGTTATAAGGCGGAGACCTAAAATCTCCTCAGCCTTGATCAGGTGCCGGATATATCCGCGGGTGAAGTCGTGGCACGTGGCGCACGCGCAACCCGCTTCGATCGGACGCTCGTCCGTCCGGAATCGCTGGTTTTTCAGATTGAGCGTGCCTTGAGCGGTGAAGGCGGTGCCGTTCCGCGCCAGCCGCGTCGGCAGCACGCAGTCAAACATGTCAACCCCGCGCGCGACCATCTCGACGATCTGGGGCGGGGTTCCCAAGCCCATCGCGTAACGCGGCTGGTCTTTCGGAAGGAAGGGCACGCTCTGTTCGACCGCGCGCATCATCGCGGGTTCGGGTTCGCCGACGCTGACGCCGCCGATCGCGTAGCCGTCGAAGGATTGCCCGACCAGTTCGCGGGCGCTCCGCTCCCGTAATTCCGGATAAACGGACCCTTGCACGATGCCGAAAACCAGGGGATGGCGGGCCGGATCCGCCCGGTCCGCCCACTCCCGGCAGCGCCGGGCCCAGCGCAAGGTGCGTTCGAGGCTGGCCTCCGCGTACGCTCGTTCGCATGGATAGGGCGGGCACTCGTCAAAAACCATCGCGATGTCAGACCCTAGGGCGGTCTGGATTTCCATCGCGATTTCCGGACTCAGGAAACAGGGACGCCCATCGATGTGGCTGCTGAAATGGACGCCTTCCTCCTTGATCCGCCGCAACCTGGCCAATGAGAAAACCTGGAAACCGCCGCTGTCGGTAAGGATCGGGCGCTCCCAACCCATGAACCGGTGCAGGCCATCAAAATGTTCGATGACCTCCAGGCCGGGCCGCAGGAAAAGATGGTACGTGTTTCCCAGGATGATCTGCGCGCCGAGTTCACGCAGTTCGGCGGGACTGGTGGCTTTCACGGTGCCCTGAGTACCGACGGGCATAAACACCGGGGTCTCAATCGTACCGCGGGGCATCTGAAGCCGGCCGCGACGCGCCTGCGAGCATGGGTCGGTGACCAGCAGTTGAAACGCCATTCGGGGAGAGTGTCGGGTGTCGGGTGTCGGGTGTCGAGTAAAGTTCGGGGTTCGGAGATGGTCTTCCCGCCGTGGTCACCGCGTGAACTCTTCCACTGCACTCGACACCCGACACCCGGCGCCCTACACTGGCGGATGTTCCACGTTGGCGAGCATCTGTCCAAAACCGGCGGTTTCGACCTCAAGGCCCTTATGGTCGAGCCCGAAAGCAAGATTTCTCTTACCAAGGATTTCGATCCCGGTTACACGGGCGACTACAAGGATAAGGGCGACGCGGAGGCGGCCACGCTGCACAACGTCCAGCAACTTGCCACGTTCCAGGACATCCTCTACGCCAGCCGCACCTACGCGCTCCTGATCGTTCTCCAGGCATTGGACGCGGCCGGTAAGGACAGCACGATCAAGCACGTCATGTCCGGGGTAAACCCGCAGGGCTGCGACGTCCATAGCTTCAAGTCGCCCAGCGCGGAAGAGCTCGGCCACGATTACCTTTGGCGTTCCGTCAAAGTGCTGCCTGAACGGGGGCGCATCGGGATTTTCAACCGTTCCTATTACGAGGAAGTGCTGGTCGTTCGTGTGCATCCGGAATTCCTGGCCGCGGAGCATCTGCCGCCGACTGATCCGGATACCTCCCTCTGGAAACAGCGTTTTCAGGAAATCAATAACTTTGAACGCCACATCGTCGATAACGGCATGATCGTGCTCAAGTTCTTTCTGAACGTCTCAAAGAAAGAGCAGATGAAGCGATTTCTGGCCCGGATCGACGACCCGGAGAAAAACTGGAAGTTTTCGGCCGCGGACCTTCGGGAAAGGAGATACTGGGACGACTACATGGACGCTTATGAGGACATGTTCAACCACACGAGCACCGCTGCCGCGCCCTGGTTCATCATCCCTGCCGATCACAAGTGGTTTACGCGCCTGGCGGTGTCGCAAATCATCGCCGAAACGATGGCGAGCCTGAGTCTCGCCTACCCGAAGGCTACGCCGGAACAACTCGCGGCGCTCCGGAAGGCCAAGGACGAGCTCGAGGCCGAGAAGAAGGCCTAATACCATTCCGACGGCCATGGAGGTAAAACAATGCTTTCTGCCGCCCCTTCAGCAAACCCAACCCAGCGGGGCGGGCGTTTGTCAAGGTGGGCGTACGGACGTGACGCCTTAGGAGGGCTCGATCGTGATTTTACGGTTACCCAGGGGGTAAAGCCCTGGGCTAAGGTCCCCCGGCCCGTTGCGCCTAAGACGGATTTAACGCCGTGCGGAGCATCCGGCAGCACCTCCTCCCGCCGGAATTCTACCGAACTATCTGTGTAAATGGTATAACAGAGAACGCTCGGTCACCCGGGACCGAACCCCGAACTCTTCCTCTTCCCGCCGTGGTCGCCGTGTTCCGCCGTGGCGCCGTGTGATTCTCCTCCGCTGTGCCCGCCGTGTGACCGAACTCCGAACCCCGAACCCCGAACGCCACCCGACACTCCTCACCCGTTCCCCGTTACCTGCCCGCCGGTCAGCAATTCAAAAATCTCCCGGTATCGGGCCGCGGTCCTTTGGATGATTTCGGGCGGCAGGTAAGGTGCGGGCGGGGTTTTGTCCCAATCGAGCGTGTCGAGGTAATCGCGGAGAAACTGCTTGTCGAGGCTGACGAGCCTGGAGCCGGGCCGATGCTCCTCGGCCGGCCAGAATCGGGACGAGTCCGGGGTCAGGCATTCATCAATCAATGCAATCTCCCCGTCGATGAGCCCAAATTCGAATTTGGTGTCGGCGATGATGATGCCGTGGTTTGCGGCATGCGAATTTGCATCCGAGTAAAGGCCCAGGCTCAGGTCGTGCAGCTTATCGGCAGCCTCGGTACCGACCAATTCCACAAACCGCTGCCAGGGGATGTTCTCGTCATGCCCGGCCTGGGCCTTGGTGGCCGGGCTAAACAGGGGAGCCGGCAGCGGCGACCCGAGCTCCAGGCCGGCCGGCAGCGGATCACCCGCCAGCGTCCCGCGCTCGCGGTATTCGCGCCAGGCCGAACCTGCAAGGTAGCCGCGGACGACGCACTCGACGGGAAACGGTTCGGCCTTGCGGACCAGCATGGAACGGCCGCGTAACTTTTCCGGATACGCCTGCGGTTCCTCCGGGAACTCGTCAAAGTCAGCCGTCAGAAAATGGCTCGTTACGTGCGGAAAACGCTGGAACCAGAAGGCCGACAGCTGGGTCAGGATTTCGCCTTTTCCGGGTATGGGGTCGGGAAGAATGCAATCGTAAGCCGAAATCCGGTCGGTCGCGACCATCAGGAAGGAATCGCCGAGGTCAAACAACTCGCGCACCTTACCGCTGCGCACCTTCGGTATTCCCGGCAGTTCCAGGTCGGTAATGACGCTCACGCGCCAAGCTCCTCGATCAGTGACAACACTTTCGATTCGATTTCCGGCAACGCCAGTTCAACCGCCTGAAAGCCCAGGTCCGCCACGCTCCAATACTCGATGCGGTCGGCCCATTGGGGAAACTGAATCTGCATCATGCTGTGGTGTTCGTCCCTGTCCAGCGCGATCCGGCGCTGCGCCGTCTCCAGATCGTGCTCGGTCAGTTGGACACGGGCAGGTCCGGTGTGCCGAAGCTCGATTTTACGAACAGCCAGCGCGTCGATCGTGAACGGAGAAAGGTAACCCTCAACCCAATGAATCGCGAGGCCGCGCGAGACAGCCTTCCAATTCAGCCGCTTCAGTTCGGCGTAATGATTGAAGACCGCTTCCGCGAAGCGGCTGCGGTAGTAATTACCGGTGCAAACAAACAGAACCAGGCTCGTCACGTGCGTGATAAAATACAAGAAAGCCGGATGAATCAATCTCCGGCTGGCACGTGCCGGTCGCCGTGGTTGTAGAATGGGCATTTGCGCCGGGCCGCGATTGCCCGATAATCTACGTGAAAAAATGAGTTTCCAAGATTTGGGGTTGTTGGAGCCGGTGATGCACGGAGTGCAGAGTCTCGGCTACACCGATCCGACTCCCATCCAAGAGCGTTGCATTCCGCTCATCCTTCAGGGCCGTGACGTTGTCGGTTCGGCCCAAACCGGGACTGGTAAAACGGCGGCCTTTGCATTGCCGATCCTGACTCGGCTCAGACAGCGGACCGGGGTGGCGCGGTGTCTGATCCTTGAGCCCACCCGCGAGTTGGCGGTTCAGGTTGAGACCGCCATCCAGTATTACGCCCGATTCAGCGACCTCGAGATCGGCGTGTTCTATGGCGGGGTCGGTTATCACCGGCAGAAACAGCTACTGGGGTTCGGCGTGGATGTGATTGTGGCGACCCCGGGGCGCCTTCTGGATCTGCAGCAGCAAGGCATATTGAAGCTTTCGGCCATCGAGATCCTCGTCCTGGATGAAGTGGATCGGATGGTGGACATGGGCTTTTTGCCGGACGTCCGCAAGATTGTGCAGCTTTGTCCGAAGGAGCGGCAGACCCTGCTCTTTTCGGCCACGATTCCGCCGGAAATCGAAAACCTGTGTTCGTGGGTATTAAAGAACCCGGAGATCGTCGAAATCGGTGAACGCCGGTCAGTTGCGGAGACCGTAACGCATGCTTTTTACCCGGTTGCAGCCGCACAGAAGTTTGACCTGCTGGTGGCGTTGCTGGAGCAGACCCATTACCAGAGCGTCATTGTCTTTACCCGTACCAAACAAGCCGCAGACAGCATTTCGGACCGGCTTAAAGCGTTGCGGCACTCGGTTACCGTATTGCATTCGGACCGGAGCCAGGGGGAGAGGACGGCCGCCCTGGAAGGCTTCAAGTCAGGTAAATACGAAGTGCTCGTGGCTACCGACATCGCCGCACGGGGGCTCGATATCTCGGGCGTCACGCATGTGATCAACTATGATATCCCGCTGCACCCGGAAGATTACGTCCACCGGGTCGGACGAACCGGGCGGGCCGAACGGGTGGGGGATGCCTTTACGCTGGTTACCGCCGAGGAGGCGAAGGCGATGATCGAGATCGAGAAGTTTATCGGGCAGAAGATTCCCCGGCAACGCCTGCCAGGTTTCAATTACGTGTACACGGCGTTGTTTGATGAAGGGAAGAATTTGCTGAAGCCGGTCAAGGGCGTACGGACCAGCCGCGGCTATTCCTATGGGCGGTTTGGCCGCTAGGCCGCTGGCCCGCCGAATCACGCGAAAGCCGGGCGAGGAGGTCCGCTGCTTTGTCCCGCCGGGCCAAAGGCACGGCCGATACACCGGCAGCCATCATTAATTTAACCGCCGCTGCGGCTGGTATCCAGCCGGGCGGCCTCAATAACCTGCTCCACCGCGGTTGCAATCCGTTTTTGGTGAGTCAACCGGTCGCGCCATTCGCACGGAATCTTCTCCAGGCCAAGGTGCGCACCGAGCCACGCCCCCAGCATGGCGGCTCGTCCCGCATTGTCGCCGCCGGCCTGCAGGGTGGCCAGAATCGCCCTCTTGAAATCGTCCGGGTGCCGCAGGAACGCGTGGAGTGCCGCCGGAAAACTATGCTCAAGCGGGCAGGACTGACCGAAGCTGAGGGTCGCCGGGACAACGTCCTGCTCCAGGGCCGCCAAGGCAGCCCGGCACTTTTCCTGAACTTCAGGACCGGCTTCAGGTTCCAAGGCGGTAATCCGGTCGTCGACGGCAGCCAGCGCCGGGCGCGGCTCCAGCCCTTCCAGCAACCCGGACAAAAATAAGGCGTGCGCCTTCATGTACGCAATCGTCCGCGGATTATTCTGGCAAACCCGGGTTAAGGCTTCCACCCGGTTGAGCAGGTAGGGATCGGCACGGTGCCGGACCACCAAACCGGCAAGGCGCGAAGCAGTGCCAAGGTGGTCATCATCTGCACCCTTCTGAAAATCGAATTCATCGGCCCGGTGCGTTTCGGTAAACGTGCGGTAATTGCCGATTGTTCCCCTGGTTGACTGATCAATATAACCTTGGTATAGACCCGGCTCGAACGCTTCCAGAAATCGGAGACCGAAAGCGCGCGCGTCAAAATGGCCGACCTGAGCGATGGATTCCAACAGTACCAAGGCCCCGTCGCCGTAATGGGTTTGATCCCCCGGCTTTTTACCGAAATGGTAATCGCCCTCGGCGGGCGGCTCGAACCCGCTGAGCCCCTGGAGGAAACGCTGCCTCAGGACGTCGAGATCATAAATCCAATGGGAACCCAGGGCAGCGGCATCTCCTGCCAACTGTCCCCAGAGGGCGCCGCGCAACCGCTCTTCGGGCGTTGGCTGGCTGTTCGAATCGACCGTGGTCATGCCGTTAAAGGTAGAAGCAAATTGCATCAGTGTGAATCCCGGAGTGTGATCCCCGCAAGGTGGTTGATTAAATCGGCGGGCGCATGGCTCATTTGCCTGGCGGCGTTGAATCTACCCGCCACGGCAGCGAGTTCGAAAACGGGCAAAAAACATGTTGCGCAGAACCACCCGGCTGCATCTCACCATGGTTCGCACGCTTCATCGAAATCGGGTTCATCAAAGTCGCGGCCCGCAGAGCTGTCCCGGCCATCGCATGCGCGTGCGTCCGGATCACCGCGCGCGGGATCGTCCAAATCGCGCCAGGCAGGCTCATCCCATTCGTCACGTGCGAGCGCATCCAGATCGTTGCACGCGAGTTCAGCCGGGTCGCGCCGGGTGAGTTCAGCAGGACGGCGCGCCGTAAGCTCGTCAAAAGGCCGCGGCGTCAAGCGGAGCGAACGGCGCACGGCCCCCGTGGTGCGGAGCAGCGGCCGGTACGGCCGCGCGACGGTTAGCAGGACCGCGATCCGTGGCGCCCGCGAGAGGAGGAGGATCACTAAACGCCGGGTGACGGGACGGCAGGCGGCAACAAAACACGACCAAGGGCCGGTGCGCGCGGAAAAATTGGAGGAAATTTTCCCGCCCGGACACCGGTTTACGGACGAGGAAAGGGCGGAAGCCAGCGCGCTCGGCGTCTACATGCAAAATGGTTTGTGGAAAGATGCCTATAAATATTCGACCAGGGCCGGACGGCAGCATCCCGACCGTTGGTGGCTTCACGCCGCCCGGGCCGCCGCCGCAGCGAACGTGAATCGGCCGAAAGATACGATCGAATCGGTCGACCAGGCGCTGCTGACGAACCACGGCGACGCGAACCGGCTTAACCTTTCTCAGCTGTACATGCTTAAGGCCGATGCCCTCAGCCGCCTGAACCGCAAGTCTGAGGCCATCGAAAACTTTTACAACGCGGCCCGGGTTAATCCCAAGGACCCTTACAGCTGGGCCGGAGCAGCCTGGCTTTACGCGACCGCCGAAGATAGCCGCATTCGGGACGGAGCCCGTGCGGTCTCACTCGCGATCCAAGCGGCAAGACTGAGCCGGGAGCAGGACGGGACGATCCTCGACGTGCTGGCAGCCGCATGCGCTGAGGCGCGCGATTTTTCGGCGGCCCAGCGCTGGGAGCAAAAGGCTATCCTGACCGGTGACTCCACCGACACTCCATTTTACCAGCAGCGGCTTCAAAGTTACCAGCTCGGCCAGCCCTGGCGGGCGGGGGGACGGTAAGGGGTGTCGGTCGCACGGCGGGCACAACGACTGAGTTCACACGGCGAACACGGCGAACCACGGCGACCACGGCGGGAAGAGGGGGAAGGGGTTCGCAGCGGCTCATTGGGGGCGAGTTGCCGGTGTCAAGCTCCTGTTCCGTGGATCCTTTTCTGCGTGTTCTGCGTGTTCTGCGGAGGATTCTGCAAACTTCTCACCCGTCACCGCCATTCGTGCTTCGGGTATTTGCGTTGCAGTTCCGGTTTGATCTTCGGATAGACCTCCGACCAGAACGTGGAGAGGTTCTGCGTGATTTGCATCGGCCGATGATTGGGCGCAAGCACGTGAATGAGGACCGGCACCCGGTTGGCGCAGATGTGAAGGGTCGAATTGATGCCGTAGAGATCCTGGATGCGGGCTGCCAGCACCGGGGATTGACCTTCGGTGTAAGTCAGCTTCGGGCGCCGCCCGTTCGGCAGTTCAAACCGTTCAGGGGCGAGTTGATTCAACGCCTGCAACTGAGGGGCCGAGAGCCATGTGCGCAGTACCGGCCAGACCGCGCGTTCCTTGATCTCCCGGTAACTGGTGGCGCCGTAGCAGATCTGGGTGATGAGGTACCGGCGCGCCTCGGCGTCGATCCTGTGAAGGCCGAGTTCCGGATACCAACCTGCCAGGCAGTTCAGGCGTGCGATCCATTGTTCGACCTCATGATTCCAGTGCACCAGGGTGCACCGGCCATCAAGGACCTCCTGGGCGAGCACTTCGGCGGCCGCGTCCGCTGAAGCAGGCTCACCCTTCGTGACGTGAAGCACCAGGTCCCGGAATACCTGTTCCCGCCGGCCGATCACTCGCCGGTTGGCCGGGTCAAAAGCCACCACCTCGCGATTCTCAAAATCTTCCGGGTACAATTCCTGCAGCCATTCCTCGCGCACCGCGGTAGCGAAAGAGAGCAGCACCAGCAATTCATCGTTGCGTCCCTGGATTTCGCGGATCTCGGCGGCAACAAACAGGGGGCTCTTCTGTACCACGCTTTCACGGGCAAGCACGCCGTGCCGGCGATGCACCAGGTCGCATCGCAACGTGCCCGCATCGAGCCGGCGCGCCAGGTGATCGGAAAAACCTGCCAGCAGGCATTTGCCGAGCGCCTCGGCGTCAAATGCTTCCAACGGCCGTCCGATCCGAAGCTCCTCAATTTCCGCCAGGTCCAGAAACTGGTGATAAAGTTGTTTCACCTGCTGGGCAACCGCGTAGCGGATCCCGAGGCGACGGGCCTCATCGGCCCCCTGTTTGAGCGCGAACTGCCAGGCGCGGATCAGCACGAAAAAGTCGGACTCAGCTTCATCGGCGAACAGGAGTTCGCGATCGTGGTCCATCTGGCCGTTATCAGTTTTTTTGAGTAGGTAACGCTCCTGGGTCAGCGCGGCGATCAGCGCCACGGCGCGCACACAGTCAAGTTCGTCGGCCATGATCAACATCCGGGCGTACCGCGGATGCACCGGAAACGAAAGCATGCGCCGGCCCAATGGGGTGATGTCTCCGCCGTGGCGGTGAAGGGCCCCCAGGTCCTGCAGGAGGTCAAGGGCTCGTTCCAACGAGCGCGGGTCCGGCGCCTCGATCCAGCCGAAATGCTCGATGTCCTTCACCCCGCCGGCCTTGAGGTTCAGCACCACTTCGGCCAGGTCAAGCCGCTTGATTTCGGGTAAATCCTGAGGGCGCCGGTTAAGGTGATCGCGTTCGGACCACAGCCGGACGCAGCGGCCCGGAGCAGTGCGGCCTGCACGTCCGGCGCGTTGATCCGCCGAGGCATGGCTGATCTTCTCGGTGATCAGGGTATTGATGCCGCGGTGCGCGTCGTACTTCGCGATTTTGGCCAGGCCGCTGTCGATGACAAGGGTGATTCCGTCGATGGTCAGCGAAGTCTCGGCGACGTTCGTCGAAACCACCACCTTGCGTCCGTCGTAACGGGCGACGGCCGCGTCCTGGGCCCTGTGCGAGAGGTCGCCGTGCAGCGGCAGGACGATACCGTCGAACTTCGACCGCTTGACCTCTTCGATCGTGCGCGCAATTTCGTAGGCGCCCGGCATGAAAATCAGCACGTCGCCGCCGTCGTTTTCCGCTTGGGAGAGGGCATCTGCCGCCAGTTCCCAGGGAGGCTCATCCACCACCTGCCGCTTCAGGTATTCGATCTCGACCGGAAAGGTGCGCCCCGCGGAGGTCAACAGTTCGCAGGGAGAGAGGTAAGCCTGCAGCAGATCCGTGTCGAGCGTGGCCGACATCACCACCAGCTTCAGATCCGGACGGTGGGCCTGCTGGATTTCCACCGCCCGCGCCAGCGCGATGTCACCGTAAAGGTGTCGCTCGTGAAATTCATCAAAGATAATGACGTCGACGCCTTCCAGGTCCGGGTCGCTGACCATCTGGCGCAGCAGGATGCCCTCGGTAACAAAACGGATGCGCGTCCGATCGGACGTTACGTTGTCCAGCCGGATCTGGTAGCCTACCTCCCGGCCGAGTTCGGCGCCGCGCTCCTGGGCCACGCGCGCTGCCAGCATCCGGGTGGGCAGACGGCGCGGCTGCAGGACCACGATCTGACCCTCCCCGGCCAGGCCGTAGTCGAGGATCATCTGGGGCACCTGGGTCGATTTGCCGGACCCGGTAGGCGCCTGCAGAATCAGGCGATTACTGCGTTTCAGGGCCGCAACCAGGGCCGGTTCAAGTTCAAAGATCGGTAAACTACGCTCCACGACGCGCGCAATGAACTACACCCGGGGGCGGGTGTCGAGTAGGGTTCGGAGTTCGGGGTTCGGGGTTCGGAGTTCGGTCACACGGCGGCCGCAGCGGGTTTGGCGGGCACAACGTAAGAGTTCACACGGCGAACACGGAGAGCCACGGCGACCACGGCGGGAGGAGGAGAGTTCGGGGTTCGGAGTTCGGAGCGGCAGCATGGGCTCCGCCTCTCGGTGTGAAGTCCAGCAGTTGGGATTCTTTTTCTGCGTTCTCTGCGTGTTCTGCGGATGATTTAATCTTTCCGCCGTGGTCGCCGTGGCTCGCCGTGGTCGCCGTGTGAACTCTTACGTAGTGCCCGCCACACCCGCTGCGGCCGCCGTGTGACCGAACTCCGAACGCCAAACCCCGAACTCCGAACTCCGAACTATGCTGATCGCGCTGCATAAACCATTCGGGGTGCTGTCCCGGTTTACGCCCGACGGATCGCCGAATCGAACCCTGGCGGATCTCGGGTTGCCGCGAGGGGTTTATCCGATCGGGCGTTTGGATGCTGATTCGGAAGGGTTACTGCTGCTGTCGGATGAGGCCGGCTGGAACGCCGCTTTGCTCGACCCGGAGCGCGGCCACGAGCGGGAGTATTGGGCGCAGGTGGAGCGGGTGCCGGGAGCGTCCGCCTTGCGGCGGCTGTGCGAGGGAATCGTCATCCAGGGACGCCGGACCCGGCCGGCCGAAGCCTGGATTCTGGACCCGCAACCGCAGGTGCCGCCGCGGGATCCTCCCATCCGCTTCCGTATAAACGTGCCCGAATGCTGGCTCGCTTTGGTCTTGCGAGAGGGCAGAAACCGCCAGGTACGCCGGATGACGGCGGCCGTCGGGCATCCGACCCTGCGGCTGGTCCGGGTGCGTATCGGCGGGTGCAGACTCGGCGACCTCCCTCCGGGGGAGTGGCGTGAACTGTCGTCGGAGGAACGCCGGCAGCTGGAGAGATGACGGACGATGGAAGCGTGTTATGGTCTCGGGATTTGGGCGTAGGTAGATGCGGACGATTTTCAGGGTTTTCAAATACACGGGGCGCTACCCCGTAACGGCGGCCGCCACCCTCGGGTGTGCGGCATTGAGCACGGTGATGGTGATTGTTTTTCCGGCGGTGACCCAGCGGATCATCGACGTAGGTATTCGTGGGCACCGGCCGGACCTCATCGCGCCGTTGATCCTCCTGGCGGTGCTCTCGTTTCTGATCCAGAACTCCGCCAACGCGGTCCGCATCATCCTGAACAACACGTTCGAGCAGAAGGTGATCTTCGATCTCCGCAGCGACCTTTACGATCACATCCAAAAACTGCCCCTGCAATGGTTCGAACACCGCGCCACGGGTGACATCATGACCCGCGTGCTCGAGGACGTGAACGCGGTGGAACGGGTGCTCATCGATGGAATCGAGCAAGGTTCCGTTGCCTTGCTGCAGGTGCTGATCGTCGCCGGCCTGCTTTTCTGGCGCCAGCCGTGGATCGGTTTGCTCAGCATGGTGCCGGTCCCGTTCCTGGCGGCGGGGGCTTTAACCTATACCCTGACCGCCCGCGCACGGTATGGCGCCCAGCGCCGTGCCGCCTCGGAAATGAATTCACTTCTGCACGATAACCTTTCCGGGGTGCGCCAGATCAAAGCCTACGTGCGGGAGGCGGCCGAGCACGCCCGGTTTAATGCCGCGAGTGAAAAACTCAAGGCTGCCACCCTGGTGGTGATGAAAGCATGGGCGCTTTACTCGCCGGCAATGGAATTTCTGACGTCCTGCGGCCTGGCGATCGTCACCGGGGTGGGCGGAAAGGCGGTCCTGGACGGCAGGATGGAGATCGGTGAACTGGTCGCGTGCTTGATTCTGGTCCGTTTTCTATACGAACCCATCGGCCGCCTGCACGGCTTGAACCAGATGCTGCAGGCTGCCCGCGCCGCCGGGCAGCGGGTCTTCGAAATCATCGACGAACCGGCTGAACGGGACCTGCGGCCTGACGAGAGCGTTGTCGGTGCGACCGGCAGGGTCGAGTACCGTAACGTCAATTTCGGCTATGCGCCGGACCGGCGGATCCTGCATAACGTTTCCCTGACGGCTGAGCCGGGCCAGACGGTTGCGCTCGTCGGCGCCACCGGGGCGGGCAAATCGACGCTGGTCAGCCTCTTGCTGCGTTTTTATGAATTGGCGCCGGACGGGGGCGACATTCTGATCGACGACCGGCCCATCAAATCGCTGTCAAAGCTCGCCGTGCGGCGTGCCATCGGCTTCGTCAGCCAGGAGAGTTTCCTGTTCCACGGCACCATTGCGGAAAATCTGCGTCTGGGCCGGCCCGGCGCTTCAAACGAAGAACTCTTCGAAGCGCTCAAAGCGGCGGACGCTTACGATTTTGTCATGCATCTCCCGTCGGGCCTGGACACCAACGTCGGTGAACGCGGCGTGCGGCTGAGCGTCGGTGAAAAGCAACGCCTTTCCATCGCGCGCGCCCTGCTTAAAGATCCGCCCATCCTTATCCTGGACGAGGCCACGGCGAGCGTCGACACTGAGACCGAGAAGCAGATTCAGCGGGCTCTGCAGCGTCTGTTGCTGGGCCGTACGAGCTTCGTGATCGCACACCGCTTGTCCACGGTGCGCGATGCTGACCAGATTCTGGTTCTGGAACGCGGCCGCATCGCCGAGCGCGGCACCCACGACGAGTTGCTGGCCCAAGGCGGTCTGTACGCCCGACTATGCGAGAGCGGATGGTTCCTCGAAAGCGAACAGGAGGACGATTTGACGGTCGCGGTGGAAGGCTGACGGCCGGGCGAAATGCAAAACGAGTTGTAATTAAACGGCCGCTCCCTTACCCTTGAGTCAGGCCGGTTCGACTCGGAGCCTAGGGTTGCCGCCCTTCGGAGTAGCGTCAACTTGTAGGCTCCGATTTTTTACCGGACCCTGGATACGACACCTTGCTTTACCAGATAGGCAACTTCACGCAAATCGCCCTCGTCAATATCGGCAGCATCCTCTGGCTGCTCCTGAACACGATTGAGGAAATGGGCGATAATGTTCGCCGCGGCCGGCTTCCGTTCCGGTTGAGGGCGTTCTTTGCCCAGACCGAACGAACCGGGGTAGGCTCGGTGCCGCTCGTTTTGCTGGTCTCCTTCTTCCTGGGCCTGACGATGGCTTTGCTGACCGGCTACCAATTGCAAAAGTTCGGCACGGAGCGCCTCGTGCCCACCCTGATCGCGATCTCATTCACCCGTGAACTCGGGCCGTTGCTGACGGGTATCGTGCTGGCGGCGCGCATCGGGGCGGCGTTCACCGCCGAATTAGGCACGATGCAGGTGTCTGAAGAGGTTGAGGCGCTCGAGGCCATGGGCATCGGTCCGCTGCGGTTCCTGGTGGCGCCCAGGCTTATGGCGATCACGTGGTTGTTGCCCTGCCTCTCGGTCGTCTCTTGCGTGGCGGCGCTGATCGGGTCAGCCCTCATTTCCTGGATGACGTTGAATCTCGTGCCGGCCTTCTACTTCGATGCCGCCCTCAGCAGCCTGCTGGTGAGCGACATCGTCATCGGGCTGTTCAAAGGCATGTTTTTCGGCCTCCTGATCGGGTTGATTGCCTGCTTCAAAGGTCTTTCCGTCAAGGGCGGCGCTGAAGGGGTCGGAACGGCGACGACGGACAGCGTCGTGATCGCGATCACTGCGGTGATCGGGTTTGACACCTTGTTCAACGTCATAGCTACCAAAATCACCGGATGAGCGCCCATACCCCGTTGATTCAGCTGAAGGATGTTGCTCTGAACTTTGGGGATCGTACGGTACTCGACGGCGTCAACCTGGCCGTTCAGCCGCGCGATCGTCTCGTGATCATGGGACAGAGCGGTGGCGGCAAAAGCACCCTGCTCCGCCTGATCCTCGGCATCCTGAAGCCGACCCGGGGCGAGGTGCTCTACCGGCACCTGCGGGTGAACCGGTTGGGCCGCGGCAGGCTGAACCGGCTCCGGTCGCGCATCGGCATGGTCTACCAGTACTCGGCGCTGATCAGTTCGCTGACCGTCCGCGAGAACCTCGCGTTGCCGCT
>Ga0213876_10000640_pt1 | contig 25381 bp, 27 predicted proteins | sample BarmaccomBMRX_R9_FD_160113 | JGI IMG/M metagenome (GOLD analysis project Ga0213876, IMG submission 160113) | Root-associated microbial communities from Barbacenia macrantha in rupestrian grasslands, the National Park of Serra do Cipo, Brazil - RX_R9 | ecosystem: Host-associated > Plants > Roots... | reverse complement strand
GAGCTGGCGTCGCGCCGCCCGCGCCTCGGTGAGCAGGTCTCCGGAGTCGAGCCGGATCGCGCCGAGCCCCGTCCCGGCTGCGGCGACCGCGTTGCGGATGCCGCCGGAGACGTCGTACGTGTCGACCAGCAACGTCGTGCCGGGTCCGAGCGATGCGACCTGCGCCGCGAAGGCGGCAGGCTCGTCGTCGTGCACCAGCGTGAAGGCGTGAGCCGCGGTGCCGGTGGTCGGGATCTGCCACCGACGCCCCGCCGCGAGATTTGAGGTCGAGGCGAAACCGCCGATGTACGCCGCCCGCGCGCTGGCGACGGCCGCTTCCTCATGGGTGCGCCGGGATCCCATCTCGATGCACGGCCGATCGCCGGCGGCATGCACCATCCGGGCGGCCGCGGTGGCGACAGCGCTGTCATGGTTGAACACCGAGAGGATGAGCGTCTCGAGGACGACGCACTCCGCGAAGCTGCCCTCGACCGTGAGTACCGGAGAACCGGGCACGTAGACCTCGCCCTCGGCATACGCGTCGATGGAGCCCGTGAAGGCATAGTCGGCCAGGTATTCGCGCGTAGCGGCATCGACCACCTTCGACTCCACGAGAAAATCGAGGGCGTCATCGTCGAATCGGAACATTGGCAACAAGTCGAGGACTCGTTGCAGTCCGGCGACGACGCCGTACCTGCGTCGCCCCGGCAACGACCGGGCGAAGACCTCGAACACGCATCGGCGGGCCGCCGCGCCGCTGCGTAACGCAGCCTCGAGCATGGTCAGCTCGTATTGGTCCGTCAGGAGGGCGGGGGTGCCCGTGGGGGTGAGACTCACGCACAGACTTCATCAGGTTCCGGCGCGAGCGTCTGCGTCGGGATCCGTGGCGGCTCTGGGAGGCGGATCATGAGGATCACGCCGGCCACGACCGCGATGGTCGCGATGGCGGACCGCACCGTGAACGGCTCCGACAAGATCAACGACCCCAGAATGACCGCGACGACCGGATTGACGAACGCGTAGGTGGTCACCAGCGAGAGCTCCGCGTTGCGCAGCAACCACACATAAGCGGTGTAGGCGAACAACGACCCGAAGACCACGAGGTATCCCCACGCCAACCAGGCGTCGGTCGTGACCTCGCTCCGGTGAAGGTCGGCGAACTCGCCGGAGACGGCGGCAACCACGAGGCAGCCGATCCCGCCGCAGAGCATCTCCATCCCGGTCATGACCAAGGGCCGTCGTACGGCGATTGCGGTCTTCGACCAGACCGAGCCGGACGCCCACGACAGGGCCGCGGTGACGGTCAGCAGCGCGCCGCCGAGGCTGACCCGCCCGCTGCCGCTGCCGATGACGAGCACGCCGACGCCCGCGAACCCGAGGCTGAGCCCGGCGACGAGCTGGCGCGACGGCGCGCGACGGGAGATCAGCGCCGTCAGCAGCGCCGCCCAGATCGGGATCGTTGCGAGGATGACGGCGGCCATTCCCGACGGCACTCGTTTCTCCGCGATGGACACCAGCCCGTTGCCGCCGAACGGAAGCGCCAACCCGATCACCGCTGCCGAGAACCACTGGCGGCCGCCCATCGGGTCGGGCAGCCCGTCCGGTGCCGGCCGGCGAGCCGTCACGGCGAGCATCAGTAGACCCGCGACGACGAAGCGCGAACCGGCGAGGATCAGCGGCGGCAGGCCGGTGCCGTGGCTCGGGTGCACCGCCACCCGGATCGCGAGATAGGTCGAGCCCCAGACGAGGTAGACGACCCAGAGCGCGAGCCAGACCTGGGTTCGGCTGGCGCGGGCTCCCACGATTCGACACTAACCAGCCGGTGCCACCGAATATCGAGTGCTGATCCGAGCGCTCGGGTTCGGCGCAGGTGGCAAACTGGAGAGATGGCCGCGCCGTCGATCGAACAGGTCCAGCGACCTGACCACGACGAGGTCGTCGATCCTGACCGGCCGTGGGTCGCAGTGGTCTGGAACGACCCGATCAACCTCATGAGCTACGTCACATGGGTCTTCCAGAAGCTGTTCGGATACGACCACGAGAAGGCCAAGCGGCTCATGCTGGACGTGCACCACAAGGGCCGCGCGGCGGTGACCTCAGGCAGCCGCGAGCAGGTCGAGGCTGACGTCCAACGCCTGCACGGTGCAGGCTTGTGGGCGACACTGCAGCAGGACTGATCGGCTCGGCGACGGTAGGGACGACGGGGTGGGTTCGGTACGGCGCCGCGCTGATCGCGTGCGGGTGCAGCTGGAAGAGGCCGAGGTCTGGCTGCTGATGTCGATGACGACGCAGCTGATCGCGCTGCTGCGCGAGGACTCGGCCACGGAGTCGACGGATCCGGTGGATCCGTTGCACACCTTGGTCTTCGGCCCGACCGGTGACGCGCGGCCGCCGGAGGATCCAGTGCTGCGACGCCTGCTGCCGGATGCCTACGCGGACGACGCCGAGGCAGCCGGGGAGTTCCGCCGGCTGACAGAGGGCGATCTGCGGGCCGCGAAGAGCAGCGGGCTGTCGCGGATCATGACCGACCTCTCGGAGCGCGGGCAGGCCAAGCGCGGCGGTGGGATCAAGTTCGAGCTCGACGACGACGGGGCCGCTGAGTGGTTGTCGGCGCTGACCGACCTCCGGCTGGCCCTCGGCACGCGGATCGGTGTCAGCGAGGACATGGCCGAGGAGCGGGCCGGCCTCGATGTGGATTCGCCTCGGTACGCCGAGATCGCGACGTACGACTGGCTGTCGTGGCTGCAGGACGCGATGGTGCGGGCGCTCACCGGCGAGTGACGCCGTACCCTCTTTCGCGTGCTGAAGATCAGCGAGGAGCTGCGCGACCAGATCGTGGCGCACGCTCGTCGCGACCATCCGGACGAGGCGTGCGGCGTGCTCGCCGGCCCCGTGGGCACCGGTCGGCCCGAACGGTTCATCCCGATGCTCAACGCCGCACGCTCCCCGACCTTCTACGAGTTCGACTCGATGGAGCAGCTGCGGGTATGGCGAGAGATGGACGACCGCGACGAGGAGCCGGTGGTGATCTACCACTCACACACGGCGACCGAGGCGCATCCGTCCCGGACCGACATCAAACTGGCCAGCGAGCCGGGCGCGCACTACGTCCTGGTGTCGACGCGGGACCCCGACGAGACGGAATTTCGCAGCTTCCGGATCGTTGATGGAGAAGTAGAAGAAGAACCGGTACTCATCGAAGACGACGTGTTGGGAGACAGGCACTGATGGCGATCGAAGCGCGGATCCCCACGATCCTCCGCAGCTACACGGATGGCGCGAAGGCCGTCGAGGGCAGCGGAGCGACGCTGGCCGACCTGTTCGTCGATCTCGACAGCCGCCACGCCGGCATCCGCGAGCGGCTGGTCGATGGGGACGGCGCGCTGCAACGGTTCGTGAACGTCTACCTCAACGACGAGGACGTCCGGTTCCTCGGCGGTGCCGAGACGCCGCTGTCCGACGGTGACGTGGTCACGATCCTGCCCGCGGTCGCCGGCGGCTGACGCCCGATAGCCGTTTGCCGTGACCCGCTACAACTCGCTGCTGGAGTCGCTCGGACGCACGCCGCTGGTCGGACTGCCGAACCTCTCCCCGTCCGACGAGGTCCGGCTCTGGGCGAAGCTGGAGGACCGCAACCCAACCGGCTCGGTCAAGGACCGCCCGGCGATCGCGATGGTCGAGCAGGCGGAAGCCGAGGGCCGGCTGACGCCGGGCTGCACGGTCCTCGAGCCGACGAGCGGCAACACGGGCATCTCGCTGGCCATGGTCTGCAAGCTCAAGGGCTACTCGCTGATCTGCGTGATGCCTGAGAACACCTCCATCGAGCGCCGGCAGCTGCTCGAGATGTACGGCGCGGAGATCCGGCTCTCGCCCGCCGCCGGCGGTTCGAACGAAGCGGTCGCGGTGGCGAAGCGGCTCGCCGAGGCGAACCCGGACTGGGTGATGCTCTACCAGTACGGCAACCCGGCGAACGCGCAGTCGCACTACGACACCACCGGCCCGGAGATCCTCGCGGACTGCCCGGAGATCACCCACTTCGTGGCCGGTCTCGGGACCACCGGGACGCTGATGGGCGTCGGGCGCTTCCTGCGCGAGAAGGCACCTGGCGTCAAGATCGTCGCAGCCGAGCCGCGGTACGGCGAGCTGGTCTACGGCCTGCGCAACATCGACGAGGGCTTCATCCCGGAGCTGTACGACGCGAGCGTGCTCGACACGAGGTTCTCCGTCGGGCCCGAGGACGCCCTGCGCCGTACCCGGCAGCTGGTCGAGCAGGAGGGCATCTTCGCGGGCATCTCGACCGGTGCGATCCTGCACGCCGCACTCGGGCAGGCAACGAAGGCTGTCAAGGCGGGCGAGCGCGCTGACATCGTGTTCGTGGTGTGCGACGCCGGCTGGAAGTACCTCTCGACCGGCGCCTACAGCGGCACGCTGGAAGAGGCAGCCGAGAAGCTCGAGGGCCAACTCTGGGCGTAGCCACCCCCTTTTGGTTTGTGAAGACCTTGCCGTAGCCCGCTACGGCAAGGTCTTCACAATTCGCCGGCGGTTTCCACAGATTGCCGCTGGCAGCTGGCGCGGGGTGTCCAACCGTGCACCCTCGCCGCATGACCAGCCCCGAGCGCCACGCTCATCTCGCGATGCTGGGCGCGGAAACCGGTGGCGCAATTCACCTCGACTCCTGCCGCGAGGCAGGTCTCAGTGACGAGCAACTTGCGTGGCTGGTGGAGACGCGTCGGTGGCAGTCGCCGTTGCCGCGCGTGTACGTGACGTTCAGCGGGCCGATCCCCACCACGACGCTGCAACATGCGGCATTGCTATACGCAGGTGTAGGTGCCGTGCTGAGCCACGAGACCGCGGGCTACTTCTATCGACTCTGCCGGGAGCCCGGACGAATCCACCTCACGGTCCGCTACGACCGCGACGTCGCGGACCAACCAGGGCTGGTGATCCACCGCTCGAGAACCCTGATCGAGGCTGACACACACCCGGTGTTCACTCCGCGCCGCACCACGGCCGAGCGAACCGTCCTCGACCTGCTCGCGGGATGCCCGACTGCCGACGCGGCTCTCGGGCTGGTCGCGGACGCCTGCGGCGGTGTCTTCACGAGTGCCGAAAAAATTCGTGACGCGCTGACGACCAGGACGAGGACGCGATGGCGAAAGGTAGTGCTCGAGGCGCTACCCGACGTGCGCGCCGGTGCCCAATCCGCGTTCGAGGTGCGTGATGCAAGGATGCGACGCGCGCACAACCTTCCGACAGGGGATCGCCAATTCGTCCGTCACGCGGACGGCACCGAACACCTCGACATTCGGATCCGGAAGTACCGCATGGACGTCGAGCTCGACGGCCGACTGGGGCACAACCGATCGCCCGAGGTCTGGCGCGACATGCGGCGCGACAACCGCAGTGAGGTCGAGCGGCACCGTCACCTCAGGTACGGCTGGGCCGACATGATCGAACGCGAGTGCGAGGTCGCCATCCAGCAGGCTCTCATTCTGCGCCAACAGGGCTGGACCGATCAGTTCCGACGGTGCCCGAAGTGTCCACCGGACCTGCCTCCCGGTTTGTGAAGGCGGCGCCGTAGCCGGGTACGGGTTGGTCTTCACAAACCGTGTGGGTGCCCGCAGGGTGAACGTGACGCACGTCACATGGACTGCGTGAACACCAGGTTGCGGTTACATTGCGAGCGTGGACGCACCACTCGGGATCTTCGACAGCGGGGTCGGAGGATTGACGGTGGCGCGCGCCGTCCTGGACCAGCTTCCCGGTGAGCCGGTCGTCTACGTCGGTGACACGGCGAACGGACCCTACGGGCCGCGGCGGATCGCGGACGTCCGGGCGCTCGCCCTCGACGTCATGGACTCACTCGTCGAACACCATGGCGTGAAGCTGCTCGTCATCGCCTGCAACTCGGCGAGCGCCGCCTGCCTGCGCGACGCCCGCGAGCGCTATCCGATCCCCGTCGTCGAGGTCATCCAGCCGGCCGTGCGGCGCGCGGTGGCCGCCACCCGCAACGGCCACATCGGCGTGATCGGTACGGAGGCGACGGTCAACAGCCGGGCGTACGACGACGCGTTCGCCGCGGCGCCGCACGTGACGCTCACCAGCGTCGCCTGCCCTCGATTCGTGGAGTTCGTCGAGCGGGGCGACACGAACAGCCCGGAGCTGTTCGCGGTGGCCGAGGAGTACCTCGCCCCGATCGTCGACGCCGGCGTGGACACCCTCGTCCTCGGCTGCACCCATTACCCGCTGCTCACCGGCGTGATCTCCTACGTCGTGGGCAACTCGGTGACGCTCGTGTCGAGCGCCGAGGAGACGGCGAAGGACGTCTATCGGGAGCTGGCAGGTGGCGTGGGCTTCCGCGACGAATCGCTTCCGATGCCCCAGCACCGCTTCCTCGCCACCGGGGACCCGGCGCCGTTCGCGCGCCTCGGCCGGCGATTCCTCGGTCCGGAGGTTGGCGAAGTGGCCGCGGCGGAGCATGCTGATGATCACCCTCATCCGGCGAGCGGAGCGGTTGCATGAAGCTGACGATCATCGGCTCCGCTGGCACATTTCCTGGCCCGGCGTCGGGGTGCTCGTCGTACCTGCTGGAGCAGGACGGCTTCCGCCTGCTGCTTGACGTCGGAAACGGCTCGACCGGTGCGCTCCAGGAAGCGTGCGGCCTGCTCGGCCCGGACGCCGTCGTGGTCAGCCATCTCCATGGCGACCACTACCTCGACCTGATCACGTACACCTACGCGCGCCGGTACCACCCGGACGGTACGCCGCCACTGCTTCCGGTCTATGGCCCGAGCCAGATCCAGCAGGCGATGATCGGCGCCTACGGCAAGGGCATCGACTCGCTGCTGTCCGAGGTCTATGACTTCCACGCGATCGATCGCAACCAGACGGTTCCGATCGGACCGTTCGAGGTCGACCTGCGCCGCGTGAACCACCCGGTGGAGACCTACGCCATGCGGATCAGCGCGGATGGCCGGGCGCTCACGTACAGCGCTGACACCGGGGTCTGCGACACCCTGGTCGAGCTTGCCCGCGACGTCGACCTCTTCCTGTGCGAGGCGTCCTACCTCGACGGCGACCCGAATCCGCCCAACATCCACCTGACCGGTCGCGAGGCCGCTGAGCACGCCACGAAGGCAGCGGCGCAGCGGCTGCTGCTGACCCACCTCGTGCCATGGGGCGACGAAGCCCGTACAGTCGCCGAGGCGAAAAGCGCCTATGACGGCGAGATCGCGGTAGCGCGCTCGCTCGACGTCCACGAAGTGTGAGAAGGACCGTTACTTGAGCGAGCACACGCCGCGCCCCGATGGGCGCGCGGACGACCAACTGCGCCCTGTCACCATCACCCGCAACTGGCTCGACCACGCCGAGGGATCGGTGCTGGTCGAGTTCGGCCTGACCCGGGTGCTGTGCGCGGCGTCGGTCACCGAGGGAGTGCCGCGTTGGCGGAAGGGCAGCGGTCTCGGCTGGGTCACCGCCGAGTACGCGATGCTCCCGCGCTCGACGCACACACGCAGCGACCGGGAGTCGGTGAAGGGGAGGATCGGTGGGCGGACCCACGAGATCTCCCGACTGATCGGCCGGTCCCTACGCGCGGCGATCGACTACAAGGCACTCGGTGAGAACACGATCGCGATCGACTGCGACGTCCTGCAGGCCGACGGCGGCACCCGCACGGCGGCGATCACCGGCGCCTACGTCGCGCTCGTCGACGCGTTCTCGTGGCTGCGTGAGCGTGGCTCGCTCGCGGGTGAGCCGCTCGTGACGTCGGTGTCCGCCGTCAGCGTCGGCATCATCGCCGGGGTGCCGCGGCTCGATCTCTGCTACGACGAGGACGTGACCGCAGAGACCGACATGAACGTCGTGTGCACGGGCGAGGGCAGCTTCGTGGAGGTGCAGGGTACGGCGGAGGGCGCGCCGTTCAGCCGCGGCGAGCTCGATGCCCTCCTGGATCTGGCCGCGAAGGGCTGCGCTGATCTCAAGGCGATCCAGGACGCCGCGCTCGCCGGGTGAGAGTGCGCTGTGACCTCGATCGTCGTCCTCGCTACCCGCAACCAGGGGAAGGTCGCCGAGCTGCGGCGGATCCTGGAGCCGTACGACGTGGAGCTGCTCGGCCTCGAAGCCTTTCCTGACCTCGAGGACGTGCCCGAGACCGGTGAGACCTTAGCCGCGAACGCCCTGCTGAAGGCGCACGCCGTCAGCGACGCGACCGGGCATGTGGCGGTCGCAGACGACAGCGGTCTTGCGGTCGATGCGCTGAACGGGATGCCGGGCATCCTCTCGGCTCGGTGGTCGGGGACGCACGGAGAGGATCTGGCCAACCTGAACCTGGTCCTCGCACAGCTGCGCGACGTGCCGGACGACCGCCGAGGAGCCGCCTTCATCTGTGCGGCGGCAGCGGCCTCACCCGATGGCCGCGAGGTCGTCGTCGAAGGCCGGATCGACGGCATGCTCATCCGCGCGCCCCGCGGCCGCAACGGCTTCGGCTACGACCCGATCTTCGTGCCGAGCGGCGAGACCCGGACGACGGCCGAGCTGTCGCCGGTCGAGAAGGACGAGATCAGTCACCGCGGCCGCGCATTCCGCGCGCTCGCGCCGAACCTCCGCGATCTGCTCTGAGTCCTACAGCTCGAGCACCTCTGGGTGCGCTCTGAAGTACGCGATGGTGTGCCGCAAGCCTTCGTGCAGGTCGACCTTGGGCTCCCAGCCGAGCACCTCATCGGCGAGGGAGATGTCAGGCTGCCGGATCGTCGGATCGTCTTCGGGGCGTGGGATGAACACGATCTCGCTCGCTGATTCGCAGAGTTCGCGGATCTGCGTCGCGAGGTCGAGCATCGACACCTCGTGCGGGTTGCCGATGTTCATCGGCCCGGCGTGACCGGACCGCAGCAGGCGGACGACACCCTCGACGAGATCGTCGACGTACTGGATGGATCGCGTCTGGCTGCCGTCGCCCGCTACGGTGATCGGCTCGTTCCGCAGCGCCTGCTTGATGAAGTTCGGGATCGCACGTCCGTCGTTCGGTCGCATACGAGGACCGTGGGTGTTGAAGATGCGCACGATTGCCGTGTCCACGTCGTGGTAACGGCGGTAAGCCATCGTCGTCGCCTCGGCAAAGCGCTTGGCCTCGTCGTACACCCCTCTGGGGCCGACGGGATTGACGTGGCCCCAGTAGGTCTCCGGCTGCGGGTGGACCTTGGGGTCGCCGTAGGTCTCGGACGTCGAGGCGAGCAGGAACCGGGCGTTCTTCTCCTTCGCCAGGCCGAGCGCATGCAGCGTGCCGATCGAGCCGACCTTGAGGGTCTCGATCGGAAGCTGGAGGTAGTCGATGGGGGAGGCGGGTGAGGCGAAGTGCAGCACGTTGTCGACCGGCCCGGCGACGTGAATGAAGTCGGTGACGTCGGCCTTGATCAGCCGGAACCCCTGACGCTCGAGCAGGTGGTCGACGTTGGCCGGCGTACCGGTCAGGAAGTTGTCGAGGCACAAGACCTCGTCGCCGTCGTCGAGCAACCGCTCACACAAGTGGGAGCCGAGAAACCCAGCGCCGCCGGTGACAACGCTTCGTCCCATTTCCGAACCCCTTTGTCCGTTCCGTGCTCGCCCTGGGACGATAGCCGCAACAAACGCCGGGGTCGTAGCCCAATTGGCAGAGGCACGTGCCTTAGGAGCACGCCAGTGCGGGTTCGAGTCCCGCCGACCCCACCGCAGCCGCCGGCACCCGCCCTGCCGACGTGGGCCAGCACCTGGCGCGACTAGTAGATCGTCGCGAAGGGCTGCTCGGCCTCAAGCGTGTAAGCCAGCTCGAGCAGGGTGCGTTCGTCGCCGTACCCGGCCGAGAGCTGGACCCCGATCGGTACGCCGGTCTGGGCCATGGCCATCGGCAGCGAGATCGCCGGAGTCCCGGCGATGTTGTTCAGCGGCGTGAACACCACGTACTCGGTGAGCCGCTCGATCAGCGTCTCGAAGGGAAGTGTCGGCGAGAGGTAGCCGAGCTCCGGCGCGGGGTGGGCGAGCACCGGCGACAGGACGACCTCGACGTGCCCGAACATGTCAGCGTGCTCGCGCGAGATCTTGCGGAGCCGTCGCAGGGCGCCTGGCGTCCTGCGCAGGTTCGAGCGGTGGTAGTCGCGCAAGCCCAACGTGAGCCCGTCGCACCGGGTCTTGTCGAAGCCACGATCGAGGATCAGCTTGCCCGTCCCGCATGCCAGGTCGGCGAGCAGCGCCCAGTACTGCAGGAAGTCCTCGGCGAACTGATCGGTCACCGGTAGCGACATCGGCTCGACGACGTGGCCTGCCTTCTCGAGCAGTCTCGCGGTGTTCTCGACGGCGGCTCGCGTCTCGGTGTCGATCGGCGCCCCATTGACTGTTCCGAGAACGAGACCGACGCGGAGCTGCCGATCGGCCGGTCCCTGGACCTTGCCGAGCGGCGGGATCGCCGGATTGCGCCAGTGGTCTTCGGCAGCTGCCAGGAAGGCGGCGGTGTCCCGTACCGTTCGCGACACGACGCCCTCGGAGATCATGTTGATCGGCAGGTGGCTCGCCTGCTCGCCATCGATGTGCTGGTGGCGGCTCGGCTTCAGGCCGACCAGCCCCGCGTTCGCGGCCGGGATCCGGATCGACCCGCCACCGTCGTTGGCGTGCGCGATCGGCACGACGCCGGCGGCGACGAGCGCCGCGGAGCCGCCGGAGGATGCCCCGACCGAGTGGTCGGTGTTCCAGGGGTTGCGAACTGGCGGCTCCGTCATGTACTCGGTGCTCGCGTTGAACCCGAACTCCGGGAGCCGTGACTTGCCAAGCAGCGTGACCCCGGTCGCGAGGAACTGGCGCGCGTACGCACCGTCATGCTTCGCTGGTGGCGCCTGGTAGGCCTCGCTCCCGTTGTTGGTCGGGAGGCCGCGAACGTCCGTGTTGTCCTTGACGAACGTCGGTACGCCGTACAGCGCAGCATCGCGGTTTCCGGCGATCCGGGGGCGGTCGAACAGATCGAGCTGCACCGCATTGAGCTGCGGGTCGACCGCACGTGCCCGGTCGGCAGCGGCGCTAGCCAGCTCCTCGGCAGTCACCTCGCCGTTGCGGACCAGCGCGGCAAGTGAGACCGCGTCGTGCGTGCCGAGCGCGTCGTCGGTGAATGCGTGAACTCGTGGGCCGGTCACAGCGATCTCCTCTGTCCAGTCGCTCGATTCTGGCAAATCCCACCGAATCGCGCTCGGTCGGGGCGATGTGGCGCCCGCGGCCAGCCGTGATGGGATTGGGTCGAGATGCAGAGCGCACACCGTGGCCGGGCCAACCCTGAGGTCGACGTCGCCGTGGTCGGCGGTGGGCCTGCCGGACTTGCCGCCGCCGCCGAGGCCGCGCGTGGCGGCCTCTCGGTCGTCGTGCTCGAGCGCGGTCACGCCATCGGTGAGCCGGTCCGGACCAGCGGCGGCAGCTTCGTCAAACCGTTGAAGGCACTCGGCATACCGCGCCGCTGCTATCACCCGATCCATCGGATCCGCGTCATCGGTCCGACGACCGAGGCCGTGAAGACCTATCGGCGCGCGCTCGGCTGCGTGATCGACGTGCGCGGCACGTACCAGTGGCTGGCCCAGCAGGCGGTTGAGGCCGGTGCCGAGCTGCGATTGCGGGCACACGTCGAAGCGCCGCTACGAGGCAGCGTGGAAGGCTCCGCGAAGCGCGCCCGGGTGCACGGCGTCGCCGTGCGCGACCCGTTCCGGGGGCGCTACGACCTGACGTCGCGAGTCGTCGTCGACGCCAGCGGCCATACGGGGTTCCTCGCCCGGGAGACCGGCCTGCGGCCAGGCAACGACCGCAGCGCCGTCGGGATGGAGCTGGAGCTGCACTCGCCGGCGTACGACCAGGACGAGGTGGTGTTCTGGCTCGGCGACGACGTCGCGCCAGGTGGCTATGGCTGGGCGTTCCCGTGCGGTGACGGGCGGGTCCGCCTCGGTGTCGGGGTGGTGAGGCCGAACAGCGACGCCGAGCCACGCGTGCTGCTCGAGGACCTCCGCCAGGAGTTCGTCCGGCTGGTCGGGCCGAGCTCCGGTGCCGGACCGCTCGAGATGCACAGCGGGCTGATGCCGGTCCTGCGCCCCGACGCGACCACGCTGGTCGGCGAGGGCCTCGTCGTGACCGGTGACGCCGCCGGCCAGGGGTCGACGCTGCTCGGCGAGGGCATTCGTTACGCGATCCTGGCCGGCCGCGGCGCTGGTCGGGCGATCGTCGACGCCGGCGGGGACTACAGCCCGAGCGGTCTGGCGTCCTACCCCCGTGAGTGGCAGCGGCTCACCGGGCGCAACCTGCGGATCTCCTACGCCGTGAACGAGCGCATCTGCAACTTCTCCGACGCGGACTGGGACCGCGTGATCCGGCGCATGGACAAGCTGACCGCCAGCCAGGCGGCCGCCGTCTTCGCGAGCTCGTTCAGTCCGTGGTGGGCCGCGCGCGTGGTGTTCACCGATCCATCACTCGTGCGGTCGGTCTACCGGGCGTTGCGCTCGCGCTGAGTCCGCGGCGTCAGGAGCTCAGATCGAGGTCTCGCAGGAGCTTGGCGACGTGACCGGTCGCCTTCACGTTGTACCAGGCATGGGCGACCTTGCCCTTCGGGTCGACCACGACGGTGGACCGGATGACGCCGGTGACCTTCTTGCCGTACATGGTCTTCTCGCCCCACGCGCCGTACGCCTCGAGGATCGTCTTGTCGGGATCGGAGAGCAGCGGGAATGGCAGGTCGTGGGTCTCGCGGAACTTCGCGAGTTTCGCCGGTTTGTCGGGCGAGATGCCGACCACGTCGAAGTCGGCGTCGGCCAGCAGTTTGAGGTTGTCCCTGAAGTCACACGCCTGCTTGGTGCAACCAGGGGTGAGCGCGGCAGGGTAGAAGTAGATGACGAGATTGCGGCCCTTGAAGTCCTTCAAGGAATGCTTTTTCTCGTCCGCATCGGGCGCGGTCCACGCCGGAGCGGTGTCACCAGCAGACAATCGCATGATCAGAACCTAGTACGGCGGTCGGAGGTCAGGATGCATGAGAGATCGTCCAGCGGGCAGGATCCGGCCATGGCGGCAGACGAGGCGACAGAGGCGATCTCCGTTGACAACGAGGAGGTCGCGGTCGTAGAGACAGCGGATGATGTCTCGGTGGTGGAGTCCGTGAGCCGCGATCCAGATCGGATCGCGAAGGAGATCGAGCAGACGCGGGCGGAGCTCGCGAGCACGATCGACGCGATTGCCGATCGGATCAGCCCGCGGAAGGCTGCCGCGCGCGGTGCGCAGGCGGTACGCGCCAAGGTGGGGGGCGAGCCAGCCGCAGCGACCCCTGCGCAATACCCGAGTCAGCCCGCCGTACCCGTCGTTCCGATCGCTGCTGCGGTCGGCCTGGTCGCGGTCGTGGTGGTCTTCGTGCGCCGCCGCCGGAGTCGCTGAGCGAACGGTGCGCCCAAAACGGCCCTTCGTACGGCAGTATTGCGGTTGTGCGTATTTCTGCGAAGTCTGACTACGCCATCCGTGCGATGGCCGAACTCGCGGTCGCAGGGGAGCGGGAGGCCGTCAAGGCTGAGCAGATCTCGGTCGCCCAGGACATTCCGCTGAATTTTCTGCTCGGCATTCTCCGTGAGCTTCGCAATGCGCATCTGGTCCGCAGCCAGCGTGGTCGGGAGGGCGGGTACGTCCTGTCTCGGCCCGCCGCCGACATCGCTCTTGCCGATGTGATCCGGGCAGTCGATGGCCCTTTGGCGAATGTGCGCGACCTCAGCCTGACGGACCTGAGCTACCCGGGTGCTGCCGAATCGCTCCGTGAAGTCTGGATGGCGGTTCGCGGCAGCCTGCGTGAGGTGCTGGAGAACGTCACGGTGGCAGACCTCGCAAGCGGCCGGCTCCCCAAGCACGTGAAGTCACTCGCCGCGCGACACCAGGCCGAGCGCGTCTAGCCGGCAAAAATCTGGGCCCGCCTCCCGAAGGAGACGGACCCAGACAGCAGCGCAGCGCTCAGAGCATCAGCGACGCGATCTCCGCGTCGAGGTCTACGCGATCCATCTCCGTGCCGCTCGGGACGGCGGTGAAGGACTCGACGAGGAACTCGACCACGCGGTCGCGCGGCGCGATCATGGTCGCGAGGCAGTCGGTCGCGAGCGTGATCCGGATCTCCCGAACCGCACCGGAGTCGACGACGGGCTCGACGGTGATGTCGCCCATGCCGCTTGCGTGGTTGACGCCGTCGGCGAGCAGGTCACGCGCGAAGGTCCAGACCACCGGCTCCTCGCACTCGACGCCGATCGCCAGCGAAACAGCAAGCGGGTCGCTCGGGTCGTACCGGAGCTCAGCCTGAACATCGGCGTCACCAGTGATCGCGCTGACGGCGAGCGTCAGTGGCGTGGTCACGGTGTGGGCCTCGTGAAGCATCGGATCCTCCGGAGCGAGTCGTCGTAGTTGGTGTCGGCTCTACACCCCGTCTAACGACCCCGCCACCCGGAGGTAACGGCTTGCGCCGAAGGAATTAGTGGACGCTGGGCGAACGCCCGGTTGGGAGTAGTTCGACCCAGGTTCTGCCGGGGGCGAGGTTGATCAAATGTCCATGTTTGTCACGCAATGTCCAACCGGCCGCGATCGATGCGCGATGCCAGGTGCCATTGATGACCTTGCCGTCGCGCAGCACCCACGCCCGGTTGCTCCCGACCGTCACATCCTCCGGAGACGGCGTGCCCAGCACGTCGTGCAGGCCGGTGCTCGCGATGTTGACGTTCAGGACGACCACGTTCTTCGCCGAGATCTGGGAGCCGTCGGACAACCGATCCGGCGACCCACCCTGCGTGCGGAGCCACTCGTTCTTCGTCCAGCGCCACAGCGCACTTGCCGCCGGCCACGACATCGACACGACATGAGCCTTCTTGGCACTGGCGTCGATCGCGCCGTAGGAGAACAGCGGCGTCGGTGCCTTGAGCGATGCGCGCCGGGAGATCCCGGCCTGCACGATCCGCTTGGTCGAGGAGTAGACGTTGTGCGGTGCAGCGTGCGCGCTGCTCCGGTAGAAGTACTGCGGATTCGCGTCCTGCGAGATCAGCACGGCGTCCGAGTGGGCCACGATCGGTGGCATGTCCTTCGGGTTCGCGCCTGAGTAGCCGAGGATGCTGCCGTGAAGCAGGGCGAGCAGGTCGGCGTCTGAGATCCGCAGCGACCGGATCGGACCCACGGTGTTCGCCTGGTCGCACTGGTAGATCGCCATCAGGCGTGTCAGCCCGCCCTCGACGAGCTCCTCGACGACGATGTCCGCGTTGTTCACGCCCGATTGCGGGAGGGCGTCGGACACGTTGTCGATCTTGACCGCAAGTGCTGGCCGCTTGACGTTCTGACCCTTGGCTCGCGGCGCGCCGGTCAGTGGGCACGTGGGTGGCGGCGGGGGTGCGGCCTGGTGCTTGACCACCGCGACCGGCGTCTGGCTGGAGGTGGCCGAGACGGAGTCGGACTTGCCGCCGCAGCCGGCGAGGGCTGCGGTCGTCAGGATCGCGACGGCGGCGGAGACGGCGGAGATTCGTGTCAGCTGCATGGGTTCGTGGCCCCTGTTCGGACGGACGGCCGATTTCCCGAGGGTGTCGAGATCTTGACCGATTTGACGCTGGAGTAGTTCGACCCGACGATCAGTTCGATGCCGTTGCCGAGGGAGTCGTCTTCCTTCATGGTGGCCCCTGGGACCGCTGCGGCGACGGTTTTTGCGGAGTCCGCGCGTGTCGCGCCGTACAACACAACGGTGTGCTTCGGATCGCTGCCCGAGGGCGCGTTGCCGGTGCTGGGAGTGGGGAAACCGACGCCGGCGAGCGCGCTGGCGACCGTGGACGCGAGCCCGTTCTGATTCGTCGCGTTCAGCACTTTCAGGCTGATGCTGCTCGGCGCCACGGTGAGCTTCTTGTGGGTGTTGCCGATGACGTTCTTGATCGACTTGTCCTGGCGGAAGTCGTGCCAGAGCGTCTTGGACTGCACCGGGTCCCACAGCACGGTGGATCCGACCGAGGTCGAGTACGCCGTGTTGGACAGCGGCACCGTGAAGAGGTTCACGTTGCTCGGCGACATCGAGTGCAAGCGTCGCGCCAGGCTGAACATGGCGCTCTTGCCGAGACCCTGGTCGACGGTGAGGGAGTCCGCGACCGCTTTGAGGAAGCCGAGCAGCTTCGGCACGTTGATGATGACTCCGGCGCTCTCGGCCTTGTTGAGCATCGCGCTCATGAACTTCTGCTGGCGCTGGATCCGGCCCAGGTCGCCCTGGGACGGGTCGAACTCGCGTGCGCGCACGTACTCCAACGCCTGGGCGCCGTGCAACGTTGACGTCCCGGCGGGGAGCTCGAGGCCGCTGCCCATGTAGTGCCCTGGGCTGGCTGGGTCTGGGCGCACGGGGTCACTGATCGCTTTCGGGGAGCAGATGGGGATTCCCCCCAACTTGTCCACCATGTTAACAAAACCGAGAAAGTTGATGATGATGTAGTGGTTTATGGGCACGTGCGTGTTGGCCTCGACCGTGCGCATCGCGAGGATCGGGCCACCGAAGGAGTAGGCGGCGTTCAGCTTGTTCTGCGCGGCGGGGATGACGTCCCGGCCCTTGGCGCACTTGCCGTGCTTGGGCTTGAGCCCGGTGCCCGAACAGTGCTCCGGGATCGTGACGTAGGAGTCGCGGGGCAGGCTGACCATGTCTGCCTTGCCGCCGTTGGCCGGAATGTGCACCAAGATGAGCGTGTCCGACCGCCGACCCGAGTCGTGGCCAACGTGTAACGATTTCTTCTGTTCCGCGGTCAGGCCGTTGCGGCTGTCCGAACCCATCAGCAAGATGTTGAGCCCTTTGCCGCCGTTGGCGCAGACCGTGGTCGGGCACTTGCGATGGTGGACGTGGCCGAAGATGTCGTTGATCTCGTACCAGAGGAAGCCGCCGGCGAGCAGCAAGACGACGGCCATGGAGCCTGCGACGGTGCCGAGCAGGCGGCGCCGGGTCCAGCTTCGGATGAAGTGGGGGCCCCAGTGACGCTGCTCGCCCGGTCGTGCGACTGGGGGTGCGGCGGGTCCGGCCGGCCGCCGGCGCTGGATCGGCTGTCGTGGGTCGAGCTCAGGCGGCAGCTGCCGCCTGGGTGCCTCGCCGTCGCGCGGCAGATCGTCGTCAGGCCCAGTCACGTGCGTGGACCTCCGGCGCTGGCGGTAGGAAACCTGGGGACAGAAGGGACAAGGCCGGTTTCGATGCTAGGTGAGGGGTTAACGCCCCTCTGGCTGCCACGCGGTAGCGTTCGCGCGCGATGAGTTCCGCCCAAAACGCCGCTCCAACACCGGTTTCGGTCATCCTCCCGGTCCTCAATGAGGCGAAGTATCTGCGCGCCGCGGTCGGCTCGATCCTCGAGCAGGACTACCCGGGCGAGATCGAGGTGGTGCTCGCGTTGGGGCCGTCCAAAGACAGCTCCAACAAGGTGGCCGCGGAGCTGGCGGAGCGGGACCCCCGCGTCTCTTACGTGCACAACCCGACCGGACGCACGCCGGCCGGCCTGAACCTCGCGGTCGCGGCGACGAGGTACCCGATCGTGGCGCGGGTCGACGGGCACTCTCACATCCCCCGGGACTACATCGGTAACGCCGTCGAGCTGCTCGAACGGACCGGCGCCGACAACGTGGGCGGCCTGATGTCCGCAAAGGGTGAGACCGACCTCGAGCAGGCCATCGCAACCGCCATGACGAGCAAGATCGGTGTCGGGAACGCGCCGTTTCACGTCGGCGGTGAGGAGGGCCCCGCGGACACCGTGTACCTGGGCGTGTTCCGCCGTACCGCGCTCGACCGTGTCGGCGGCTACGACGAGGACTTCGTGCGGGCGCAGGACTGGGAGATGAACTACCGGATTCGGTCGACCGGCGGGACGGTGTACTTCTCGCCGAAGCTGTCTGTGTCCTACCGACCGCGCAGCTCGCTGTCGGCGCTGTCGCAGCAGTACTTCCACTACGGCCGCTGGCGGCGTCAGGTCATGCGCGCTCATCCCGGATCGATCAACTTTCGCTATCTGGCGCCACCGCTCGCGGTGCTGGGAGTGGTCGCGGGTCTTGTGTTTTCAACGTTTTTCAGCCTCTGGACGTTGACGGCGCCGGCCGCCTACCTGTTGCTGGTGCTCGGCGGATCCGCGTACGTCGGCCGCGGTCTGCGCCTGCGTGCCCGCCTGCTGCTGCCGGTTGTTCTGGTGACGATGCACATGTCGTGGGGAGTCGGATTCCTGTCGTCGTGGCGGCCGGTGCAGGACGCCTGAGTGCGCGGCGCGCCTAGGACAGGCAGCCCTTCTTGGCGGCCGAGAACGACGAGATGCTCGTCGAGGGCGAAGGCGTCGGTGTCGGTGACGTCAGGCTCCCGATCGTGACCTTCTGCACCTTGGTGAAGTTGGCGCCGAGGATGATCGTGATGGTCGATCCGGCGGTCGGGTCGGCCTGGCGGACCGCGCCCGGGATCGAAGCCGCGACGGTCTGCGAGGACTGTTTCTTTGCGGGAGCCCACGTCACGACCGACGTCGCGTAGCTGGTGGCGTCCGCGTCCCCCACCGTCAGGACGTGGAACCCCTTCTTCGCGAGCTTCGTCGCCACGGTGTGAGCGAGGTTGTTCTGCCCGGTGCCGTTGAGGACGTTGACGTAGATGCTGCTCGGGGGCACCGAGAGCGGTGGGCCGCTCGGCGTCGGTGTGGGTGACCCCGACGTGCTCGGTGACGGGCTGGCCGTCGGCTTCGGCTTCGTACCGGGGATGGGCTTGTCGTGCTTGATCGCGTTCCACAGCGCAGGGGCCTTGGTGGGGTCCCACCCGACGTCGCCGTAGGGCACGCCGGACGTCGAGTTCGGCACGGTCAGCAGCCGGACGCCGCCGGCGCCGACGTTGTGCAGCGCACCGGCAAGTGACTTCATCGTGCCGAGACCGAAGCCGTCCGTGGTGAGCGCACCGGTCGCTGCCTTCAGGAAGCGTTGCAGCTTCAGCGGGTCGATCAGCAGGCTCGTGCTCGTCGCCTTGCGGATCATCGCGCCGATGAACTGCTGCTGCCGCTTGATCCGCGGCAGGTCGCCGCCGCCGTCGAGGTTGTATCTCGCTCGCATCAACGCGAGTGCCTGGTCGCCCTTGATCTCGACGTCTTTGCCGGCGGGGAGGTCGAGGCCAGAGCCGTGGTAGCCGTCGGCGGTCTGCACGATCGGGTCGTAGAGCCGCTGCGCGACGCACATGCGAACGCCGCCGAGGGCGTTGACCATGTCCTGGAAGCCGGCGAAGTCAATGACCGCGAAATGGTCGATGTGCAGACCGGTCAGCGTCTCGATGGTGTGCTCGGTGCAGGCGGGCCCGTACTTGTTGTTGATCGACGACCCGATCGCGAACGCCGCGTTGAACTTGTTCATCTCAGGCGAGGACAGGGTCTTCCCGGCGTCGGTGTGGTTGATGACGCAGGACGGGATCTGGACGTAGGAGTCACGCGGGATGCTGATCAGCGTTGCGCCGGAGTTGTTCGCGGAGATGTGCAAGATGATCGTCGTGTCCGAGCGAGCACCCTGGATGTTGCTGCCTCCGGTCCCCTTGCCGCTCTTGCCGGCCCGCGTGTCCGATCCGATCAGCACGAAGTTCGACGCCTTGACGGCGTCGGCGGCTTTCGACGGCTCGATGTAATTCGGGACCTGGCACTCCTCGTCCTGGGCGGAGCAGACGGTCTTGATCCGGTGGTTGAGGTACCAGTAGTCGGCCGCGACGCCCCCGACGACGAGGACCAGCAGCGTCGCCATGGAGATGGACGTCCACTTGAGGATCTTGCGGGTGCGCTCGTGCTTGCGTCGGGTGTCGCCCGGTAGCCCGATCTCCAGTGGCGGCGGGCCTGACGGCTCCGGCGACCCCGGGGGCGTCGTCACGAGGCAAGCGCTCCTATCAGCAAGGTGAGCCGATCCGATCCGGCGGGAGGACCTGCCGATACAACCTTCACGATAGTTGTCATTTGCTGAGGAGACGCTGAAATGTCGATCAAGGTTGGCTGATCTAACGGACGTTGGGCACCAAACGCCGTACCGTTGTGGCGATCGTGAATGTCGTGACGAAGTGGGCAGCCGGAGGCCTTCTCACCCTCGTGCTGTTCGGGCCCTCGGCCGTGACCGCCGAAGCGAAACCGGACACTCAGCCACAAGCCCGACACGAGGTCTATCCGGTGCCCCCAGGCGGCACCTTCACGTTCCACGGTCGCGGGTACGGGCACGGGCACGGGATGTCCCAATGGGGCGCCTACGGCGCCGCCAAGGTTGCGCACCTTTCAGCCAACCAAATCCTGCACTTCTACTACCCGCACACGAAGCTGGCGACGAAGTCGACCAAGCGTGAGATCCGCGTCCTGCTGACCGCGGCGAACGCGCCCGGCCGGGGCTACGTCGAGGTGAAGCCGGCCGATGGGCTCGCCGTGACGCCGGTCGGCGGCGGTGACACGGCGCTACTGCGAACGAAGACCAAGAAAGGCCATCGGATCAAGGCGTGGCGGCTGCGCCGTGACGGTGCGGACGTCGACGTGCAGGAGCGCTTCGGCGGCCGCTGGCACACCGTCGACCAGGTGGCGGGTGGCGCCACCTTCACCGACACGGACGGGCTGATCCGGGTGTTCCTACCGGGTCGCAAGGTGCGCTTCCGCGGCGCCCTGACCGGCGAGATCGAGAACGGGGTGATGGAGGCCGTCAACACGGTCAACCTCGAGGCCTACCTGCAGGGCGTCGTACCGGCCGAGATGCCGGCATCGTGGTCGCCGGCGGCGTTGCAGGCCCAGGCGGTCGCGGCCAGGACCTACGCGACTCGGGGCAGGGCCAATCCGAAGGCGGCCTGGTTCGACGTCTACGGCGACACCCGAGATCAGGCGTACGGCGGGTTCGCGTCCGAGGTCACCCAGACCACGAAGGCGATTCAGCACACCGCAGGCGAGGTGATCGTCGACCATGCCGGCCACGCGATCCTCGCCCAGTACTCATCCGCAAACGGTGGCTGGACGCTGTCCGGCGGCGTCAACTACCTACCGTCGCAACACGACCCGTACGACGGCCTCGTGCCTAACGATGCACACGCCTGGACCACGACGGTCACCGCGGGGAGGCTCGAGTCGGCGTACCCCTCGGTTGGCACCCTCCGCGAGATCGTCGTCAGCGAGCGCGACGGCAACGGTCTGTGGGGCGGGCGCGTCGCCGCGGTGTCGCTGACTGGCAGCGGCGGCACGGTGCAGCTCAGTGGTACTGCTCTACAGCTCGCACTCGGCCTGCGAAGCCCATGGTTCCGCCCGACGCCGGTGCCGGCGGCGCCGAGCGCTCTCCAGGCCACAGCAACCGGTAGGACCGTCACCGCGAAGTGGAAGCCGCCGGACTCGGTGCGAGGCGCAGCGAGGGTGACCGGCTACCGCTTCCGGTTGACGCCGGGCAGACACAAGAAGCTGTTGGCCGCGTCGACCCGAACGGTGTCAGTCGACAAGCTCCCGCGCGGCACCTACACCGTCCGCGTCGTCGCGCTCAGCAGTGCTGGTGCTGGACCGCCCGCGACGGTGGTCGTCAAGACAGCTCACAAGTAGGCGGTACAGCAGCTCGTCCGCGTCGGTCGCCTCCTCGGCGATCGTCGCCACCGCGATTTCGATCGCGGCCGCCAGCCCACGTTTGTGGTGGTCGCCGAGGTCGACAGGGAGCAGCTCCAGGCGCTCGATCGCCTCCTTGACGTGGGTGTCGAGGCCGAGCAGGGCAAACTCGGTGTCCAGCCCGACGTCGCCGGGGTCGTAGCCCGTCGTACCTCCCGCCGCCGCGCGCTCCAAGCCGAGCAAGCCGACGACCAGAACCCGCCGCCGCGAGCCAGCGGAGTAGGGGAGCGCGGTCAGCAGGCACCGACGCGCCATCTCCTGCTGCGCCCGGACGCCGGTCGGCCCAGCGACCGACAGGTCACTTGCGAGCCGTCCGAGCCGCTGGCGTTGCTCGTCGCCGCTGTAGTCGTTGACCGCTCGCGCGATCGCCGCGAGCGTCGGGTCGGTGCATGCGGGGGAGTCGCTGAACGGATCGCCGGCGAGGACGGAGACGTACTCCATCAGGCAAGCGCCGTGACGTGGCTTCTTGTGTGCGCCTCGGGTGAGCACCGGCATGGCGTCAGGCAGGCGTGTGGACTTCGACACGGACACCTCGCACCGCCGCGGGCTGATGTAGGAGTCCTACCGCACCCGGGCCGGGTTTGTGAAGCCCGTCGCCTCTCGAAGACTGAACGCCGAGCCGCGCGAAACGGGCCTAAAACCGGCCGCGGTGGACCCTCTTCGCGCGGCTCGGCAATCGAGGCCGCAGCAGTCAGGCGGCCGCCGTTGCGTGCTTGGCGAGGAAGCGGTCGATCGAGCGCCACGTGGTCGATCGCGCCTTGCGCCCGGTCAGTACGCCGAGATGGCCGCCCGGTGCGGAGTCCAGTACGACCTCTCGAGCGTTGGGCAGCAGATCGCCGAGGTGGTGCACGGCATTCTTCGGAGCGATCACGTCGTCATTGCCCGCGATGATCAGGACCGGGACCGTCACGTCGGTCAGCGAGATCACACCGTTGCCGAGGTCGATGCTGCCGTCGGCGAGGTCGTTCTCGCGCATGAAACGGTGATACATCTGCCCGAAGGTTCGGCCGGGGTACGCGAGCATGTTCGAGGTGAACTTGTCGACCGCCTGGATCTGGGCGAGGAAGTCCCGGTCGTCGAGGTGGGTCAGGATCGCGAGCGGCTTGGTCACGTACTTGTCGACGCTGGACAGCTGGAACGCGCGTTTCACCAGCGGCGCCGGTGCGCCGCCGAGGAGGCGGTAGGCAGCGGTCCCGACCCGGCCGCCGGTGCGGATCGCGATCGGCCGTAGCGGCGCGATCAACGGCACCTGCGCCACGTCGAACGGGCTCGCGATCGCGGTGATCGACGCGACCGGCAGGTCGTGGCGGCTCGCCTGCGCAAGCAGCGACATGATGCCGCCGAGGCACCACGCCACGATGTGCACCGGCGTGCCGGCATCCCGCGATGCGACGTCGATCGCATCGGGGATCACCTTGTCGACCCAGTGCTCGAGGCCGAGCCGCCGGTCCGAGAACGCGATCGGTCCGTAGTCGACGAGGTACGTCGGATGGCCGCGGGTCACGAAGTGCTCGGCGAGACTGCAGCCGCGCCGCAGGTCGAAGCAGGTCGCGGGCGCCGCGAGAGGTGGCACGAGCAGGATCGTCGGCTTGCCGGCCCGCGTGGCGGCGACGCCCTTTTTGCTCGCGATGTAGCGGTGAACCGTCGTCTGCGGTGCAGTGTGCAGGATCTCGCTGGGCAGCGGCGTCGTGTCCGCGAGCGTCCCGTTGGTGATCCAGTCGTACAGGTTGCCGGCGGCGGTGGCCACGGCGTCGGGCTTCGGAACAGTGAGCGGGACGTCAGGGCCGTAGGGAAGCTTGAGAGTGGCCACCGCTGAAGCGTAGAGCGATCAGCTCGCCGGAATGACCCCGAGGCGGCCGGCTTGGAAGTCCTCGAACGCCTGCCGGACCTCGAGCTGGGTGTTCATCACGAACGGTCCCATCCAGGCGATCGGCTGCCGGATCGGCTGCCCGCCGAGGATGAGGACGTCCATCCCCTGGCCATGGCGGTCGTCCTGCTGCTTGGCGGCCGACATCGTCAGGCTGCCGCCTGGACCGAAGATGGACAGCTGTCCGCTCCGCACGCCGATCCGCTCGGGTCCGACGGTGCCATCACCGGACAGGACGTAGGCGAGCGCGTTGAAGTCGTTGCGCCACGGCAGGGTCAGCGTCGCTCCGGGGGAGATCGTCGCGTGGACCATGGTCATCGGCGTGTGCGTGACCCCCGGGCCGGTGTGACCGGCGAGATCACCGGCGATGACCCGGATCAGCGCGCCGGCGTCCGGCGACGTGAGCAGCGCGACCTGACCGGCGCGCAGGTCCTGATAGCGCGGGGCGATCAGCTTGTCCTCGCGCGGCAGGTTCACCCACAGCTGGATGCCATGGAACCGGCCGCCGCTGCGAACCAGCGCCTCCGGCGGCTTCTCGATGTGGAGCAGGCCGGAGCCGGCGGTCATCCACTGCGTGTCACCGTTGGTGATCACGCCGCCGCCGCCCGTGGAGTCCTGGTGCTCGAAGGTCCCGTCGATGATGTACGTGACCGTCTCGAAGCCGCGGTGCGGGTGCCAGGGCGTGCCCTTCGGCTCACCTGGCGCGTAGTCGACCTCACCCATCTGGTCCATGTGGATGAACGGATCGAGGTCGGCGAGGTCGGCACCTGCGAAAGCCCGTCGTACGGGGAAGCCCTCTCCCTCGTAGCCTTGCGGCGCGTTCGTGATGCTCTTCACCGGGCGCGGCGTGGCTGCCGCCGGCTCGACGACGGGCACCCGCTCGAGGACGGTCAGGTCGTCAACGGTCACAGCAGGCATTGCGCACCTCCACGGTCAGTGTGTCTGCTCGCGTCAACGTTAGTTGCGTCAGCAACTATTCCGTGCCGTCAGTCGGCGCCACGGGGTCCGGGAATGCCGCGGAACCGGAAGGGTTCACCGTCCCGACCGGGCTGCACATACCAGCATTCGCCCGATCGCCCACTCGTCGCCGCCGCGACGAATGTGTCGACGACCTTCTCCGGATCGATCAACGGGATGCCGCTGTCTGCGAGGACGTCGCGGAGGGGGTCGACGATGGCGGTGTCGGCGAAGCCGGGGCACAGCGCGTTGACTCGAATGCCGTGACTGGGCCAGTCCTCACCGATCGCCCGGACCAGGCCGACGACGCCGTGCTTGTTCGCGCCGTATGTCGGGTCGAACGCCACCCCCGTGAGCCCTGCGAGGCTCGCCGTCGCGACGATGTCGCCCCCGCCGCCGGCCTTCATCGGTGCGAACAGCGCGTGCGCCCCGAAGACCACACCGTCGAGGTTCACACCCATGGCGCGGCGGTAGAGCGCCAGGTCGAAGTCTTCCGCGATCGAACAGCCAGTCGTGATGCCGGCGTTCAGGAATCCGATGTCGACCCGTCCGTGCCGGTCCACCACCTGGCCGACCGCCGCCTTGCAGTCGTCGAGGCGGCTGACATCGCAGGGCACGAACGTGCCGCCGACCTCGGCGGCCGTTGCCTCGCCGCGCTGCGCGTTGACGTCAGAGATCACGATCGTCGCTCCGAAACCGGCGAGCCGTCGCGCCACCCCGGCGCCGAATCCCTGCGCGCCGCCCGTGATCCACGCGACCTTTCCGCCGAACGCCTGCTCGCTCATCGGCCGACGCCGAACAGCTGCTCGCTGACCGATCTGGACCACGGCCGCACGAGGTCGCAAAGTCGCTGCATCCGTTCCTCGCCGAGGAGTTCGTACGGCGCGGCCGCAGCCGCATCGGTCTGAGCCTCGATCTCGTCCCGTTGCGCCGCCGCGGCGGGAGTGAAGGCGCCGGTCTCGTCGACCAG
>Ga0213876_10000639_pt1 | contig 25416 bp, 23 predicted proteins | sample BarmaccomBMRX_R9_FD_160113 | JGI IMG/M metagenome (GOLD analysis project Ga0213876, IMG submission 160113) | Root-associated microbial communities from Barbacenia macrantha in rupestrian grasslands, the National Park of Serra do Cipo, Brazil - RX_R9 | ecosystem: Host-associated > Plants > Roots... | reverse complement strand
CGCACGATGAGCATCGCCCAGCGGCTCTACGAGAACGGCTACATCACCTATATGCGTACCGACTCGACGACGCTGTCGGAGTCGGCGATCAACGCGGCGCGCACCCAGGCGCGCCAGCTGTACGGCTCGGAGTATGTCTCGACGTCGCCGCGGCAGTACACCCGCAAGGTCAAAAACGCCCAGGAGGCGCACGAGGCCATCCGCCCCGCCGGGGAGACCTTCGCGACCCCGGACGCTGTGCGTCGCGAACTGGACGGCGACGAATTCCGCCTCTACGAGCTGATCTGGCAGCGCACGGTGGCCTCGCAGATGTCCGACGCGCGCGGCACCACGCTGACCCTGCGGATCAACGGCCAAGTGAGCGGCGGCTCGGCCAGTGAAGTCGTGTTCTCGGCCAGCGGCCGCACCATCACTTTCGCGGGCTTCCTCAAGGCCTACGTGGAAACCGTCGACGAGTTGGCCGGTGGTGAGGCCGACGACGCCGAGAGCCGGCTGCCGCAGCTGACCCAGGGTCAGCGCCTGGACGCGGTCGAGCTCACCCCCGACGGGCACTCGACCAACCCGCCGGCCCGCTATACCGAGGCGTCGCTGGTCAAGGCGCTCGAAGAACTGGGCATCGGCCGGCCGTCGACGTACTCGTCGATCATCAAGACCATCCAGGACCGCGGCTATGTGTACAAGAAGGGCAGTGCACTGGTGCCGTCGTGGGTGGCATTCGCCGTAATCGGTTTGCTGGAGCAGCATTTCGGCCGTCTGGTCGACTACGACTTCACCGCCGCGATGGAAGACGAGCTGGACGAGATCGCCTCCGGCAACGAGCGACGCACGAACTGGCTCAACAACTTCTACTTCGGCGGCGACCACGGTGTGCCCGATTCGGTAGCCCGCTCCGGCGGTCTGAAGAAGCTGGTCGGCGTCAATCTCGAAGGCATCGACGCGCGAGAAGTCAACTCCATCAAGGTTTTCGACGACACCGAGAGCCGGCCGGTCTATGTCCGGGTGGGCAAGAACGGGCCCTACCTGGAGCGGTTGGTGACCGGCGACAACGGTGAGCCCACGCCGCAGCGGGCCAATCTGAGCGACACGATCACCCCCGACGAGCTGACCCTCGAGGTGGCCGAAGAGCTTTTCGCCACACCGCAAGAGGGGCGAGTGCTGGGCGTGGACCCGGCTACCGGGCACGAGATCGTGGCCAAGGACGGGCGGTACGGCCCGTACGTGACGGAGATCCTGCCGCCGTCGGAAGGCGGTGGCGATCAAGGCGACGCCGCGCCGGCGAAGAAGGGCAAGAAACCCACCGGCCCCAAGCCCCGGACCGGTTCCCTGCTGCGGACGATGGACCTGCAGACCGTCACCCTCGACGACGCGCTGAAGGTGCTGTCGCTGCCCCGGGTGCTGGGCGTGGACCCGGCGTCGGGTGAGGAGGTCACCGCGCAGAACGGTCGTTACGGTCCATACCTGAAGCGCGGCAAGGACTCTCGATCGCTGCAAACCGAAGAGCAGATGTTCACGATCACGCTCGACGAAGCGTTGAAGATCTACGCCCAGCCCAAACGTCCCGGCCGACAGAGCGCTTCGGCGCCGCCGCTGCGTGAGTTGGGGACCGATCCGGCGTCGGGCAATCCGATGGTGATCAAGGACGGTCGCTTCGGACCGTACGTCACCGACGGCGAGACTAACGCCAGCCTGCGCAAGGGCGACGACGTGATGTCGATTACCGACGAGCGCGCCTCGGAGTTGCTGGCCGACCGGCGGGCCCGCGGCCCGGCGAAGCGGCCCGCGAAGAAGACCGCCCGCAAGGCGCCGGCCAAGAAGGCGGCCAAGCGCAGCTAGCGTTGCCGATCGGCATGGGCGTCTTGTCTGTCTGCGACAGATTATCCGGACACGTCGCTGGACACTTCTGAACGCGAAATCTCCTCGGGGACAGCCAGATTCAGCGGCCGGGCCAACTGCGTCGGGGCGGAGCGCCCGCGCAGCTCGACGATCTCGCCGACATCCCAGCACAGGGCTTCGGCGTCCAGCGCGCCGCTGACGGCGATCGCCGAAGCAAGCACATGGCCCTCTTCGAGCTTGGCCAGCTCGGTGAGCCGGGCTGCCTCGTTGACCGGATCGCCGATCACCGTGTACTCGAACCGGGCCTGAGCCCCGATGTGGCCGGCGATGGCCCTGCCGGACGAGATCCCGATGCCGAACTCCGCGGCACCCAGCACCGGCAGCAGCTCGTCATGCAGCTCACGGGCCGCCGCCAGCGCCGCACCGGCGCCGTCCGGGTGTTCGATTGGCGCACCGAAGATCGCCAACGCGGCGTCGCCCTGGAACTTGTTGACGAATCCGCCGTGCCGGCCGACGGTGTCGACAACCACGCGGAAGAACTCGTTGAGCAGATGAACCACTTCGGCGGGCGGCCTGGTCGCCGCCAGCTGGGTCGAGCCGATGAGGTCGACGAACAGCACCGCGACGTCGCGTTCCTGGCCGCCCAACTCGGTGCCGCGCTCGATGGCCCGGCGGGCCACGTCCTCGCCGACATAGCGGCCGAACAGGTCGCGCAGCCGTTGCCGTTCGGACAGGTCGCGCACCATGTCGTTGAACCCGGCCTGCAGCAAGCCCAGCTCGCTGGCGTCGTAGATCTGCATGTGGGCGTTGTAATTGCCGCGCTGCACCTCGGAGAGCGCCCAGCGCAGCTGGCGCAGGGGATCGGCGATGGACATCGCCACCAGGAGGGTGCTGATCAGCCCGATGCCCAGCGCCACCCCCGCCAGCAGCAGGATCGGATTGAACAGCTTTTCGGGCGAGGCGTGCAGGATCGAAACCTTGTCCGCCGCAATGGCCAGCACGATGGCCAGCACCGGCACCGCGGTGGACAGCATCCAGGTCAGCATCTGCCGCAAGATGACGCCCGGCGCCTTGACGTTCTCCGGCGCGCCGCTGCGCAGCGCGGCGACGGCCACCGGCCGCAATACCCGCTCGGACTGCAGGTAGCCGATGATCGCGGTCGCTGCGGCGCCCAACGCCGTGGCGACGGCCACGACGGGAGCGGCGTATCTGGCTACCGACCAGCTGGCGAGGATGAACACCACGCCGCCGATGCACCAGGACACCATGCCGATCACCGTGCGGTAGAAGGGCATCCGCAGCGCCCGGCTGCGGGCCAGCTCGGTGGCGGTCGGATCGGCCTCGGCGAGCAGATTGTCGCGGCGCTGCCAGCGGAATACCGGCCGCAGCATGATCAGGTTGACCACGAACGTGGCAAGGAACAGGAATATCACGGAGCCGAGGAAGATGAACAGATTGAGCCTCGGCAGATCCTGCAGTTCGATGCGGTCCTGTTGCGGCATGCCGTAACGGAGAAAGCCCAATACGAAAAGGCCACCGATGATGTCGGCCTGCAGCATGCTCAGCGAGAACAGCGGCCACGGCGTGCGCACCACCCACCGGACGAACCCGTTGATCCGTCCGGGCAGTGTTGCCGCGGTTGTCATCTGCTCACCGTATCGGTCGGCGGGGACTTGTCGGAAAACTCCAAGGGCCTCGGCAAGTCGCCTTTCGACCCCGAAAGGCGGGCGAAGATCACGGAATTGTCGCGAAACGGTGGCCGCTAGGTATCTGTCGGTGGGGGTCAATAGTGTTGCCGGTGATGTCTGGAGTGTTTACCCGGCTGGTAGGCCAGAAGGCCGTCGAGGCCGAGCTGATCGCGGCCGCCAAAGCCGCCCGCGGTGATACCGGTCACAGTCTCGGCGCGCGCGGGACTATGACACATGCCTGGCTGATCACCGGCCCGCCCGGCTCGGGCCGCTCGGTGGCGGCGGTGTGCTTCGCGGCGGCGCTACAGTGCACCCGCGATTCCGAGGACGGCGAGCCGGGGTGTGGGCAGTGTCGGGCATGCACGACGACAATGGCGGGCACCCACGCCGATGTGCGGCGTGTGATTCCCGAAGGCCTGTCCATCGGGGTCGACGAGATGCGCGCCATCGTGCAGATCGCGTCGCGCCGCCCGACCACCGGGCGCCACCAGATCGTGGTGATCGAGGACGCCGATCGGCTGACGGAAGGCGCCGCGAACGCCCTGCTGAAGGTGGTGGAGGAGCCGCCGCCATCGACAGTTTTCCTGTTGTGCGCGCCGTCGGTGGATCCCGAGGACATCGCGATCACGCTGCGCTCGCGGTGTCGGCATGTCGCGCTGGTGACGCCGTCGCCCGAGGCGATCGCCCGGGTGCTGGTCGACAGCGACGGCCTGGCCGCCGATGCGGCGGGCTGGGCGGCCTCGGTCAGCGGTGGGCACGTGGGCCGGGCGCGCCGGCTGGCCACCGACGGGGATGCCCGGCAGCGGCGGGAAAGCGCGCTGCAGCTGGTGAGCGACGCGATACGGCCTGCGCGCGCCTACCAGGCCGCAGAAGAGCTGGTGGCCGCGGCGGAAGTCGAGGCCGTGGGTTTGACCGCCGAGCGCGCCGAGGCGGAGACGGAGGAGCTGCGGACGGCGCTCGGGGCCGGCGGCACCGGGAAGGGCACTGCGACGGCGATGCGCGGCGCCGCCGGGGCGCTCAAGGACCTGGAGCGACGGCAGAAGTCCCGTCAGACGCGGGCGTCGCGCGACGCGCTGGACCGGGCGCTAATCGACCTGGCGACCTATTTCCGTGATGCCTTGGTGGTAGCGGCCCGCGCCGGAAAAGTGCGGGCCAACCACCCGGACATGGCTGAGCGTGTCGCGGCGCTGGCTGCCCACGCCACCCCCGAGCGGCTGCTGCGCTGCGTCGAAGCCGTGCTCGAGTGCCGCGAAGCGCTGGCGATCAACGTCAAACCCAAGTTCGCCGTCGACGCCATGGTGGCCACCATCGGCCAGGAACTTGGGTGAGTCAGCCCGGCTGCCGTAGACTCGGGCCGCCCGTTATGCGCGCAGGCCGCCTTAGCTCAGTCGGTAGAGCGATTCACTCGTAATGAATAGGTCGGGAGTTCGATTCTCCCAGGCGGCTCCAATTCGGATCCAATTTTTCCGCCGTGGCGTCAAGTCCGCGCCAGGCGTCGGGCGTTCCCGGGTTCATCGAACGCCGGCGGTGAGCGCGGGTGCGGTCAGGCCGGCGCCAGGAATCCCACCGGTCCGGATGCGATGCACAACGACAGCGCAGCGGTGTTGGCCCGCACGGTAATCGCGTCCCCGGCGCCGGGCAGCCGGGCGAATACCCGGTTGAGGCCGGGATGCACGGGGACTTTGCGCTCCGGGCCGTCGGAGAGCGACAGGGTCATCGAACCGTCGCTGTTGGCAAGGTAATTCAGCTCGACCGTCCAGTCGGCGGGCAGCAGCGGGCCGTCCAAGTTCAAGCGGGCCGGCTTGTCCGGCTGGATGAAGTAGCCGCACTGCGGCGTGGGTCCTACCACGATGGTCCGCACCCAGGTCACTCTCGCGTCGACTAGGCGTCCCGAGCTGGTGAACATCCGCAATTGGGTTGTCGCCGTCGCGAATTCGGGTCTTGCTCGCAGTAGAGCGAACATGTGGCTGGCCATGTTCTCCGGCCACGCCATGCGCTGCAACACCAGCGGATCGACTTCCTGGTCGAGCAGCGGATCGCTCGAATCAGCTTGTGCAGCAGCAAGACTGGCGCGTACGTTTTGCAGGTAGGGCTGGGTGGGGTTATCCCGCCACGACGTCAAGAACGTCTTCGTCGAGTACAGGCAGCTGGTCAGAAATGCCAGGGCCACAACGACTGTCACTGCCGAGCGCCGGGGAGACGCATCCAGCCAAGCGCTGGGTCGGTTCGGTGCACAGAAGGCGACAGCCGCCAGCAGCGCCAGCACGACGACGAGATCCGGGAAATACCTTAAGGTCTGGGCCAATTCGAGCGCGGTGAACCGCGAGGACCGCATCAAATAGATCGGCACCTGACAAGCGAGGGCATAGCCAACAGCGGTTAGCCACACCACCCCGATGCGCCGCTTACGGACCAGCGACAACGCGAATGCGCCAGCCAGCACCAACCATCCCAGCGCCGTCACGAGTCGTCCCGGCGTTGCCCAAGGCGACGCCGGCGCCCAGCGATCCCAGTGCCACGGACCGCCCGCCAGGCCCGGCACGATGCCGTGGGTGATCGACCGAATCAACAGGTCCCACGTCATCGACAGGTCGGAGCTCCAGCGCTGCTGATTCACCACCGCCAGATACAGCGCCACCCAGCCGACGGTCAACGCCAGCGACGCCGACCACAACCGCGCACCGCCACGCCACACCGTGCGCACCACCGTCGGGTCGCACTGCACATGGCTCAGCAGCGCGGCCACGGTGAAGGCGACGAACGGGATAACCGCGGCCTTCTCGAAGAACAACAGACCACTCAAATGCACCAGCACACCGGTCACGGCGTACCGCTGACGGCCGGTGCGGACGAGCAGCACGGCGTCGGCGCACACCCAGGCCAGCGCCGCCAGCATCGGCAGCGAGTTCAGCGCCGAAGCCCACCACGCAAACCCCGGCACGCCCAGCGGAGTGAACAGCGCGAAGGTCAACGGGATCAGCAGCACCGGCCGCCAGCCCAGGATCACATGCAAGGCGCGCAGCAACGCCAGCGAGGCCAGCAACTGCAGCACCACGAGGCTGATCGCCGGCCCGGTCCACACCAGCGGCGCAAGCCGGGTGATGGCGCCGGCGACCAGGAACGCCCCCGGCATCATGTGGCCGTCGTGGTCGTCGAACAGGTAGGACGGCGACAGCAGGCCGTGCGTTCCGGCCCGCCCGACCAGAATCAGATCGTCCCAGTAGAAATAGCCGTCGAAAGCCAGCAGCGCGCGGACCACCAGCTGCAGCGCAATCAGCAGCGCGGCCACCGCAATGACCCACCGGTATGGTTGGCCGGTGCGCGTACTGGTCACCGGGGCAGCCGGTTTCATCGGGTCGACGCTAGTCGACCGCTTACTGGCCGACGGCCACACCGTCGTGGGACTGGACAACTTCGCCACCGGGAAAGCGACCAACCTCGAGCATCTGGCCGACCATCCCGATCACTTCTTCGCCGAGGCCGACATCGTCACCGCGGACCTGCAGGCCATCTTCGACGAGCACCGACCCGAGGTGATATTCCACCTGGCGGCCCAAATCGACGTCCGGCATTCGGTGGCCGACCCGCAATTCGACGCCTCGGTCAACGTCATCGGTACGGTTCGCCTGGCCGAGGCGGCCCGCAGCGCGGGAGTCCGCAAGGTCGTGCACACCTCCTCGGGTGGATCCATCTATGGCACCCCACCTAGATATCCGACCTCTGAGGACGACCCGACTGATCCCGCTTCGCCCTATGCCGCGGGCAAGGTGGCGGGGGAGATCTACCTGAACACCTTCCGGCACCTGTACGGCCTGGAGTGTTCGCACATCGCGCCGGCGAATGTCTATGGGCCGCGCCAGGATCCGCACGGCGAGGCCGGAGTGGTGGCGATCTTCGCGCAGGCGCTGCTGTCGGGGAAGCCCACCAAGGTGTTCGGCGACGGCACGAACACCCGCGATTATGTGTTCGTCGACGACGTGGTGGACGCGTTCGTCCGCGCGTCCGGCGAAGCGGGCGGCGGGCAACGTTTCAACGTCGGCACCGGCATCGAAACCTCGGACCGTCAATTGCACACCGCGGTGGCGGCGGCGGTGGGTGGGCCCGACGACCCAGAGTTTCATCCACCGCGGTTGGGCGACCTCAAGCGGTCCTGCCTCGACATCGGCTTAGCCGAACGGGTTTTGGCCTGGCGACCCCAGATTCAGCTGGAAGACGGGTTGCTCCGGACGGTGGAGTACTTCCGCAAGCTGCACACGGGGTGACCCTCGCCGAAAGTGAACTCAGGGCGGGATTCCGAGCGATTCTTCGCCCTCAGTTCACGCTGGGCGCGGCGACGTTAGCGCGCTGACTCGGGCGCCTGCGCGCCCTCCAAAGCAACGGCGCGGGCCAGTCGCGCGTAACGCAATTCCAGGTCCTTGAACCGCATGTAGGTGCTCAGCGTGGTGAAGCTGAACGCCATGATCAGCGCGTAGAGCATCAGGTCGGTGCCGCGGCGCACCCCGAACCAGTGCGCGACCACGGTGGTGTCGTCGGGCCGCAGCACGGCGTAGACGCCGCCCAGCACGAACAAGACGTAACCAACCTTGACCCACGCGCGCGACCGCGCACTGCGCCGCGACCGCAGCAGATAGACCAAAAGGGCGACGATCGACCCGATCAGCAGCACCTGGATCCAGTTCACTTTTCGATCCTTTTCACCGTGGCATCCTCCCTCGCAGGAACCCGTCGAAAATGATGTTGACGCCGTTGAGCAGGGGTTGCCCCTTCGACTTCGAGTATTCGGTGTACAACACCTCGACCGGTTCTTCAACCACGCGCCAGTTGTTTTCGGCGATCATCATCACGATTTCGTTGGCGTGGCTCATGCCGCTCATGGTGATGTCCAGCGCGTCGGCCACCTTCTTGTTGAACACCCGCAGCCCGTTGTTGGTGTCGGTCAGCCCAAGGCGTCGGCCGCGCCGGCTCAGCCGTGCGGCGGTGCGCAGCACGATCCGCTTCAGGAATGGAGGCTTAACCCCTTCTGCCCCGGCGAACCGCGTTCCGATCACCACGTCAACATCGCCCATGGCCAGCCGGTCAACCATTGCGCCCAGATCCTTGACGCGATGCTGGCCATCCGCATCGAACGTGGCGAAAATCCGCGCACCGGGCTGCTTGCGGGCGAACTCGATCCCGGTCTGGATCGCCGCGCCCTGGCCCATGTTGATGGGGTGACGCACCAGATGGGCCCCGGCGCGCCTGGCGATCTCGCCGGTGTCGTCGGTGCTGCCGTCGTCCACGCACACAACGTTGTCGAAGACGGAGCGGAGATCGGCGATGACCTCTCCGATGACCTTGGCTTCGTTAAAGGCGGGAACGACGATCCAGATGCCCGAGTAGCGCGGTTCAGTGTTCATTCAGGCCCATTTAAGCCCACAGGTACACGTCCGACCAGGTTCTAGCGTCCCGCGCGCGCCAACGCCACCAGATGGACGCCGATCCCCACCAGCGGCCCACACAGCAGTGCCACCACCGTCCGCGTCTCTAGCGGGAGCGGCAACAGCAGCAACAGACCGGACGCCACTGTCGCGCCGACCCAACCCACCGAATATGCCCGGTGCAACGCCGCGGCCACCGCAGCGGCCCCGGTCAGGGTGAGCATGGCGATGGCCACCGCTGCCGCGGTCAACCAGGCCAGCAGGGCGCCGCTGGCCTGGTACTGCGCGCCGAACCCGACCCGCAACAGCCAGGGACCCACCAGGGCCGCCGCCAGCACTCCGACCGCGCCGATCCCGCCGATGATCCCCGCGGGCACCATCAGCGCCTTGAGGCGGTGGGTGCGCTCGTCGACGAAATGGGCGATCAGGTTGCCCTGCATGGCCGTCAACGGCACCAGCAGCGGCGCCCGCGTCAACGTCACGGCCAGGATGATCACCCCGCCCGCCGCCCCGAGCGCATCCGAAGTCAGCTTCAGCAGCACCGGAAACCCCATCACCAGAACCGAGTTCGCCCCGGCGGCGGTGATCGAATGCGCGGCTCCCCGCAAAAACGTGGCGGTGCTACCAGGCGTCAGCAGGCGGGCCGCCGCGCGTGCCGAGGGCGAACTCACCAGCAAGATCAGCCACGCGGCCGACCCGGCCACCGACGCCCACAAGAAGCCGGTCAGCCCCCAGCCGAGCGCGAACGCGGCCCCTGCGACCGACACCCGGGTCACCGCGTCGGTCACCATCAGCGCCCCGTATTGGGTCCACCGGTTGGTGCCCGCCAGCATGCCCATCAGGGTGGCGATCAGGCAGAACCCTGTCAGCCCGACGCTGAGCAATCCCACCGAAAGCCAGCGCGCCTCAACGAATATCCGCCCGCTCCACAGTGGCGAACTGACCGCGATCGCGACCGCTGCCGCGATCCCGACCAGCCCCGCGACCCGCATCGGGTGGGTGCGTGGGCCGGGCAAGGCGTGCAGGTACGCCGCCGAGCGAACCTCCCGCGTGGTCTCCTGCAGCAGACCGAAGGTGGTACCGGTGGCCAGCCCGAATGCCCCCCAAAACACGCCGAAGACCGAAAAGCCGGCCGGAGCCAGATTGCGGGCGGCCAGGTAGATCACCGAATAGCCGCAGAGCGCGGTGACCGCCGTCGCGATGCCGACCCGGGCGACGCTGGCACGTGCGACGGGCCCGGCCAGTCCCTCGCCAAGCTCGGTCACGATGCAGCCGGCTCAGTGCGCCTTGAACCGCTCCACCGAGCGCTGCACCTCGGCTTCGGCGTCCTCGCGGCCGACCCAGTCGGCGGCCTTGACGAATTTGCCGGGCTCCAGGTCCTTGTAGTGCACGAAAAAGTGCTTGATCGCGTCCAACTCGAAGGCGGGGACGTCGTCGATGTCCTGGATGTGGTCCCACCGGTGGTCGCCGGCCGGAACGCATAACACTTTGTCGTCGCCGCCGTGCTCGTCGACCATCCGGAACATGCCCACCGGCCGCGCCTCTACCAGCACGCCTGGGAACACCGGCTCCGGCAGTAACAGCAGGACGTCGAGCGGGTCGCCGTCCTCGCCCAGGGTGTCGTCGATGAAGCCGTAGTCGGTCGGGTAGGCCATCGCGGTGTATAGGTAGCGGTCAAGGCGCACCCGCCCGGTCTCGTGATCGACCTCGTACTTGTTGCGCTGGCCCTTGGGGATTTCGATGGTCACGTCGAATTGCACCGTGTCGGCTCCTTCATAACGGTGAGGCAAGAGGTGGGAGTCAGTTGCGTCGGGCCTAAACCCTAGTCCGGCACAATGGTGTCCAGAAAAGCGGCAGTGTCCGAGAAATTGGCAGTGTCCGCGAAATTGGCCGGGCCGTGCAGGGCCGGGCAGGCAAGGAGAGTGATGGGTCCCAGTCGCTGGCGCAGACGCCTCACGTACGTACTCGTGGGTGCGGCCGTGCTGGCGGTTGTCGCCGCCGTGGTGGCCGCCGGCGTGTTCTTCACCACGGCGCACAGCAGCCCCAGCGCGCGGGTGACGGTGGCGCCCCCGCGGGCGCCCACGGTCAAGCCCGGTGTGACCCCCGTCGCGGACACCGCCGGGACACCGGCCGTCGACGCGCTGGCGGCCATGTTGGCGCCGGTTGCCGACGACCCCAACCTGGGCAAGCTGGGCGGCCGCATCACCGACGCGCTCACCGGCAAGGAGCTCTGGCAGCGGCAAGACGACCTCCCGCTGGTGCCGGCGTCGACCAACAAGTTGCTGACGGCCGCCGCCGCCCTGCTGACACTGGATCGGCAGGCGCGGGTGAGTACCAAGGTGGTGGCCGCCCAGAGCCCCCAACCCGGGGTTGTCGTGTTGGTCGGCGCCGGCGACCCGACGCTGTCCGCCGCCGCGCCCAACGTCGACACCTGGTACAAGGGTGCAGCGCGCATCAGCGACCTGGTCGAGCAGGTGCAACGCAGCGGCGTGACCCCTACGGCGGTGCAGGTCGACATCTCGGCGTTCACCGGCCCGACGCTGGCCCCGGGCTGGGACCCTGCGGACATCGACAACGGCGACATCGCCCCGATCGAGGCGGTGATGATCGACGCGGGCCGCATTCAGCCGACCACCGTCAACTCACGACGGTCCAAGACCCCGGCGCTGGATGCCGGGCGGGAATTGGCGATCGGGCTGGGCCTCAATCCGGCTACCGTGACGATCGGCAACGCACCGTCAGGGGCGCGCCAGCTGGCAGTGGTGCAATCGGCGCCGTTGATTCAGCGGCTCTCCCAGATGATGAACGCCTCGGACAACGTGATGGCCGAATCGATCGCCCGTGAAGTGGCGGCGGCCATGCACCGTCCGCTGAGCTTCGCCGGCGCGGTGGACGCGGTGACCAACCGGTTGAGCACCGCGCACGTCGACACCTCCGGTGCAGCGCTGGTGGATTCCAGTGGGCTTTCGGTCAACGACCGCCTCACCGCGAAGACGCTCGACGGCACGGTGCAGGCGGCAGCCGGGCCCGATCAACCGGCGCTGCGGTCGCTGTTGGATTTGCTGCCGATCGCCGGCGGCAGTGGCACGCTGGCCGATCGGTTCCTGGATACGGCGAGCAACCTGGGGCCGGCGGGCTGGCTGCGGGCCAAGACGGGCTCGTTGACGGCCATCAATTCGTTGGTCGGCGTGTTGACCGACAGCAGCGGACGTGTGCTCACCTTCGCTTTCCTCTCCAACGAAGCCGGTCCCAACGGCCGCAACGCCCTGGACGCGCTGGCCACCAAGGTGTGGTTCTGCGGGTGCGCGCCGTGACCGCTCCGTCGGACCTGACGTTGGGCACGGCGGTCGACTGGCAGTTCGCTGCGGCCGTCGGAGCACGGCTGGCCCGCCCGGGTCCGCCGGCCACCGATTACACCCGCCGTCAGGCAATCGACGAGCTGACCAGCGCGGCGGCGAAGGCCGAACCGCCGGTGCGCGATGTCACCGGCCTGGTCACCAGCGGCTCGGTGCCGGCGGCCCGCATAGTTGATCGCTCGGAGTGGATCCGTGCCGCCGCCGAGTCGATGCGGGTGATGACCAATGGAACCGACAAGCCGCGCCGTTTTCTCACCGGCCGGATCACCGGGGCGCAGACCGGCGCCGTCCTGGCGTTCGTGGCCTCGGGCATCCTCGGGCAGTACGACCCGTTCAGTGCCGCCAAACGGGGTTGCCTGCTGCTGGTGTATCCCAACGTCATCGCCGTTGAGCGCCAATTACGTTTGAAGCCTTCGGATTTCCGGTTGTGGGTGTGCCTGCACGAGGTGACGCATCGGGTTCAGTTCACCGCCAACCCATGGTTGGCCGACTACATGTCGCAGTCTCTGGCGCTGTTGACCCGCGACGCCGGGGAAGATATCGGGCAGGTGGTGAGCCGGCTGGCCGAGTTCGCCCGCAACCGGGGTGCGTCAGGGTCTACGGACCCCGGCGCCTCGGGGATTCTCGGCCTGGTGCGTGCCGTGCAGTCCGAGCCGCAGCGCCAAGCGCTGGATCGCCTGCTGGTGCTCGGCACCCTGCTGGAGGGCCATGCCGACCACGTGATGGACGCGGTCGGGCCGGTGGTGGTGCCCTCGGTAGCGACGATCCGGAGTCGCTTCGATGAACGTCGTCAGCGCAAGCAACCGCCGTTGCAGCGGTTGCTGCGCGCGCTGTTGGGGATCGACGCCAAGCTCAGCCAGTACACCCGGGGTAAGGCGTTCGTGGACCATGTAGTGGGCCGGGTCGGAATGGAGCGGTTCAATACCGTCTGGTCGGATCCCGAGACCCTGCCGCTGCCCGCCGAGATCGAGGATCCGCAGCAATGGATAGACAGGGTGCTGTAGGGCAGCTGCACGCGGCTGTCGAGGCGTTCGTCAAGACGTATCGGGTGACCGCCGAGCAATGGTGTGTGGCGCTGTCCGGCGGACCGGACTCGTTGGCCCTCACCGCCGTCGCGGCCGGGCTGCGGCCCACCACGGCAATGATCGTGGATCACGGCCTGCAGGACGGCTCGGCGGAGGTCGCCAGCAACGCCCGCGGTCAGGCGTTGGCGTTGGGATGTGTTGAAGCACAAGTCGTTTGCGTGCAGGTCGGCAACGACGGCGGACCGGAGGCGGCCGCGCGCGCCGCCCGCTATGCCGCGTTGAACGCGTATCAAGGGGGACCGGTGCTGTTGGCCCACACGCTCGACGACCAGGCGGAGACGGTGTTGCTGGGGCTGGGCCGCGGTTCGGGGCCGCGCTCACTGGCCGGGATGCGGCCACATGATCCGCCGTGGTGCCGGCCGCTGCTCGGTGTTCGGCGCGCTGTCACGCTTGCCGCCTGCGCCGAGTTGGGGCTGACGGCCTGGCAGGACCCGCACAACAGCGACCGGCGCTTCACTCGTGCGCGGTTGCGGCACGAGGTGTTGCCGCTGCTGGAGGACGTGCTGGGCGGCGGTGTCGCCGAGGCGCTGGCCCGCACCGCGACGGCGCTGCGCGAGGATACCGAGCTGATCGACGGGCTGGCCGCGCAGGCGCTGCCCGCGGCCCAAGTGGGTTCCGGGTCGGGCTCCGCACTGGACACCGCGGCGCTGACCGTGCTGCCCGACGCGGTTCGGCGCCGGGTCATCCGCGGCTGGTTGCTGGCCGGCGGCGCGACCGGGTTGACCGACAAACAGATCCGCGGGGTGGACACGCTGGTCACCGGGTGGCGGGGGCAGGGCGGCGTGGCGGTCGGGTCGACGTTGCGCGGTCAGCGATTGATCGCCGGACGGCACGATGGCGTGCTGACGTTGCGGCACGAGCCAATTTGACGATCGCGTTGGTTGTTCGCCCGTCGGCGTGGCACGCTGTGGTCGTGACGGCCGAGCTGTACCCGGGGGACATCAAGTCGGTCCTGCTCACCGAGGAGCAGATTCAGGCCCGCATCGTCGAGCTCGGCGAACAAATCTGCAACGATTACCGGGACCTGTCGGCCAGCTCGGGCCAGGATTTGCTGTTGATCACCGTGCTCAAGGGCGCCGTGATCTTCGTCACGGACCTGGCGCGCTCGATAGGGTTGCCCACCCAGTTCGAGTTCATGGCCGTCAGCTCCTACGGGTCCTCGACGTCGTCGTCCGGGGTGGTGCGGATCCTCAAGGACCTCGACCGCGACATCCACGACCGCGACGTGCTGATCGTGGAGGACGTCGTCGACTCCGGCCTGACCTTGTCATGGCTGCTGCGCAACCTGACCAGCCGGCACCCGCGCACGCTGAGGGTATGCACGCTGCTGCGCAAACCCGACGCGGTAGGGGCCAATGTAGAGATCTCCTACGTCGGCTTCGACATCCCCAACGACTTCGTCGTCGGCTATGGCCTGGATTACGACGAGCGCTACCGCGACCTGCCTTACATCGGGACGCTGGATCCCCGGGTCTACCAGGGTTAGTCGAGCTCCCACACCACGGTCACCGTGAAGCCGACCGTCTGCTGCCCGGGTTCCAGCGGCACAGGGATCATGGCTCTGGACGGCGCCGGCGCCGTCGGCGTTGCCGCGGTTCCCTCCGAGATGGACAGCACCCTGCCCAGCCGCAGGCCGGACAGCTGGGCGTACTGGTCGGCGCGGTTCTTGGCGTCTTGGAACGCCCGCGCCCGCGCGTCCTTCACCAGCTGCGAGTCGTCGGTGATGGAGTAGCTGACCGAGCTGATCCGGGTGGCGTCGCCGCCGGTGGTGACGATCAAGGCGAGCAGCCTCGATGCGGCGTCGGTGGGGTGAATTTTGACCTCGATCGCATTGGTGGCGCGGTAGCCGGTGATGGTGGCGGCCCCGCCGGGCTCGGGGTTGCCGTACTGCGGTTGCAGGCTGACCTGGGTGGTGCTGATGTCCTTGCGGTCCAGGCCGGCGCCGGTGAGCGCATTGACGACGGCCTGCTGCCTGTCGTTGGTCTGGTTCATCGCGGTGGTGACGTCGGGTGCGGTGAACTCGATCCCGACGTCGGCGGTCAAGGTGTCCGGGACGCCCTGGACCTGTCCTGACCCGACGACTGTCGCTTGGCGGGGGTTGGCGCCGGACTTCGGCGCATCGTGTTTGTTGCACCCCGCTGCGCAGGACAGGGCTAACACGACGACGGCCAGAGCGATCGACTTGCGGACGGACTTCGTGGCGCTCTTCGGGATCGGCATGGTTGGCACCCTAACGTCTTAGGCGCGCACGACGGGCGGATAGTGGGTCTCCCTTGAGCAGAAACACCATGTCGCGCACGTGAATTCGGCGCGGTCCTATTGGCTGGCGATTGGATGCTGTTAGTCAGGTGCGCGGAGGCCATTGCTGCGGGTATTGCATTGGCATTGCCTGCCTTTTGGCACGGCCCCGGCGGGCCGCGGTCACGAGCACCACAACGAGGCCGGCGAGGACCATCACCCCACCCCCGCCAATTCCCAAGAACAGAGCCAGAAATAGTCGATTGAACTGTTCGGTTGTGATGAACTCCCCGACGGCATAGCGAGCATCGGCGGGCCCGGAGCAGCTGATGCGGTAGTTACCGCCCTGCTTAACCGTGAACGAAGACTGTGCGCGCCACTTGCCCACCGTGGATGTCAGATATGGGCGAATGGGGGGTTCCTCCTGGTGACTGTACGCGGTACAGCGGATGTTGCTCCCAGACGGCGCGGTGGTGTAGATCGCTTTTGATCCACCGGCGTCGACATGGACCATGGTGGCCTGGGTGTTACCGAAGCCGTGGTCGTCGGTGGGCGCCTTACTGGTCTGCCAGACCACGACAAAGACGGACACGCCGATGGCCACGAGCGGGCCGATCACGATGAGAGCCGCCCCGATCATGTAGACGAATATGCTGCGGCGAGGTTTAGAGGACATGGCGCTGGCTCCTTCCGCCAGGATGCTGCATGCGCATTTCACCTGTTGGAAGGCGCCCGGGTCGCCGGCTCAGTCGTCGATGTGCGTCGGTGGGTCGGCGAAAGCGAGTCCCCCCGGGTACTGGTTGGGACCTATCACATTGCAGCGCTTGTCGGGCACCAGGTAGGAACTGGCGCCGCTTGGCATCCAGGTCGCGAATGCCACGCAACGTTGCCAGGTGCCGTCAGGCTGGATGGGTCCATCACACTTGTTGATAATGCCGACTCCCCCGTACTGGCAGCCGGCGTTGGCCGGCGGCGCTGAGGCGATCAGCCCTCCGGCCATCAGCACGGCAGCCAGGCCTCCGACGATGCAGTGCTTCATGGTTGTCTCCCGTCACATCGCCGCTGATGCGTTGCCGAGTAGTTGGCTTGGCAAACAACGCTACCGCTTATGTGACTGGTTTTCGCTGCCTTTGAGGTCGTGCTCAGATGCATTGACGCGACTGTGGACACCGAAGCTCGATCCGCGCCACATCAAAGGCCGCGGGCTATGTGCGCCCGTCATTCCCGGGTGCGCCTAACAGCCCGCGGTGCCGCTTGAGCGTTCACACGAACCGGACCGTCATCCTGAGCCGGGCGTTCGGCCTCAAGCTACGGCGTCACGAGAATTTTGCAGTGCCGCTCGGGATCGGCAAGGTCGTCGAATGCGGCGCCCACGCCGTCCAGTCCGACCTCGCCGGTAATCAGCGGGCTGACATCTATGTCGCCCTCCGCCAGCGCGCGCAGCGATGCCGCGAATTCCTCCGGCCCGTAGGCGAGCGAAAACTGCACGCTGATCTCTTTGGCGATGGCGAAGAACGGATGCACGGTGTCGGACTCCATGCATACCCCGGCGACCACCAGGCGGGTGCCTGGCCGCGCCCGCCGCAGTACGTCGTCGATCATTCCTGGTACCCCCACCGCCTCGAATACCACCGCGGCCTTGACGTCGTCAAAGGGTGAGCCCTGAGCGGGATCCACTGTTTGCTGTGCGCCCATCACTGCGGCAAGCTCGCGCCGTTTGGGTGAAAAGTCCGCCGCCACAATGGTTTCGACACCACGTGTCTTGAGCGCGGCGATGATGGCGATGCCGATTGGGCCGCAGCCAAGCACCAGGGCCTTCTCATCGGGCTGGATGTTCGACTTATTGACGGCATGAAGACCCACCGCCATGGGTTCGGTCAGCGCGGCGTGCATGGGGTCCAGTCCGTTGGGGATCGGTAGCAGCAGTGGTGCTGACAGCAGCATCCGCTCGGAGTATCCGCCAATCGTGTTGTTGCTGTAGACAATCGGCTCGACACCCGAGGTGGACAACAACACTGGCAGGGAGGTGACTAAGGTGCCCGCGGCATGAGTTTCGGTGTCGGGTCCGGCTTCCAGCACCTCGGCGCTGAATTCGTGACCCATGAAGATGTCACGGTTCAGATCGACATTCATGCCGCCTGAATCCCCGGCGACCTCGTTGCTCATTTCCAGTACCCGGGCGCCATGCGCGGCGAAATGCAAATCGGATCCGCAGATTCCGCACGCTCGCACTGCAACCAGCACCTGGCCCGCGCCGGGCATGGGGTCCGGCACGTCGTCCCGGTAGACCATCCGCCCGTCGCGCAACACCGACGCCCGCATCAGTACCCCGCCTGTTCGTGTTCGGACACGTGCTCGGTGATGGCCCTCACCACCGCCTCCCCGGCGCGGCCGATCAACTCGTCCCGCCTGGCCTTGGCCCAGTCGTGCGAGGACCGTGACGCCGCCAACTGTCCCTTGAAATGGGGAATCACCTTGCGGGCGAACAGCTCATAGGAGTGGTAGGTCGCTCGGGGTGTGGCCCAATCGTGGCCGAGCAGCAGCAGTGTTCCGAATCCGCCTGACCGGTCCAGTAGGTCCTCAATATGGGCGACCGCGTCATCGGGTGTCCCGATGCAGCAATTCCCTTTGGCCGCATAGTCTTCGACGTATTCGCGCGGTGACTGCGCGCCTTCGACAGTGTTGGCGAGCGGCACGAATCCGGCGGCACCGAAGTACTTTGCGAAGTCGAGCAGCCCGAAGGTGCAATCGTCGATGGCCTGGTCGCGGGTGTCGGCAATATGCATGATGGACAGCACCCGCCAGTCGCCGCGGTCCGGCTCGGGCCGGCCGACTTTGGCGGCCTGCTCACACACCACCTGCCAGGTGTTCTCCAACGCGGCGTACCCGCCCGGCACCGACATGGACAGCGATAACAGCGACGTGCCAAGTGCACCGGCCAATCTCGGTCCCGACGGCGAAATCATTGCTGCCGTGGAGATTTCGGGATATGGCCAGGTATATGGTCGGACGTGCAACTGCGCATCGCGCAGCGTGAACCAGTCGGAGTGCCGGTCGACGCGCTCCTCGGGGCCGGCGCGGAACAGCGCGAGGATCGCCTCGAGCGACTCCTGCATCATCCGCCGCTGGTCGATCGGGTCGATGCCCATCATGTACGCGTCCGACGGCAGCGCTCCGGGGCCGGTGCCGAACATCACCCGGCCACGGGTCAGGTGATCCAGCAACACCCAGCGGTCGGCCACCATCAGCGGATGGTGGTAGGGCAGTGAGACCACGCCGGTGCCCAGCCGGATGTGCTTCGTGCGTTCCGCCGCCGCGGCGATGAACACTTCCGGGCAGGCGATCAGCTCGTACCCACCGGAGTGGTGTTCGCCGAACCACGCCTCGTCGTACCCCAGACGGTCCAGCGCTACGACCCGCTCCATATCGTATTCCAATGCGACCGTTGGTGATTGGCCCGTCGGATGGAATGGGGTAATAAAGACTCCGAACCGCATGGGTGCGCTCATCGTGCTCACCATGCGAGTCCCTTGAGGAATTCCAGCAACGCGACGTTCACCTCGTCGGGCCGCTCCTGCTGCAGCCAATGCCCGGCGCCGTCGAGCATCACCTGCTGGTAGGGCCCGCTGACTATCTCCGGAGCGCGGTCGGTACGGGTGAACGCCAACACCGGGTCGGCCGTGCCGCCCACAAACATGCACGGCACCACGATCATCGCGCCCTCGAGCTGCGAGGTGGTCTCCCAGTTGCGGTCCATGTTGCGATACCAGTTCAGGCCGCCGGTGAACCCCGTGCGGGTGAATTCGCTTATGTAGTGGTCGAGTTCATCCTGGCTGATCCAATCGGGCAGACCGTCCGGTTCCGCAAGGCGATCGATGAAACCCTCAGGACCGGGAGCAATCGTGCGCGTAACCACGCTGTCGTCGCTGGGTGGCCGGAGCCCGCCAAGCATGCGACGCATGGTGCGGGCGGGATCGCCGTTGAGCTCCGCGTCGGCGACCCCGGGGTCCTGGAAATAGAGGATGTAGAAGAAGTTCTCGCCGACGGCACGCCGAAAAGCCTGTGTTGGCGCCCTCTTTGGGCGCGGCAGCGGAGGCACGCTCAACCCGGCGATACCTACGACCCGGTCGGGATGCAGCAGCGGCGCATTCCACACGACCGTGGCCCCCCAGTCGTGACCGATCCAGGCGGCGCGCTCGGCCCCGACATCGTCGAGCAGGCCGACCAGGTCGGCGGTCAGCTGGTGAATGTCGTAGGCCTCGATCGCGTCTGGACGAGACGAGCCGCCGTAGCCGCGTTGGTCAGGCGCCAGCACGTGATAGCCCGCCTCGGCGAGCGCCGGAATCTGGTGGCGCCACGAGTAGGCCAGTTCGGGAAAGCCGTGGGCCAGTATCACCACCCGCGCCCCGCGGTCCCCGGCCTCGACCAATCGCAACTGCGCGCCGTTGGTGTCGACTAACCGTTCGGTAGACGAGCGCATGGGATCACCAAATCACAACGGCACACGACTGAGAAGGGGCCAGTGCGTTGGCTCTGCGCTGACGGCGGGCTCCACTCGAACTTCCTCACCCTGGACGCAGCGTCAACACAAAGCAATACCGCGGCGACCCGCTGCGCCCCGGCTCCGCCGGAGCTGGCGATCGCCAGTCGCGGTAGCCTTGACTTTTCTAGCTGCGCGTATCGGGGAAGGACCTGGCCGACACGGCCGATGATTGATGAACCGGAAAAACGTGATCCGCACCGTCACGGCGATCGCTGTCGTGGTGCTACTGGGTTGGTCGTTCTTCTACTTCAGTGACGACACCCGGGGCTACAAACCTGTCGACACGTCGGTGGCGATGTCGCAGATCAGCAACGACAACGTCAAGAGCGCCCAGATCGATGACCGCGAACAGCAGCTGCGCCTGACCCTCAAGAAGGGCAGTAACGACACCGAGAACTCTGACAAGGTCATCACTAAATACCCCACCGGATACGCCGTCGACCTGTTCAACGCGCTGAACGCCAAGGGCGCCAAGGTCAGCACCGTCGTCAACGAAGGCAGCATCCTGGGCGAACTGCTGGTCTACGTCCTGCCCCTGCTGTTGCTGGTCGGTCTTTTCGTGATGTTCTCGCGCATGCAGGGCGGTGCCCGCATGGGTTTCGGCTTCGGCAAGTCGCGGGCCAAGATGCTGAATAAGGACATGCCCAAGACCACGTTTGCCGACGTCGCCGGCGTCGACGAGGCGGTCGAGGAACTCTACGAAATCAAGGATTTCCTGCAAAACCCCAGCAGATACCAGGCGCTGGGCGCCAAGATACCCAAGGGCGTGCTGCTTTACGGGCCGCCCGGAACCGGCAAGACGCTGCTTGCCCGCGCCGTGGCGGGGGAGGCCGGTGTGCCGTTCTTCACAATTTCGGGCTCCGACTTCGTCGAGATGTTCGTCGGCGTCGGCGCATCCCGGGTTCGGGACCTTTTCGAGCAGGCAAAACAAAATAGCCCGTGCATCATCTTCGTCGACGAGATCGACGCGGTCGGCCGCCAGCGCGGCGCCGGCCTGGGTGGCGGCCACGACGAACGTGAGCAGACACTCAACCAGCTGCTCGTGGAGATGGACGGCTTTGGTGACCGCGGCGGCGTCATCCTCATCGCGGCCACCAACCGGCCCGACATCCTGGACCCAGCCCTGCTAAGGCCCGGCCGCTTCGACCGGCAGATCCCGGTGAGCAACCCCGACCTGGCCGGTCGCCGGGCCGTCCTAAGGGTGCATTCGAAGGGCAAGCCGATCGGCCCGGACGCCGACCTGGACGGGTTGGCCAAGCGGACAGTCGGCATGACCGGCGCCGACCTGGCCAACGTCATCAACGAGGCCGCGCTGCTGACCGCCCGCGAGAACGGCACCGTCATCACCGGCCCCGCGCTGGAGGAGGCGGTGGACAGGGTGATCGGCGGCCCGCGTCGCAAGGGCCGCATCATCAGCGAGCAGGAGAAGAAGATCACCGCCTACCACGAAGGCGGCCACACCCTGGCGGCCTGGGCGATGCCCGACATCGACCCGGTCTACAAAGTGACGATCCTGGCCCGCGGGCGCACCGGCGGGCACGCCGTCGCGGTGCCCGAGGAAGACAAGGGCCTGCGGACCCGCTCGGAGATGATCGCGCAGCTGGTGTTCGCGATGGGCGGACGTGCCGCCGAGGAACTGGTGTTTCGCGAGCCGACCACCGGCGCGGTGTCCGACATCGAGCAGGCCACCAAGGTCGCCCGCGCCATGGTTACCGAGTACGGGATGAGCGCCCGCCTCGGTGCGGTCAAATACGGCACCGAACACGGCGACCCGTTCCTCGGCCGGTCCATGGGCACCCAGTCCGACTATTCGCACGAGGTCGCCCGCGAAATCGACGAGGAAGTCCGCAAGCTGATCGAGGCCGCGCACACCGAAGCGTGGGAGATCCTCACCGAATACCGCGACGTGCTCGACACCCTGGCCGGCGAGCTGCTGGAAAAGGAAACCCTGCATCGCCCCGAGCTGGAGGCGATCTTCGGCGACGTCGAAAAGCGCCCCCGGCTCACCATGTTCGACGACTTCGGTGGCCGCATCCCGTCGGACAAGCCGCCGATCAAGACGCCCGGCGAGTTGGCGATCGAGCGCGGCGAACCCTGGCCGCAGCCGGTAGCCGAGCCGGCTTTCAAGGCGGCGATCGCGCGGGCTAGCGCGGCCGCGCAGGCAGAAGCGGAGCGCACCAACGGTTCTCACACCGGCGGCCCCGATGCCTTGAACGGCCCCACCCAGCCCGACTACGGTGCCCCGGCGGGCTGGCATGCCCCCGGGTGGCCGCCGAAAGCGCCCGCACGGCCTCAGCCCGCACCCAGCTACCCCGCCCAGGCCCATCAGCCCTACCCGTCCTATCCGCCGTATCCGCCGTATCCGCCAGCCGATCAGCCCACATCGGACTCCGATCAGTCCGCCGACGAGAAGTCAGAGGACGTGAGCCGGTCCAACCCGCCGGCTCACGGCTGACGAACGGAGGATTCGATGGCGCAGCCGGATACCCGGACCGCGACTCCACGTATCGGGGCGTTCGACCAGCCACGCGCCGAGGCGGCCATCCGCGAGTTGCTGATCGCAATCGGCGAAGACCCGGACCGAAATGGTCTGCAAGAGACGCCGTCCCGCGTTGCGCGCGCGTACCGCGAGATGTTCGCCGGGCTCTACATCGACCCCGACACGGTCCTGAACACCACGTTCGACGAGGAACACGACGAATTGGTAATCGTCAAAGAGATCCCGCTGTACTCCACCTGCGAGCATCACCTGGTGTCGTTTCACGGTGTGGCCCACGTCGGCTACATCCCCGGCGTCGACGGCAGGATAACCGGCCTGTCGAAGATCGCCAGGCTGGTCGACCTTTACGCCAAGCGCCCACAGGTACAGGAGCGGCTCACCAGCCAGATCGCCGACGCCCTGGTGAAAAACCTGGATCCACGCGGCGTGATCGTGGTGGTCGAGGCCGAACACCTGTGCATGGCGATGCGCGGGGTACGCAAGCCCGGCGCAGTCACGACGACATCGGCGGTGCGCGGCCTGTTCAAAACCAGTGCGGCATCTCGAGCCGAAGCGCTCGACCTCATCCTGCGTAAGTGAGTCGATGCGCCGGTGCAGGTAATGGGTGTTCTCAACGTCACCGATGACTCGTTCTCGGATGGCGGGCGTTACCTCGATGCCGAGCGCGCCGTCCAACACGGCCTGGCGTTGGCCGCCGAAGGCGCGGCGATCGTCGATGTCGGGGGGGAGTCGACGCGGCCCGGTGCGGTCCGGGTGGACCCCGGGGTGGAGACGTCACGGGTGTTACCCGTCGTCAAAGAGCTTGCGGAGCAAGGGATTACCGTCAGCATCGACACCATGCATGCGGATGTGGCGCGTGCGGCGCTGGAAGGCGGCGCGCAGATCGTCAACGACGTGTCCGGCGGCCGCGCCGATCCCGCGATGGCCCCGCTGGTGGCCGAAGCCGGTGTGCGCTGGGTACTGATGCACTGGCGATCGGTGTCGACCGACCATCCCCACAAGGCTCCGGACTACCGCGACGTGATCGACGAAGTGCGATCCGAGCTGCTGGCCGGCGTCGACGACGCCGTGGCCGCCGGCGTGGATCCGGACAAGTTGATGATCGACCCCGGTCTGGGATTCGCCAAGACGGCACAACACAATTGGGCGCTGCTACACGCGCTGCCGGAATTGGTGGCAACCGGGTTGCCGGTATTGCTGGGTGCCTCGCGAAAGCGCTTCCTCGGTACCCTGTTGGCCGATCCGGACGGGACCGTGCGTCCGCCCGATGGGCGGGAGACGGCGACCGCCGTCATCTCCGTCCTGGCCGCCCTGCACGGCGCCTGGGGAGTGCGGGTGCACGACGTGCGGGCCTCCGTTGACGCGCTCAAAGTTATGGAGGCCTGGGCCGGTGGCTGACCGAATCGAGTTGCGCGGCTTGACAGTTCATGGTCGCCACGGCGTCTTCGAGCACGAACGGGCCAGCGGGCAGGATTTCGTCGTCGACATCACCGTCTGGATCGACCTGGCCGCCGCAGCCGCGAGTGACGAATTGGCCGACACCTATGACTACGACGCCCTGGCCCGCCTGGCCGCCGGTGTCGTCGCCGGGCCCGCACGCAAGCTGATCGAGACGGTCGGCGCCGAGATCGCCGATGCGGTGATGGACGACGAGCGCGTGCACGCTGTCGAGGTGGTGGTGCACAAGCCGCAGGCGCCGATCGCGCTGAAGTTCGCCGATGTGGCCGTGGTGGTCCGGCGCTCGCGGCGCGGAGGCCGGGGTTCGATAGTCCCGGCCGGCGGCGCCGTATGACGCGGGCGGTGCTGTCGGTCGGCTCCAACCTGGGTGATCGGCTGGCCCGGCTGCAATCGGTCGTCGACGGCCTGGGAGAAGCGGCGGTGGCTGTCTCGCCGGTGTATGAGACTGACCCCTGGGGCGGCGTCGAACAGGGACCGTTCCTCAACGCCGTAGTCATCGCAGACGACTCGGCGTGCGACGGCAGCGGTTGGCTGCGCCGGGCTCAGGAGTTCGAGCGGCGAGCCGGCCGGACTCGCGAACAGCGTTGGGGCCCACGCACTCTCGACGTCGACGTGATCGCCTGCCAGGACGGTCACGCCGAGGTGGTCAGCCGTGACGACGACCTGACCCTGCCCCACCCGCTGGCCCATGTGCGGGCCTTCGTGATGATCCCCTGGCTGGCGGTCGAGCCGGATGCCGCGCTGACCCTGCCGCAAGGGCGCCGGCGGGTGGCCGAACTGCTGGCCGAGCTGGACCCTGCCGAGCGTGCGGGTGTACGGATGACCCGACTGGCGCTGGCCTGATGGGACCGACCCGCAAGCGTGACCTGACGGCCGCGGTGATGGGCGCCGCGGTCGTTGGTTATCTGCTGGTGATCGTGTGGTACCGGTGGTTTCCGCCGATCACGGTGTGGACCGGCATCTCGCTGCTCGCCGTCGCGGTCGCCGAGGCGCTCTGGGCGCGCTACGTGCGGGTCAAGATCAACGACGGCGAGATCGGCGACGGACCGGGATGGCTACATCCGCTCGCGGTTGCCCGCACCCTGACGATCGCCAAGGCGTCGGCCTGGATGGGCGCGTTGGTGCTGGGGTGGTGGGTCGGTGTACTGGTGTATTTCCTGCCGCGCCGATCGTGGCTGCGCGCCACGGCCGAGGACACCCCCGGCGCGGTGGTGGCGGCCGTCAGCGCGCTGGCCTTGGTGGTGGCCGCGCTGTGGCTGCAGCATTGCTGTAAGTCCCCGCAGGATCCCGGTGAGCCC
>Ga0213876_10000638_pt1 | contig 25449 bp, 32 predicted proteins | sample BarmaccomBMRX_R9_FD_160113 | JGI IMG/M metagenome (GOLD analysis project Ga0213876, IMG submission 160113) | Root-associated microbial communities from Barbacenia macrantha in rupestrian grasslands, the National Park of Serra do Cipo, Brazil - RX_R9 | ecosystem: Host-associated > Plants > Roots... | reverse complement strand
AATTGCGGCCTGCCAGCCCTGGCTGTTGACGGAAATCAAGCTGATCAAACCGGACGTCCTGGTCTGCCTGGGGGCCACCGCCGCAGGTTCGCTCTTCGGCTCCAAGGTAAAGGTTTCAACCCACCGAGGACGGCTCTTCGAGAGCGATTACGCCCCGCAGAACCTGGTCACCATTCACCCCTCGGCAATCCTCCGCGTGCCGGATCCACGGCTAAAGGAAGCCGAATTCGCGCGTCTGGTCGAGGACCTGACGCTGGTGAGCCAACACCTCAAAGGTAATCATCCGCAGATTGACGCCGATTAAGGTCACACGGCGGGCACAACGTAAGAGTTCACACGGCGAGCCACGGCGACCACGGCCGAAAGACAGAATCATCCGCAGAACACGCAGAGAACGCAGAAAAGAGAAAACATCCACAGATTGACACAGATTAAAGGGACACCGCAGGACGGCATCGGCGCCTCTTTATTTGTGGCATTCCCTCCCGCTCCGAACTTTACCCGACACGCGACACCCGGCACTCGACACCCGTTACCCGTTACCCGTTACCCGTTACCCGCCACTCGTAACTGTCTCCGGTACGTCTGGTGATCGCGTGCGCCCCAACGGTATTTGTAGGCTTCTTTGCCCCTTAAGAAGTCGAAGCACGCGGCCCCTTCGTTTACCGCGGCTCGCAACGCGACGTACACGGCAAAACTGCCCAGGCTCAGGTGAGACCAGCGCGGGTCATAACCGGCGATGAAATGGTAATAGTGCCCGTGGTGCAGGAAGCCGCAGGTAGCCGCGATCGGTTCGCCATTCAACCGGATCACGAAAAGACGGAGGAGGCCCGCGCGCATCAGTCCGGCGAAAGCGGCCCGAAAAAAACGCCGGTGATAATCGGCCCCGAAAATGCCGGGCCCTCCCGCGGTTTGCCATCTCGCAGTGTGAAGCGCGACTAACTCCGCGTAATCCGAAATCAGCGTGTCAGGGCCGGCTACGGAAACCTCGAGCAGTCCTTCGTCGTCCAGTTTGCGTCGTGCGCGCTCAAGGTCGCGACGGAGCCGTTTGGAGGCCGTCGCGAGCGCGTCATCGAGGCGTCTCGACCCTAACGCCAGGCGCGGACAACCTTCCTCGGGCAATTTCGCGTCTGAAACCGCTCCCGGCCAGGGCAGAAGGCACAGAGAGGCTTGAGGATCAAGGTCACGGAAATCAGCCGTCGTCCATTCCGAGCCGGATCGGGCCATGAAAACGCGGATCGCTTCAGCGGCGCACGGTTCCGCGCCCGGCCGAACGAGCGCGTCCAGGTAATCCGACACGCCGTTTCCGGCCAGGATGAGGCTCGCCGGACCGTCTGCGGTTCTCCACAGATAAAACGGCGCCAGCACCTTGAGTCGCGGACCCTGCCAGGCCGCCAGGATCCGAGGTTCCGGGATGGCCAACTCCCGGTAGAACGCCAGGATCCAGGCCGGGTGCTGGAACGGCGTTGCAAACCGGGCGCAACTCCACAGCTCGGTCCATGGCTCGACCAGGTCCTCCAAGGGGGCAATCTGGTCGAGAATTTCTACCCGGTGCCGGTTCGCGGGGATCATCCCTCAAAGGAAGAGGCAGACGGGGCATGAATCCGGACCCGGCCGTTTGCCAGGTCCGCGTAGGTATCGAAGTAGCGCTGAAGCATGCGAGCGAGGTCGAAACGGGTTGCGGCTGCGGACAGACAGTCAGCCGGATCGATACGGCTGACCCGGCCGATGGCTTCGGCCATTTCCTGAACGTCATGGACGAGGAAACCCGTGCGTCCGTGCTCGATCAAGGTTGGCAACGCACCTGAAGGATAGGCGATCACGGGCGTTCCGCTGGCCAACGCTTCCATGGCGACCAGGGAACTCGTTTCGGCCGCCAGGCTTGGCTGAAGCAGGCAGCGGGCACGCCGCAGCAGGGAAAACTTGGACTTTTCGTCCAGCGGACCGAGAAACCTCCGGTATTCATCCAGGCGCGGCGCCACCTCCTCCTCATAGTACCTTTGATGTTCGCGGTAGGAGTAAACCTCGCCGCCGAGAAAAAGCGGGACGCCCGCGGATTTGGCGGCATCCAGAGCGGCGTGCACGTTTTTCTCCGGGGCAATCCGGCTAAGGCAGACGGCGTAAGCATCGCGGTTGCGGCAGGGCGTTGTGATAGTCAACGGCACCCCGTTTTCGATGGTGGGCAGCAGATTTGGTAATGGCGGAAACGTGGCGCGCTGCGTTTCGGACACGCAGTGCAGGTACGTGCACGGCCGGCTGACAGCATTGAAATCGACGTGGTAGAACGTGTACGGCAGGTGCAGGGTCACCAGCACCGGAACACCGGGCTCAGGCAGGTAACGATCAAAATCAACCCCGTGGAGATGAACCACCTGTGGCCGGTGCCGTTCGATGAGTGCATTGAGAACCCCGGCGTACCGCCGGTAGTGGGCAACGCGAACGGAGTCATCAATCAACCCCTTTGGGTGCGATACCTCGGTGAGCATGCCTTGGGCGCGGGATCCATCCGCCGCAAGCACCAAAGAGCGGTGACCGGTCTCGACCAGGGCGTGATCGAGGCGGCTGAGGATCTGTTCGGCACCCCCGACAGCGTCCGGGCCGGCGGGCGCGAACGGGAACGCCACGTTCAGCACCGACAGGCGGGCGTCTGAGGATACAATCCTACCTCGGTGCATGCTCCGTCAATTCAGGGCCTTGGGTCACCGTCGACGCGGGCGAGGGTTGATGGTTAGCGCCCAACAGGCCGCATGCCTGGTGAAAACCTTCGATCGTCCCCACGTCGAGATATTGCGTCCCGGCCCGGATTCCAACCGCCTTCTCACCCTGGGCCAGCCATTCATTGACCAGCGTGCCAAGGTACTCATCCATGCGCCGGCGCCGCTCCCACAACTGGTGCAGCGCGTGGTAGACGTGCCCCGGCATTTTGATCGCCCCCCAGATCCATGGATTACGCGCTTGCGGATCTTTCACCTGAATGCTTTGCACTTCGTCGTTCTCAGCGGTATTAACCACGTCGAAATTCCACGGCGACTGCACCGGGAAAAGCAGAAAGGAGAGCGTGCCGTCAGGAAGCTGGCGATAACCATCCATCGGGAACCAAACGGTATCGGGTAATCCGATGAGTACCGTTTCGGCTGCCGGGATCAGTGGTGCGGGGCAGAAGACTGCGTCGCATAACCCGTTAGGCGTCCCTTGCACGTGATAGACGTAACGCACGTTGTCCCGGCCCGCGCCGTGGTAACGGAGAATATCGGTTTTGTAAGGGGAAATCACAAACGAGATGGTGTGAACGCCCCCGCACGCCATGCGTTCGACAATGAAGTCGCTGACCGCACGGGGCGCATTACGTGACGAGGCAGCTAACGTGGCGCCGACCGGCAGTAACTCTTTGGAAAAAGCCAATGGCTGGATGCGTTTACCTTCGCCTGCAGCTGGAATGATGCCCCACATAGGTCCGTGTTCTATCTTATGCGAAAAGGATCTGTTCCAAATCGCGGGCCCGGGCCTGCGAGGTGTGCTCCTTGAGCACCCGCAGGCGGCCGGCTTCGCCGATTTGTTGCAAGCTTGCCGGTGGAAGGCTCAGGACGGCAAGCACATCCTCGGTCGTCTCGGCCAGAAGGATCTCTTTACCCGGCAGGAAGAATCGTTCCAGCCCATCCCACACGTCGGACAGGATCGGCGCCCCGCACGCGGCCGCCTCGAACAGCCTGCCTGGTGGGCAATAGCCGTTTTCCGCCATGGCGCGGCGGGTCACGTTCAGAGTAAGCGCCGAAGAGCTGAAAAACGCCGGGTGATCCGGCGGCGCGAGGTGGGGAATAAAATAAATGTTCGGTGTCCAGGGAAACGTAGCCGGGTAGAGCGAGCCGGCCAGCAGGAATTTCTTTTCGACGCATTGTTTCGCCGGCGCCACAAAGAGACGCTCCAAGGCGGGCTGGCGGTCGGCGGCAAACGTACCCAGGTAAGACAGGTCCGAACGGTAGGCGGCGTTGAGGGCTACCGGACGATGCACCTCGGGGTCAGCGTGGCCGAAAAGGACGTGAACGTCGCGCGCCCTCAGGCGCTCAACCAGCGCGTTGAGGACCGGGCCCCCCGTGAAACTCAGCACCGTATCATACCGACGAAGACCGTCCGGCGGCAGGTAAGCCACCTCTTTACCTTCGGCCAGGCTTTGCAGCGTAACCGGCGTATCCATGTCGTAAAACGCCTTCTTTAGGCCGGGGTACGTCTCCGCCAATTCCAGGGCCGGATTGGCGTCAGGACAGAACGAAGTGATGATAACCGCGCCGGAACGCGCCAGGCGCTCCCGCGCTATTGGAACAAGCTGTTCCCAGGATGGGTAAAGCTGAAGTTCTCCATCGGGCCAGTGCTGCAGATCACGGTGCTGCGCGTAGTACGGTACGTCACGTTCAAAGAAAGTAACCTGATGTCCGCGCTCCGCCAAACCGCGGCAGAGACCCCGCCAGAGCGTAGCGTGCCCGTTTCCCCAGGAAGACGAGATCGTGAGGCCGAAAATCGAAACGTGCATGGGACTGGCAACTGCGGGTACAAGCACGACAAGATCGCGAGGTTCATCCGGCGAGACGGTAGGGATAATCTCTGTCCGATTTATCAGGTGGCCGTCCCATTGGCGACGCGGAACCTTGACGTTCTGACTCGGTTAAGTATGTCGCCTCTCATCCGCATGGACCATCAGGCACTCCAGGAGGAAGTCGGCCGTCTCTGGTGGCAGCATGCCATGGCCGGGGACCTCGAGCAAGCCTGGCGGCAAAGTGACCGCCTCCTGCATGCCCGCGTCGACCTGTCGCACCTGCCCCGGTTTTTCCGCCCGATCTGGGACGGGCGCCCGCTCTCAGGCGCAGACGTCTGGCTTAAATGCTGGCGCGGGCTGGGCGACGCAATCCATTACATCCGCTACGCGGCCCCCGTGCGTGCGCGCTGCACCCGGCTGATCGTTGAGGCCCCGGACGAATTGCACCGGCTGTTCGCGAAGGTGCCGGGAATTGATGAGCTTGTCGTGATCGACGAAGGGCGACGGATCGGCCCGGAGTTTGTCCAGATCGAATCCACGGAGTTGCCGTATGCCCTGCGGACCACCCTGGCGTCGATCCCGCAGACCGTACCTTACCTCTGGACAGAACCGGCCGGCCGGGTGCCGAACGACGGGCATCGAAATGTCGGCTTGTGCTGGGCCGGAGGCGATTACGACGCCCGCCGCCACGTGCCCCTGGCCGCGTTGGCGCCCCTGCAGAATGTGCCGGGAATCCGCTTCTGGCAGCTGCAGCGTGGCCCGGCCCTTGCACAAATCGCTCAAGCCGGATTCAGGTTTGAGAACCTCGGGGATGAAACCATGGACGTCGCCGCGACCGGTTCCCTTGTGGCCGAACTCGACCTGGTGATCACCATCGATTCGATGGTGGCCCATTTGGCAGGCGCTTCGGCAAAACCAGTCTGGACCTTGCTGCATGCAGAAGCCGATTGGCGTTGGTTCCGGGATCGGGACGACAGCCCGTGGTACCCGACGATGCGCCTCTATCGCCAAACAGTGGCCGGAGAATGGCGGGACGTGATCGAACGCACCGCCGCGGACCTGCAGAAAATGCCAGAAATGACAGTGAGTGTCGGGTGTCGGGTGTCGGGTAAAGTTCGAAGTTCGGAGCGGCTTCGCCCCACGGGTCCTTAATCTGTGTCAATCTGTGTAATCTGTGGAGGTTTCCTCTTTTCTGCGTCCTTCTGCGTGTTCTGCGGATGATTCTATCTTCCCGCCGTGGTCGCCGTGTGAACTCTTACGTTGTGCCCGCCATACCCGCCGTGCCCGTGGTGTGACCGTGTGAGCTCTTGATTTGTGGCATTCTTACCCGGGGGGTGCGAGGGGCCGACCCGCTGGAGCGGGACGGTCCCCCGACCATCTCGCGCGGTTACACTTGCATCGCAAGTTGTCGGTCCAGAACGGGATGACCGGCGCGAGTGGTTTGTGGTGTCTCTGTCGAGGACACCTCATGAACTTCGCGGGATTCGCAGGTACTGGATTTTGCGTTCTGCCCGAAAAATGAGCCCGCGACGGGCGCTCCGAAACGGTGCCAACGCTCCAGGGCTTAGCCGTAAAACCGTTCCCGTCACCATTTGCGGACGCGTTGCGATGTGGCCGAGACGGCTCCATCCGGCGGTTGTTGCCGTTCCCCCCGGAAAACGACCCGGAAGTGACGATGGAAAACGCCAGGAATTTTGAAGGCCAACGTTCGTTAGGTCATCCGCAGAATCAGGTGTATGCGGTGTTTGATAAATCACCTGATGCCGGCCATGCCGCTTCGCACCTCAACGAGGGGGGCTTCGGACCCGAAAAAGTAGGTTTGCTGCAGGGAGCCGCGGATGCCGGGAAACTCGCGGATGCGACCGGGGAGGAAGGCTTCTGGGCAAAGTTAAGCCACTTCGGCCTGGATTTTGGAGACCAGGACAACCCGTACATGCAGCAGTACAAGCAGGAACTCGAGCGAGGCCGGACGGTGCTGGCGGTGGTGACCGAGAGTGACGCAGAGGTTGAAAAGGTCCAGCAGATCCTGGCTGAACATCACGCCCGTTTTCTCACCAAATACGGCAAATGGGCTGTTGAGGCCGCTCGAGAGCGGCAACCCGGAGAGGGCTTCGCAAAGCGAGCCGGTGCCACCCAAAACAGGATAAAAGCAGGCTCCGGCCGGGCGCGGTTCTGGCTGATGCCAGGCGGAGCATGCAGACCGGCGATTAAGCCTAAGGGACATAGCCGCAGCAAGGCGGCTCAGGCCGATTTTTTTCGCGTTCCCGGCTTTTTGGAAGAAGCCGACCCGCTTTTGGCACTTGGGGGCGAGCCGCTCTTCGCCTTTGTCTTATCGGCGGTTTGCTGTTTCGTCTCGCCCTTCTCAGCGCGTTGCTTGTTGACGATGCGAGCGGCCACTTCCTCCTCGCGACCCTCGTAGCGGCCCTCCTCGTGAAATTTTTCCTTAAGCTCGTTATACTCCCGTTCTCGCTTGGGACTGGCACCTCGAGGCATAGGTAAGTCCTTGGTTGCTTTTCCCAGTTTCGCGCTAGGCCCACATCCCGGCGCTGCGTACCCGGGCTGCAAAAAAAATTTTCAGGGCCGTTCCCTAGTTGAGCATCAGCAATGATCACGGCGAGGAACCGTGCCGTAAAAGATTGCGATCTAATTTAAGAAATAACCCAATCAGGTATGAAAAAGACAATCTTAACAACGGCCCTTACCATCTGTTTTGCTGCGCTCGGTCTAGCTGCACAAGGTCTGACGGGGGAAGAGCAGAAGTTCGTGCTCAAGGCGGCGAAGAGCGATGAGACGGAAATTACACTCTCTAAGTTGGCTCTGCAGAAGAGCAACGATCCGCAGATCAAGCAGTTTGCGGAGATGATGGTCACCGACCATACCAAGTCGACCTCCCTTTTGAAGCCGATCGCAGCGCGCCACAACGTGGCGATACCTGAAAACCCGGGTCCGGCGAACGATGCGAAGTACCGGACGTTGGAAGGCAAGTCAGGCAAAGCCTTCGACAAGGCGTATATGCAGACGATGGTTGCTGACCATCAAAGTACTCTCCAGGCGTTTCAGAGTGCGTCCGGCAAAGTCCAGGACGCGAAACTGAAGGAATTTGTCGCAACCGTTGAGCCCATCGTGAAGCATCACCTCGACATGGCCCAACAGCTCAGCCACGGCGAGAAAGCTTCCAAGATGTAGGCGTGCCCCTGATCTGCGGCCGCAACCCCATCAGAACTGAACAGAAAACCGCGGCCGGCCCTGGAGGGCCGGCCGCCGTCGTTTAACCGATTCTCGATCGGAAAGGACCTTTTGGGATGGCAGCCTGCGGAGTCCGGCAGGTGGAGTCCTCAGGCATTGTGCTGGTCCACTTTATGACCCTTTTTCTTTGCCGGTCCGCCCACGTTCCTTTCGCTCGGGGCCGGGCCTGCAACAGGACGGGCGATTTTGCCGTCCGGCAACACCGCCGCGTACAGGATCTGAGAGGAGCCTCCCGTATCGCCGGTCAATTCAGCCAGGTAATATGGGTTCGGCCCGTTTTGATACTGGATCGAGGTTACCTTCACGTTGGTAGCGCTGTAGAACCCTTTTGCCCATTGGAGCGCCGCCAGCATGGCCTGCTGCTGCGAGATCGGCTGGCCGGTACTGCTCCGGCTGGCCGGAATTTCAAAGTGATACACTCGGTCGCCGCCCTGAGACCGGACATGAAACGTCGGCGGTTCAGTCGTTGCAGGTGCCGCCAGGGCTGAGACGGTCGTAACCAGGGCGAGAAGTCCAGGGAGAATTCGCATCTGACAAATTTAGAACAACGCCGGCGTCTTTGTCAGCAGACAATCCGGCGTCAAGCCGTCCGAAATGTGATCCCGGGAATATTTGCGGCCGGCGCTATCTCATACGGCAGGATTCGCATCCTAGAAAATTCGCTTTTTGGCCGGCTTGGCGTCAGATTGATTGCCCAGCCGGGATGGCAACGGTTGCCGGCCAGATCGCTTTACCCAGACTTTCCGATATGAACAAAGCGTCCGATCAAGAACTCAAACAAAAGCTTACACCTGAGCAGTACCGCGTTACGTGCCAGAACGGCACTGAGCCGCCCTTTCGTAACGAGTATTGGAATAACCACGCTGAAGGGATCTACGTCGACGTAATTTCGGGTGAACCGCTTTTCAGCTCGACCGACAAATTCGATTCAGGCACCGGGTGGCCGAGTTTTATTCGCCCCCTCAAGGAAGAAGCCGTGACCGAAAAGAGGGATATTTCTCACGGCATGATCAGGACTGAGGTCCGGGGCGCCGGTAGTGATTCCCACCTCGGTCACCTGTTCGACGATGGACCCGAGCCGACGGGCTTGCGGTACTGCGTAAATTCAGCGTCGTTGCGGTTCATTCCCCGGGAAAAGCTCGCTGAGGAGGGGTACGGCGAGTACGAGAAGCTTTTCAAATAACGAACTTCGATGCGCGCATCCCTTCGCCTGCTGCTTATCGTTTGCCTGTTTGGTCCGGCAGCAGTTTGTTTTGCCGATATGACTACATCCCAGAAACCTCAGAAAACGGAGACGGCCGTTTTTGGCGGCGGCTGCTTTTGGTGCTTGGACGCACAATTCAAGCTGGTCAATGGGGTGAAAAAGGTTACCAGCGGCTACGCTGGCGGCCACACCGCCAATCCCACCTATGGACAGGTTTGCAGCGAGCAAACCGGTCACGCCGAGGTGATCCAGGTTGAATTCGATCCCTCCGTCGTTTCGTATCAGGCGTTGCTGGAAAAGTTTTTCCACGCGCACGATCCCACGACGTTGAACCGTCAGGGGGCGGATGAAGGCGCCCAGTACCGGTCGATCATCCTTTATGCGGATGACGGGCAGAAAGCCATCGCCGAACGGATGAAAGCCGAAGCCCAGAAGGATTGGCCGGACCCGATCGTGACCGAGATCGTTCCGTTGCGAGCCTTTTACGCGGCGGAAGACTATCACCAGGACTATTTCGCCAAAAATCCCAACCAGGGGTACTGCCGGCTGGTGGTCGCTCCGAAGGTGAAAAAATTTCAGGAACACCTCAAGGCCACGAAGGAGTAGAGGGTAAATCGTAACAGGTGCCAAAGGCGGTTCGACGTTCGCTCACGCGGTCACACGGCGGGGATGAGTTCCTTTTCTGCGGTGTGACCGTACTAGAGAGGCACAGACGTCGAAACTGGCGTAAGATGCCGCCACTTCCTTTTCATTTGTGGCATTCGCGGCGTTTTTCGGCTTCTGGCATTTTAAATGTTGACGGTAACGGGTTTAAGCAAGGCGTTCGGGGGCGATGCCCTGTTCCAGGCGATTTCCTTCCAGGTTAATCCTGGTGACCGGATCGGATTGGTTGGTCCGAACGGGGCGGGCAAATCAACCCTGCTCGAGATTATCGGGGGGTTGGAGGAAGCCGATGCCGGTGAGGTGACTCGCGACCGCGGCGCCACCCTCGGCTATCTCCCGCAGGAAAGTGCGCCTGCATCTGCCGAAACCGTTCTGGAGATGGCTTTGTCCGGTGCGGGCAGGGATGCCTTACACGCTTCGGGAACCCCGGAAGCGGAAGACCTGATTGATGATCCGGCCCGGGAGGCGGAAGCCAAACGCATCCTGCGCGGCCTGGGGTTTCAGCAAACCGACTTCGGGCGTGAGGCACGCGAGTTGAGCGGCGGCTGGGTCATGCGGGCTCACCTGGCCCGTCTACTGGTCAGTGAACCGGATCTGCTGCTTCTTGATGAGCCTACCAACCACCTTGACTTCGACTCGGTTACCTGGCTTACGCAGTACCTGCAAAGCAGCCGGAGCGCGTTGCTGATCATTTCGCACGACCGGACCTTTCTGAATCGTTTGGTGACGCGGATCATCGAGTTGGAACGCGGGACTTTGACCCAGTACAAAGGCGATTACGACGCCTATCTGGGCCAGAAGACGGCGCGCCGGGAGCAACTCGCGGCCGCCTATCGCAACCAGGAACGCGAAGTGGAGCGGCTCCAGACATTCGTGGACCGATTCCGGGCCAAGGCGAGTAAGGCGTCCCAAGCGCAGAGCAAGTTAAAACAGATTGAAAAGATTCGGACCCTTGACGCACCGGAGGCTCAGGCGGCCGGGATCGCTTTCCAATTCCCGCAACCGCGCCGCAGCGGCGCGGAAGTGCTGCGCCTGAATCGCGCCGGCTTCAACTATGGCGATCGGGTGCTCTTCCGGGATCTGACGCTGGAAATCCCCCGTGGCCAGCGATTGGCGTTGCTGGGCCGGAACGGCACCGGCAAATCCACCCTGCTCAAACTGATGGCGGGTTCGCTGCCGCTGAGCAGCGGCGAGCGGAAGGTGGGGCATAACGTCGAGCTGAGCTATTTCTCCCAACAACGGATGGAGATGTTTCATCCTGACCGCATTGTCCTGGAGGAGGCGCTTGATCTGTCGCGTTCGCCTGCTGAGGCGGCCGCACGAAATGTGCTGGGCGCATTCCTTTTCCAGGGAGAAGATGCATTCAAACCGGTCTCAGCGCTCAGCGGCGGTGAAAAGAGCCGTCTGGCTCTGGTGAAATTGCTTCTCGATCCACCCAATTTCTTGTTGTTGGACGAACCCACCACCCATCTGGACATCCAGAGCGTCGAGGCGTTGGTGGCCGCGTTGCGGCAGTACGACGGTACGATGGTCTTCGTGAGCCATGACCTTTACCTGACCCAACAACTGGCGACCTCCGTCCTTTACCTCGATGGAGAGCGAGTCCGCTTTTACCCGGGCGGTTACGAATACTTCCAGGATCGCCTCGCGGCGGAACGGGCGGATGCCGAGAGCGCCCGTGGCGAACCGGATCCGGTTGAACTTCCGGTTTCGCGCGGGGCGCGCACGAGTGAGAAGGAGCGCCGCCGTCAGGAAGCCGAGGCGCGCCAGGAGCGTTCCCGTCGGCGTAAGGCGCTGGAGGAACAATTGAGCCGGGTGGAAGCCGAAATCCTGGAGTTGGAGGACCGGCAGAAATCGCTTATCGACCGTCTCCAGGCAGCCGATGCTGGCCGGGCGGCGCTGGAACTTGCGCAGGTGACCGGCACCCTAAAACAACTCACCGCACAATGGGATGAACTGGCGGAAGCCATCCAGGAAGTATAAGCGATAGCTTTTATGATCCCGGAGCGTGGCCGGTTCCAGCCGGGCGCGGTTCCTGAACCGGCCCGGGGGGTCCCTGTCCTTACTCAGCCATGAACGGCGAGGACTCAAAGTGCTCCAGCAGATCGGCGCAGTCGCGGTAAATCGCGATCGCACCTGCCTTACGGATATCCTCTTCCGGAAACCCGCCGCTGAGCAGGCCTATCGTCTGAATCCCGCTTTTGGCCGCCGCTTCCGCGTCGTACGGCGTGTCTCCAACCGTAAGCGCTTCACCGGGCGCCACGCCCGGCAGCTTCCCCAGCGCCGCTTCGAAAATGTCCGGGTGCGGTTTCGATTTTTGCGCTTCGTCGGCGGACGTCTCCGCATCCACCAAGTCCTCGAGGCCGCAGAGCTTTTTGTAATGCGCCACCTCGTTCGCCTTGCTCGATGAGGCCAAGGCGATGCGGATCCCTTCACGGCGAATCCGGCGCAGCAGATCCGGCACCTTTGGAAAAGGCCGTACCCGGCTGAGGTACTCACGTTTGAATAGCTCTGCCCGGTCCTCGGAAATCGCCTTTCCCTTTTGCTCCAGCTCTTCCTTGGTCAAAAATTCGGGAAGCAGGGTGTCGGAACCTTTACCGATCTGGCTCCGGACGTCCGTGAAACTTACCTTCTTGCCAAACTTGGCGAGGACCCGTTGCCAGACTTCCGCGTGAATGTCGACCGAATCCACCAGGGTGCCGTCAATGTCGAAAATAGCTGCCTTTTTACGCACTGGGCGAAAGTTCGCATAGACCGCTGAGCCCGGCTGTGCCGGAAGACAGAATCATCCGCAGAACACGCAGAAGGACGCAGAAAAGAGGAAACATCCACAGATTACACAGATTCCACAGATTACGGTCACACGGCAGGGGTGGCGGGCACGACGTAAGAGTTCACACGGTCACGCGGCGGGCACGGCGAAAAGGCGGGCACAACGTAAGAGTTCACACGGCGAACACGGCGGGCCACGGCGAACACGGCGGAAAGCCATGCCGCCCGGCGCCTCTTTATTTGTGGCATTCTCTGCCGCTCCGAACTCCGAACTCCACGCCGCGTGCCGCTTAGGGAAGGAAATTATCAAAAATGCGTCCCCTTTTTCACACAGGCTTTGACAATCGCGCGTGAACGCCTCATCAATACCGTCGCACGGAAGTCTTTTGTACCCTCTTGCAGGAGAAATACCTGCTGCAGGTGGAGACTTAATGCGTTAACCGTCGGCGTGATGCCATGAAGCACGAAGCTCGTTCGCCACAGCAGTATCGCATCTGTGGCCGGACGGTTTATATCTTCAAGGGGCGCCTGAGCGGAATGCACGCCGGCGGTTGGTGTTTTTGGCTACTGGGCCGCGACCCTGTGCGAGGTTTCCCGACGCGTAAAGCCGCCATCGAACAGGCCCGCAAAAGCCTGGCTTCATCGTCATCATCCCTTCTGCCGGGGTAACGGCACCCCGGCGCCTCAGATTATCGTCGGGCAAGCGGGTGGGGAAGGAAGCGGGAAACTGCCAATCCGCTGCCGGGGATAGCTTGCCGGCCATCCCCGGCGGGCCGGCCTTCAGACGGCTTACCCGTCTTTGCGCTGGTCGACGGGCACGTAGTGGGTAAGTGGTGTGCCGGTATAAATCTGCCGGGGACGGCAGATGCGTCCGCCCTGGCTCTCACTGACCTCGCGATAGTTTGCGATCCAGCCCGGCATACGGCCAATGGCAAAGAGCACCGTGAACATCTCCACCGGGATTCCGAGGGCACGCATCATGATGCCGCTGTAGAAATCGACGTTCGGATAGAGTTTACGCTCGATGAAATACGAATCATGCAGGGCGGTCTGCTCCAGTTGCCGCGCGATATCCAGCAGCGGGTCATCGATCTTCAGCGCGGCAAGCAAGTCGTCGCACTGTTTTTTGATGATCTTGGCCCGCGGATCGTAGTTCTTGTAAACGCGATGCCCGAAACCCATCAGGCGGCGCCCGCTCTTTTTATCCTTGGCCGCTTGCAGGAAGCGGGAGCCGTCATCGCCTTCGCGGCGGATTTGTTCGAGCATTTCGATCACCGCCTGGTTTGCGCCGCCGTGGAGCGGTCCCCAGAGGGCACAAACGCCGGAGGCCGCGCTGGCGAAGAGGTTGGCCTTGCTGGACGCGACCATTCGTACCGTGGACGTTGAACAATTCTGCTCATGGTCGGCGTGGAGCAGGAAAATCAGGTCCAGCGCACGCACGACTTCAGGTTTCAGGTCGTAGTCGGCGTTCGGCTCGGAGAACATCATGTGCAGAAAATTTGCCGAATATTTGAGCTTCGGATCAGGATAAATGAAGGGCAGCCCGCGCGACTTGCGGTAAGCAAACGCCGCAATCGTACGAACTTGAGAAATGAGGAACGCCGTTTCATCGTCAAAATCCTTGGTCTCCTGGGGGGCGAGCAGCTGCGGGTTGTAGCAGCCGGCGGCGTTGATCATTGAGGAGAGGATCGCCATCGGGTGAGCGTTGGGCGGGTACCCCTCAAAATGAAACTTCATGTCCTCGTGGATCAGTTCATGCTTGGTAAGCAGATCGGAGAAGCACTTCAGCCCGGAATCGGTCGGCAGCTTCCCGTAAATAAGGAGGTAAGCGGTCTCGATGAACGTCGAGTGTTCGGCCAGTTCTTCGATCGGGAACCCCCGGTAACGAAGGATTCCCTGATCTCCGTCGATGAACGTGATGGCGCTCAGACAGGACCCGGTGTTCCCGTAACCGACATCGAGGGTGATCAGACCGGTTTGATCACGAAGCTTACTGACATCGATGGCTTTCTCACCGAGAGTGCCTTCGACCAGGGGGAGCTTGGCTTGGTGTCCGTCCCAAGAGAGTTCAGCTTGTTGACTCATAGCGATATCTCTTCCGTAATGCTGCGATTATCAATTATGAGTTCACCGCTCCGGTGTGAAGAGTTAATGTTGACCGGCCCGACCTGAATGAACGAGGCGGCGTCACCACGGCAGATCAGCCGGCTCAGACCGCAGCGCACCACCCGTCCGGCGCGACGTTTGAAGGTGCCCTCGCGGCCGCCCCCAGGCCCTGCCTGCCTCACTGCGCCAGGACCGTGACCGAATGCGCCGGTACAATGTACTGCGAACCGGCGACCTGCTTTTCGTGGCCGGGTTCCAGGATGTCGAACGGTGACGGCCGGCTGGTGTCGATGACCCGGAACCAAGGTTTATAGAAACCGTCGCAGATCGTGAAGGTGAGGGGTTCGGTGTACGCGTTGATCATCACGTAGAGGTCAACGTCGTCGTATTCACCACCCTGCAGGTAGAACGCCAGCGATCGGGACGGAAACGACAGATCGACGGCGTTGCCGACCCCGCGCCACCGGACATCCTCCCGCCAGAACCGGCTCCGCGAAAGCGTCGGGTGCGCCTTGCGAAAGGCGATCATACCTTTGCAGAAGCGGAAAAAATCGGCGTGTTTGCGCAGGCGATTCCAGTTCAACCAGCTGATCTCGTTGTCCTGGTTATAAGGGTTGTTGTTGCCCTGCTGCGTGTGCAGGAATTCGTCCCCGGCCATAAACATGGGCAGACCGTTGGATAGCATGAGCAGGCAAAACAGGTTTTTGGCCTGTTGCAGGCGCAACTTGAAGACTTCCGGGGACACCTCGTCGCCTTCGCCCCCGCAGTTCCAGCTGTAATTATCCGACGGACCGTCCGTGTTGTCGTGCCCGTTGGCCTCGTTATGGCGTTCGTTGTAGGAAACCAGGTCATACAACGTGAAACCGTCGTGGGAGGTGACGTAATTGATGCTGTAGAATGGCCGGCGCGATTCTTCGATCCGGTCAGGAAACAGGTCGTCACTGCCGTAGAGCCGCTGCATGACGCTCGGCACCATGCCGGGATCGCCGCGCACGAACCGCCGCAGGTCATCGCGGAATTTGCCGTTCCACTGGTGCCAGAACATGCCGGGAAAAGCCGTGCCGAGCTGGTAGGCGCCCCCGGCATCCCACGGTTCGGCAATCATTCGGACCTGGCTCAGGATCGGATCGGTGCGCATGGCGACCAGGATCGCCGGGTCATCCACGATCGAACCGTCCGGCCGCCGGGTCAGAATGGACGCAAGGTCAAACCGGAAACCGTCCACGTGCATTTCCGTGACCCAGTACCGCAGGCTGTCAAGAATCAGGCTCGTAATGCAAGGGTCGCTCACGTTGAGCGTGTTGCCTGTCCCGGAAAAGTTTGCGTACGGTTGCGCCCGCTCATCGGTCATCAGGTAAAAGCTCGCGTTATCGATGCCTTTAAACGAATAAACCGGGCCGTTGTGATCCCCTTCCGCCGTGTGATTATAGACGACGTCCAGGATGACCTCGATGCCGGCCTGATGCAGCGCGTCGACCATTTGCTTGAACTCTCTCAGGGGCTGCTGCTGGTCCGCCGCGTATCCCAGGTGAGGGGCGAAAAAGTTGAGCGGCATGTATCCCCAGTAGTTGTTCTCCTGCGGGTCGAATTGGTAGACCGGCATGAGCTCCACGATGGTAACGCCCAGTTCCTTGAGGAACGGGATTTTCTCCGTTACCCCGGCAAACGTCCCGGCCTTCGGCGCCACGACGCCGCTGGTCGGGCTCGCCGTAAAGCCGCGCACGTGCATTTCATAGATCACGGCATCCGAATAGCGCCGTGGACGGGGACCCCGAGACCACTGAAACGGTTCATCCTGGGCGCGAATCAACCCGAGCGGGGCGCGTCCGGCGTTGCTGCCCTTCTGCCTGGCCGCCTCACGGCTGAAGTCGGGCGGAAAGAAAATGCGTTTCGCGTACGGGTCGTGTAAAATTTTCTCGGGATCGAAGCTATGCCAGCAGTACGGCTCCTGGGGAGAAGGCCCATCGACGCGGTAGGCGTAGTACACCGCGTCCTGGAGCTCATCTTCGGGCACCCGGTAGTGCCACACCCGTTTGGTCTTGTGCACGAGCGGAACCAGCCAGATCTCGCGCAGCGGCGTCACAAAATCATCCGCGCCGTAAAGCAGCAAAGTGACCCTTTGGGCGTAACGGGAATAGAGCGCAAAGTTCAACGCCCTTTGCTCCGGAATGTACGAAACGCCAAGTACGGTGGGGGAGCCTTCGACTGCAGGCCAGTTAACGCTTTTCGGTGTCCAGAGCACGTCGGGCAGATTCAACAGTGATGCGCCAGTTTCCTATCGCCCTGCATGGGCGCGGTCAATGAGAGAAGCAAAGCCGGGCGAATGTGGATTAGGGAGGGGCGCCAGGCTTGCAGCCCGCCGCGCTTTCGGAATGCAACTTGGCAATGGTATATTAGTGGTTAAGTACGTTTGTCTTTTGATTTCGGCCTTCCCGGGACGCGGTTAAGTCTGTTTTTGTTTGTTCGCCGGCGCCTCAGGGCGTAACGACCGGGGTCGATTCGATTACCCGTTGCCTGCTGCCGGATACGCGTTACCCGCCCGTGCCTGCACCGGAAGCCGGGGCGTCCGCGGCTTTGGGGGCAACTGTATTTGCACGACGAACGTCCGGCTGATGCGGTCGTGCCACGCGTTCTTCTCCGGATCGATAAGGATCCAGACAAAACCGAGCCCGAAGGGCAGCAAAGAAAGCAAGCTGGCCAGGGCCCGGACCAGGGAGGTGGAAAAATCGCCGGTCAGAAAACTTCCGTCGGCTTTGATCACGTCCAGTCCAAGCGCGATGTTCCCCAGGGTCGCACTGCGTGAGACGTACATTGTGAACCGGTAAAAGACCCACGCCGGCAAAAGCACACGGGTAATCCCGAGGAAGGACAAAAGGGAATAGACCACGGCAAAGTCGATCAGGTTGGCAAGCAGGCGCGGCCAGAACGTTGCACGTGGTATTGCCAGGGTGACGGGATCGAGGGGTGCGGCCTCGGCCCGTCGGGTTGCATCGGGCTTGGTGACCGGCAGCCGCCGTATCGGTTTAGGGTAATATCGCTGCAGGCGGTGCCGGAGCCGCCGGGACGGGTCGACTGAATCGAGCAAGTAAAGGGCGAACGCCCCCAAACCTGCCGTCGAAACCAAGCCGCCGACCAGCCAGCCGATGAGCGGAATGCAGTAAAGCACCCAGCAGACCAGGGCGCCCAGCAATATCGTCAGAAGGTCACCCCGGGGGTGGGCAGAGAGGCCGGGGGCCAGCCGCTGTCCGATAAACCGGAAAATGGCCGCATTACCAACGACCATGAAGGCGGTGGCGATGCCGACCACGACCGGCAGGCCGATGATTCCCACACCGGTTAGTAAAAGGAAGATGCACAGCAGGAGAGTGCCGGCCACGAGGCCAATCCCGGTCAGGAGGGTAGCCGGGGCGGACCTGGCGAAGACCGCGCGGGTGCCATCGAGCGCACGGGAACAGGTCACTCCGGCCAAAAGGCAGACCAGGACTACGACCAACCCCACCGGCCACGAGAAGACATCCGGCAACGGCAGGGACGGTACCAGGTGGACGGTACCCGCAGCCCCGTTGCCCAACCTGGGCCAGGCTAGAGCGAGCAAACGCAAACTCATAGCTTTGCGTGGGAGAACCGGTGTATAATCATATCAGCGCTCAGGCGAGAAAATATAACCAAAAAAGCCTGGCGTCGAAAGTGGCGGAAGCAAGGCGAACTGTACGCAGCCCGGTTGGACCTGATGAAGTGACCGAGACAAGCCCTGCCGTACCGGCCGGTGAGGTTTCGTTTGACGTCCCTGGTGGGTGCGGTTAGCCTTGGTCCCTCCCGCTGGTGAGGTGGCTGAGCGGTCGAAAGCGGCGCTTTGCTAAAGCGTTGTACCCCAAAAGGGTACCGCGGGTTCGAATCCCGCCCTCACCGTGGTTATCGCAACCTTTTCATCGCCAGCATATTGCGCATTCCAAGCGACGGGCTCCGGCTCAACCTGCTAACAAATCGGCTACCGTGTCTCCCGAAGTCCACCCTTGGATGCCGGTGAATGGGGTTAGGCAGGCGCCTTTTTTTCTTCCCGGCTACCAGGTTCCCCGCAATGCCGCCATGCGCTCGGCCAGCCCCAGGTGCGTGCTGCCAAACGCCGGTTCGGGTTGGGGTTCTGACCGGTCGATCGTGACCATGGCGCTGCGTTCGTAACTGTCCGGCACCGGCTCGGGCGGTAGCTTCCCGAACGCAATGTTGCGATGCTGTTCACCGATTCGAAAGTGGGCGCGCTTTAACTAAACCCAAGCCCAGGCCCACCGGCGTTCATCGATAACCCGCAAGCCGTCCGGGTCAACGCCCGCAAGCTCAAGCCGTTCGCGCCACTTCGGGTTGAGCGTCCACGCGCCCGCCCTGCCGCGCACGTTCAGCAGCACCTTGGCCTGATTCATCGCCATGGACGTCAACGGCCGCACCGGACCGTGCCGGTCGGGTGGGGGCACGGGCACGCCCAGGTAGAACAGCAACACGCGGACGCACGCCAGGATGTCGGCCGTTGGTCTGTCCCTCCAACGCTTCAAAATCACGCGCCTTGTCCCGGTGCCCACGCCGGGAAGCTTAACACGAGTGAGCCCGTCGTGTCACCCGTGGCCGGTGGCTTGGCACCCGATTACTCAAGACATCTTAAGCCTTCTTTTTGGGGCACCGCCCACAAATGGATGGAGGCGCAGCCCCAGACGGCCGGGCACCTCGCCTCGCTCCCCACCCCCAGGAATTTTTCCCGTGAGAACCCCTCGCCGTTCCGGCACATTCTGCGGAACTGCCCGCTGTCCTTACCTTCGCCAAAGCAAAAAGCCCGCCAAAACCCTCAAGGCCTTCTCGCGGGAGGGCACAACCAATCCTCGCGCCGCCCCTGGAAAAATGGAAATCCATCAACCCTCCACCGCTCCCAAAACGTCTTAATCCCGGATCGGGCCATCAAAGAGCCATTTAACGTCCGGAGGCCATTGCTCGAGGGGCGCCCCAGAGCGTACCATTTTATGGTCCAGAACCGCCGTGAAGAGCTCAATCAGCCTGCGCGTCTCTTTGATCATCTCCTCAAGAAATTGTCCCAGGCACGCGGCGCCCGGATCTTCGTCCAGGTGAAATCCAGTCTCAAAGAGGCGGTGCACGAATTTATTTCTCTCATCCAGGAATTTGCTCAAAACGAGGTCAAGTTGGGTCGGCACCGTGGTCCTGGCCCGGAGTTGTTTAAGCAGGTTCCTGAGCGTCTCGTGACGTTCCAAGCGACCTAAATTCTCTATCTCCTGAGCTGAAAGGTGATCCTTGTCCCGGAAGGCAAGGTGAAGGCAAACGTCCAAATGGTGTTCGACCAGCTGGATTCCCAGCAGCGCAGCACCGATATTTTGCATGTTTTGTCTCGCGCGAGGTGACATGCATTGACCCCTGCGTTAGAAAGCCAAGCTGAAGAGGCTATTGCGGCCGTCGTAAACGAGCAGTCAATGCTTGAGCACGTCGCGTCCGATCAGGGCCTGGAAACCTTGAACGTTGAGCGATGACTCGAACACCTGGATGGCGCCAAGCGTAAACGTCGATCCTACCGCGCCAAGGGGGGATGATCAAACTGACGTCGTACGTGTTAACCTGAACCGCCGTTGCATCCGTCGAGGGGGTGACGATCGGTATGGATCCGGTGGATTGCAGCCCTAATTGTTGAATGATCGTCGGGTCAACCGCCGTTGATGAGGCCCCCCGTGTCAACCAGGCTGCGGGATGACAAGGCCCGATTGTTGCAAGGCCTGTTGCCGGGGTTGGCTTGCCCCGACGAAAAGCTGCAACGGCGGACCGCCGGCTTGGAATTGAAGCGTAAAGTGCGGCACGCTTAGAGCAGAAGGGCCACTCAGGCGGCGGCGATGAAGTGCGCCTGCTCAACAGCCTGGATTTGTTTAACCAGGAACGGCTCGAGCTTGAAAAGCCGGTAGCCTTCCCCAAGGGCGTCGGCGTAGGTGTCGAACGTCCCGACCACTTTGTCGCCGCGGATGAGGGCGAATTTGCCTTCCTCCGGGAGCAAGCTGGGCAATTTTTCTCGGTAGGTCTGAAGCTCTTGCACGAGGGCTTTCATGGGAATGACAGGTTTCCACACAACGTATAGCATCACAGACAATACCGATACATCCCCCTTTTGTGCCTTACCGTAAATCACCGGGTCAACCCCGGAGACGAGAGGGCGATGACGGCTTTCCCGTCCCGAACGCTCGCGCCGCTCACCGCAAGCCGGCCGGGGTCCAGCACGACTTGGCCACCGCCCGCGTACCGCGCCGAGCCGCCCACCTGAGCCAGCATGGACTGCAGGCGATCCGTCCCGGCCGTCCCGACCACCCGTGCCTCGAACCGTTCGGTGGCCGCGTGGTACCCCAGCAAGGCACCGGCCACCAGGAGGGCTACCGCCGCCGCTATAAGGGCGATCAGCCAACCGCGCCCCGCTTTTCAAAACGCCTGGTAGCGCCCCTGCACGGGTTCGACGGCTTGCCGAACCAGTTCAACGCCCCGGGATACCTCCTGGACCACATCCCGCCCGTCCCACAAGGCATAGGAGGGCCGAACCTTGACCGGACGGCGGCTTGGGTCAAAAAGCCCGGGAAGGGGGTTTTCGTGGCCCCGAAAAACAAACCGCAAGCCCCGACCCAGGTCGAACACGTTCGGCTCAAAATCGATCAACGTCCTCAGCCGCCGAGCCACGCCCGGAGAAATGACTTGGTAAAACGTCGAGTGGGGGGAGGTTAGGACGTCCCAACCTTATACCGGAGGGGGTCAGGGGACTTCCCTTCCAGAGAAGAGACGGGCTGATAAAGGGAAATACCAGGATTCATCGCCCGTCTCCCTCCTCCCAAGCCTCTCGCGCGGAACCTGAAAATGCGCCCACAGCAACGTTCCCGATCGAGAACAGAAACGCCTTATTGGAATCGGACACCACCGTGGGGACAAAACGCCCGCTCGGCAAGGGCCAACCGTTCCAAGGGGTATAGGTGCGCCGGATTTTTTTGGACTTCGAACCGGGCAAAAAAAGGCCGGGGACGGGCGTGCGTTCGACCTGGGTAAGTCGACCACCACGCCTTTGCCCAAGTCGTGGAACTTTACCGTGTCGTATTCCCGCTCGGCCAGGCGCCGGGCGGTTGTGGGGGCCGGTCACCTGGAGAAAATTCAAGTTCTTGCTGACGACGATGCTCCCGATGGGGAAACGGCAGCCGTTAGGATTATTCGCCTTTAGCGAACCGTTAAAGTTGCCATCCGCACGGACGGCGTTACAAAGAATTGCCGATCGATGCATGAATTATCCTCATGGGTCGGTTTAGGCCCGGGTTTGGCGTTGACTGCGCCAGCTCGGGCCGTTTTGCTTCTACGGCATACTGTCCTTATAATAAGGACAAATGCAAGTACTTTTCTTAGCAAACCAAGAATATCCAGGAAAATGGTGACCCAAACTGATCCCGCCCGAGGATTGAAAGACCGTCCTCATCTTCCGTACACTCCCGCGGTGTCACCCAAAAAACTCCCGAGGGAACCCGACCCGGAAGTAACCCGCCTGCTCGACGATTTGAAGGCTTGGTGCGACCAAGAATATGGACGCCAAAGCGAGATTGCGCGCTTCCTGGGAGTTGACAGGAAACGGATAAATGACTGGCTCGCACGAAGAACGGAGCCGTCACTCGGCATGGGCTTGCGTATCCTGAGGTTTCTCCAAACGCAGCAAGCCCAGAATCCGGAAACCCCCGATCAGCCCTAACCGGCAGCCACCAACATGCCGCGCAAGCTCCCCCGAGGCCACGACCCCGAGGTAGAACAGTTCATCAACGAGCTGCGGACGTGGTGTAAGGCAAAGTACGGACGGCAAAGAAAACTGGCGAATACGCTCGGCGTGGACGAACGCCGGGTAAGCGAGTGGCTCGCAGGGAGGTCGGCGCCGTCGTTAGGAATCGCGCTTCGAATCCAGAAATTCTTGAGAGCGCAACAACCTCCAAGTTCGGAAACGTCCGAGTGAGCCCTAAATGGCAGCCATCAACATGCCGCCGAAACTCCCGAGAAAACCAGATCCGAAAGTCGCCAAGCTTTTGGGAGAAGTCCGGGAGTGGTGCGAAGAAAAATACGGGCGGCGAATCGAACTCGCCAACGCCCTTGGGGTAAAGCCGTCCCGAATCACTGACTGGCTGAACGGGCGGACTGAACCGTCCCTGGCCATTGGGTTAAAACTCATCGCCTTTCTCAAAGCGCGACAATCCCAAAAGCCAGAATCACCTGATCGACCCTGACCTCACCCGGAAACGGCTTGGAAAGAGAAAAAGCCAGGGTGGCCTCGATCCTCGCGCTGGGCATGAGCTTCGCGCCGGCCGCCTGGCGCCCTGAGTTCCCGCACCGGGGGTGCGGTCACGACGCGACCTCGGGGCTTTTCCCTAGTTTCACGCCCCACCCGTGAGGGTAGCCCTGGTTGGGGGTTTAGGCCGCCTCGGCCCGACAGGCGCAAGGTCGTTACCCTCCTTAAACGGCCTACGCCCCGCCTTCGGCGGGTCCCCTCCATTTGCCGGGTTCCTCCCTTGGCGCCGTGACCGGGACCTCGGGCGGCAGGGGGCGGCTATAGATCGGGAAAAGAATTCTCTTTTCCCTCCTTCACGCTGATCGGCCTTCAAGTGTACATCACCCTGCTTATCCATACCCATGAACACCCCTGCTGACCCCGGCATTCTCGAACTCCGCACCCTACGCAACCTGGAGGACTACACGCCCGAGTTGCACGAACGGCTGCTCGAGTATTTCAACGGCAATTCCGGCGCCGCGCTCATGGCGATCTTTGCGGCTTTCCACGTGCGTTATCGTCTCATCAGGCAGTGGGCGCTCGCCGAGCTGCGCCGAGAGAACACCCTGCTGTTCTTCCTCTGGACCGGCGAGGCGTGCCCCATAGATGGCCCCCTGGAGGGGTGGGCCGAAATCTTCACCAAAGGCGAGCAACAAGGCAACTACCGGTGGCTGTTCATGCTTCGACGGAACCGGTGGGCGCAGGGGCCAGACCCTGAAGGCGCCCTTTAAGGCCGCGTGAGCCTGAACTTTTGCTGCCGCCCGATTATCAATTCATGCGCCTGTAAGCGACGACACGGAACTGACCGATTTGCACGACGTCCTCCAGCAGGTATTGGGCTGGGGCGGCCAGCTTGGGTACGCCTTTCGGATCCACGGCCAGGAGTTCAACAGCTTCCGGCGTCGCTCACGCTCTAAGCCACTGCGAGCCTTTCGCCTGCATCGCCAAGAGAAGTTTCTCTACCGCTACGATTTCCTGGACCTGTGGGAATGGGACCTCCGCGTCCTGGACATTCAGGAAGGCGTGGCAGAAGACCCAGAACCGCTTGGCCTCGGCGACCGCGGTGCGCCGCCCCCGGAAGGTTGCGGCGGGCGTCGGGGTTATCGGCTGATGCTCAAACGTCGACAACAGGGCGCGGCCGTTAATGATCCGGCGCTTGTTGAGGCAACGATACAGTTGCTGGTGGCTACTCATCCCGATCAACCAGCCAGCACGTGGGATTTGCTTCGAGACGCCGTTGGGAAGGGGTGGCAGAGCGTCGATCGGCGACTCGAGCAGCACGGGCCATTGCAACCAGGCCGTTTCAGCCTGCAAGAAGCCAACGAGCGTTTGGCGATGCTCGCTCGGCGCGGGAGGAGCCGGCTATGAAGTTCCTCGTGCAGGTGATCTGTGTCTCCGAAGCTGCCGAGCGGCGCCAGCAGGTGTTCGAAATCGCGCGCGAGATCTGGCACCCAAACGCTACGTGTGGCGGGCGGACGGCGCAGCGGTGCTGGCCAAAATTCAGCGGGCGTGGGAGGCAGCGTTGCGTACCCCAGAAGAAATCACAATTAACTGAGAGACAGTAGACTAGCGATGGAGACGCTCGGGCTCAGTCTCGAGGAAAGCAAAGCGCTGTTACGGGGAGTGCAAGACTTCGTGGTCGTGGAGCAAGTCGCCGATGAGCTTGAACGACGGCGTCCCTGTCCGCATTGCGGCAAGCGGCACACGAGCAAAGGCCAAGGCAGCATCGAGGTGAAGACGGTGTTTGGTCCCGTCGATGTGCCCAGTCCCCGCTGGCATCGGTGTGCATGCCAGTCCATGGGCCCCCACACGTTTCGGCCCACCACAAACTGGCTCAATGCACAGGCCAGTCCAGAGCTGCGGTATTTGGAGACGAAGTGGGCCTCGCTGATTCCCTACGCCAAGGTGGCCCAGCTTCTGAAAGACGTGCTGCCCGTTGCTGAGACCTTGAATCCAGAGACCGTGCGCAATCATCTGCACGCGACCGCGGAGCGGATTGAGCAGGCGCTGGGCGACGAAGCCGTTTGTCTGTTCGAGGGCTCGGAAGAGGAGGGGGAACAACAGCCGCTACCCGATGGTCCGATCACGGTGGGCATCGATGGCGGTTACGTCCGGGGGGCGCACAAGCAGGGATGGTTTGAGGTGATCGCGGGCAAAAGCGTCGTTGCTTTCCGGCGGCAGGATGAGGGCGAAGTGCTTCGGATTCGTGCAAACCTACGACGAAAAGCCCCGCCGGCGCTTGTGGGAGCTGATGAAGGCGCAAGGAATGCAAGAAAACCAGCAGGTGGTGTTCATGTCGGATGGCGGCGAGAATGTCCGCCGGGTGCAAGAGTACCTTCATCCATTCAGCGAGCATCTGATCGATTGGTTCCACCTCACGATGCGGCTCACCGTGCTGCTGCAGCAACGGAAGGCGCTCCAGGCCGAACAGCCAGAGGTCGGCGAAAAGGTGGCAAAACAGCTCGAGAGCGTGAAGCACCTGCTCTGGCACGGCAACGCCGAAGAGGCGCTCGAGCGCTTAGAGCCTATCCGAATAAGCCGGCGGCCCGGTAAGCGATCAGGCCGCAGACGAAGTGAAGCAAGCCCAGGTAGTTCTCGGCTTTCTTGGCCCAGCGGGTC
>Ga0213876_10000637_pt1 | contig 25538 bp, 15 predicted proteins | sample BarmaccomBMRX_R9_FD_160113 | JGI IMG/M metagenome (GOLD analysis project Ga0213876, IMG submission 160113) | Root-associated microbial communities from Barbacenia macrantha in rupestrian grasslands, the National Park of Serra do Cipo, Brazil - RX_R9 | ecosystem: Host-associated > Plants > Roots... | reverse complement strand
TGTCGGCGCGGAAGTGCGCCTCGTCCGCAGGGCTCAGGAAGGCGGACTGGTGGTGGTCGAACCACCAGGTCAGGCGCGGGGACGGGCTGTACTTGAAATCGACGATGGCGTTCTCGTCGCCGTCGAACATCGCCTCGTCGAAGAGCGCGCCGGCCGTGTGCAGCAGCGGCGCGTAGGCGACCTCAGAATCAGGGCGCACGCGCGCGAGGTAGAACCGCGTGAAGACCGCGGCCGAGGCCACGCCGTCGAAACAGTGGCCGTGGTAGAGCAGGCGGAGTCTCATCCTTGACAAAGAAAGACGCTCAAAAAATTTAATGGTCGAGCAAAGTGGGACATCATAGCACGGGGAATGAGCGGAGTGGGAAAGGGAGTAGACAGTAGAGAATAAGAAGCGGCGCGCCCGGCCCGAAGGCCAAAAGAGCGCCGCCCGTTTTTCTACCGGCTACTGACTACTCCCCTCAAGGTGTCCCGAAGCGCTGGCGGTATTCGAGGGAGGTGACGAAGGCTTTGACCATCTCGGCGTCGATGTAGTTGCCGTTGAACTGGTTCAGCTTGCCGAGCCAGAAGTTGTAGCCCGAGAAGTCGCGGTTCTGCTCCGGCGCGTCGTTCGGGTTCCGGCGCAGGTAGCCGAAGTATTGCATCAGCACGAACGCGCGGTTGAACTCGGCCCTCGTGAAGGTCGGGTCTTCGGCCGCGGCGCGCAGCGCCTGCGCGCGGGTCAGTTGGCCGCTCGTGAGCCCCGCGGCCAGGTCGCTGACCGTCGCCTGCGGCAGCTCCCGGTTCGAGCCGTCGCTGAGCTTCGAGGCGAATCCCCCTCCGTTCATCCACACGGGGAACGTGTCGGCGAACCACTCGCGCCTGACGACATCCTCGACGTACGCCTGCTTGTTGGCTTCGAGCCTCTGCTGCCAGTTCGGCTCGCCGACCACGACGCCCTCCGAAACCTCCCGCACGTCGTGCAGGAAGTCGCGCAGGTTGATCGGCACGGGGTTACTCGGCCCGCGCAACTCCCCCCCGGCGAGCATCCGCACGCGGTAGACGAAGAAGCCCGTCTCCTGGAACTCGATGGATAAGAAGAACGCGGCCGAGACGTTCACGCGTTTTACCTCGCGGCACTGCGCGTCCGCCCCGCACTGCTCGATCTCACCTGTCCAGAAGGCGAGGCCCGACGCGTCGGGCTCGCGGTTGAGGAAGTCGCGGTAGTGTTGGCGGACGAAGAAGGCGGTGTCGTCGGAGAGGTTGAGCGAGCCGGGCGGCGTCGTGTCGTTGCTGGTGACGCGCACCGTGGCCTGCGACCGCGCGCCGAGTTGCGCGCGGTAGGGCGAGCTGAGCCTGACCGTGAACGTCTCCTCGTCCTCGACGAACGGGTCGTCGTTGACGATGACTTCGAACGTCTTCTGTGTCTCGCCCGCGGCGAAGTGGAGGGTGCCGAGCGCGGCCGCGTAGTCCGTGCGCTCCGAGGCCGTGCCGTCCGCAGTCGCGTACTCGACCGTGGCCGGCGCGTCGGTGTCGCCGGTGCGCGTCACGGTGACGAGGACGGGGCCGCCCGTCTCCGACCCCTGGTACTCGGCGGACGAGAACTGGACGACGCTCGGCTCCGTCAACGCCTGCGGCACGGCGTAGGCGAAGAGGTCGCTGGCGTTGTTCGTGTCGGGGAGCGCGGTGACTTCGTTCGAGTAGCTGCTGAAGGCGACGCGCGTCCCCCCGCCGCTGATGACGGGGGAGACCGAGCCGCCCGCGGCCGACGCGGCGCCCGTCCGGTTGACGCTCACCATCCGCGTGACGCCCGAAGCCATGTCGCGCACGAAGATGTCGTTGCTTGAGAAGGTGTCGGCCTCCTCCGTCAGGTTGGCGGCCTCGCTCTGGAAGGCGACGAAGCGCCCGTCGTCGCTGACGACCGCGCTGAAGGAGTCGTCGTCGGCGGGGTGCGTCCCCCAACGGTTGTAGGTGACGAGCGAGGTCGTGTTCGTCTTCAAGTCGCGCAGGAAGATGTCGAAGTGCACCGACGTGTCGCCGACGCCCGCGACCATGTTGTTCGACCCGCTGGCGAAGACGACGAAGCGGCCGTCGGGCGTGATGACCGGCGCGAGCGAGTTGAAGTTGGCGGCGGCCGTGCCCGCCGCGTTGACGCTGACGAGCGTCGTCTTTTGTAGGACGAGGTCGCGGACGTAGACCTGCGCGGCGAAGGAGCCGGGGGTCGGGGGCGGGGTCGTCGTCAGGTCGGTGCAGTTGCTGACGAAGGAGACGAAGCGGCCGTCGGGCGTGATGGAGCCCGCGCCCGCGCCGCGGTCGCAACTGCCCGTGCCCTGCCGGTTGACGCTGACGAGCGTGACCGCGCCGGTCTGGAGGTCGCGCACGAAGACGTCGTCCGCGTTGTTGTTGTCTCCGGGGACGAGGTCGGAGGAGGTGCTCTGGAAGGAGACGAAGCGGCCGTCGGCGCTCAGGCGCGGGAAGTAGGAGGCGCCGTTGCCGGCGGCCGTGTTCGACGCGTTGGCCGTGATCATGTTGACGGCCTGCGCCGCCGCGCCGCGCGCCCCGAGCGTGAGCGCGGCGAGGGCCGCGAGCCACAGCGCGAGGCCGCGCGCGCGGGTCTGAATCGTTGCGGTGTTTGAAATCTGACGCATGAGTGTTTCGGGTAAAGAATCAATTTACGCCCGCCGGCTCAAGGCTGGCCGAAGCGCTGGCGGTACTCGATGGAAGAAAGGAACGCCTTGACCATCTCGGCCGCGTGCCAGTCGCCGTTGAATTCGTCCAGCTTGCCGAGCCAGAAGTTGTAGCCCGAGAAGTCCGCGTCGGGCGCGGCGTCCGGGTCTCTTCTGAGGTAGCCGAAGTATTGCATCAGCACGAAGGCGCGGTTGAACTCCTGCCGCTGCATGTCGGCGTCCTCGGCCACGGCGCGCAGGACTTGCGCGCGCGTCAGGGTGCCGTCGGTCAGGCCGCCCACGAGCGCGGCACGTTCGTCGGCCGAAAGCACCTGCCCGGCGTTCGCGTTCAGCGTGTCCACGAACTGCGCCGGCGTCAACGACAGGGGGTAGGCCGCGGCGAAGCGCGGGTCGCCGACGAAGCCGTCGAAGTAGCTCCGCTTGTTCGACTCAAGCAGCTCGGCCCAGCCGGGCGCGTTGACGACGACGCCCTGCCCGATGCGCTGCGAGTCGGCCGTGAACGCCGAGAGCCGCAGAGGGACGGGCTTGCCCGGCAGGTTGCCGTAGGCCGCTTTGTAAGTTCGGTAGACGAGGTAGCCCGTCTCCTTAAACTCAATCGAAAGGAAGAAGGCCGCCGACGTGTCGATGCGCTTCACCTCGCGGCAGACGGCGTCTGAGCCGCACGAGTCGATGCCCTGCACCCAGAAGTTGAGACCCGCCGTGTCGGGCTCGCGCCCGAGGAAGTCTCGGTAGTGCTGCGCGACGAAGAAGCCCGAGCCGTCGATGAGGCTCGGCGAAGGGCGCCAGGATGCGCCGCCCAGGGCGTAGCCGGCGACGAGCTTCGCTTGGTTCGAGCCGTCGGCGTTCATCGAGTAGAGCGCGGCCGGCCCCTCGCGCAACGAGGTGAAGATGATCTTCGAGCCGTCGGGCGACCACGAAGGCGACAGGTCGTAGGCGACGTTGTTCGTCAGGCGCGTCTGGTTCGAGCCGTCGGCGTTCATGACGTAAATCTCGGGCTGCCCGTCGCGCGTGCTCTGGAAGACGATCTTCGAGCCGTCGGGTGAGTAGCGCGGGGACGAATCGCCCGGCCCCTGCGTGAGCTGCCGGTAGTCGTAGACGCCGACGCGCGAGACCCAGATTGAGTTGTTGTAGCTGACCGCGATGCGCTGGCCGTCGGGCGCCCAGTCGGGCTGGGTCGCGCCCTGCATGTCAACGTTGAGCGGGCGGCGGTTCGAGCCGTCGGCGTTCACGAGCTGGACGGTCGGCAGGAAGGCGCCGTTGTAGCCGGTGAAGGCGAGCTGCCGGCCGTCGCGCGACCAGGCGGGCTGCGCGCCCTCGACCTCGCCCGAGGGCACCGTGAGATTCGTCCCATCGGGGTTGGTCACGCAGACCCTCCGGAGGTTGATGAGGCTCCCGTCCGGGTTGCGGTGGCAGGTGTATGCGAGCCGCGTCCCGTCGGGCGACCAGGCCGGGTCCATGTCCTCGCCGTCCGAGTTGGAGAGGTTGACGGCCGCCGTGCCGTCGAGGTTGACGAGGAAGATGTCGGCGCCGACGTTGCCGGGCGCGGCCACCTGCCGCACGAGGGCAATCGGCTGGTCGGCGGCGCCGGGGACGGGCGTCGGCGTCGGCCGCGCGGTGAAGTTGAAGACGGAGGTCTTGACGGGGCTCGCCGGCCAGCCCGGCTTGAAGGCGCGCGCCTTCAAGGTGGTCGTCGTGCTGATGGCAATCGTGTCGCTGAACGCGAGGGCGGGGTCGGACTCGGTCGGGTCGGCGCCGTTCCTGGTGTAGCGGACGGTCGCGCCGTTCGTGTTGGTGTGGATGGTCACGTACGTCGTGGACTGGAACGTGCCGCCGTCGGGCGTGACGACGGGCGTGATGACGGGGAACGGGCCGCTCACCTGCACGGGCGCGCCGCGGTTGACCTGCGTGCGGTCGCCGAGCTGGCCCGCGGAGTTGGAGCCCCAAGTCCTGACGGTGCCGTCGGCGAGCACGGCGCCGCTGTGCTGGACGCCCGCGGCGACGGCCGTCGCGGAAGCCCCGAGCGCGACCTGCACGGGCGCGTTGCGGTTGGCCGTCGTCCCGTCGCCGAGCTGGCCCGATTGGTTGCGGCCCCAGGCCCAGACCGTCCCGTCGGATTTTAAGGCTACTGTGTGTTCGACCCCGGCCGCGACGGCCGCGACGTTCGAGAGTCCGGCGACCGCGCGCGGCGTCGAACTCGACGCGCCGCCGTTGTCGCCGAGCTGGCCGAACTGGTTGTCGCCCCAAGAGACGAGCGTGCCGTCGGCCTTGAGCGCGACGGCGTGGTAGCCGCCGGCCGCGACCGCGTTGACGTTCGAGAGGCCCGCGAGCTGGACGGGCGTGCTCGTGCTCGAAGCGTTCTGCAAGCCCAGCACGCTCGCCAACGGCGGCGAGCCCGAGGCGTTCGAGCCCCAGCCCCAGACCGTGCCGTCGGTCTTGACCGCGAGCGAGTAATTCGGGCCGGCGGCGATGGCCTTGACGTTCGACAGACCCGAGACCTGCACCGGCGCGTAGACGGCCTGCGTGAAGGTGCCGTTGCCGACCTGCCCGCTCGTGTTCGAGCCCCAGGCCCAGACCGTCCCGTCCGACTTCAAGGCCAGACTGTGTGCGCCGCCCGCCGCGACGGCGACGAAGCCCGCGAGCCCGGGCAGTTGAACGGGGCGCGTGCGGAAGGTGTTGAACTGCTCCTGCACGCCGACCTGGCCCGACTGGTTGCTGCCCCAGGCCCAGACGGTGCCGTCCGCCTTGAGCGCGAGCGTGTGCGTGCCGCCGGCGCTGACGGCCGAGACGTTCGTGACGTCCGGGGCGAGGACGGGGACGGTCGCGGCGCCGGTGGTGACGCCGTCGCCGAGCTGACCGAAGAGGCCGACGCCCCACGCCCAGACCGTGCCGTCGTTCTTGAGCGCGACGGTGTGTGCGTCGCTGCCGCCGAGCGTGCCGCCCGCCGAGAGCGCGCGCACGCCGTTGAAGGCCGGCGTCTCGACGACCGGCGTCGAGGTCGTCGCCGTGTTGTTCGAGGGGTTCGAGTCCTGCCAGAAGCTCTGGACGGTCGCCGTGTTCGTCACGGTCGAGCCCGGCGCCGCGTCCACGCGCACGGTGACGGTGGCGTTGCCGCCGAGCGTGCCGAAGAAGAGCGTGCCGAAGTCGATGGTGATCGCCCCCGAGGTCGCGCCCGCGGGCGGCGCCGAGACGGTCGCGCCCGGCGTGGCCGTGACCGAGACGAGCGACGTGCCGGCCGGCACCTGCGTCGTCACGCGCGTCTGCTCGGCCCAGAGGTCAACGCTCTGGTTGTGGGCTTCGATCTGGTAGGTCAGAAGCTGACCCGAGGTGGCCGGGTTCGGGGTGGCGAGCATGCCGACCGACACGTCGGGCGTCGGGTCGGGCGTCGGTTTGCGAGGGGTGTAGACGACGGTCTGCGCGTTGGCAAGATTGAGCGGAGAGAACTCCGAAGTGTGCGACGCGGCGACGTAGGTGTCCGGGTCGCCGCCCGAGATGCCGACGACGGGGAAGACGAAGTTATTGCCCGCACCGTAGCGCTTCACAATCGTGCCGTCGCGCCGCAGCTCGACCTCGAAGTTGACCGGGTTCTCGTCCTGGCCGCCCACGCCGTTCGGCGTGAAGTAGGTCACGGCCTGCCAGCGGAAGATGACGCGCGTCGGGTCGGGCTTGACGACGTACACGTCGCCGCCCGTGCGCAAGTCCGTGCGCAGGTCGTCCCACAGCGCCGCGATCATGCGGTAGCCCGCGAGCCTCGGCACCGAAGAGACGGCGTCGTCGGGCACGGGGGTGCCGAAGGCGTTGTTGGTGCGCGGCGGGTCGCCGAGGTAGAGCGCGCCGTTGGTCGAGACGTAGACGCCGCGCGAAGTCTGCCCGAAGAAGTTGAAGTCGAACGGGAGTTGATACGGGTTCGCGGAGTAGAGGTCGTCGCCGACGAGGTTCAGCTTCTCGCCGCCGGTCGAGAGCGGCTCGGCCGCCGTCGTGCTCAACGTGTAAGGGTCGGACGTGTCCTGGTCAACGCTGACGGCGACGGCCGCGACAGGGCTCGCGTTGCCGACGTTATCGAGGGCGCGGATGCCGACGAAGCCCGAGGCGTGACGGAAGGGGACGCTGACCCGCGCCGTCTGCGCCGCGCCCGGGTTGGCCGGGAGCGGCGCGAACAGGACGTACGAGCGCTGGTACTGGGCCGAGTCCAAAGCGCGCGGGTCTGTGTCGGTGAAGCGAATCTCGTAGAGCGAGGCGGGCGCGCCGCCCGCGCCGTCGTCGCCGGGCGCCGTCCAGGCGAGGTTGAGCGTGCGCCCCTGCTGCGAGGTGACACGGAAGTTGTCGGGCTGCGCGGGCGGCGCCGAGTCGGCCTCGGCCGCCGCGGCGAGCGCGCCCGCCGCGTTGAGCCGCCGCCCCGTGACGTAGCCCGTCGAGCTGAAGAAGTCTGCCTGCGGCGCGAGACTTTGCAACTGGTCGCCGCCAAAGAGCAGCGCCGCGCGCAGGCGCGCGAGCGAAATGTCGGGGTCGGCCGCGCAGACGAGCGCCGCCGCGCCCGAGACGTGCGGCGCGGCCATCGACGTGCCGTCGGCCAGGGCGTAGGTGCCGCCCGGCGTCGTCGAGAGAATCTCCTCGCCCGGCGCGACCATCTGCACCGTGCGCGGGCCGTAGTTCGAGAAGACCGCGGGGTTGTCGTAGCGCGTCGAGGCGCCGACCGTGATGACGTTCGGCTCGTTGTAGCCGGCGGGGAAGACGGGCGTGCGGTCGTTGCTGCGCCCGTCGTTGCCGGAGGAGGCGACGAAGAGGACGCCCGCATCGCCCAACGCGCGGATGGCGTCGCGCTCGGCCTGCGACTCGCCGTAGCCGCCGTAGGAGTTGTTGAGCACCCGCAGGTTCGCGCCCTTCGCGCCGCCCGAAGAGTTGTAGAGGTCGCGCAAGGTCTTCGCGTAGCCGTAGGCGCGCACCGTCAGGAGCACGGACGAGGGCGCCGCCGCCTCGCCCTCCTGCCCGAGAATCTTGATCGGCAAGAGCTTGACGTTCCAGTTGACGCCCGCGACGCCCTGCCCGTTGTTACCCGAGGCGCCGATGATGCCGGCGACGTGCGTGCCGTGCGCGTCCGTCTCGTCGGAGGGGAAGGCGCCGTGCCCGTCGTAGACGGTCGCGTCGTTGTGGAAGAAGTCCCAGCCATGCACGTCGTCAACGAAGCCGTCGCCGTCGTCGTCCACGCCGTTGCCGGGGACTTCGGCCGGGTTCGTCCAGACGTTGGCCTGCAAGTCCGGGTGGCTGATGTCTATGCCCTCGTCCACGACGCCGACGACGACTTGAGAGCTTCCCGTCGTCGTGTTCCAGGCGGGCTCGGCGTCGATGTCTGCTCCCGCGGAGCCCTGCGGCTGGCCCGTGTTCTTGAGCGCCCACTGGGACGAGAAGGAGGGGTCGTTCGGCGTGTTGAACTTGCGGCGGACGTAGTTCGGCTCGGCGTAGAGAACTTCGGGGAGCGCGCGCAGAGACTCGACCGCTTCGAGCGTGTCCGCGGGGCTCACGCGCGCGAGGCTCAGGCCGCGCACGACCTGAAGCCCGGGCGGCGTCTCCAACGCGACGGGGATCGCGCGCCCGTCGGAGGCGCGCAGCGCGGTCAACTCCTGCCTGGCCGCGGAGGCGAACTTCGACCCGGCGCGGAAGCGGACGAGAATCTCGCCGGGGACGAAGGCGCGCGCCTTCGTCTCGGAAGAGGCGACCTGCGGAGCGCGCGCGGCCGAGGCGACGCGCTGTGCGAAGACGTAGGCGAAGGCGGCGCAGGCCGCGACCGACAGAAAGAGCGCGAGGGCGCGCGAGGAGGTACGCCGAGAGGGGTACATGGGCTATTTAATTCCTTCGATAAAGAGTGCTCCGGGCGCCGGCTATGAGTGGCGGCCGGGTGTTTATAACTTCTTCGACCGTTGCAAAACGCGCACGGGGGCGCGCACAACGGCTCCCCGTCTGACGACGAGGGACTTGGCAATTCTCAGGCCGCTCCGGCGCCTCAAATTAGAGCTTTAAAGAGACGGGTGGCTGATTGGGGAGGGTCTTTGATGCGGGAAAGGCTTCCGCGGATTGCTGCGGACAACTGTCGGGTGAAATTTGCGCGCGGCGACTGTTACTGCTTCTTGGCCTCGGCCTTCGGCTCGTCCTTGCACTGCTCGACGGCGCCCTGCTCGGTGATGCCGAGCCGCTCGCGGACGAAGCGCTCCACGTCCTTCTCGATCAGCTCGCCGCCGACGACCCAGGCCTTCTCCGTCAAAAGCTCGCCCGACGCGTTGAGCTTCGCCGGCTCGAGGAAGACGTTGAAGGGCGAGCCCCAGTTGCGCGGGTCGCCGATGGACTTGCGGTAGGCGTAGTGCGTCGTCTTCTCCTTCTGGTCGCCGGCCTCGGACTCGACGACGACGGGGAAGGGCGCGCCGCCCTGCGACTCGAAATATTTGCGCGAGTCCTCGGCCGAGCCGTACTCGCTGACGCCGACGACCTCGAACCCCTGCGACTTGTACTTGTCATAGAGCCGCCAGACCGTGGGCGCCTCAGCCTTCCAGTTCCCGCACCACGGCGCGAAGTAGACGACCATCACGAGCTTCTTGCCCTTCGCCAACTCGCGCAGGGAGACGGGCGTGCCGTCCTTCAGCGTCTTGAACGTCCAGTCCTTGTAATCGATCTTCTGCTCAAGCAGGGGCGCCCACTCGTGCCCCGCGTCACGCACCAACTGCGTCCCGCCCTGCGGCTGCGGCGCGGCCGGCGTCGGCGTCGGCTGCTGCGTCACGGCCGGCGTCTTGAAGACCGATGCGGCGCCGCCCGCCGGGTTCGGAGTCTGCGCGGGCTGCGGGCTGACTTGCGCGCCCGCCCCACGCGCGGACGCGAGCGCGGCGGCGGCGAAGACGAGTGCGGCGGCGGTGCGGCTGTGATGCTTGAACATGGTTCTTTCTCTCGTTCGTGCGGGCAGGGCTTATTCACTCTTGAGCGCGGCGGTCGTCGGCGGCTCGTCGAGCAAGGGGTTGATGAGCGCTTCGAACTGGGCGCGGGAGCGTTCGCCGATGATCTTCTGGCGGATGCGCCCCTGGCGGTCGATGATGAAGGTCGTGGGGAGCGTGCCGACGGCGTACCTGTTGGCGACGGAGTCGTCGCCGAGGGCGACGGTGTAGTCCTGCTTCACGTCCTTCTGGTAGTCGCGGACGAGGTCGGCCGAGTCGTAGGTCGTGACGCCGAGGACTTTGAAGCCGCGGCCGCCGAGGTCGCGCTGCATGGCGCTGAGGCTCGGTATCTCCGAGCGGCAGGGCACGCACCACGTCGCCCAGAAGTTGAGGAGCACGACCTGGCCGCGCAGGTCTGAGACCTTGACGGGCTTGCCGTCAAGCGTCTTCAGCTCGACGTCGGGCGCGGGCTCGGCTTCGGCCTGCGCGCCGGTCGCGCTCTGCACCGTCGGCTTCGGCACGGGGGCGGGCGGCGCGTCCTGCTTCACCCAGCCCTCGGCGTTGGGCAGGTAGCGCGAGGCGACCGAGGCGACCCACGTCAGGCTGTTCGAGGCGACCATCAGGCCGATGACGATGAGCAGGAGGCCGGAGGCGATCTCGACCTTGTGCAGGTGGCGGCGGAACTTCGCGTAGAAGCCGAGGAAGGCGTTCATCAACAGCCCGACGACGAGGAAGGGGATGGCGAGCCCCGCGGCGTAGAAGGCCGAAAGGATGAGCCCGCTCTTCCAGCCGCCGCTCGTCGCGGCGAGCCCGATGATGCCGCCGAGGATGGGGCCGATGCACGGCGTCCACCCGGCCGCGAACGCGACGCCGAGCAGCGCCGCGCCCAGAGGCCCGGCCGGCTTGTCTTCGGAGAACTTGCGCGTGTCGCGGTAGAGCGCGCCGATCTTGAGCACGCCCATCATCTGCAACCCGAAGCCGACGATGACGAGGCCGCCGACGATCCTCACCCACGGCGTCGAGAAGAGCACGTTGCCGACCCAGCCGGCGGTCGCGCCCAGCAGCACGAAGATGAGCGAGACGCCCGCGTTGAAGGCGAGCGAGTTGACGATGACGGCGCGCCGCGCCGACGCGCGCGAGCCCCCGCCCTCGCCCTTCAAATGCTCGACGCTCACGCCCGAGATGAGCGAGATGTAGCCGGGCACGAGCGGCAGCACGCACGGCGTCAGAAACGACAGGAGCCCCGCGGCGAACGCAATCGCGATGGTTATGTTCGAGCCTTCCATAGCGGTGCAAGAGTACAACAGAAAACCCGTGAACCGTGAACCGTAAACCGTGACAAGAAGGAGACGGTTTTTAACTTGTCACGGTTTACAGTTCACGGTTCACGGCTGTTCGTCGAGTAGCTTCAAGACCATCGTCTTCAACAGCTCGGCCTCCTCGTCGCTGGCGCCGATGGTGAGGAAGCGGACGCGGCCGCGGCGGTCTACGAGGACGGCCGTCGGGAGTCCCGCGACGCCGAAGGGGACGGCGTTGCGCGCGTCGGCCGCGACGGCGAAGTCGTAGGAGACGTTCATCCGGCGCTTGAACTGGCGGAAGTATTCCAGCTCCTGCGCGCGCGTCGCGGGCTCGCCCTTGATCTGCCCCTCGAACTCGTTGAGGCCGATGACGACGAGGCCGCGCTCCCTGTACTTCTCTTGCAAAGCGTTCAGGCGCGGCATCGTCTTGACGCAGAAGGTGCACCACGTCGCCCAGAAGTCGATGAGCACGACCTTGCCGCGCAGCTCGGAGAGCCTGACGGGGCCGCGGCCGATCAGCTCGGCCACGTTGATCTCGGGCGAGGCGGGCGGCTCCAGCCCCGCGACCTCGGGCGGCGGGCCGAAGGGCACGCCCTGGTCGAGGACGAGCTGAGTCGCCTCCCCGTAGAGGCGCGCCGAGGGGATGGCGAAGGCGCGCGCGCGCATCTCCTGCGAGACGCGGACGCCCTCCTCGCGGCGGCCGGCCTTGACGAGCACGTTCGAGTAGAAGGAGCCGGCGTTGTAGATGACCGCGTCGCGCTGGTCGGGGTCTTTGATCGCGCGCGCGTATTCGAGCGCGGCCTTGTACGACTCGCCCGCGGGCGCGGCGGCGTGCGCGTAGTCCTTCTTCTTGGCGTAGGCCGAGGCGACCAGCAGGTTCATGCGGTGGAGGTCGGCGACGCTGCGCGGCTCCGCCTTGTAGTAGCCGGCCAGCGCGCTCTCGGCCTCTTCGGTGCGCCCGAGCTGCGCGGCCTGCTGCGTGACGACGGAGCGTGCGCGCTGCTTGAGTTCGGGGTGTTCGGCGTCCGTCTCGGCGAGGAACTTCTGCATCGAGTCGAGCGCGCCCTCGCCCTTGCCCGCGAGCGAGTAGAGCAGGCCCGCGTAGTAGAGGTCTGTCCCGCGCAGCGGCGCGCGCGCGGCGAGTCGCGCGGCGTTTTGGAGCGCGAGGTCTTTCTGCTCCTGCAAGGTCTTCTGTTCGAGCAGCGGGTCGTAGGGGACGTTGTTCTGCCGGAACTGGTCGAACTTGCGCTGCGCGTACTGCGACGCCTCTTCGTAGAGCGTCTGCGCCTCGGACGGTTTGGGGGCGCCCTTGTCGTCCTTCTCCGCCCCTTCGGCGGTGCGCGGCCGGACGCCCGCCTGCCCGCGCGCCGTGGCGGCGGCGCACAACGCGAGCGAGAGGGCGAGCGGGAGGGCGAAGGTTGAAACTCTCTTCATCTGTCGGAAACTACTCCTTGAATTTCAAGTCAGCGCGGCGCGACCAACTGCGGCGGGGCGGAGACTCTTTGGAAGCGCGCGGGGGAGAAGGTTTCGAGGACGGCGGGGCTCAAACGGGTTGCCCCGCCCGTCAGGAGGTCTGCGACGATCTCGCCCGCGGCGGGCGCGAGCAGGATGCCGTTGCGGTAGAACCCCGTGGCGTAGAAGAGACCTTTCACGTCGGCCGACTCGCCCAGCACGGGCAGGCCGTCGGCCGCGCGCGGCCTCAAGCCCGCCCAGGAGTCTTCCACTTCGAGCGACGCGACGGCGGGCGCCAACTCCGCGACGCGCGCGGCAATCGAGCGCGCGCCCTCTTCGGTCACGCGGCATTCGTAAAGGCCGGGCTCGGTCGTCGAGCCGGCGAGCAGGCGCCCCCCGCGGCGCGGGACGACGTAGCCGCGCGGGCCGTAGACGACGTGTCGGAAGAGCGGCGGCTGACCGGCGGGCTGCCGGTAACAGAGAATCTGACCGCGCACGGGCTCGACCCGCGGGTCGTCGTTCAAATAAGGATTGCCGTCGTCGGGGAATTTATGAAGCGATGAGTTCCACGCGCCCGCGGCGAACAGAACCGCGCCCGCCTCAAGCTCGCCTTCGGAAGTCACGACGCCCGCGGCGCGGCCGCTCCGGACGCGGACGCCGCGCGCCTCGACCCCGCGGTTGACGCGCACGCCCAGGCGCTCGGCCGCGGCGTCGAGTGCGACGAGCAGCCGGCGGCTTTCGACCTGCCAGTCGCGCGGGAACCTGAGCGCCATGCGCACGCCCGCCGAGACGTTCGGCTCTAACGCGCGCGCCTCGCGGGCCGTCAGCCGCTCGACTTCGAGCCCCGCGCGCTTCTGCCACGTGAAGCGGCGCTCGACCTCCTCCTCCTCTTCCTCGTCGAGCGCGAGGTAGAGCGTGCCCGTGCTTTCAATCTCGAAAGGGAGGCCCGACTCCTCGCCCAAAGCGGCGGCGAAGTCGGGGTACATGTCGCGGCTCGCGCAGAGCAGTCGGAACAGCTCGTCCGGCGAGTCGGCCTCGGCCTGCGGCGCGAGCATCCCGGCGGCCGCGCGCGAGGCCGAGCCCGCGCGCCCGTCCTCTAAAACGGCGACGCTCAACCCCCGCCGCGCAAGCTCTCTGGCCGCCGCCAGCCCCGCGACGCCGCCGCCGACGACGGCCACGTCCGCCCTCTCGCCCAAACTCTTTCGCATTTTGAAGGACTGCTGGTATGATTCGGGAAAAATAAACAGTTTTCAGTTCTCGGTTTTCAGGGGCCGGAGGGTCTCAGGAAAAGACTGCCTTGCCTCGGCTAAAAACTGAAAACCAAAGACTGAAAACTGAAAACCGACATGCCACATACTATCACACTCATTCCGGGCGACGGCATCGGGCCGGAGGTCTCTTCGGCGGTCGTGCGCATCATCGAGGCGACGGGCGTTGACATCCGTTGGGAGACGCACTACGCGGGCGCGCAGGCGCTCGAAAAGTTCGGCTCGACGCTGCCCGAAGAGCTTTTGGAGTCGATCAAGCGCAACCGGGTCGCGCTCAAAGGCCCCATCACGACGCCGGTCGGGAAGGGCTTCACGTCGGTCAACGTCGGGCTGCGGAAGGCGCTCGACCTCTACGCCAACCTGCGCCCCGTCCGCGCGCTGCCCGGCGTGCCCGCGCGCTACCCCGAACTCGACCTCGTCGTCGTGCGCGAGAACACCGAAGACCTCTACGCGGGGATCGAGCACGTCGTCGTCCCCGGCGTCGTCGAGTCGATTAAGGTCATCACCGAGAAGGCTTCGACGCGCATCGCCCGCTACGCCTTCGAGTTCGCGCGGCGCGAGGGCCGGAAGAAAGTGACGGCCGTCCACAAGGCCAACATCATGAAACTCTCCGACGGCCTCTTCCTCGAATGCTTCCGCAAGGTGGCGGCCGACTACCCCGAGATCGCGGCCGAGGACAAGATCGTGGACAACGCCTGCATGCAGCTCGTCATGCGCCCCGAGCAGTTCGACGTGATGCTTCTGGAGAACCTCTACGGCGACATCGTCTCCGACCTGTGCGCCGGGCTCATCGGCGGACTCGGCCTCGTCCCCGGCGCGAACATCGGCGAGCTGGGCGCGGTCTTCGAGGCCGTCCACGGCTCCGCCCCAGACATCGCCGGCCAGGGGATCGCCAACCCGACCGCGCTCCTCCAGTCCGGCATCCTCATGCTCCGCCACCTCGGCGAGCGCGACGCCGCCGAGCGCATCGAGAAGGCCATGCTCAAGGTCTACACCGACGGCCAGGTGCGCACGCGCGACGTGGGCGGCAACTCCCACACCGACGAGTTCGCGCAGGCCGTCATCCAGGGGATGGGGTGAGACGGGAAAGAGAGGGCGCGGCCTTAGCGCGCGGTCAGGCGTCGAAGGCGACGCCGTCGTAGATGTCTCGGAGCTTGAGCGCGCAGCCGATTGATTCAAGCTCAAGCGAGGCGTCGAGGCCGGTCACGTCGCGCCGCTGCCACGAGTCGCCTTCGAGCCGCGTGTAGTGCGTTACGCGCGGCCCGTCCTGCGAGACGAGCAGGTAGTCTCGCAGGCTCGGGACGGCCTGGTAGGCGATGAACTTCGGCCCCTCGTCCAGCGCGGCCGTGCTCGGCGACATTACCTCGACAACCACGACAGGGTTGACGAGCGCGTCGTGCCCTTTTTTGTTCTTGAACTCCGGCTCGCCACACACGACGCTCGCGTCCGGATACCGGTAAGGCGGGAGCGTCGGCGTCCAGATGGGCGCGTCGCCGGTGAAGGGCTTACAACGCCCGCCGCGTAAGGCCACGGCGAGCGAGGCGAGGACGTTGCTGGAAATTAAATGGTGTGAGCGGCTGCCGCCGCTCATGCAGACGATCTCGCCGTCCCAGTACTCGAAGCGCGCGTCGCTCGCGTCTTCGAGCGCGAAGTATTCTTCGAGTGAGTAGTAGTGTTGCGGCACGTCTTTCGGGTTGGACGCCATCTCAAGTCTCCTCCTGTTGCTGGATAACATCTCCGAGACTTGGCGGCGCCGCGGGCGTTCTGGATTTTATCCCATCCCGTCGCGCGGCGGAACGGCGACGACGTCCGCCCGCGCCGTTGGCGCTCGGAAAAATCTTGACAGCGGGGGCGCGCCGGACATAGAGTTTCGGCGCGCCTTTCCATTTACAGTTCTCTATAGAAGAAAAGTAGGGACGCGGAGTCCGCGCGGCCGTCTCCGGACGGCCTTGCGCTCCGATGATAAGAGAATCTCCCCGTGCCGGCGGCCGGCAACTTCGTGGCCGCCCCCTCGACCCGCGCGGCGCACGCGGCAAACGTGCTACGCGAAGGTCGTTTCCACCTCTGCCACGAGGCCCAAGGAGTTCCACCATGTTTCGTTCACCCGCGCGCAAGCGCCGCCTGAGAAGATCGCTGAGCTTAGCCCTGACCCTCATCTTTATGGTCGCCTTCATACCGCCGCCGCCCGCCGCGCGGTACTTCGCGGGCGCGGCCCGCGCGCAGGAGCCGAACGTCCCGTCCATCGCGCCGGGCTCGGCCTACCGGCAGACGAATCTCATCTCGGACGTGCCGGGCCTCTCGCCCGTGCTCGACCCGCTGCTCGTCAACCCGTGGGGCCTCACGGTCAGGGGCACCAGCCCCTTCTGGGCCGTCAACAACGGGACGAGCACGACGCAGCTCATCCGCGGCGACGTGTCGGGCGCGCCCGTCGTGCTCAACCCGAACCCGCAGACGATTAACATCCCGGGCGGCCTCCCGACGGGCACCGTGGGGAACTCGACCACCGACTTCCAGATCACCCCGCCCGGCGGCGGCACGCCCGCCGCGGCCAACTTCATCTTCGACTCGATCACCGGCAACATCACCGCGTGGAACGGGGCGAGCGGCGCCGCCGCGCAGAACGTCGTCTCGATGCCGGGCCACGTCTGGACGGGCCTCGCCATCGGCTCGAACTCCGGCGGCAACCGGCTCTACGCCGCCGACTTCGCCAACAACCACATCGACGTGTTCACCGGCACGTTCACGGCGACGACCGTCACGGGCGGCTTCATCGACGCGACCATCCCGGCCGGCTTCGCGCCCTTCAACATCCAGAACCTCGGCGGCTCGCTCTACGTCGCCTACGCGAAGGTCGGCACGGGCGGGCACGACCAGGCGGGCGTCGGCAACGGCTACGTCCGCAAGTTCAACACCGACGGCGTGCGCGACCTGACGTTCGCCATCAACAACGGCGCGCTCAACTCGCCGTGGGGCCTGACCATCGCGCCCGCCAGCTTCGGCGTCTACGGCAACGCGCTCCTCGTCGGCAACTTCGGCGAGGGCAACGGCTCGATCCACGCCTACAACCCGACGACGGGCGCCCCCTCGGCCACCGACAACGCGCTCAAGGACGAGTCGAACCACGACATCGTGATCGACGAGCTGTGGGCGCTCGCGTTCGGCAACGGCGGCAACGGCGGCGACGTGAACACGCTCTACTTCACCTCCGGCCTCGGCGAGGAGGAGCACGGCCTCTTCGGCAAGCTCAACCCGACGACCTCGCAGGCCACCTCGCTCATCCAGTTCGCCACCGACAACTTCGCCGTGGACGAGGCGGGCGGCCACGTCGATTTCACCGTCATCCGCACCGGCGACACGTCGGGCGCGGCCACCGTCAACTACAACACCTTCGACGAGTCGTCGGCCGGCCACGCCTCGCAGAAGAGTGACTACGAGATTTCGCTCGGCACGCTCAGCTTCGCCGCGGGCGAGACCTCGAAGACCTTCCGCATCCTGATCGTGGACGACAAGTTCGTCGAGGGCGACGAGACCATCGACCTCATGCTCTCGAACCCGACGGGCACAGGCGTCGGGCTCGGCAACCCGAACAAGGCCGAGGTGACCATCCTCGACAACGACTCGACGCCGCCCGCGACCAACCCCATCGACGACCCGTCCTTCTTCGTCCGCCAGCACTACCTCGACTTCCTGAACCGCGAGCCGGACGCCGCGGGGCAGGCGTTCTGGACGAATGAGATTACGTCGTGCGCCGGCAACGCCGCCTGCATCGAGAACAAGCGCGTCAACGTCTCGGCCGCCTTCTTCCTGTCGATTGAGTTCCAGCGCACAGGGTATCTGGCCTACCTGACGCACCGCACGGCCTTCGGCGCGAACGCTTCGGGGTCGCCCGCGCCCGTCCTCTACGGCAACTTCATGCGCGACGTGCAGACGCTCCAGCGCGGCTTCGTCTTCGGCGCGCCCGGCGCCGACGCCGTGCTCGAAGCGAACAAGGTCGCCTACTTCAACGAGTTCGTCACGCGCCCCGAGTTCGTCGCGAAGTACCCCTCGACGCTGACGAACGACCAGTACGTCGATAACCTGCTCGCCTCGGCCGGGCTCTCGCCGTCGCAGGTGCGGCTCTTCGTCGTGAGCCTGACGAACTCGCAGGAGGTGCCGCCGACGGTGCCGACGACGACGACGGGCGCGGCGCGGCCCGCCTCTTCCGGCACGGCGCGCTTCCAGTTCAACGACGCGCAGACGGCGATGACCTTCACCGCCACGATCAGCAACATCGACGTGGGCGGGCAGACCGCCGACACGAACGACGACCTCGTCGCGGCGCACATCCACGCCGGGGCCTCGGTCGCGCCGGGCGTCAACGGCCCCGTCGTCTGGGGCTTCTTCGGCGCGCCGTTCAACGACAACAACCCGAACGACCAGTCCTTCTTCCCGACGCCGGGCGGCGTCGGCGGCACGTTCAGCGGCAAGTGGGACGCGCCCGAGGGCAACGGGACGACGCTCGCCGCGCAGCTCGACAACCTGCGCAACGGGCGCGCCTACATCAACTTCCACACGAAACAGTTCGGGGGCGGCGAGATCCGCGGCAACTTCCCCGCGGCCGACGCCTTCCGCAACTCGCTCGTGGCGGGCCTGAACGGCTCGACCATGACGCGCGCGCAGGTGCTCCGCGCCATCGCCGAGTCCGAGGAGTTGAACTCGCGCGAGTTCAACTCGGCCTTCGTCACGATGGAGTACTTCGGCTACCTGCGCCGCGACCCCGACACCGCCGGCTTCAACTTCTGGCTCAACAAGCTGAACGCCTTCAACGGCAACTTCCAGAACGCCGAGATGGTCAAAGCCTTCATCTCGTCGTCCGAGTACCGCCAGCGCTTCGGCCCGAGTTAGAAAGCAGTAGGCAGTAGGCAGTTAGCCGTCTGCGAAAGTAGTCAAGCGAATCGGGGGCGGCGAGTCTTAACAAGCTCGCCGCCCCCGATTCGTTGAGTCGTCTTCGTTAAGACGCTTCCTGCCTTCAACTGCCTACTGCCATCTGCCTACTGCCTACTATTCGACGGGCTCGCCGCCCGCCGGGTCGATGTCGCCGGCGACGACGACGGTGAGGCGCTCGGGGCGGAAGTATTTGCGGATTGCCGCGTTGGCCTCCTCGACCGTGACGCGGCCGACCAGCTCCGGGTAGCGCTCGACGTAGTCGAGCCCCAGCCGGTAGAACTCCGCGTTCCACAGCGCCGCCGCCAGCCCCGCGTTCGTCGAGAGCGAGACCTTGAACGACCCGACGGCCGAAGACTTCTCGTCCTCCAACTCCTCCGGGCGTATGCCGTGTTCGACAAACTCTTGCAGCACGCCGAGCGCGGACTCGATGGCGCGCTCGACGTTGCCGGGGTTGACCGAGACGGCGATGTACCACGGCCCGGCCGCCAAACTGGGCGCGCGGAAGCGCGACGCGATGCCGTAGGTCAGCCCCTCCGCGTCGCGCACGCGCAGGCCGAGGCGCGAGGAGAGCGTGGACTCGCCGAGCGCGCGGTTGGCGAGCATCGCCGCGTAGTAGTCCGAAGCGTCGCGCCTGAGCGCCGCCGCCGTCCCCAGCATCACGTCCACGTTCGCCTTGTCGCGCACGAGCACCAACTCGCGCCGCGCCGAGGCGGGCGGCTCCGGGTCTGTCACTTCGACCTCGGCGTCCCCGGGGCCGCCGAAGCCCTCGAACGCCTCGCGCAGCACGCGCGCCGCCGCGCCCGACTCGACGCCGCCCGCGGCCGAGAGGATCAGCGTGCGCCCGCCGTAGAATTTCTCGTAGAAGCCGCGCACGTCCTCGACCGTGACGGACGAAATGCTCTCGATGAGGCGCTCGCCCGCGTGCGTGTAGAAGGGATGCCGCTCGTCAAAGAGCGTCTGCGTCAGGCGCTCGTAGGCGCGCCACCCCGTGTCCGACTGCTTCTCGCGGACGGCCGCGATGGTCTGCTGCTTGAGCTTCTCCAGCTCTTCGGCGGGGAAGGAGGGCTCGCGCAGCATCTCGGCGAGCGTCGCGGCGAGGGCGGGGAAGTCTCCCGCGAGCGACCGCGCGCTGATCTGCACGGCGAAGACGTCCGCGTCGAAGTCGATGTCCGCGCCGACCGTTTCGAGCGCGCCCGCGAGTTCGAGCTTGCCCCTCCTGCGGGTGCCGCGCTTCAGCATCTCGGCCGTGAGGCGCGCGAGCCCCGGCTTCTCCTTCGGCTCGAAGTGCGAGCCGGCGCGCAGGCTCCCGCGCAGCGCGACCGTCGGCGAGGCCGGATTCTCGACGAGCAGCACGACCGCGCCCGTCTCCAACTCCTCGCGCACGACACGTGAAGAGAGTCCCGTCCCGACCTCTCTCATCGAACCCCTCCCCGCCCCGCGTTCGAACTTCCGTTGCCGTTCGCGCCGCCGCCGTTCTTCGGGATGAAGTGGCCGACCGTGCGCGCCTCCTCCCCGAAGTAAGCGGCCGCCACCCGCTTCACGTCCTCGGCCGTGACGCGCGCGACGTTGCGCGGGTAGTCCTTGTAGAAGCGCCAGTCGGCGACCGCCTCGGCCTCCGACATCTGCATCGCCACGTTGTGCGTGCCGTCGCGCTCGTACGCGACGCGCGCCCCGATCTGCCGCTTCGCCTTCTCGACCTCCGCTTCGCCGAGGTCTTCGGCCGCGCGCTCAAGCTCGCGGCGGATGGTCTCTTCAACCCTCGCCGCCTCGACGCCGGGCGCGGCCGTCGCGTAGACGTTGAAGAGGCCGGGGTCGCGGAACTGGTCAACGCGCGCGTCCACCGAGACGGCCAGCTCCGCCTCGACGAGCGCCTGATACAGGCGGCTCGTCACGCCGTTCGACAGCGCGCAGGCCAGCACGGCGAGTGGGTAGATGTCGTTCACCTCGGGGGGCTGTGCGGCGCGCGCGGCCAGTTCGGCGTTCGACAGAACCTTCTCCTGACCCAACGCGGCCGGCGTGCGGAAGGCCACCTGCACGAGCGGCAGCTCGCCCGCGCGCCGCACGACCAGGCGCCGCTCGCCCTCCTGCCGCGGCTCGTCCGTGTAGACCTCCGGGATGGGCTCGCCCGAGGCGGGGAAGGCGCCGAAGTATTGCGCGACGAGCGCGAGCGCGCGCGACTCCTCGAAGTCGCCGACGACGATTGCCGTCGCGTTGTTCGGGTGGTAGAAGGTGTCGTAGAACTCTTTGAGCCGCGCGGTCGGCACGTTCTCCACGTCGGCGCGCCAGCCGATGGTCGGGTGGTGGTAAGGGTGCTCGCGGAAGGCCGCGGCGTAGACGGCCTCGTCGAGCACAAGCATCGGCTCGTTCTGCCCGCGCTCCAACTCGTTGCGCACGACCGTCATCTCCGAGCGCCGGTCTTCGTCGGCGATGAAGGAGTTGCGCATGCGGTCTGCTTCGAGGTGGACGGCCAACTCCAAAGCGTCCGACGGCACGGTCTCGAAGTAGTTGGTGCGGTCGTACCAGGTGGTCGCGTTGAAGTCCGCGCCGACCCTTTGGAGCGTGGCGGCGACCTGCGTGCCCCGGGCCTTGTTGAAGGTCGGCGTGCCCTTAAAGAGCATGTGCTCAAGCAGGTGCGTCGCGCCCGTGTGGCCGACGGCCTCGTTGCGCGACCCGACGCGGTAGACGACCAGGAACGTCGCCACCGGCGCGACGCGGTTCCCCGCCAGCAGCAGCTTCAGGCCGTTCGCGAGCCTGAACTCGCGCACCCCCTCCCCTTCCGCCACGAACTCGACCCCGTCGGGCGGGGCCACATTCCGCTCACTCAAAATCTTTCTCCTTAAACGCCCGTCGTTGGTTCGATTCATGCTAACAAATCGACGCGGGCGAGGGGAAAGGCCGGCCTGTCTGCTTTGCCTCGTAAAGCACTTGACAGTGGCCGGCTCGAGGGTGTACTTTCTCCGGCGGCATGGCAGTCGTCCACACATTCCCCGAAAGGCCGCAGGCCGAGGAGCCGCCGGCGCTCCACGACCGCGCGATGGACAACCTGCGCTTCATCCGCGAGACGATGGAGCGCGCCTCGGCGTTCACGGCCGTGCCCGGCTGGGGCCAGGTCGCCATCGGGTTGACCGCGCTCTTCGCGGCGCTCGTCGCCTCGCAGCAGAAGACGTTCGGCGCGTGGTTCGCCGTCTGGATGACCGAGGCCGCCGTCTCCGCCGGCATCGCCGGGTGGACGATGTACCGCAAGGCCCACGCCTCCGACACCTCTCTGCTCTCACGACCGGGAAGAAAACTTATTATCAACCTCTCCCCGCCGATGTTGGTGGGCGCGCTGCTGACGGTCGTCTTCTACCGCGCGGGGATGGAGGCGCAACTGCCCGGGCTGTGGCTCCTGCTCTACGGCACGGGCGTCGTCACGGGGGGCGCCTTCTCCGTGCGCCCGGTTCCCTTCATGGGGCTCTGCTTCATGTTCCTGGGGGCGGGCGCCCTTTTTCTGCCCGCCGCGTGGGGCGACGCCCTGATGGCCGCGGGCTTCGGGCTGCTCCACCTCATCTTCGGGCTGCACATAGCGAGGAATTACGGTGGCTAGACAAAGCGCTTTAGCGAAGGATCGTGCGAAGAAGGCGGGCGCGCAGGCGGCGCCCGAGGGTTTAGGCGAGCAGCCGCAGCCGCGGCGCAACAAGCCGACCGACGGGCCGGCCGCCGCCGCCGAGCTTGATCGACTGATACACGAGCGCATCCGCCTCGCCATCGTCAGCGCCCTCGCCGTCAACGAATCGCTCACCTTCAACGACCTCAAACAACTCCTGAACACCACGGACGGCAACCTGAGCGTGCACGCGCGCAAGCTCGAAGAGGCGCAGTACGTCGTCTGTAATAAATACTTCGACGGGCGCACGCCGAAGACCGAATATCGTCTGACGACCGCCGGCCGGCGCGCACTCGAAAGGTATCTCGGGCACATGGAGAGCGTCATCCGCGCCGCGCGCGGCGGGTGAGAGAGGGAAGGGAAGTCGGGCCGCGGTCGCCCGATATTTTTTTGCCTTCTGGCTTTACGAGGCAAAGCGCTTTGCTTTGGGCGCGCGGGCGCGGCGTCTGAGATTCGCGGGAACAGAAGGAGGAGGAGGGTCGTGAACACTAACGTTAACCTGCCGGCGGCGGTCGGCGTGCTGGGCCTGCTGGGCGCGTGTGCGGTGCTCGGGCTGCTCGGGCTCGTGGCGCTGCACGCGCTGGCGCGCGGGCGTTACGGGAGGATGAGGGTGTCGCTCGTCGGGCTCGCGCTGTGCGCGGCCGCGTACGGGGCGCTCGTCCTCGCCTTCTCGGTCAAAAGCGAGGGGCGCGTGCTCGCGCGCGGCGAGGAGAAATACTTCTGCGAGATCGACTGCCACCTCGCCTACTCGGTGGTTGACGTGCGTCGCGCCAAGGCGCTGGGCGCGGGGGGCGCGCGGGCCGAGGCGCGGGGCGAGTTTCTCGTCGTGACCCTGCGGACGCGCTTCGACCCGAACACCATCTCGTCCGTGCGCGGCGACGCGCTCCTGACGCCGAACCCACGCGAGGTATCCGTGTGCGACGCCGGGGGGCGCGCTTACGCGGTGTCGGAGGAGGGGCGGCGCGCGCTGTCCACAGAGGGCGGTGTGGGGATGCCGCTCGACACCCCGCTGCGCCCCGGCGAGTCTTACACGACGGGGCTGGTCTTCGACCTGCCCGAGGGCGCGCCGGGGGCCGTGCTGCTCGTCAGAGAGTCTTCGCCGGAGACGCACTTCATCATCGGCCACGAGAACAGCCCGCTCCACGGGAAGACCGAGTTCGGGCTCTAAGACGCTGAGGAGGACTGAGGTGGAGAGTTTCGACGTGGTGGTCGTGGGGGCCGGGCTGGCCGGACTTCAGTTGACGAGGCTGCTCGCGCGGGGCGGCGCGCGCGTGCTGCTGGCCGACAGGAAGAACTCGCTCGAAGACTCCGTGCACACGACGGGCATCTTCGTCCGCCGCACGCTCGAAGATTTTGATTTGCCGCGCGACTGTCTGGGGCCGGCCGTGAGGCGCGTGAGGCTCTACTCGCCGGCGCGGCGCGCGCAGGAGCTTGAGAGCGAGCACGAGGAGTTTCGCGTCGGCCGCATGGGACGGCTCTACGCGCGGATGCTCGAAGAGTGCATCGACGCGCGCGCCGTGTGGTCGCCGGCGACGCGCTACGCCGGGTCGGAGTTTAAGGGCGATGACTCCGGCGACACGGAGGTGCTGCTCGAACGCGCGGGCGTGACGAGAAGAGTCAAGGCGCGGTTCGTGGTCGGGGCCGACGGGGCGCGCTCGCGCGTGGCGCGAGACCTCGGGCTCGACGAGAACCGCGAGTGGATCGTCGGCGTCGAGGACGTGCTGCGCGGCGTGGCGACGGCGAGCGAGCCCTGCTTCCACTGCTTCCTCGACCCGCGGCTCGCGCCGGGCTACCTCGCGTGGGTCGTGTGCGACGGCGAGGAGACGCACGTCGGCGTGGGCGGCTACGCCGACCGCTTCGACCCGGCGCGCGCGCTCGAAGAGTTCCGCGCAGAGATGTCGCGCACGTTCGACTTCACGCGCGCCCGCCGCGTCGAGCGCCGCGGGGGGCGCATCCCCGTGGGCGGCGTGCTGAAGAGGATTGCGTGCGGCCGCGGCCTCCTGGTCGGGGACGCGGCGGGCGCGGTGTCGCCTTTGACGGCGGGCGGACTCGACCCGTGCATGCGCCTGTCGGGGCTGGCGGCCGAAGTCATTGCCGACTATCTCAAGACCGGGGACGCGGCGGCGCTCGCGCGCTACTCGGGCGCGCGTTTCCGCGCGCGCTTCGTCTCGCGTCTGTGGATGAGAAGGACGCTCTCTTCCGTCAACAGCTCTCTGCTCGTCGAGGCGGGCTGCGCGGTGATGAGGCGCGCGCCCTTCCGTAATCTGGCGCGCCACGTCTTCTTCGGGCGGGGTTCGTTCCCCGACGTGGCGACCCACAGGCGCGCGGCGTGGCTCGGTCTGCTGTCGCGCGCGGGGCGGTCGGGGTTTAATTCGCGGCCGGGTACTAACGTCTGAACTGAGGAGTCTTGAAAAGTATGTTGAAGCGCATCGTAGCCATCGCGTTCATCTTCTTGTGTGCGTCCGCGGCCTGGATGGTCTTGGGCGCGACCGTCTTCTCGCGCACGTACGACTCGGATCAGGTGCTCGAAGGCCAGGTCACTTCGCTGTGGGGCGCGCCGCAGATGCAGTCGCCGCCCGCGGCCGCGGCCGAGCACGAGGTGGCGAAGACGACCGACACGGTCGAGAACGGGAAGCTCAAGACGGTGACGCAGATGGTTCCCGTGACCGAGACGCTGCCGCTTGAGTCGAGCCGCGTGGACGTGTCGCTCGGGCTCGAACACAGGCAGAAGGGGCTGCTCTGGTACAGCACCTACAAGGTCGGCTTCGACGGAACCTACGTCTTCCGCAATTCGACGCAGCAGGAGCGCGTGACCTTCACCCTGAAGTTCCCGGCCGAGCGCGCCATCTACGACGACCTCGTCTTCACGGTCAACGGCGCGCCGGTCGCGCTCACGAACGAGAACAACTCGGCGACGGGGACGGCCGCGGTCAAGCCGGGCGAGGCGGCGACGCTGCGCGTGGCCTACAGGTCGCAGGGGTTGAACGACTGGCGCTACAACTTCGGCGGCGGCGACGCGAAGACCGGCGTGACCGTGGCGCAGGTGCGCGACTTCCGCATGAGGATGACGACCGACTTCAAGGAGATCGACTTCCCCGAGAACACGCTCTCGCCTTCGGAGAAGCGCGAGACGGACGGCGGCTGGGAGCTTGAGTGGAACTTCAAGAACCTCGTCTCGGGCTTCCAGATCGGGATGGCGATGCCCGAGAAGTTGCAGCCCGGGCCGCTCGCCGGGCGCATCAGCTTCTTCGCGCCGGTCTCGCTCTTCTTCTTCTTCTTCCTGATGTTCATCATCACGACGATGCGCGGCATCGAGCTGCACCCGATGAACTACTTCTTCCTCGCGGCGTCCTTCTTCTCGTTCCACCTGCTTC
>Ga0213876_10000636_pt1 | contig 25560 bp, 23 predicted proteins | sample BarmaccomBMRX_R9_FD_160113 | JGI IMG/M metagenome (GOLD analysis project Ga0213876, IMG submission 160113) | Root-associated microbial communities from Barbacenia macrantha in rupestrian grasslands, the National Park of Serra do Cipo, Brazil - RX_R9 | ecosystem: Host-associated > Plants > Roots... | reverse complement strand
TATCCTCGACACCCGTTCGGCCCGCCCTTAGGCTCCGCCCCATACCTTCCTCCCGGAGCCCCCATGTCCCTGCGCCTCGCCGTCCTGCCGCTGCTCCTCGCGTCCGCCCCCGCCTTCGCCGCCCCGCCACCCCCTCCGCCACCGGCACAGGCCGCCGCGCCCGTGCCCGAGCTCCCCGGCCTCATCCCCGTCCGCGTCGACAGGAGCGCCGGCAGGATTTTCCTCCTCCTCCCGCCGCCCGACGCGGAGGGGATTTCCGGCCGCTTCATCTACCTCACCACGCTCGAGACCGGCCTCGGCTCGGCGCCGATCGGCCTCGACCGCGCCCAGGCGCGCGAGACGCGCCTGCTCGTCTTCCGCCGCGTCGGCCGCAAGGTCGTCGCCGAGATCGAGAATCCCCGCTTCCGCGCCACCGGCGCCCGGCCCGAGGAGCAGGAGGGGGTGCGCCGCTCCTTCGCTTACTCGACGCTCTGGATGGGCGACGCGGCCGAGCAGGGCGATGGCCGCCTCCTCGTCGACGTCTCGACCTTCCTGACCCGCGACGACATGGACATTGCCGGCGCCCTGAAGCGCGGCGGCGGCGGCGAGTTCAAGCTCGCCGCCGACCTCAGCGTCGCCGACACCAATTTCGTCAAGGCCTTCCCCGACAATGTCGAGCTCGCAGGCCGGCTCACCTTCACCTCCGCCGCCCCGACCCAGGAGGTGAACAACATCGCGCCTGTCGACGGCAATCTGAGCTTCGTCGTCCGCCACTCGCTGATCCGCCTGCCCGAGCCCGGCTACGTGCCGCGCCGCTTCGACCCGCGCACGGGCACCTTCGGCACCCAGGTCGTCGACTTCGCCCAGCCGCTCGGCCAGCCGATCGTCTACGAGCTCGCCAACCGCTTCCGCCTCGAGAAGCTCGATCCCGCCGCGCCCCGCTCGCGGGTCAGGAAGCCGATCGTCTTCTACATCGACCGCAGCGCGCCCGAGCCGATCCGCTCGGCGCTACGCGAGGGCGTCGCCTGGTGGGCGCAGGCGTTCGAAGAGGCCGGCTATGTCGACGCCTTCCGCGCCGAGATCCTCCCCGAGGGCGCCGACCCGCTCGACATACGCTACAACGTCGTCAACTGGGTCAACCGCGCCACCCGCGGCTGGTCCTACGGCCAGGCGATCAGCGACCCCAGGACCGGCGAGATCATCAAGGGCTCGGTCCTGCTCGGCTCGCTGCGCGTCCGCCAGGACCTGATCATCTACCAGGCCCTGGTCGGCGCGGCGAAGACCGGCGCCGGCGGGCCCAACGATCCCGTCCAGGTCGCGCTCGCCCGCATTCGCCAGCTCGGCGCGCACGAGGTCGGCCACGCGCTCGGCTTCGCCCACAATTTCGCCGCCAGCACGCAAGGCCGCTATTCGGTGATGGACTATCCGGCCCCGCGCATCCGCCTCACCGGCGGCGTGCCGGACCTGTCGGACGCCTATGGCGTCGGCATCGGCATCTGGGACAAGTTCATCGTCGGCTGGAATTATGCGCCGACCGATGCCGAGGCGCGGGCGCGGCTCGACGCGGCGCTGCGTGAGGGCCTGCGCTACGTCGCCGACGACGACGCCCGCCCCGCCGAGGCCGCCCAGCCTTATGGCAGCCTGTGGGACGATGCCGCCGAGCCGGTCGCCGAGCTGAAGCGGATGATGGCGGTGCGCGCCGCGGCGGTCGCCCGCTTCGGGCCCGACGCGCTGCCGGCCGGCGAGCCGCTCGCCGACCTGAGGCGCGCCTTCGTGCCCGTGTGGCTGCTCCATCGCTACCAGGTCGAGGCGGCCGCCAAGGTGCTGGGCGGCGTCGATTTCTCCTACGCGGTCAAGGGCGACGGCCGCGAGGAGATGCGCCCCGTCCCGGCGGCGGCGCAGCGCCGCGCCCTCGACGCCCTGCTCGCGACCCTGACGCCGGCGGCCCTCACCGTGCCGCCGGCGCTCGCCGCGCGGCTGTCCGCCGGCTGGTCCGGCTCGCCCGACCGCCAGCAGCAGATCGAGGCGCTCGACACGGCCGGGCGGCCGGTCTTCGACCCGTTCACCGCCACCGAGGTCGGCGCGATGGTGACGCTCGGCGACCTGCTCGCCCCTAACCGGCTCAACCGGCTCGAGATCCAGAGCCAGGCCGACCCCGCCTCGCCCGGCGCCGGCGAGGCGATCGACCGCCTCCTTGCCCAGGTCACCGCGTTCGGAGGATTGGGCCCGGCCGAGGCCGCGGTCCAGCGCCGCATCGCCACCACCGCGATCCTCGCCGTCGCCCGCGTCCAGCGCGACCCCAACCTGTCGCCGACCCTCGCCCTCGCGCTGTCGGAACGCCTCGCCCGCCTCGGCCGCACCCTCGCCGCCGCCCCCGGCGCGGGCGTCCAGGCCGACTGGAGCCGCGGCCTCGCCCGCCTGCTCGGCGACCGCGAGGCGCTCGACAAGGCCGCCGCCGACCCCCGCCGCCTCCCCCGCATCCCCCAGGGCATGCCGATCGGGGAGGACTGACCATCCCGTCATCCCGGCGAAAGCCGGGATCTCCAAGAGACCCGCTCCGATCCTTTCCCCTGGGAGATCCCGGCTTACGCCGGGATGACGGCAGCCATTCAGCGTCCGGACTTCGCCCCCAGCCACGCCCGGAACGCCCGCATCGCCGCCGTCTCCGGCCGCGAATGGAGCCGGGTCAGCCAATAGGCTCCCGCATCGAGCGTCGCGGCGAACGGCCGTACCAGCGCCTCCGCCGCCAGCTCGCGCGCGAACATCGCGACCGGCAGCAGTCCCACGCCCGCGCCGGCCGCCGCCGCGGCCGCCATGGTCGGCGAGGAATCGAACACCGGGCCGCGGATGCGCGGCGCCGGCACGCCGGCGGCCTCGAACCAGCGCGGCCACTCGTCCGGGCGGTAGGAACGCAGCAGGGTCTCGCGGGCAAGGTCCGCCGGCCCCGCCAGTCGCCGCGCCACCGCCGGCGCGCAGAGCGGCGCCAGCGGCGCGTCGATCAGCTTCGCCGCCTCGACCCCGTGCCAGGCGCCGTCGCCGAAGCGGATCGCCATGTCGAGCCCCTCGCCGGCGAGGTCGACGCGGTTGTTGTTGGTGAGGAGCCTGAGATCCACCTCCGGGTGCCGCGCGGCGAAGTCCGGCAGGCGCGGCAGCAGCCACCCCGCGGCGAAGGTGCCGACGACGCCGACGGTCAGCACCTCGCGCACCCGCCCGTCGGCGAACCGCTCGAGCGTCCCGCCGATCCGGTCGAACGCCTCCGAGAGCACCGGCACGAGCGCGGCCCCTTCGTCGGTCAGCGCGAGGCCGCGCGGCAGCCGCCGGAACAAGGTGACGCCGAGCCGCGCCTCCAGCCCCTTGATCTGGTGGCTGATCGCCGCCTGGCTGACGAACAGCTCCAGCCCCGCCCGGGTGAAGCTCAGATGCCGCGCCGACGCCTCGAAGGCGCGCAGGGCATTGAGGGGAAGGTGGGGGCGCGTCATGCGCGGAAGGGGACAGTCACTGTGACTGTCCCCTCACCGGAGAAGGGGGACAGTCACAGTGACTGTCCCTACCGACGCGGATGGGAGATCGCTTCGTCGCTCCACTCCTCGCATTAACAGTGAAGCCATTAGTTTCATTTATGGCAGACGCGACGTAACATCGTTTGCCTGTTCCCCGCCAGCCCGACAATCTCCCGGCCGAAAAGGAGGTGCGGCATGATTGAGCGACGGCAATTCCTGACCGGCGCGGGCGGCCTCGGCCTGCTCGCCGCCACGCCTGTATTGGCGAGCCCGCAAGCGCCTTACGGAGGGCCGCGCCTTGCCGCCGCCGTCGCGGCGCTGGAGCGACGGAGCGGCGGCCGCCTCGGCGTTGCCGTCCTCGACACCGCCACCGGCCGCCGCTTCGGCCACCGCGCCGGCGAGCGCTTTCCGCTGGCGAGCACATTCAAATTTCTATTGGCGGCCGAGCTGCTCGCCGGCGCCGACCGCGGCGCGCTGAACCTCGAGCGGCGCATCCCGATCCGCGCCACCCACCTCGGCAACTCCGATTTCGTGAAGAGCCGCGTCGGCCGCGACGCGAGCCTCGCCGAGCTCGCCCACGCCATCGTCGAGATCAGCGACAACGACGCCGCCAACCTCCTCCTCGCCGAGACCGGCGGCCCGGCCGCGCTCACCCGCTTCGCCCGCGCGATCGGCGACCCAGGGACCCGCATCGATCGCATGGAGCCGGTCAGCGACGCCCGCGGCGACATCGAGGACACCACCACCCCCGCCGCCATGGCCGCGAACTTCGATCGCCTCCTGCGCGGCAGCCTCCTCAAACCGGCGAGCCGCGGGACCCTGACCGACTGGCTCCTCCATTCGAAGACCGGCCCGGCCCGCCTCAGGGCCGGCCTCCCCGCCGGCTGGCGCCTCGCCCACAAGACCGGCACCGGCATGCACGGCACCGCGAACGACGCCGGCCTCGCCTGGCCCCCGCACGGCGCCCCGCTGGCGCTGGCCGTCTACCTCACCGGCTCTCCGCTGGACGACAAGGGCCGCGACGCCATCATCGCCGCCGTCGCGCGGGCGGTGGCGGCGGGCGCCTGACGACGCGCCGTAAAAAAGCCTGAAAACAGCGACCATTATGACTGTATTCGTAATCTCCATCTCAATTGACAGAGGCTTCGATTCGGTCCTAGCCTCGTCGCCGCCCCTGCGTGGGCACCCATGACCGTGGAGGTGAAGATGAAGAGCTTCGGTTCGACCTTGGCTAAGGACAGTCAGCGGCTTCTCGCCGATCATGAGATCGACTCGGTCGCCGGCGGCGACGATTCGGTTACGGCGACGGGGACGATCAAGATCAATTTCGGTTTGCCCGAGGCCGACGGTGTCGCGAGCGACGCCAAAGGCGACGTAGACGGCTGAAAAGCGCGGGCGCTTTCTCGCTTCTGTCGCGGGTAAGCGCCCTCGCTTTTAGCGATTGGGTCTGCGGTGAATAAGGACGCGTACTGTCTTATCTTCGGGCAATTGCCTGACCCCCACATTGATGCCCTTGCCGAAGAGCTGACGAAGTTCGGCAAGAAGCGCGCTATTTTCGATTATGACCCGACCGACGAGGGGACTCACTCCCTGTCCTTCCGGCTCGGAGGCGGAGAGCCATCGTCAACGCGGCTCACGACGGCGACCGAGACTGTTCACGAACGCGACGCCGACACCGTCTTCTGGCGGGTGAAGCCACCGTTGAAGGCGCTGGTGGCCGGCGGAACCGCCTCGATCGACGAGGATTTCCGGCACCGCGAATGGGAAAAGGCGCTCGGCGCGCTGCCGGCTCTCCTGGACCACGCCCGCTGGATCAATCCCTATGCGCCGCATTGGCTCGCCGGCAACAAGGTCCGGCAGCTCCAGGCGGCTCAGCGCTGCGGATTGCAGGTCCCCGCGACGGTCATCACCACCTGCGCGGACGACGTCCTCCCGCTCTTCGAGACGGGGGAAGTCATCTACAAGACGCTGAGCCATCCGCTCTACTCCAGCCGCGAGCTCATCCTGACGTCGAAGATCACCCGCGCGGAATTGGAAGACCGCCGGGACATGGTCGCCGTGGCGCCGTGCCTGTTTCAGCAATATGCCGAAAAGGCCTACGAACTGAGAGTGACGATCGTCGGCACCTCCGTCATCCCGGTTCGGATCGACTCGCAGGCGCACAGCCATACCCGGGTGGATTGGCGGATCGATCAGCTCCGTCCGGAGCTCTATTCGGTGGTGACGCTGCCTGCGGCCGTGCGCCGGATGCTCCTGGACTTCATGGACAGCCTCGGCCTTGTGTTCGGAGCGATCGATCTTATCGTGACGCCGGAGGGCGAATATCTGTTCCTGGAGATCAACCCGGGCGGTCAGTGGCTGTGGATGGAGCGGATGATCGGCGTTCCCATCACCAGGGAGATCGCCGCCTTCATCGCAGGAGGCGAGCCGGAGGCTTTCGGATGATCGGCGCGAGACTGGCATTGCTGCCGCTCGCGGCGCTCCTCGTGAGCGCCCGCGCCGTTGCCCCCCCCGCCGCGCCGGCCCCGCAATGCGGCGCGAGCGAGGCCAGAGCCGGGCTCACCCGCGTGAACGCGCTGCGCGCGCGCCTGGAGCGCTTGCCCGCCGCGTCCCGGCGGGTCGCGGCGACACGGGCTCGCCTCCTCGCGATGCGGGACGTGGACCAGGTCGCCCGGGACGCGATCATCGCGATTCTCCAGGCGTGCCCGGACGCGCGTCGGCCCCGGGCGCTCGAGGCCCTGATCGCCGCGGCCCGCGCGCAGACCGCCCGCAATCGGGCGGCGCTCAGGGACATCCTGGCGCGAACCGGCTGGCCGGTGATCAGCGTCTACGGGCGAGAGGCGGATCAGGCCGGCTTCCTCATCGCCCAGCACTCCGACGACGATCACGCTTTCCAGCGCGAGGTCCTGGCGAGGCTCGAGCCGCTCGCCGCGCGCGGCGACACGGCCGGCGAGAATTTCGCGCTCCTCTACGACCGCGTGGCCGAAGCCGGCGGGCGACCGCAGCGCTTCGGCTCGCAGGGCGAGTGCCGGGGCAAGCTCTGGGAGCCCGATGCGATCGAGGATCCGGCGCAGGTCGACCGCCGCCGCGCCGCCCTCGGGCTCGAGCCGATGGCCGCCTATGCGTCCCGCGCCGCTCGTGCGCTCTGCGGTGCTCCCTGACCATGGCCGGCTCGCCCGACCCGCAGACGCCGGGCCGGCTCGGCGGTCCCGCCGGTTCACGCAAAGGCGCGAAGGCGCGAAGGGGCTGAAGACCGCGACGGCCGCGGGCCGGTTCCTCCGATAGCCGCAGCCGCGCCGCGCCTGTTCGAGTGGGGACAGTCACCGTGACTGTCTCCATTCCGTCCTGGGGACAGTCACTGTGACTGTCCCCACTTCGTCCACGCTACCCGCATCCGCCCTGGTCGAGATAGCGCCTCGCGATGCGTCGGCCGCTGCCCCTTCGGGTCCTTCGGTGCTTCGGGTGAGATCGCCCCGTCCGAGCCCGCTCCGCCGAACGCGGCTTCCCTGGGCGTCTTCGCCGCGGAGCGCCCAGCGGAGAGAATGCGGCGCAGCCGCGAAGGGGCTTCACACGCGCGCGTGCGACGGGCTGGGAAGAAGTTGAATGCCGATTCGACTTTAGCCCCCGCGGCGCGGACTGCGCGCCCGCGCCCGTCGTCGTCCCGACCGATGCTCCGGTGCGTGACGATGGTTCCCGCCCGACTCCCGACCGGCAACGAGCCGGGACCCATCCGGCGCGGCCCCGGTCGCGACCCGGCGTCGACCGGCATTGCCACCGGTCCGGACGGCGGAAATCGCCCTTCGGTTCGGGGCGGAGACGCTTGTCTTCTGCTCCTGTTTGCTCTATGTTCCGGCTATGGTCGTAAGACCGCCGGGCTCTTTGACACGGTGAGGAGAATGCGAGCGACTCGGGCCAGGCGCCCCGGGGAGGATGCGGCCGCTGATCGGAAGAATCGATCAGTCGGCGCCCGATCGATCGATTTGATTTTTATTTGGCGTTTATCCCCCTGACCCACGTTCCCCCGTGTGCCATAAGGGGGAATGACGCAGCGCAGCCCCTCCGCTTCCCCCGCCCTCTCGGTTCGTGAGTTCTTCGCCCGCTTCCCGAACGAGGAAGCCTGCCTGAAGCACATCATGGCCGTTCGGTTCGGCGGGACGAAGCTGGACTGCCCTTCGTGCGGCGTCGAAGGCGAGTTCCACAAGCTGCGCGACCGCCGCGTCTACGCCTGCCCGCATTGCCTGTTTCAGATCGCGCCGACCGCGAACACCATCCTCCACGACACGCGCACGCCGCTCGTTTCGTGGTTCTACAGCATGTATCTGTTCTGCACGACGCGGCGCGGCGTCAGCAGCAAGGAGCTTCAGCGGCAGCTCGGCGTCACCTACAAAACCGCGTGGCGGATCGGGCAGCAAATCCGCAAGCTGACTGAGGCCGCGGATTTCGATGCGCTTCTGCAGGGCCACATTGAGGTCGATGAGGCCTATATCGGCGGTCGCCGCCCCGGCAAGCGCGGTCGTGGCGCCGCTGGCAAGACGGTCGTTTTCGGCCTGAAAGAGCGCGGCGGCCCAATCAAGACGGCGATCGTTCCGGATGCTAAGCGGTCGACTCTCCGCGAAGCCCTGCTTGCCCGCGTCGAGCGCGGTTCCACGGTCTCGACCGACGAATTTCCTATGGCTTACTGACTGAAGAAGGCTACCGGCACGGGCACGTGCGCCACTCCGCCAAAGAGTGGTCGCGCTCCGATTCTGACGGCGTTCGCCACTCGACCAACCATGTCGAGGCGTTCTGGATGCTGTTCAAAAACTCCATCCGCTCAACGCACATCCACGTCTCGCAGAAGTACATGGCCCGCTATCTGAGCGAGTTCACTTTCCGCGCGAACCATCGGGATCGGGTGAACGGGATGTTTGACCTGCTTGTGGGGGCGCTTTGATGAGCCGCCGCAAGTCAGCGTCGAACTCGGCGGCGTCGGCGGGGCCTAATCCATCCGCTTCCGCTTGCCGAATGAAAGGCTCGAGATCGCCGGCGGCTAAGGCGCCCGATAAGGTGACTCGTTCCAATGCCTGCCCTCTCGTCATGATCGAATGGGAGGACAGCGCGCAGCCGCTCCCGTCATGGTCCTACCTAGCATCTTTCGAGCCGACAGGCACCATCCTGTGCGCGAGCGTCGGATGGCTCATCCGGGGCGACGACCAGGTGAAGGCGCTGGCGCCGAACTGGGGGCCGTAAACGACGAACGCAGCGTGCAGGTGTCCGGTGTGATCCAGATCCCCACACGCTGCGTCGTCAAGCTGACACAGCTACGAGAGCCGCGCCTTACTTGCGCTTAGGGGCGTCCTGACTGAGCACGGACGCAGCAAGCGACTTTACCTGAGCAGGGGTCGGCTTGATGCGTCCCGCGAGGACGTCAGAGGCCAACGAGGCCTCGGGGGGAGTGGTGTGCCGCTGAGGCGGCTTGCGATTAGTCATTTGCCTAAATTCCTTTGACTACTGTTTCCGTTGATGGTAGTGAGTAGTCGCACCGGAGGCGTAAGCCCCCGGCGCGACGTTCCTCAGCTCCTTAACAAGAGCAGAGGGGCGAGGGGTCGGAGCCAATACAACAGCCCCTTCTCCTGCCCCGATGGGTGCCAAGCCATCCTACTCCGGGGTCCTGCGGGGATTAGCTCCCCCGTTGCTGTGCCGACCAAGCACCATTGAACCAGACGCCGCATTCCCGCCCACCGGGAATGCGGTCGTCGCCCTTCGAGTCGTCGCCGAGCGGGACCCCGTGTAAATGGAAATCCGGTAACATTCAAGCGACCCATTCCATTCGTATCTAGAATCCGGTATAGCCCGTTCGAATTTCGGACGGGAGGCTGTGGATGACCGACGTTGCTCTTCAGAATGCGGTTGCCCGCGCAGCGGAGATCGAGCGCTATATAGCGCAGAGAACAGAGGAAATTGAGGACCTGAGGCAGAGTGTTGAGGATGCCCGCGAGCACCTTGAAAAGACACGAAACTTCATCCTCACGTGGTATGAAATGGCTGGGATACAGCCGCCGCAGTCGGCGGAACGAGTGGAGTCCACGGCCACACAGGCTCCGACCCGCCGGCCCAAAAATCCGGACCGTGAATTTGTTGTGGATAAATCCCTTGAGCTCATCCGCGAGGCTGGAAAACCGATGCCGAGGAAGGAGCTTTTCGACGCGCTTGCCGGGCGCGGGGTCATCATCCGAGGAAAGGACCCTGAGATGGTACTAAGCACGATGCTGTGGCGCTCGCAGGACAGGATCGTCCGTCTTCCCGGCCACGGGTATTGGCCGAAGGATGCGGAATTCGCCGATGCGGTATATTATCCGGAGCTCGACGACATCCTCGGTGCTGCGGATCAGGAGCCGGAGGATGGGGTCATCGCCGATGAAGAAGGCGACGAGCTTCCCCTGGCCTGAGGCGGGCCTCCTGCTCTCCGCAGGGTCGGGTCAATGCTAACGTGGCTCAAGGGGATAAACGCCTTTTATTTTTTACGAAAGTTCGAAACTTCCGCGCTTTCCGGCGACCGCGAAGGCGGCCTGATGGAGGATCAGTCCTGCTGCAGGCGCAACGCCACTTCGCTCATGAAGCGGGCGTCGTCGCCCTTGGCGAGCCACTCGGCTTCCGCGGCGACGGCGCCGAGCATGTCGGCGAGGCGGTCGGTCTCGGCCTTGGCGTAATTGCCGAGCACGTGGCCGGTGACCCGGTCCTTGTGGCCGGGATGGCCGATGCCGAGGCGGACGCGGCGGAAGGCGTTGCCGATATGGGCTTCCGTGGAGCGCAGGCCGTTATGGCCGGCGGTGCCGCCGCCGACCTTCACCTTGACCCGGAAGGGGGCGAGGTCGAGCTCGTCGTGGAAGACGGTGACGTCGCCGACGTCGCGCTTGAAGAAGTCCATCGCGGCGCGGACCGAGCGGCCGCTGTCGTTCATGAAGGTGGCGGGCTTCAAGAGCAGCACGCGGGTCGTGCCGATCCGGCCCTGCTGGGCCCAGCCCTGGAAGGCCTTCTTCGGCGGTTCGAAGCCGTGGGTCGCGGCGATGGCGTCGACCGCCATGAAGCCGACATTGTGCCGGTGCATCGCATATTGCGCGCCCGGATTGCCGAGGCCGACCCAGATCTGCACGGGCTCGAAATCCCAGTGGGTGGCGGCCTCTCCCGTCTGGCCGTGAACCTTGACCGGCGGGACGCCGATGAGGTCCGCGATCCAGCGGAAGAGGGCCACGTTCTAGCGGACCTTAGGCGTCGTCGCCCTGGTCCTCGCCGACGACCGGCACATCGGCCGCGGGCGGCGCTTCGGCGGTGCCGCCGTCCTCGGTCTGCGAGGAGGCGCCGGTGATCGTCGCGATGGTGAAGTCGCGGTCGGTGATGGCCGACTCGACGCCCTTCGGCAAGGTGACGGCGCTGATGTGCAGCGAATCGCCGATGTCGAGGCCGGCGAGGCTGATCTCGATGTCGTCGGGGATCTCCGCGGCGTCGCAGACCAGCTCCAGCTCGTGGCGCACCGCATTCAGGATGCCGCCGCGCTTCAGGCCGCGCGACTGCTCCTCGCCGGTGAAGCGGATCGGCACGTTGACGTGCACCTTCGAATGCTCGGAGATGCGCAGGAAGTCGACATGCAGCGGCCGGTCGGTGACCGGGTGGAATTGGACGTCCTTGGGAAGGGTGCGGGCGGTCTGTGCGCCGCCGACCTCGATCATGACGACCGAGTTCATGAAGTGGCCGTTGGACAGGGCCTTGACCAACGCCTTCTCCTCGAGATGGATGGCGAGGGGCTCTTCCTTGTTGCCGTAGACGACGGCGGGGACGCGGCCTTCGCGACGCATGGCGCGGGAGGCTCCCTTGCCCGCCCGCTCGCGCGTCTCGGCCGACAGCGTAAGCTGTTCGCTCATGTGCATGTCTCCAAAAACGTGGGTTGCTTGAATGCCCGCGCTCGCGCCTCCAGGGATGACCATGAGCGGGGGAGCGGCGCCCTTAGCGAAAGGGGCGGGCCAAGGCAAGTTTCCCGCCTTGCCATGCGCACGGTTTTGGAGGAGGCTGCCGGTTCGCCGCCACGAGAGCGGCGCCTTAGGGGGAATTGCCATGGAATATATGTTCATGCCGCTCAAGCGCTATGCGGAATTTTCCGGCCGCTCGCGCCGCCAGGAATTCTGGATGTTCGCCCTGTTTCAATTCATCATCTGGTGCATCCTCATGGTGTTGTTCCTGGCGGTCGCCGGCTCGGCGCTGATGGCGGTCGGCAACGGCAGCGCCGGCGGCCTGATGGCGGCGGGCGGAACCGTCATGGTGCTGGTCGGCATCGCCCTCATCGTCTGGCTGGCGCTGCTCATTCCCGGCCTCGCGGTCGGCGTCCGGCGCCTTCACGACACCAACCGCAGCGGCTGGTGGCTCGGCGGCTATATCCTGCTCGCCATCGTCGCCGGCGTCATCCGCGGCCGGACCGGCGGCGGCGCGATCGGCGGGCTGCTCTCGCTCGTCCAGCTCGGCTATCTGATCGCGCTGATCGTTTTCTACTGCCTCGACGGCACCAAGGGGCCCAACCAGTACGGCCCCGACCCCAAGGGCCAGGTCGACGCCCAGGTCTTCGCCTGACCGTCGCCTGAGATGGGCGCGGGGCGGGCGGTTGCGGCCCGCCCCCGCCTTCGCTAGGCACCGGCGCGGCCATGCCCCCGTGGCGGAATTGGTAGACGCGCTCGACTCAAAATCGAATGCCGCAAGGCGTGCCGGTTCGACTCCGGCCGGGGGCACCAGCGGCGCGAGCGGCGCTGCCGCTCACTTGATCTGCACCCGATACTGGATCGAGAAGCTGGAATTGGCGGCCATCGTCCCCTGCGGCTGGAACTTCACCGCCTTGACGTTGGCGTCGTAGCCCGACGTCGGCGTGTAGCCGTAGGTGGTGCCGTTGCTCGAATAGCTGACGTTCGCGGCCGCCAGGGTGACGCCGCTGGAATTCGGCGTGAGCAGGAACGGGTCCGTGCCAGGGCTGAATGCGCCGTTGTAGAAGGTCGCCTGCGACGGCAGCGGATCGGTCAGGACGATGCTCGCCGCGTCGACCGGGCTCGCGCCGCTGTTGGTGACGGTGATCGTGTAGATGATGTCGGAGCCGGGGACGCCGAAGCGGTTGGTGCCGGTGGTGGCGAGCGGCGCCGAGGTCTTGGTCGTGGTCACGTTCGGCATCGGGCAGAAGGCGATCGTCGAGATGCCGATCGCCTGCTGGCCGGTCGTGTTCTCGCCGGTCGTGTAGGGATAGTTGCCATAGGAGACGGTGACGCTGGTCACCGGCTGGGTGAAGCTTACGTTGACATCGCCGCCGTTCGAGTTGGTGTTGCCGTTCGTCGCGGTGCCGAGAGCCTGGCCGGCGGTGAGCGAGGGGTAGGTGGCGTTGGGGCCGATGACGAGGGTCGGCGTCGTCCCGCCCGCTGAGAGGGTGGGCGTGTAGGTCGAGGCGCCGTTGGCGCCCTGCACCATCAGCCAGTCGCGATACTGGTTCGACGAATAGTCGATGTCGTGGACCTTGAGGGTCATGTCGCGGATCGGCGTGGCGAAGGTGAAGACGATCTTGATGGTGCGGAGCGTGAAGGCGGTGTCCGTGCGGCTCGAGAAGGTGCCGCCGACGTTCAGCGTGTTGCCGGTGCCGACGCCGGTGATGAGGCCGCCGATCGCCGGCATCTGGACGTTGCCGCTGCCGGGATTGACGGTGCTGGAGCTGAGGCCGTTGGTGGCGAAGCTCACCGTGAAGTTCTGGCTCGCGCCGCCGCTCGTCGTGGCCGTGTAGGTGTAAGAGTTCGCATAGTTGAGCGTCTGCGCCGCCACGCTGTTGAAGGCGAAGTTATACGTATTGGCGGCGGAGCATGTGCCGGCCTCAGCCGGTGCGGCGACAGCGGTGGCAAGGGCTGCGACCGCGGCCGCCAGGACCGTTCGCAAGTTGCGCAAACCCCCTCTCCCCCCATTTCCCCGTTCCGGCGTAGGTCGCGAAGGTTGAGACAACGTTAACCACGAGGGCCGGCCGGCATCCTTGCTTCCTCGGGTCACCTGCGCCTCCCGAGACCGAGGGCCTGCAGGCTGAGCTGGTCGAACTTGAGGCGCATCGTCACATAGGGTCCTGAGCGGGTGTAGCGCGAGGCTTCGAAATCGCGGTCGTGGAAGCCGACCAGGTTCCAGCCGACCGAGATCCAGCCATTGTCGAACGGCTTCACGCCGAGGCTCGGGCCGACCGCATAGCCGATGGCGCGCGCGCCGGCGCTCTCGCGCACCGTCGCGGCGATGGTGACGTCGAGCGTGCTGGAGAGGTCGAAGCGCAGGTCGGCGCCGACGAGGTTGCTGAACCCCTTGATATCGTCGGCGGCGATGCGGTCGCTGGCGTAGCGGGCGCCCCAGAAAAAGGCGAGCTCGGTGCCGGCGCGGGGCGACCAGTTGACGGAGAGCGAATTGACGGCCCGGCGCGAGCGGGCGTCGCCGCTGATCGAGAAGGGCGCGCCGATCGGGTCGGCCTGGCCGGCGACGGCGCCGGTTACCGCATCCTCGCGCAGCTCGAATTTCTCGAGCCACGACCAGGCGCTGCCGGCGGGGCGGTGGGCCCAGCTCAGCTGCACATTGCCGGTGCGGGTCTCGGCGCCGGTCTTCGACTTGGCCGTGAACCAGTCGGCGGCGATGCCGATCGCGCTGCCGTCGCCGATCTGGCGGAGCGCCGCGGCGGTGAAGCCGTAGCGGTCGCCCTGGCTGCCGGCGCGATATTCGGCGCGGCCGGTGACGCTCCACAGCCGCGCGCGGTAGGTGGCGCCGCCGGTGACCGCGGTGAAGTCCTCGGTAAGGCTCCCCGAGCCGATGAAGCCGCCGCTCGCCACCGGGTGGAGCGGGTTCAGCACGCGGGCCGGATCGATGCCGTGCAGCGTCTTGTTCGAATCGAGCGAGGCGTCGAGCGACCAATGCTTGCCGAGCACCACCGACTGCGACAGGCCGAAGGCGGCGAAGCTGCGCGGGCCGTATTCGGCGATGTCCTGCTGGTTCGCGGTCAGCGCGATCTTGGCGCCGGCCCAGGGCTGGATGTCGAAGCCGACGCGGGCGGTGCGGGCGTCGACCGCCTTGCCGTGGGCGATTTCGTAGGCGCCGACGAGCTGGAAGCCCGTCTTCACCGTGTAGCGGGCGGTGAAGCGGTGCTGGGCCGGGAAATCGACGCTGCCGGCCTGACCGAGCGGAATCTCGGTCTGCGCGTCGAGCTCGAGCTTGTTGCCGAGCAGCCGCTTGGTGGCGCCGAGCTGGAGCAGGGTCGAATGGGCCGAGCGGCCGTCCTGCAGGCGATCGTCGGCGAAGACCAGGCCGGCGCGGCCGGTGAGGGTGCGGCCCTTATATTCGACCAAAGCCTTGCCCGCGATGCGGCGGGCGTCGGTGCCGAGATAATCCTCGACCCAGCCGCTTGCCGAAACGGAAACCCGCTCGCTGATCCTGACGCGGCCGTCGAACCCGACCTTGCGGGTGCCGTTCTCGGCGCCGGAGAGCTGGCCGACGCCGAAGCCCTTGTCCTGCTGGCGGGCGTAGGCCAGCGCATCGTAGCGCGCGCCGTGATGCTCGGCCTCGACGAGCCAGGCGGTGGCGGTGCCGCCCGAGGGCTGCGCCGAGCCGGCGGCGGCCTTGTTGTCGCTGACCGCCACTTCGGCGCGGACTTCGGTGCTGGCGTTCGGCTTGTAGCGCACGTCCGCGCCGACCAGGTTGGTGGTGCCGCGGTCGTCGGCATCGTGGAGGCCGGTGGCCGCGACCTGCAGCTTCTGGTCCTTCGAGCGCCAGCTGGCGCGGCCGCCGGCGTTGAGGCGGCGGCGGGCGACGCCGTCCACTTCGTAATCGGCGACGATGAATTGCGGGTTCAGCGCCGAATCGCGCGACAGGATCGGCTGCTTGAAGCGGACGACGCCCGCCTGGTAGTCGATTTCATAGTCGACGTAGCGGGCGAGCTGGTGCGTCTCGACGATCTTCTCCGAGCGGAGGCGATCGCGCACTTCGAGCGCGATCGTCTCGCTGTTCGGCAGGATGTTGCGGGCGCCGAGGGCGTAGGGTCCGGACAGGCCGTTGCCCTGGATGTCGTCGCGGCGGTGGCGATTCTCGGCGTCGGCGGCGTAGGCGACGGCGGCGACGCGCTTCGAGCGATACTCGGCCTTGCCGCCGGTGAAGGCGCGGACGTAGCGGGCGAGCTGCGGCTCGTCGATGCCGGTCTGGAAGTCGCCGAACAGGGCGTAGAATTGCGGCCGCTCGAGCTTCAGGTACAGCTTCTTGACCGAGGCGGCGTCGTAGCGACGCTCGGCGCGGTCGGCATAGACGGTGTAGTAGCTGTTCGGGTCGATTGCGCCGCCGAAGCGGGTCTCCGCCTGCTTCTTCTTGCTGTCGTAGGCGAGCGTCATCAGCCATTTGCCGAGGATCTTGCCCTTGGCGTAGAGCGCGAGGCGGCCGTCGCTGAGCAGCTTCGGTGTCTCGTTCCCGAGCTTCTCCATGCGATTGTCGAGCCGGTTGTAGCCGAGCGTGCCCTCGGCGAGGCCGACGATGGTCCACGGCCGGTCGCCCGGGTCGAGCCACAGCTCCAGCCGCTGCTCGCGCGCCGTCTGGCCGTCGCGGAACGGAAAGCGCAGGCTCACCGAGCCCGAAGCCGTGGTCGGCTCGAGCTCGATATAGGCGATGCCCTCCTCGCCGGTGACGTGCCACACTGGCCGCGCGCGCTCGAGGCCGGCGAGCTGGCGCGCCTGCTGCGCATCGGCCTCGACCGCGGGATAATAAGGCGCCGGCACTTCGAAGTCCCCGGTGAGGCCGTGGCGGACCGGGCGTCCGTCGCGGTCGGTGAGGCGCACCGCGATGACCGGCCGGGTGACGCCGTCCGCGACCAGCACCGAGCGCTCGCGCACCAGCTCGGCGCGCATCGGGCTGGCGCCGTAGCGAAGGGTGCGATGGAGCGTCTCGGCGAGGCTGCCGTCGGCGTTGCGCACTTCGGCGGTGAGCTCGGTCGCGCCGTTCGCCTCGAGCGGAATGCCACGCCACTGGCTGACGACGATACTGTTGTCGCCATTCTTGCGGTCGCCTTCGAAGGCGATCGGATCGGTCGGCTTGCCGCCCACCAGCAGGGCGACCTTCTGACCGGGACGGTGCTTGATGGCAACGCGGACGATCGGCGCGCGCGGATTGTGGTCGGCCTCGGGGAAGAGCCATGCGACGCCGGGCTGCTGGCCGGCGAACCAGTCGCGCTCGGCGCCGGCGGCCTGCGCGTCGGTTGCCACCGCCGGACGCGCCGCGGCGGCGGCGGCGCGGGGCGCGCGCGGGGCGGCGGGAATGGCGTGGAAGTCGACCCGCTTGAGCTCGCCGCCGCGGCCGTCGACGAAGCGCGAGAAGGCGCGGCCGCCGGAGCGGGTGTCGGCGGCGCAGTCGACCGCCGCGCGGTCGGCGGGGAGGGTGGAATCGTCCATCTGCACGACGTGGGTGCCGGCGACGAGACCTTCGAAATGGTAGCGGCCGTCGAGGTCGGTGACGGCGTAGCTGCCGTCCTCGAGCATGATGCGGACCCCCGCAATGCCCTTCCCGGAGACGCCGCAGGCGCCCTCGACGACGCGGCCCTCGACGGTCAGCCGGTCCGCAATGGACTCGCGGCGGATGCGCACAGGCGCGTCGGCCACGTTGCTCGCCGTGCCCTTGGCGTCGGTGGCCGCGACCTTGTTGACGATCGTGCCGGTCTCGGCGTCCGCCCGCACCTCCATCGCATAGCTGACCGTCGCGCTGCTGCCGGGGGCAAGCGGTTTCAGGGGGATTTCGAAGGCATCCCCGGCCGGGTCGACGACCGGCGTTACCGCCTGGCCGTTCACCCGGACCGTCCTCGCGCGCAGCCGCAGCTGACGCGGGAACCGGTCACGGAGGGTGATGGGGCCGGTCGGGACCTTCGCGTCGGGATTGCGGACGGAGACGGCGTAGGCGACGGTTTCGCCGGGCGCGGCCTCGTTGCGGTCGGCATGCTTGGCGACGGCGATCGGGCTGCCGAGCTTGTCGAGCGGGATCGCGACGTGGACCGGCGCCGGCCCGGTCACGACGAAATCGGCCCCGTAGGAGGCGGCGGAAAGGGCGAAAGCGGTGCCGTCGGGCGCGGTCAGCCCGGCCAGCTCGGCCGGACTCTTGAGCGAGGGTGCGTGATACCCGGCGGGCGGCTCGATGAGCAGCCTGTAATGCCCCGGCCGGACCAGCGGGAAGCGGTAGGCGCCGGCGGCGAGGCTGTAGTGCGCGCCGTGACTGTCGCTCGCCGCCCCGCCGCTGCTGAGGGCGGCGGGGAAGCTCGCGTCGCCGTCATCGCCGAACACTTCGGCCGGGGCGCCGGTCGCGGCGTCGACGAGCGTCACCCTGGCGCCGCTGACGGGGGTGCCGTCGCTGCTGTCGAAGACGATCCCGCTCGGGTCCACGAGTACCGCGAGGGTGGCGGAGACGAGCGGAGGCGGCGCCGGCCCGGTCGGGTTCACCACGACCTTGTCCTGGGCCGCGGCGACGATGATCTTGTCGCCCTTCGTGACTTCGAGGCGGCAATCGCCCGCGGGCGAAGCGCCCACCACGGTCTGGATGTAGCCGCCGAAGCGGCCGGTGTTGGGGCCGGTCTCCCAGACGGTCAGCTGCTCGCTGTCGCCGGACTGGGTGGTGATCCGCACGACGAGCGTCTCGGCCTTGGCCGGATTCTCGTTGCCACTCGCATAGTCGATCGCGAAGAAGAGCGGCTCGCCGGCATGGACGCTGGCGGTCGGGGCGAGCTGGGGGCTGCCCTGCAGCGCCGCGGTCCAGCCGGCGCCGAGCGCGATCGGCGTCGCGCCGGTTCCCGCCGCGCACATCGGCGCCTTGGCGGGCAGCGGCTGCGCGCCGGCGCCGGTGTCCAATCGATAGGCGGTAAGAGTCGCGTCCAGCGGCAGGACGACGCTGAGATCGACGCGGTTGGAGGCGAGGGTGAGATGCTGCCCGGCCTGGTCCCATTCGATCTGAGCGGTGTTGGAGATGGTGCGCACGGTCTCCGTCGCCGCCGCGCGCGCCTGCGCGTAGGACGTGAGCGCGAGCAAGGCCGCGCCGAGGATGCGCGTCAGCATCCCCGAAAACCGGGCGAAATGAGCCATTTGCGAAGCGGGGAGGGGGCGGGCGGGGCGAAACACCGGTCGCTCCCTCCCCTCAGCCTCAGTTGATCGTGATCCGGAACACCATGGTGCTCGTCGACCCTGCAGCAATGTTGTTGAGGGTGCCTGAGACCGTGTTGCTCGCGAAGCTGCCGCCGGACGTGCCGTCGGCATTGCAGGCGCCCGCCGTCACCGTTCCGTTCAGCTTGATGCCGAAGGCGGAGAGGTAGGTCGTCTGTGCCGGCAGCGGGTCGGAGAGGGCGACGCTGGTCGCCGTCGCGCTGCCCGCGCCGTTCGACACGGCGATGCAATATTCCACCGTCGCGCCCGGGATCATCTTAGGATTCGTCGACCCGTTGATGGGATCGCTGATGATCTTGCTGGTCTTGACGGCGGTGAGCGCCGCGGCGAGCACCGTATAGTCGTTGTCGGCGAAGGATGCGCCATCGCCGGCGGTGTTGCCGTTGGCGTTGGTGTCCGCGAAGACGGTGTCCATGCCGCTCGTGTTGGCGCCGGCCGTCTGGGTGACGGTGATGCCGAGCGAGCCGGCGGCCCCGCTTTCCGCCGCGGTGGCGGTGAGACGGACGTCCGCGACGTCGCCGGTCGATCGCCCGAGCGGGATATCGGAGACAACGAACACGGTCTTGGTCGCGTCAGCCGCGACTTCGTCCAGATAAGTAATCAGTGTGTCAGTGCCGGCATCGTAGACACCGTTATTGTTGGTGTCCAAATAAAGCTTGATGTTCGACACGTTGAAGTTGTCGGTGCCGCCGTGGGCGGCGGTGCCGCCCGACTGCTGCGTGACGGCTAGCGCGAAGTCGAGCGTGGCGTTCGACGAGTTGGTGACGGTAAAGCCCGTCACCGCCGCCGTCTGCCCCGGCGACACCGACGTCGTCGTCGTACCGAGCTGCGCGACCACAAGGTTGATCTTGCGGTCGACGGTGAGGTTGTCGGTGGCGGTGACGCTGTTCTGGCTGACGCCGCCCACCTGGTAGTTGACGGTCACCGTGTTGGTGATCGTCGAACCCGCGGTCGTCCCGGCCGCGAAGGCCGGGGTGGCCGCGGTGCCCGCGACCGCCAGCACGCTGGCGGTGGCGAGCAGGCGCATGGTCCTGGTCATGTCTGGTCCAATCCTGGTCAAATGAGGCGCCACTCCCCACCCCGCCGGCGCCCGAAGCGGGTGGGGGCTACTTTACGAGGCCCCGAAAGCTGACTTGGCCCGACCCGCCCGGCGGAATCGCCGGAAAGGCCCAGCGAATGCCGTTGACGTCGGCGCTGGTCGCCGCGCGCGAGCCGCCATTGGCGGTCGGCACCCGCAGCGAAGCCAGCGGACCCCAGCTCTTGCCGCGGTCCACCGAATAGAGCGCGCCCGGCGTCTCGCCGCCCGCGAAGGCGACGTTGGCGGGCAGCGGATCGGTGATGACGAAGCCGGTCGCCGGCTTGGCGCCCGCGTTGCGATAGGCGAAGCTGAAGATGAGGCCGTCGCCCGGCACCACCTTCTTCGCCTCCTCGACGACGCGCTGCGGCTTGCCGTCCGGGCCCTTGCGGACATGCTCGACCTTGATGGACGAGACGAGCTGAACCGCCCCCGGCGTCTGGGCGAGGGCGGCGGCGGGCGCGACGAGCGCCAGCAGGGCGAGAGACGTACGCATCCTATTCCTCCTCAATTGATCTTGACCTTGAACGTGACGGTGCGGGTGGTGCCGCTGGCGACGGTGCCGAGGGTCACCGCGACCGCGCTCCCGGTGAAGGTGCCCGCGTCCGCATCGGCGGCGTCGCTCAGCGCGGTGCCGTCGAGAGTGATGGTGCCGGGCTTGTAGGTGGTGCCTGACGGGATCGCGTCGCTGACCTTGAGGTTCGCGAGGCTGCCGGTCCCGCTCACCGTCGCGGCGAGCGTGTAGGTGATGGTGGCCCCGGGGACCTGGGTGGCGCCGCCGAACGGATCGGTCACCGAGGCGGTCTTCACGAACGCGACGGCCGCCTTCTGCACCTTGTACCAGCCGTCGGCCTGGCCCTTGCCGCCGGTGAGGCCCACGACGGCTGCGACACCGCCGGTGCCGGCGCCGGCGAAGGTGGTGCCCGGCGCGCCGGTGCCCTTCTTCGAGGCCGCGCTGAGCTGCGCGCGCGCCCGGTTGCCGTCGTTGGCGCCGAGCGGCAGCGTCGAGAGGATGAACACCGTGGTCGAGCCGTCGGCGGCGATCGTCGGATCGTTGGTCCCCGGCACGTAGACCGTGTCGACGCCGGGATCGTAGACGCCGTTGCCGTTGGTATCGAGGACGATGGCGGTGATCGTGGGGTCGAAATCGTCGCCGCCGAGCGCCGCCACCGAGGCGAGGCTGAACTGGCCCGAGCCATTGCCGCCGTTGGTGACGGTGAAGCTCAGCACCTGGCCCGCCGCGCCGGCCGCGCCGAGCACGTCGCCCGGATCCTTCCAGGCGACGGTGACGTCGATCAGCTCGTCGACCTTCAAGGTGACGGTGTTGGAGGTGACCGTGCCCGTCCCGCCGCCCGGCAGGTCGTAGGTCGCGGTGGCGGTGTTGCTGATCGCGGTGCCCGCGGGGGTACCCGACGCATGCGCGGCGCCGCCGAGGCTCACGGCCGCGGCGGCGGCGATCGCCGGAACTACTGTCTTTTTCACGAACGCCGATGATTTGGCCCCCGAGGCCTGATAACGCATGTAAAGCCCCCCACGAGCTTGGATGTGAGGCGGCTTTTGCAGCGTCAGGGGTCAAGAATTGGTTAACGCCCGGCTTACCATTGAAACGGCTGCGAAACGTCTCGCGCGCGCCGGGAGCGGCCGGTGAGGCGGCTGCCGGGCGACGGCGCGAAGCCCGCGGCCGCGACGCCGCCTCCCGGCGCGCCCGAGGCCCCGCACGTCGAGGAGGTGACCGAGGCCGCCTTCCGTCGCGACCGCCTGCTCGCGGCGCTCACCCTGATCGCCGGCGCCGGCTTCGTGCTGGCCGTGCCGTTCGCGCTGAGAGCCGGTGCGGAATTCTTCCTGCCGGTCACGGCCGCGCTCGTCATCGCCATCGCCTTGGTGCCGATGCTCGAATGGCTGGAGCGGCGCGGGCTTCCCTCCGCGCTCGCCGCCTTCACCTGCGTCGTCGCCTTCCTCGCGGTGGCGAACATCGCCGTCGCCTCGATCGTCTTTCCAGCGAGCGACTGGGTGCGGCTTCTGCCCGAGCGGGTCGGCCGCATCCGCCAGACGCTCGCGCCGGTGATGCACGCTTATTCGCAGCTGCAACGCTTCGTCGACAATCTCTTCCGCCAGTTCTCGACCGCCCACCCGCACGGCACCCGCACCGTCCAGGTCGAGACGCCGAACTCGCTGGTCGGGATCATCGCCACCTCGGCGCCCCTGGCGGCGGTGCAGATGTTCTTCGGCGTGCTGGTGATCTTCTTCTTCCTCGCCGGCTGGACGCGGATGCGCAAGCGCACGATCACCGAGCGGACCAGCTTCGAGGGGGCGATGACGACGGCCCGGGCGATCCAGCAGATGGTCGATGCCACTTCGACCTATCTCGGCACCATCACCCTCGTGAACATCCTGCTCGGCGCCGTCGTCGCCTTCTCGCTGTGGCTGCTCGGCATGCCGACGCCGCTGATGTGGGGCGGTATCGTCACCCTCCTGAACTACATCCCCTATCTCGGACCGATCGCCTCGGCCTGCCTGCTCGCGCTCGGCGGCCTGATGACCTTCAACGAGCCGGCTTATGCGATGCTGCCGGCGCTCTGCTTCGTCGGCTTCCACCTCGTCGAGGCGAACGTCATCACCCCCACCTTTGTCGGCAAGCGCCTGACCATCAACCCGCTCCTCATCCTCGTCTCCTTGAGCTTCTGGGCGTGGGTCTGGGGAACGACGGGCGCACTCCTCGCCGTGCCGCTCCTCATCATCATCCGCACCGTCCTCGACGCCGCGGGCCGCCCCGACATCGCCGGCTTCCTGTTCGAGGAAGGCACGCTGACGAGCGGCCACCACGACGAGAAAGAGGACTAACTTGCCTCCCTGCCGCGAAGGGGAGGGGAGGGGGACCAAGCTCTGCTTGGTAGAGGGGTATTCGCCGACGCAGCTTTCGCCCTCGATGAGCCCTCCACCAGCTTCGCTGGTCCCCCTCCCCATCCTTGGGAATGGGGGGGCAAAAGAGCCCTCCCCATCGCTTGACAGGCTCCGGACCCTCGCCTAGTCCGCCGCCTCCACGCGGGTGTAGCTCAGTTGGTTAGAGCGCCGGCCTGTCACGCCGGAGGTCGCGGGTTCGAGCCCCGTCACTCGCGCCATCCTTCTCTAAGCGCCACGATTCCCTCTCTGGTTGCCAGGCTGGCGCGGGCGGAGCGTTAGCGCTATCTGCAGCGGCGGCGCGGGCGGGGGCGCGCGCCGCATTCCCCGCGACCCGCGCGCGAGAAACGAAAGCCGACGATGCGCAGCACCAGCACCCTGGCGGACCGGCGCGGCCTGTGGGCCTTCGTGCTCGGCGTCGCCGCCGTCACGGTCGGCGTCTTCCTCCACTTGCCGATGTTCCTGATGGGCAAGGCGATGCACTATCGCCTCGCGGGCATGGCGATGGAGCCGGAGATGGTGTTCGGCATGGCGGCCATCGTCGGCGGTCTGCTCGTCGCCGCCTGGGGACTCCTGCCCCGCAACATCGCCGCCCAGCGGGCCGCCGCCGCCGACATCGTCGTCGCCGCGCCCGAGGATGCGAGGCTCGGCCCCGCCCACTGGTCGCTGATGGTCGTGCTGGTGCTTGCCCTCGTCATCGACGTGATGAAGCCCGCCTCGCTCGGTTTCGCGGTCCCGGAGGTCGGGCGCGAATATGGTGTGCCGAAAGCGACCGCGTCCCTGCTGTCGTTCGTGGCCCTCACCGGAACGGTATGCGGTTCGGTGCTCTGGGGCTTCCTTGCCGACATTTATGGGCGCAAGGCGACGATCCTGCTGTCCGCCGTCTTCTTCATCGGCACGGCGATCTGCGGCGCGATGCCGTCGCTCGCCTGGAACGTCTTCATGTGCTTCATGATGGGCATCGCCGCCGGCGGGATGCTTCCCGTCACCTACGCCCTCCTCGCCGAGATGATGCCGACGCGGCACCGCGGCTGGAGCCTGGTGCTGGTGGGTGGTCTCGGGGCGGCGGGAGGCTATTTCGCCGCGAGCGGCGCGTCGGCGGTGCTGCAGCCGATCTTCACCTGGCGCATCCTGTTCCTCCTGAACCTGCCGACCGGGCTCCTCCTCGTGCTGCTCGGCGTGTTCATCCCGGAGTCGGTCAAATTCCTCCGGGCCCGGGGCCGGGCCGACGAGGCGCGGGCGGTGATGGCGAGGTTCGGGGCTGAAGTCCGCGAGGCCCCCGCCGCCGGGCGCGGCGCCGGGCCGGATCACCTGCCGCTGCAGGGCCTGCACCTCGTCGGCAAGCTCACCGCGCTGTCGATCGCCGCCGTGTCGTGGGGTCTCATCAACTTCGGACTGATGCTGTGGCTGCCCGGCGACCTGCAGGAGAAGGGCTATTCGATCGCCGTCTCCTCGAAGCTGCTCGCCGAGTCCGCCCTCATTGCCCTCCCGACCGTGTTCCTCTGCGCCTTCCTCTACAGCCGCTGGAGCACGAAATGGTCGCTGGTGACGATGCTCGCGCTGACGCTGGCGGGCCTCCTCCTCGTCCTACGGCTCGAGCTCGCCCATGACGGCAGCCCGGTGGTGCCCGTCGCGCTGCTCATCGTCGGGTCGAACGGCGTGCTGGCGGTGCTGCTCCCGTATACGGCCGAGAGCTTCCCGCTGCGCGTCCGTGGCCGGGCGACCGGGTGGGTGGCGGCCTGCACCAAGGGTGGGGGCGTCGCCGCCCAGGCGGTGTCGATCGCCGGCCTGGTCCCGCCGATGGCGCTGGTCGCCGCGTTCATCCTGGTGCCGGTGCTGGTCGGCACGGCACTGATTTCGTGGTTCGGCCGAGAGACGCGGGGCGGCGACTTGCGGCACCTGGACGCAGAGGATGCGGTCACCGCTTTGGCATAGGGTGACAGTATCGCGCTTTCCCTCTCCCGGCGGGGAGAGGGGGTCCCTTGCTAGCGCCAGGCGCCCGTTTCCGTCCACCTGAGCAGCGGCTTGAGTGGCAGCGCCCAGACGATGCCGGCGGCGATGAAGAAGAGCGCCTTGAGCGGCCACCAGAGCGGCGGCAGCCAGTCCGCGAGGCTCACGACGATCGCGGCCCATGTCGCGATCAGCAGCAGGATGAGGAGGATGCCCGCCGGCTTCCTCCAGCTCGGCTTGGCGGGCGGCGTCATCGACAGGGGATCCATTCCTTCGGCGTGGCGATGGCGTCGAGGGGCACGTCCCACGGGTCGCCGGGCAGGGCGGAATCGACGATCTGCGGCTCCCAGGCAAGACCGATGGTGAAGACCCGCGCGCCGCTTTCGCGCAGGTGGGCGAGGGCGCGGTCGTAATGGCCTTTGCCGTGGCCGATGCGGACCCCGGTGCGGTCGCCGAGGACGAGCGGGACCAGCACCGTGTCGGGCGCCAGGGCCTCGGCCTCCGCCGCCGGCTGGAGCACGCCCCACGGGCTTGGCGCCACGGCCGGCGCCTCGCGCCACAGCATGCGCGCGTCGCGGTCGAGGAACCAGGGCAGCACGGCACGCTGCCCGGGCCCGAGCCGCTCGAGGATCGGAGAGGGGCTGATCTCATCCTTCAGCGGGTGGTAGCCGGCGACGATCTTCGCATGGATGAGGTGCGGGAGGACGAGATCGGCGAGCTTCGCCTCGAGCTCGGCGCGGAGCTCGGGGTCCAGCGACCGGGCATAATCGCGCCGCGCCGCCAGCGCCTCGGCGCGCAGGCCTGCTTTGAGGGAGGGAGGGGGTGACGGGACCGCCATGGCCGTTTGCTTCGAATATCCTCTGACGCCAGAACGTCAGGTGGGGACCGTGTGATCCGGACCAGGATCCGGGCAGGGACAGCCCCCGAGGATGTCTTATCGCCTCAGGGATGTTCGCATGAGCTA
>Ga0213876_10000635_pt1 | contig 25572 bp, 22 predicted proteins | sample BarmaccomBMRX_R9_FD_160113 | JGI IMG/M metagenome (GOLD analysis project Ga0213876, IMG submission 160113) | Root-associated microbial communities from Barbacenia macrantha in rupestrian grasslands, the National Park of Serra do Cipo, Brazil - RX_R9 | ecosystem: Host-associated > Plants > Roots... | reverse complement strand
CCGGCTCCTCACTCATCGCGGCGCCGCAATCACGATATAACCGGCTTTGCCACAATGGCGGCGAGTGCCGCTCGGCGTGGCCGTAAACACGCGTCCCTCAGGATCAATGGGCCAAGGATCGGCCGGAATGCGCTTTTCGCCGTCTCTCCTTGATGAAATCAAGGCCCGCCTGCCCGTTTCGCAGGTGGTGGGGCGGCGTGTACGGCTCGTCAAGTCCGGGAAGGAGTGGAAAGGCCTATCACCCTTCAACGCCGAGAAGACACCGTCCTTTTTCGTCAATGACCAAAAGCAAGCCTGGTTCGATTTCTCTTCGGGCAAGAACGGCAACATCTTCGATTTCGTGATCGAGAGCGAAGGCGCGTCCTTCCCCGAAGCGGTGGAGCGTCTGGCGGCGGAAGCTGGCGTGGCCCTTCCGACGCGTTCGGCAGATGCCGAGCGCCAGGAAAAGACGCGAGCCGGTCTCGTCGAAGTGGCGCAGATGGCGTGCGCCTACTTTGAGGCGATGCTCACGGGGCCGCAAGGGCGCGTCGCTCGTGAATACCTTGCCAAGCGGGGTCTCACCGAAGCGCAGCGTGCCGAGTTTCGCGTGGGCTTCGCCAGCGCGGAACGGCATGCGCTTCGCGATCACCTCGCCGGCAAAGGCGTCGATATCGCCACCATGATCGAGGCGGGTCTTCTTGTTTCAGGCCCAGATATTCCCGTGGCTTATGACCGCTTCCGCAACCGGGTGATGTTTCCGATCCAGGATATGCGCGCCCGCGTCGTCGCCTTCGGCGGGCGCACCCTCGATCCGGAAGTCTCGGCGAAGTATCTCAATTCGCCAGAAACGCAGCTCTTTCACAAAGGCTCCTTGCTCTTCAACCAGCATCGCGCGCGAAAGGCGGCCCATGAAAAGGGCAGGGTGATCGCGGTCGAGGGCTATATGGACGTGATCGCCATGAGCGGCGCCGGTTTCACAGAGACCGTGGCCCCGCTCGGGACCGCGCTGACCGAAGAGCAAATGACGCTGCTCTGGCGCATGGCGGACGAGCCGATCTTATGCTTCGACGGCGACAAAGCCGGGCAGCGGGCGGCTTTTCGCGCCGTCGACCTCGCTCTTTCTCGCCTTTCTCCGGGAAAGAGCGTGCGCTTCGCGTTTCTGCCGGAAGGTCAAGACCCTGACGATCTGGTGCGTGGATCAGGTGGCGGCGCGCTCGAGCAGGTGCTCGAGACGGCGCGCCCGCTTTCCGAGGTGTTGTGGGCGCGCGAGATCGCGGCCGCGCCGCTCGACACGCCCGAGCAGCGCGCCGCGCTCGAACGGCGCCTGCGCGAGGCTGTCGCTCGCGTCGGCGACAGCGTGGCGCGGCGTTATTACGAGGCCGACATCGCAGCACGATTGCAAAGGATCGCGTTCGGCGGCAGCCCCTCATATGGCGGATATCGGGGTCCGGCCCGACCTTTCGGGCGAGAGCGTTCCTACCGATTCCGGGATTGGCGCGCGTTTGGTGGGTTTGACCCGCGCCCGCAAGCGCCGGCCGTGGCCAGTCCGAGCCTCACGAGCGCGCCGACCTTCAGCGGCACGAATCCAGGCGCGGCGCAAGAAGCGCTCATCGTGCTCGCGCTCGATGCGAGGCGTGATCTCCTCCACGAACTCACCGAAGAGCTGTCGAGCCTTGCCATCGCCGATCCGCCAGCCCGAGAGCTCGCGCAACTGCTTCTCGATGAGCATGCGTTCGAGAATGAATCCGATGCTCTTGGTGCGCACAACCGGGCGATAAGAATCGATGCGCTTCGACAGCGACTCAGGCGCAAGCTCCGTCCAGGAGACGATCGCTTCCTCGCCGAAACATTTCCTGCCACCGAGCTTGAGGCGGTGCTCCGCCAAGCGATGGGCCTGCATGACCTCTCGCGCGCGCTCCGCAGCCAGCTTCGTGATGCTGAACGCGCGCTTGGAGGTGCCGAAGCGACTGAAGCGGAGGTCGCTTGGCTGGCCGACATCCATTCGCGCGTCGCTGCATTGCACCAGATGCCGGCTTCGTCCGACTCGAAGGAGAGCGAACGAAGCCTTGACCAAGTGCTTGCGGAAGCCCCGGTATACAAGGTGCTGAAGTGAGTTTCCTCAACCTTTTCAGGAACCGATTCTTCGTGAGTTTCAGCCGGTTGCGGCAAGCTGGCGTCTTGCATCGATTGGCGCCTGCGCTACATAGGCTGGAATGCGATCAGTTTGGCGAGGCTCTTCGCCGGCCGCTCGGCTTGCGGCGGATTTTCGGGTTGCGTGATGCGCCGTGCCGCTTTCGCGAGCGGGACGAAGGGTTTGAGTTCAAGTCTTGCGTCGAAAGTTGAAGCCCTCGCCATCCATCCGATGAGCGGCAAGGCTCTTGCGAGCGAAAAATCAGGGTCGCCAATGGGTAACGGGGATTTAAGGCGAATCGCATTGCGTCGTTGTTGGGAGCGTCCCGGACTGGCCGAACACGCCATGCGTGTGCGCGGGCGGGAATTTCTGTGTTGGGTGCCATGAGTACGAGGCCGTCCAAGCTCAAGTCCGGCGGGAAACGCCGAGCGAGCCCATCCAAGCCAGCCGCCGTGAGCGCGGTGCCGAAACGACATTCTGGAGCCCAACTGATGGTGAGCAAGACCGCCGCGGCAACCGAGGAAGTGAAGGAAAAGCCGGCCGAAACGGCCGATGGGCCGCTTCTCGATCTATCCGATGCCGCAGTCAAGCGGATGATCAAGGTCTCGAAGAAGCGAGGCTTCGTTACCCATCAAGAGCTCAACTCCGTGCTTCCCTCCCAGGAGGTGTCCTCCGAGCAGATCGAGGACATTCTCGCCATGTTGTCCGACATGGGCATCAACGTGGTCGAGAGCGATGACACGGACCCCGAGGCGCGCGAGGAACCGGCCGAGGCCGATGACGAGGACGAGGGTGGTGACCTCATCGAGGCCTCCCGAAGCGTGCCGGCCAAGGTCGACAAACCCTCTGAGCCGATCGACCGCACCGATGACCCGGTCCGCATGTATTTGCGCGAGATGGGCGCGGTCGAGCTCTTGTCGCGTGAGGGTGAGATCGCGATCGCCAAGCGCATCGAGGCTGGCCGCGAGGCCATGATCGCGGGTCTTTGCGAAAGCCCTCTCACCTTCCAGGCGATCATCATTTGGCGCGACGAGCTCAACGACGCCAAGGCGCTTTTGCGCGACATCATCGATCTCGAGGCGACCTATGCGGGGCCCGACGCCAAGGCGGCGCCCAAGGTCGACATCGCCGCCGCCGCGCTTGGGAGCGCAACAGACGGCCCCCTGCGGCCCTTTACTGCGCCGGGAAGCCCACAACCGGGCGCTCCGCCCTTCCAGAGCCGCCAGGGCGCGGCGCCCATCCAGGTTCAGCGCGGCGAGCGCGAAATGGCGAGGGAGGAGGGTGCCGAAGGGGCGGAGGGCGCGGACGGCGCCATGCCGACCGAAGCAGATTTCGATGATGACCTCGAATCGAACATCTCGCTTTCCGCGATGGAAGCGGAGCTGAAACCGCGAGTGCTCGAAATTTTCGACCGCATCGCCGACGACTATAAGAAGCTGCGCCGTTTACAGGACCAGCTCGTCGCCGGTCGCCTCGAGAACACGACGCTGACGCCAGCCCAGGAGCGCAAATACAAAAAGCTCAAGCAGACAGTGATTGCCGATGTGAAGTCCTTGTCGCTTCACAACAACCGCATCGAGATGCTGGTCGAGCAGCTCTACGACATCAACAAAAGGCTTGTCGGTTTTGAAGGTCGTCTGATGCGCCTTGCCGAAAGCTTCGGCGTGCAGCGCACCGACTTCCTTAAGCATTACCAAGGCGCGGAGCTCGATCCCAAATGGATTTTGCGCGTTTCGAAGCTCGGCGCCAAAGGCTGGAAGCAGCTCATCAAGAGCGATCGCGACAAGGTCAAGGAGATTCGTTCACACATTCACGATCTCGCGACCGAGACGGGGCTGGAGATTTCCGAGTTCCGCAAGATCGTTGCCATGGTGCAAAAGGGCGAGCGAGAGGCTCGCCAGGCGAAGAAGGAGATGGTCGAGGCGAATTTGCGCCTCGTGATCTCGATTGCGAAGAAATACACCAATCGCGGTTTGCAATTCCTCGATTTGATCCAGGAGGGCAATATCGGGTTGATGAAGGCGGTCGACAAGTTTGAGTACCGGCGCGGCTACAAGTTCTCGACTTACGCCACGTGGTGGATCAGGCAGGCGATCACGCGTTCCATCGCCGACCAGGCGCGCACCATCCGCATCCCGGTGCATATGATCGAAACGATCAACAAGATCGTGCGCACCTCGCGCCAGATGCTTCACGAGATCGGGCGGGAACCTACGCCTGAGGAGCTTGCCGAAAAACTCGGCATGCCGCTCGAGAAGGTGCGCAAAGTCCTCAAGATCGCCAAGGAGCCGATCTCCCTCGAGACCCCGATCGGGGATGAGGAGGATTCGCATCTTGGCGATTTCATCGAGGACAAGAACGCGATCCTGCCCGTCGAAGCCGCGATCCAGTCGAATTTGCGCGAGACCACGACGCGGGTTCTCGCGTCACTCACTCCACGCGAAGAGCGCGTGCTGCGCATGCGCTTCGGCATCGGCATGAACACCGACCACACCTTGGAAGAAGTCGGCCAGCAATTCTCCGTGACGCGCGAGCGTATCCGCCAAATCGAGGCCAAGGCGCTGCGGAAACTCAAGCACCCGAGCCGAAGCCGCAAACTCAGAAGCTTCCTCGACAATTAGAGACGGGGACGAGCCCGGCGAGCCGGCCCGCGGGCCTCGCGGGGCTCTCTCATTCGATGGCGGTGATCTCCGCCTCCATGTTTCCGGCCTGCACCGTGTCGCCGACCCGCTTGCCGGCCAAGGCGCGCGCCAAGGGTGAGGCGTGAGAGAGGGTGCCGTGAGTGGGGTCGGCCTCGTCTTCGCCCACGATGCGGAAGGTCTGCCGACGGCCATCCTCGCGTTCGATTGTGGCCGTCGATCCGAACTGCACGCGATCTGACTTCTTCGGTGGCGCGATCACCTGCGCGCTCGCTCGCCGTGCCGTGAAATAGCGCACGTCGCGCGCGGCCTTCGCCGCGAGCGCGCGATCGCCTGCGGCTTGCGCGGCGTCGAAATCGTGCTGAGCGCGGGAAAGTTCAGCCTCGAGTGCCGCGAAGCCTTCCGCCGTGACGAAATTCGGATGCGGCGACAGAGCCCTGTCCGGAAGGGTTTCGAAGGTCTCCGCGTCTTCTTGTTCTTTGACGAATGCTCTGCTCATAACGACTTCACTTCCGTTCTTTCGTTTTCGTGAACGCGTCGACGTCCGTTGAAATGATGAAACTGATTTAAAATCTGGAAATTTGGTATTTCGGATTCAGGAGCTTAAATTCGAGTTCATAAAATATGAGAGAATTCATTTCTGCCCAATGAACAAGCGCAATTTTAAATTGGTTTCGACTTTTTGAATATAGGGCGTTGCTGGCTGCTTGCCATAACGCAAGCTCGTGAAAACAGGTCTGAGCGTGAAAAACTCTTACTGGAATCAACTCGCGCGACGGAATCCCTCTGCTTTCAACGCATCCAGCCGGGAACGGGCACGCTGAGCCGCATTTCCGTCGAACGCGCGTTCTTTACCTAATCGGCCATCGGCGCGAGGGGCGGCGGAGGATGGCTCGGCGCACGGTGCAAGAAGGTAATCGACGCGTAAGCGCCAAGCCATGAGCCCAGCGCCGCAAACCCCACATAAATCCAATTGTTGGTGTAGCTGATCACGGCGAATGATGACAGAAGATACCAGACGCTGCTCCAGCTCGCCGCCGGGACACGCCGCCGTGCCGCGACAGAGGCGGTGAACATGACGTAGACGGCGTCCGTCGCCGCGGTCGCGGCGACAACTCCTGCCGCTACGAAGGGATCCACTTGAGCTAGCGACATCATTCCTCACTCCGATTTGGTGAGGAAGAGTGTCACTCGGGCGATGATCTCAAGCAAGAAGCGCTTTAGGAATGTGTCAACGCGGTCCGGAGACGTCGCGGCGAAAGGCAAGTGATCTCAACGCTTTCGCCGCGACGCCTGTGGAGGCTCAGCCTCGGTAATAATGGCGGTGATGGTAATAACCGTAGCGGTGGTAGTAGTGGCGATGACCGGTCACGCTCCCCCCGACGACGGCTCCTGTACCGGCGCCAACGACGGCACCGACGGGCCCGCCGACAGCCGCGCCGACCGCGCCTCCCGCCACCGCGCCACCCACGGCGCCTCGCTCGGTCGCCGAGGCAGGCGCGGCGAAGGCGAGTGCGGCCGTCAAGGCCATCATCGAAAGCGGAATTCGCATGAGGTTTCTCCTTCGTGTCAATTGATTGGACTTGAACGTGCGCGATGAGCTGCTGGTTCCGGGCAAGCCCGTCCGGCCACGCGCAGGCCTGTCATCGAATCCTCGATCGATCAGCCAAAAGGGCCCACCTGAGCTGACGGGGTGGCCGGGATTAACTCACGAGCGTCAGGCGTTTTGCCGCGCGTGTTATGCCCGTATACAGCCAACGGCTGCGGCTTTCGGAAAAAGCGAAGCTCTCATCGAAAAGCACGACATCGTCCCATTGGGAGCCTTGTGACTTGTGCACCGTGAGCACATAGCCGAAATCGAACTCGTCATAGGGCTTGCGTTCCTCCCAGGCGAACGCCTCGATATTGCCGGTGAAGCATTCGGACCTTGCCGAAACCCTGACGGGGCGCCCGCCAATGTCCTCTTCCGGCGCGAGGCGCAGCGCAAGCGTGCCCGATTTGCGCTGGCGTCGATCCTTGACCACCCAGAGGCCACCGTTGAACAAACCTTTTCTGCGGTTGTTGCGAAGACAGACGAGTTTGTCGCCGGCAAGCGGCAAAATGTCGGCAAAGCCGCGCGTCTCGCGCATGCGCGCGTTATAGGCGCGCCGCGTCGCGTTGCGCCCCACGAGCACCTGATCGGCGCCGTGCACGCGCGCTGGATCGAGCTGCGAGCGCTTCACGACCTGCGACACTCCATATTCGCCGAAGGTAAGCCGCCGTCCTTCGCGCACCTCCATCGACAAGCGCACGATCGGATCGTCTTGGGCTTGGCGGTGCACCTCGGTCAGCATCGCGTCCGGCCTCGCATCGGTGAAGAAGCCGCCGCCTTGGATGGGAGGAAGCTGTGCCGGGTCGCCCAGCACGAGCAGGGGGACGCCGAAAGACAAGAGATCGCGCCCGAGCTCGGCGTCGACCATCGAGCACTCGTCGATGACGATCAGCTTGGCCTCAGCGGCAGGCGAATCGTCCCACAGCTCGAAATTCGGCCGTTCCTCGCCGCTTTCGCGCGCCCTGTAAATCAAGCTGTGAATCGTGGAGGCGCCGCTGCAACCTTTGCTTCGCATCATGAGCGCCGCCTTGCCGGTGAAAGCGGCAAACAGAACCTTGCCGGAGACGTTTTGAGCAAGATGGCGCGCCAAAGTCGTCTTGCCCGTGCCGGCGTAGCCGAAAAGGCGAAAGATCGGGGGCGCGCCTTGTCCTTTGCGCTTCGCGTCGAGCCAAGCGGAAACCGCCTTGAGCGCCGCTTCCTGGTGAGGCGAGAATTGAGGCACGCGAGAAAAGCCCGTCAGCCTCGTTCGAAATAGCGCTTCTCGAGCATCACATGCACGCCTTTGTTGCCGTTCACGACCTGCGTCACGCGAAGATCCGCCGCGAGGCTCGCGAGCGCATAGGCCTGGTAGCGGTCAATGCCCGTCCGCGCGCACAGAAGATCGAGCATCTGGCGAAGTGCAATGACCACGCAATCGTCGAGGTCCGGATCGAAGGCCATCGTGATCATGTGCGTCGAGGTTTCGGCCAGCGGCCATTCGAGTTTCAGGTCGTCGCGGACGAGAAGTCGAAAAGTGCCGGTGAGTCCCGTTTCCACCGCCGTGATGCAAACTTCGCCGTCCCCTTGCACTCCATGCCCGTCACCGACTGAAAACAGGGCTCCATCGACGAAGATCGGCAGATAGAGGGTGGTGCCGGCGACGAGCTCCTTGTTGTCGAGATTGCCGCCGTTGCGACGCGGCGGCAGGGTCGAGACAACTCCCCAGGCCGCGGGAGGCGCCGTTCCCATCACACCAAAAAATGGATTGAGGGCCACTTCCTGTCCCCAAGGCAGCCGCCAGAGTTTGCGGTCGCGATCGAGCGCGATGTGGTAAAGGCGGCTCTCGGCAAAATCATCTGGGAGCGCGCCAGCGAGCGGTCGAACGACCTGGTAACCCCAATCGTAGAAGGGCTCGATGGCCTCGATCTCCACTTGCAGGACATGTCCCTTCTTGGCGCCCGACACGGCGACCGGCCCCGTGCAAATATGCCCTTGGAGCTTCGGCTTCACCTTTGCGTGAATCGCGCGAAGTTCGGGAGGGACGGTGAAGGGGGCGGCAGGCATGACCTCCTCGCCGCCCGAGACGGTCGAGATGGTCACGCGTCCTCCGTCGGGAATGGTCACAACCGCAGGGAGCTTGGCATCAAAGAAGCCCCAATGGACGTTCTTGGGTTCTGGATCGAGACGAACGGGGGGCATACGCGGGATTTCCGAGTGCTAAGGGGAGGGTCGGCGTGTCGTTAATGCGAGGGTCTACCGCAACTCAGGCTCGAGTTGAGCGTAGCGCAAGCCAGGGCGCAGTTCCAAAGCTTGTCGCGTTCTAAGGATCGATGGCGCGCCATAAAGAACATAGCCAAGGTCTCGATGGTGCCTTCCACGAGGAAAGCCGGCGTGTTCGGCGCTTGCGCTCGCCGCTCCAGGGTAGGGTGCAAAACCGCGTGTTTCTCTGTGCTTCGGCAGCAATGCGAATAGGAAGGCAGCGAACGACGACTTTCAGACTTGGCTACTCGCAAATCCGGCCACAAACAACCCTTGCGTCATGGGCGCGAATGGCCATATCAGACCCCGCATGCCCAATGAGCGATTGGCCGTAAATGCATCCCCTGCGGACGCCGCCGTTCTGCTCCAAGAGGCAGAGCGACCCGCGGAGCGGCTCGACGCCAAGACCATTTCCAAGATGAATTCCTGGCAATTGCGCGAGCTCATCGGGCCAAAGGCCACGATCGAGGTGGGTGCGCTACGCGATTGGTTGCTGGGGGACGCGCGCCGGGCCGAGGATCCTTCCAAAAATCTTACCGAAATGTGCAATCGGATGCTGGCCCTTGGCTTGCCGATCGAGCGCGTCGCGGTTTCGATCTCCACGCTTCATGCGGAACACGACGCGGTCGGGCGCATCTGGCTCAAGGACGGCGGCGTCAAGGAGAGCGTCTATGTCAGCCCGGGCCCGGATGACCCGACTTTCTTGCGAAGTCCCTATTACGCCGCGCTCACTTCTCGCGAGTGGGTCGAGATGCGCCTCGCCGAAACCCCGGACGATCGCTTCGGCATCGTGCCCGACCTCAAGGCGGAAGGCTTTACGCATTACATCTGCGCGCCCATCACCTTTGCCAACGAGATGACGGCCTGGATGACGATGGCGACGCGTGCGCCCCAAGGCTTTTCGGCGCGCGACCTTGCGATCATCGCATCGATCTTGCCGCCTTTTTCCGCTTTGCTCGAGCTGCGCGTGGCATGGGGAACGCTGCGTAACGTGCTTCGCATCTATGTTGGGGATGAGCCACGTCAGGCAATCCTCGGCGGCAATGTGAAGCGCGGCCAGGTTTCGACGATCCGTTCGGCTATCCTCTTCGCCGATATGCGGGATTCGACCCAGCACACGGTTGAGCTCGGCGCGGTGGGAGCGGTCCAGCTCTTCAACGACTTTTTCGATTGTCTCGTCCCGGCCATCGAACAGCGCCATGGCGAAGTGCTGAAATATTTGGGCGATGGACTCTTGGCGATCTTCCGGGAGGCGAAGGACGGCGAATGTGACGCCCCGGAGCGGGCGCTTTCGGCTGCGCGCGACGGTCTTGCGAGCCTGAATGCGTTCAATAGCGAGCATCCGGCCCGCCCGCAAATGCGGGCCGGCATCGCCTTGCATTACGGAGAGGCGGCGTATGGCAATATAGGTTCGGGGACGAGGCTCGATTTCACCGTGATCGGGCGCGATGTGAGCCTCGCAAGCCGCATTGCCGAGATGAACCGCACGCTGGATGAGCCTCTTCTCTTGTCGGCGGCCTTCGCGCGCGAGCTTGGCCAGAAGGTGAGACCGCTCGGAAAGTTTCGGGCCAAGGGCTTTGTCGATCCGGTCGAAATCTTTCGCCCTGACGTAATCGATGTGACGCTCGACAGAGTTTACCGAACCCCGAAGGCGACGTTCTTCGACATCGGGTGAAATGTGAAACGCGTCGCGGATCAGGGTTCATGCCCTCTTTCGCCATAGCCGCGATGATGGACCGACCGGCAAAGGCCCATTGCCCTTGACAGCGCCGTCGAGATTGACTGCTCATTCACCGAGAAACTTGCCGCCATTCTCTGAGGAGACGCTCGTGCTGGAAGAACGGCTTGCGGAAAGGCCTTTTCTCCTCGCGGACGGTGCGACGGGGACGAATCTTTTCGAGATGGGCCTCGTCTCCGGCGAGGCGCCTGAATTGTGGCTCGAGGCCCACCCCGACCGTGTCATGGCGTTGCATCAAAGTTTCGTCGACGCGGGGGCCGACATCATCCTGACGAATAGCTTCGGCGGGAATGCACGCCGTTTGATGCTTCACGACCTGCATAGCCGCGCACGCGAGCTCAACCGAAAAGCGGCGCTTCTCGCGCGCGAGGTGGCCGCGAAGGCGCCGCGACCGATCGTCGTCGCCGGTTCCGTCGGTCCGACGGGAGATCTTCTTGCGCCGCTCGGCAATCTCACGGAGGAGGAGGCCGTGGAGGTTTTCGTCGAGCAGATCGCGGGGTTGATGGAGGGCGGAGCCCACCTCGCCTGGATCGAGACGATGTCTGCTGCAGAAGAGATGCGTGCCGCCGCGAAAGCCGCCGCGAGGCTCGCCATGCCCTTCACCTTGACCGCGAGTTTCGATACGGCCGGACGCACGATGATGGGGCTGCCTCCGTCCGGCTTTGCGGAATTCGCCGCAAGCCTTGCTCCTCGGCCAGTCGCCGTTGGCGCGAATTGCGGCGTGGGTGCATCGGACCTCGTGATGTCGGTTCTCGATATCGCCGCCAACCCGCAAGGGCCGGTTATCATCGCGAAGGCCAATGCGGGCGTTCCCCAATGGCAGGGTGCCCATATTCATTATTCCGGCACGCCGGAGGTGATGGCCGAATACGCCCGCCTTGCCTGTGACGCGGGAGCGCGCATCATCGGCGGGTGCTGCGGTACTTCACCTGTCCATCTTGCGTCGATGCGCCGTGCGCTCGACGGGCATCAACGCCGAGCGCCGCCCAGTTTCGAAACGGTCGTCGCGGCGCTCGGCCCCTTGGCTCAGCCGCGCAAGGAGCAGGCCGGCGCGGGCCGCCGTCGTGAGCGCCGGCGCGTGTGAGCCCGACCCAGCTCGAGCAATCGCCAAAGCAACGCTGAAGTATCGACTAATTGGCGAAAGTTTAGAACGGAACATCAATCTTTCATTGGAAAGATCGTCTCGCAACGCGCTGCAACCGCGCGAAGATTTCACGACAGGGACGGCTTTCATGGCGAGCCTTTCATCCGGCAGTGCTGGATTGGTCGCTTTGCTGTTCGGCGCCTTGACACTCGGTCTTCTCGCGGCTGTGCTGCGGCTGCGCTTTCGGGTCGACCACACCTACGCACAGCTCGCGCTGCAGGAGGCAGAGACCGAACGGTTGCGCGACGAGATCTGGCAAGCGCGCGAGAGCGAGGAGCGATACCGTAGCCTCATCGAAGGGCAAAACGATCTTATCTTGCGCCGCGATCAGGACGACCGCATCGTCTACGCAAATGCCGCTTTCCTCGAAGCCGCCGGCGCGGGCGCGGCGGTGGGTAGGCGCTTCTCTGTCAGAGCCATTCAGACCACCGAGGTTCTGCTCAGTGCCGACGGAACGCGCAGCTTCGACCAAGAGATAGACACGGAACGAGGCAGGCGCTGGATCTCCTGGCTCGAGACCGTGACACGCGACGCGGACGGACGCATGCTTCGCCAATCCGTGGGGCGTGACATCACCGAACGGCGGCGCTCCGAGGAAGCGCTTGCGGGCGCGCAGCGCAAGGCCGAGGCGGCGAGTGCCGCAAAATCGCGTTTCCTGGCGACCGTGAGCCATGAGCTTCGCACGCCCCTCGGCGGCATTACCGGAATGGCCGATCTTCTCCTGGACACCGGCCTCACGCCGGAACAGGCGACCTATGCACGCGCGGTCAAGAGCTCGGGAGAGTCGTTGCTGTTCCTGATTGACGAGATCCTCGATTTTTCGAAAATCGAGTCCGGCAAGCTCGAGCTCGTCCAAGAGGATTTCGATCTCGCCACGCTCGTCGAAGGTGTGGCCGAACTCTTGGCGCCGCGCGCGCAAGGCAAAGGCATCGAGATTGCGAGCTTCATTGCGCCGCGCACGCCGCGTCAAGTCCGGGGCGATCCGGCAAGATTGCGTCAAATTCTCCTCAATCTGGCGGGCAACGCCGTGAAATTCACCGCTCAGGGAGGGGTCGGCGTCATGGTCCGGGTGTCGGCCCGTGGAAGCACCGTGTTTGAAGTGACGGACACCGGGGAGGGCATCAGTACGGACCGGCAAGAGCGCATCTTCGAGGAATTCGAGCATGGTGAAGGAAAGGGAGCGGGCGCGGGCCTGGGCCTGGCGATATCGCGGCGACTTGCGGAAATGATGGGGGGCACGCTCAGCGTCGAGAGCACGCCCGGCAAAGGATCAACGTTCACGGCCGAAATCCCGCTCGCCGCGGTCAAAGGTGAAATCCCCTCAGAGCTCTCTCTTCCGGTCGGGAGCCGGGCGCTCGTCGTGGCACGCTCACCCTTCGAGGCGCCTTATCTATGCAAGAAACTTCGCGAGCTTGGCTTCGACGCGGATCAGGCGGTCGATCCTTCCGAGGCCACAACTGCGCTTGCGGGCGCACCTGCGCCTCAACTTCTCGTCGTCGATGCGGCGCTGGGGGAGGAGGCAGCACGTTCGCTTGCGGCGCGAGCCTCCGAGGTCGGAACCCGATGGCGCATCATGCTGCTCTCACCTTTCGAGCGACGCCAGCTCGGCGCACCGACCACGTTCGGCTTCGATGGCTATCTCGTGAAACCGATCCGCGAGCGGTCGCTGAGAGCAAGGCTGGTCGAACCGAGCACTCCCATTTCTTCACAAGGCAGTCGCAAATTCGATTCGAACCGCGCCGCGAACGGCACTCCCTTTCGCGTCCTCCTGGCTGAGGATGACGAGATCAACGCGCTCCTCGCCACACGCCTCCTCGAGCGTGAGGGCGCCGTCGTGGAGCGTTATCGCGACGGTCTGAGCGCCCTTGAAGCCGTGCTGGGTTCCATGCGCGGCAAGCGCCAGGCTTATGATTTTGCGCTCCTCGACATTCGCATGCCTGGGCTCGACGGAAACGAGGTGGCGCGCAAGCTCCGCAAAGAGGAGGCGCGCTGCCACGGTGCGCCCTTGCGGCTCGTTGCACTGAGCGCGAATGCGCTCGAGGAAGACAAGGCCACAGCGCTCGCCGCAGGCTTCGACCTTTTTCTTGAGAAACCAGTTGTTCGCGAGAATTTGGGGCGGCTTCTTTCGAGAGACGAGGCGCAAATCAAGGTCGCTTGAAGTCACGCTCGGCTTGACTGTCGTCATGCTCGCGTCATCTCGTCATGTTGGCGTCTTCGCGAGAGAATCGCAGGGGCAATGGCGAGTGATCGGCAGCGGGCGAAAGAAGCGCGATGCGCGCGGACTCTGGACCACGTTTGCGGGCGCGAGCGCTTCCAGACCGGCATTCGCGAGGCCAGCTCTCGCCCTGAGCGGATTGGGAGCGCCCGCGCGTCTCGCGCGGTTTGCTTTCTCCCCGCTTTTGGATTCCGAGAGGGCGCGCAAGCGCCCGCTCGACAAGGGCCCCGCGGATCACGCCGAGATCAACGGTCGGTTGGGGTCGCTCGAAGTCCGGCTTGCTCGCGATGCGCGCGATTTGCGGGAGGCACAACGGCTTCGATTTCGTGTCTTCTACGAGGAAATGTCGGCGCTCGCCCATCCCATGAACGCGCTTTTGCGCCGCGATGCGGATCGCTTCGATTGCGTCTGCGATCACCTTGTCGTGGTCGATCGCGAGGATCATTCGCAGCCTGCGATTGGTGGGGGATCGAAAGTGGTCGGCACTTATCGTCTGCTTCGCCAGGATGTCGCGGAGGAGCGCTTCGGCTTCTACACGAGCTGCGAATTCGACCTTGCTCCCCTGCTCGCCGCGCATCGCGATATGCGCTTTCTCGAGCTTGGGCGCTCATGCGTTCTCGCGAGCCATCGCGACAAGCGCACGCTCGAGCTCCTCTGGCGCGCCATCAGCGCCTATGTGCGCCGCCATCGCATCGATGTGATGATCGGCTGCGCCAGTCTCGAAGGCACGAACCCGGCGGCGCTGGCCGAACCGCTGAGCTTGCTTCACCATCACGCGCCGTGCCCGCAGGGCTGGGAAGTGCGGGCCCATCCGCAACGTCATGTTCCGATGAACATCGTGCCCAAGGACGTGCTCGATGTGAAATCGGCGTTGCGCAGCTTGCCGCCGCTCATCAGGGGCTATCTTCGCCTCGGCGCGCGTTTTGGGGATGGCGCCGTCATCGATCGACAATTCGGCACGACCGACGTCTTCGTCCTTTTGCGGACATCGGAGATCGCTGGGCGCTATCAAGATCATTTCGGGTCATTGAAGGAAAGAAGCGAAGGCTGAATCGGGAGCGGAAAACCGGTCCGCACGATATTTCCGGCGACGTCGCTATCTTCACTCGCCAGCTCTCAACAGCGCCTCCAAACCCTCCCGATAAGACGGAAACTGGGGAGCGAAGTCGATCCTTCGCTTGATCAGGTCGTTGCGTACGCGCTTGCTTTCCCCGTAGAAGCTCGCCGCCATCGGCGAGAGCTCAGCCTCGGCAAAGTCGATCTCGGGCGGGGGCTCCATCCCGAGAAGCGCGGCCGCAAAGGCGATCACATCCTGCGGCGGGGAGGGTTCATCATCGGTCACGTTGTAGATGGCGCTCGCGATATCTTTCTTCATTGAAAGCGAAAGCGCGGCCGCGATGTCGTCAACATGGACGCGATTGAAAATCTGTCCGGGCTTGACGATGCGCCGCGCGGTTCCTTTGCGGAGCGCCGAAAACGCATTGCGGCCGGGCCCGTAAATGCCAGGCAACCGAAAGATGATGACCGGGATGTCCAACTGAGACCCCAGCTGCATCCAGCTTTTTTCAGCCTCGCAGCGCGCTCGGCTGCGCATGGATGACGGTCGGCAGGGCATCGTCTCGTCGACGAAAGCGCCAGCATGATCGCCATAAACGCCGATGGTGGACAGATACCCGATCCAGCGAGGGCGCCCAGCCCCGCCAAAGATTATGCGCGAAAGCTTTTCGGCCAAAGTGTCGCCTTGGCCAACAGGAGGAATCGAGATGAGGAGCGCATCGGTTTCTCGGAGCGCCATCGCAAAGTTTTCAAGCTCATCCGTGTGAGCATCGAAAAGGAAAGCCTCGATGCCTTCGGCACGAAGGGCTTCCATCTTTTCGGGGCTGCGTACCGTGCCGAGGACGCGCCAACCTTCGGCGAGCTTTCGGCGTGCGAGCACGCTTCCCGAATAGCCAAGCCCGAGGACGAAGAGATTCATGCCCGTAGGGGACTTTGGTGCGACATTTGAGATGCGAGCGCGTCGAGCTCCGTGAGCACCTCCGCGTCGGTCTCCTGCGTTCGCAGGTGCTTTGCAAGTGCCGCGAAGCGCTGCTTGGACGTCAGGCGCCACATCGCCCAGATGGCCATGGCGCGGACCAGAGGGGAGGGGTCGCCGAGCAAACTCTCCGCCTCGCTTGCGAGCGCGGGTTCGCCCGAATTCCCGATGGCGATGAGCACATTGCGAATGAAACGGTCGCGTCCCGTGCGCTTGACCGGCGTCCCGGCAAACAGCTTCCGGAAAGCGGCGTCATCGAGGCGGGCAAGCTCTCTCAAGGGTGGTTGCGACAGCTCTGCGCGCTCGGCCATGCGCATATCCTGGCTTGCCTGGGCATATTTGTTCCACGGGCAAACGGCGAGGCAATCGTCGCAACCGAAGATGCGATTGCCGATCGCCTCGCGGAACTCGCCGGGAATCGTTCCTTTGTGCTCGATGGTCAGGTAGGCGATGCAGCGGCGCGCATCGAGCCGATAAGGTGCGGGAAAGGCGCGCGTCGGGCAGATGTCGAGGCAGCGGCGGCATGAGCCGCAATGGTCGACACCCGAGACATCGACGGGAAGCTCCGCCGTGGTGAAGATCGCCCCCAGCAGAAGCCACGTGCCTCGCTCGCGCGAAAGTAGAACCGTGTGCTTGCCCTGCCACCCGAGCCCGGCAGCGGCGGCAAGGGGCTTTTCCATGACGGGCGCGGTGTCGACGAATACCTTCACCTCGGCGCCGGCGCGCGCGACCAGCGCTTGCGCAAGTGTCTTGAGGCGCCCCTTGATCACGTCGTGGTAATCGCGCCGCCTCGCATAGGTTGCGATGAGGCCCGCATCGCGTTTGGCGAGCGCGTCCAGTGGGCTCGTGGTCGCAGGCGCATCGAGTCCGAGCATGATGATGCTGCGCACCTCGCCCCAAAGCGTGTGCGGGGAGGCCCGCCGCTCGGGTTCGCGTTCCATCCAGATCATGTCGCCATGCTCGCCTGACGCGAGCCAGGCACGAAGCTTCGTGTCAAGCTGCGGGATGGCTGCCGGCGAGGTTACCCCGAAGGCTGAAAACCCGAGATTGGCGGCCCGCGCGGCGAGCTCGTCGCGAAGCTCGCCGGCTTTGCTCACCTTGACCCTCCCGGAAGCGGGAACACGGGATCGCTCAGAAATCGAGATCGGCGTAATGCTTCGGCGGCGCGATGCCGGCTATGCGGTCTGCCAAGAGCGGACGAAAACTCGGGCGGGATTTCAAGCGCGAATACCATGTGCGTGCCGTTTCATCCTCGTCCCAAGACACGTCTCCAAGGAAATCGACGCTCGAAAGCTGCGCCGCGGCGGCAAGATCCGCATAGGTCATTCGCGACCCCGCAAGCCAATTTCGCCCGGCAAGCAGCCACCCGATATATTTGAGATGATAGCGCAGATTCGTGCGCGCCGCTCGAATAAGCGACATATCCGGCGCCCCTCCGCCTTCCGCGCTCGACATGAAACGCTTGAACACCTTCTCGGTCACGAGGAAGGCCGAGACTTCCGCATCGAACTTGTCGAGGAACCACCCCATGAGGCGGCGGACCTCGACCCGGCTTGCCTGCTCTTCGGGCAACAGGCGCCGCTCGCCAAGCGTCTGGCCTCGCGTCTCGTCGAGATATTCGGCGATCACCGTGGCGCCAGGGACAGCGCCGATGGGATCTTCCGAAAGCACCGGGATCGTGCCGGCCGGATTGAGCGCCAGGAACTCGCGCCGTCTTTCCCAGACGCGTTCCTCCTCGAGCGCAACCTCCAATCCGAGCTCGCCGAGAACGAGACGGACGAAGCGCGAATGCGGGCAAATGGGATGGTGATGCAGTTTTGCCATTGGTGATGTCGGGAGTGAGCCGGACGGCCTTGACCCTGGGTCGGGGCAGGCGAGGTCTTGCGTCGTATAAGACGGGCGTTCACCAGCGGCAACCCAAAGCGACGCGAAAGCAAGAGCCAGGGGCAGCTCGGGAAGCCCTGTTCCCTCACCGCGCGTCGAGATCACCCAGAAGGTTCATGGGCTCTGCGCGGAATAGTCGCGCATCCATTGGTTTCAGATCTCCAGCTACTTTCGGGCAAAAAGCCATCTGGGAAAGAATGTCGCGATCGAGATCAATGCCCGGCGCGACCTCGATCAGCTCGAGGGTCCCGTCAACCGCGCGGAACACCGCCCGCTCGGTGACGAAGATAGCCGTGCGGCCCTCGCGCGCTGCGAATTCGCCGTTGTAGCAGACCTGCTCGATGCCGCCGACGAACTTCTTGTGTCGTCCTTCCTTGGCGATGAACAGTGTGCCGTCCCCCGACTTCACCTCGAGGCCACCCGAGGTGAAGGTGCCGCTGAAGACGACATGCTTGGCGTTCTGGCTGATGTTGATGAAGCCACCGATTCCCACGATCTTCGAGCCAAAACGGCTGATGTTGACGTTACCTTTCGGGTCGACCTCGGCAAATGAAAGGAAGGCGATGTCGAGACCGCCCCCGTCATAGAAATCGAACTGGTAAGGTTGGTCGACGATCGCGTCGTAGTTTTCCGACGCGCCGGAGTCGACGCCCGTGAGCGGCGCGCCGCCGATGAAACCCTGCTCGTTGGTGAGCACGATGTGGTCGAGGATTCCTTCCTCTGCCGCAACCGCCGATATGCCTGTCGATATGCCGGCGCCGAGATTGCAGATGGCGCCGGGCTCGATCTCCATCGCGGCGCGTCTTGCCACGATCTTGCGATGATCAAAGGGCAGACGCTTCAATGCGTGCGCGGGCACGCGCAACTCGCCAGCATAGGCCGGGCTGTAATCTGTCGCATAGGTCTGTCGTTGCTCTGGGTCGACGACGACATAGTCCACGAGGATTCCCGGTATCTTCACGTTCTTCGCCTGAAGAGTACCGCGCCGCGCGAGCCGCTTTACTTGCACGACGACGATGCCGCCGGCGCGCCGCGCCGCTTGAGCCGTTGACAGCATTTCGCCGAAGATGGCCTCGTGCTCCATGCTCACGTTACCAACCTCGTCCGCGGTCGTGCCTCTGAGGAAGACGATGTCGAGGGGGAAGGGCCTGAAGCGCAGATATTCCTCGCCGTCGATCGTCATCACCTCCACGAGATCGTCCTTGGCGCTCGGGCTCTGGCGAGCGCCGCCTTGGCGCGGATCCACGAAAGTGTGCAGGCCGGTGCGCGTGATCAGCCCTGGCCTGCCTGCTGCCATTTCACGCATGAGCTGCGACAGCACGCCTTGCGGGAGCGTGTACGATTCGATCTTGTCCGCAAAGGCGAGCTCGATCATCGCCGGTGAATCGATGAGCGCGCTGGTTATGGAGCGTCTCAGCATGCCTTCGTGACAGAAGCGCGCCGCGCCTTTCGTGGCCCGATCGCCGAGGCCGACCACATGAACGAGCGTCAAATCCTTGGGAGTACCGCTCTCGCGGAAACGCTTCTCGATGCTTTCCAAAACGGCTTCGGGAATGGCATGGCCTCCGCCTGAACCGCTGACGAGTACATGGTCGCCGTTCCGAACGAGCTTTGCAGCCTCATCGGCGCTAATCACCTTCATCGTATCCTCGAAAGCTCATGGCTGTCGGGCGGAAAACGGCCCGTTGACCCGCGACGTGGATTTATGTAACCGTTTACATATTCTGCGGGTCGAAAACGTGTCAAGACAAGGTGCGCCTTTGAGCCGACGCACGCCGCCAGGAGTATTTTGCGATGCCCAATTCAGGCTTGGATTTTGTCGAGGTGGGCCAGACCTTCACCTTCGCGAAGACGGTTGGCGAGACCGACATCACCTTGTTCGCCGGCATTACGGGTGACTTCAGCGACACCCACGTCAACGAACAATACATGCAAGAGAAGTCGGTGATCGGGAGACGCATCGCGCACGGGGCGCTTACCGTCGGCTACATGTCCACGGTCTCGACGCTCAGCATCGCGCACATCATCCACAAGGAAGGGCTTGTCGATTTTCCTGTGTCCGCGGGCTATGACCGGGTGCGCTTCCTCAAGCCCGTCATTCTGGGCGACACCATCACGACCCATTACACGATCAGCTCGGTCGACAAGGACAAAGGCCGCTCGACCGCAAAAGTCGAAGTCTTCAACCAGAAGAAAGAGCTCGTTGCGGTCGCGGAGCACATCATGCGATGGGCGAAGAAGCTCTCCTCGGCCGGGATGGCGGCCTGATATGAGCCTCGCCGGAAGAGCCGTTCTCGCGATTTGGAACGGCATCACGCCGCAGGCGGAGGAAGAGTTTGTCGCCTGGCATGTACGCGAGCACATCCCCGAACGCGTCGGATTGCCGGGTTTCCTGCGTGGGCGCCGCTACATAGCGATCGACGGTTCTCCGAAATTCTTCAATTTCTACGAGACGCGATGCATCGAGGATCTTTCCTCCGCCGCTTATCTGGCGCGTCTGGACGATCCAACCCCCTGGACCAGAGCAGTCGTGGCGCAATTCACCGACACCTCCCGCACGCTTTGCCACGTCAAGGGCAGCGTCGGCCGCGGAGATGGCGCGGCGATCGAGACCGTCCGCATGAGCTCGAGCCTGCCAGCTGATCGCTTCGCGCGCGCCCTCATGCACCGGTGCGCCAGTTTGGTGGCAACAGTGACAGGCATCGTCGCCGCCCATCTCCTCAAAGGCGACAGCGAAGGCAGCAACCGCCTCACGGCCGAGAAAAAACTGCGAGGTGGAGAGGACGAGATCGCCGATTGGATCTTGCTCATCGAGGCTACCGACGCGCAGCGTCTCGCGGAGCTTCGTAGCTCGGCTCTCAGCGATGCGACTCTCGTTGAAGGGGGCGCAAGAACCGGCCTCAAGCGCGGGATTTACATTCTTCAATATGATTTGTCGGCATCAGAACTCGAGAAGACTAAGGCTTGAAGAGGCTCTCACGTGGCAGGTGCGGCGGAAAAGGGGTCTAGCAGTCTATCCGCTGGGCATTCAGGTCCGGGAGCGCGCACAGGATGGGCGCGGCCGTGAGGCCACTTAACTCCGACTGTAGGTTTCCCCACTTGCGGGTTGGGTAGCACATTGGGACGCATCTCTCGAAGACAGATCGCAACGACCTCCGGCCGAATGGGGCCACCCTCCGGCTCTTGCGTGCCACGGCGCGGCGAAGGCGGATCAGTGAGGCTCCTCGATGTGGCGCGAGCGGCCGGCGTTTCCACTGCTACGGTCTCTCGCGCAATGAACCAACCCGAGATCGTCTCCAACGAGCTGCGCACACGCATTTTCGCGATCGTCGAGCATCTGGGCTGGGTTCCAGATGGTGCGGCACGCGCGCTCGCGACACGCAGATCGGGCGCTGTGGGCGCCGTCTTTCCAACCCTCAGCCATGGCGATTTCGCGCGCGCCGCGACGGCGTTGCAGCGCGAGCTCTTGATCGAGGACTACATTCTCCTCCTCGCTTGCTCCGAATACGATCCGGATCAGGAGTTGCGGCAGGTGCGCAAATTCCTCGAGCGCGGTGTCGACGGCATCATCCTCGTCGGGGACGCCCATCACCCCGACTTGCCGATCCTCCTGAAGCGTCAGGGCATTCCTTCGATCAACACCTTCGTCTACGATCCGACAAGCCCGACGAGCTCCATTGGGCCCGACAACCGCAAGGCGCTTTTCGACCTCACCGACTATCTCGTAGGCCTCGGCCATACGCGATTTGGCGTAATCGCGCAGTCCACCGAGAACAATGATCGCGTGGCGGCGCGCCTCGCGGGCATCCGGGACGCGCTGGGATATCACGGGCTCGCCGTCAGGCCCGTGCATTGGGGAGAAGGCATGAAACTGTCGAGCGTGGCGGAGGCACGCTCGATCTTTCGCCGCATCATGCAGGCTTCCCCGCGTCCCACCGCGGTTTTGTGCGCCAATGCCTATCTTGCGATCGGCGCGGAATTGGAGGCCCTGGCCATGAAACTCGACGTTCCAGGCGATGTCTCGATCGTCGGTTACGACGACATCGAGATCATGACCGAAGTTCCCGTGCCGATCACGACGGTTCGTGTGCCCGGTGACGAGATTGGTCGCCGCGTGGCGCGCTCCATTCTGTCTCGAATCCACGGCCGCATGGACGACACCGTCTTCGAATGCGAGGCCGAAATCGTCATCCGTGCATCGTGCGGACCGCCGCCGGACCGCCTGAGATGAATGATTGCAACGCAGGCGCAACGACATAGAACGAGCGGGCGTTGACATGCCGCTCGCCTGATGTAAACGGGTACATGCGGCCCATAAGGGATTTGCGGAATGCTGCCGTGCCGGGCAGTCGGGGAGGAAGGATGATCCGAGGCTTTCATTTGGGCGCCTCGCGCTAGGCAAGAGCCTTGATCAACGGCGCAACCCGGCTCTTGGTGATCGTGGGCGATCCGGTGGCCCATGTTCGGTCGCCCCTTATCTTCAACCCGCTCCTCGCCAGAATGGCACATGATGCTGTCCTGGTGCCCTGGCACGCTCCCGCGCCGCATTTCGCCACGGTGATGGAAGGGCTGATGCGGACGGCAAACCTCGACGGCATCATAGTCACCTTTCCATTCAAGGAGCGCGCCCACCCGCTCGCCCACAGGGTCGGACCGATGGCTAAGCGGGTCGGCGCAATCAATGCGCTGCGACGCGAAGCCGACGGCGACTGGGTGGGGGAGATGTTCGACGGCTTTGGGCTCGTGCACGCGATCGAGGCCAACGGCGAGCGTTGCGCCGGGCGCAAAGTCGTCTTGATCGGTGCGGGCGGCGCAGGTTCGGCGATTGCTTTCGCGCTCGCCGATGCGGGCGCGGCGTCGCTCACGATCCATGACCGCAACGGCGAGCGTGCCGCGGCTTTGGCGCGCCGAGTAGGGGCCTCCCATCAGCGAATTGAATTGGCGAGCGGCCAGTTTGACCTGGAAGCCGCTGACCTCCTGATCAACGCCACGCCAGTTGGCTTGAATCCACGCGATGGCTTGCCTGTTCCGATTCAGCGCTTGCGACCCGAGATGACGGTCATCGACATCGTTCCCGCGTCAAGCCCGACCCCGCTCCTGAAAATGGCGCAGGCCGCTGGCTGCCCTCACGTGGGCGGAACTGCGATGGTTGAAGGCCAAGCGGAGACGATCCTCGCATTCTTCGGCATGGCAGCGGCCCGCGACGATCGGTTGGGGCGCGATGAAGGCCTCCAAGGCAGCTTGCAATGAAGGTCCAAAGCGTTCGCACGGCATGGCTCGGCTGGATCGTGTGGAACTCGCTTCCCGCGCTCGTTTTCGTGGCGCTCATCGCGGCGTGGTGGCTCGCCGTGGTGATCTTCAAAATCCCACCTTACCTCCTGCCGCCCCCGCAAAACATCTTGCCGGAACTCGTCAATGCGAGGCAGAGCTTGTGGGAACATTCCCTGGTCACCATGGAGGAGATCGTCCTCGGTTTTCTGCTCTCGGTGCTGATGGCCATTCCGATGGGTTTGCTGATCGCCCTGTCGCCTACGGCAAAGCGTCTTCTTTATCCGCTGCTCGTGTTCATTCAGCTCGTGCCAAAAATAGCGATCGCGCCGCTCTTTGTGGTGTGGATCGGCTTCGGGCCGACCTCGAAGGTGATGCTGACGCTGCTGCTCACATTTTTCCCTCTGCTGCTCGCCAGCATTGCGGGATTTCAGATACTCGACGACCGCTTCCTTTATCTCACGCGCTCGATGGGAGCGACGGCTTGGCAGACATTCCGCTATCTGCGCTTTCCCTCGGCGCTTCCGGTCATTTTCGGCGGCCTCAAGACCTCCGCTACGATCGCCGCGACGGCCGCTATCGTCGCCGAGTTCGTGGGCGCGAACAAAGGCTTGGGCTACCTTCTGCTCCAGGCGACTGGACGCCTCGACACGACATTCGTCTTCGCCATCCTCTTCATCATGACGATCATCGGGCTTGGGCTGAACAGCATAGTTGAGCTCCTCGAATACGTGATGGCGCCCTGGCGTCGACGCCGGCCCAGCTAGCCGCGTCCTCAGAACGACAAAAACCGGAGAAGATCATGAGACACGCCCGCCCGCCGCTTCTCGAAACCCTCGCATTTGGCGTTGCGGCTCTCCTTTTCGGCGCGATGCTTGGCGCTTCACCTTCGGTCCGTGCCGCTGATGCCTTCCCGATCACGTTCCAGCTCAACTACCCTGCCGCAGGCTTCAATGCGGGCTTCGAGCTTGCGGCGAAAAACGGGTACTACAAGGACGCCGGCCTCGAGGTGAAAATCGAACCGGGCAACGGCTCGCAAATCACCGCCCAGCTCGTCGCCGCCGGAAAAGTCGATCTGGGCTTTGCCGACGCGGCGCCGGTGATGAAGCTCGTTTCCTCCGGCGCAAAGATCAAGGTGCTCGCGACCATTCTGCAAGGCAACCCGAACCAGGTGACGGCGCTCGCGAAATCCGGCATCAAGTCCGTTGCCGATATCAAAGGCCATTCGGTCGCGGTGCCGAATGCGGGCTCGCAGTCCTCGATGTTTCCACTGGTGCTCGCGGCAAGCGGGCTCAAGGAGACGGACGTCAGGCTCATCAACATGCCTCCCGATTCCATGACGGCTGCGCTCGTTCAGGGGCAGGTCGACGTGATCTTGGGCTCGATCGACTACTTCGCGATCCAATTGAAGAGCCTCGGTGCTGAAACCGTGAACTTCCCGTTCATTGAGCACGGTGCGCCAACGGTCTCGACCTCCATCATCGGTTCCGAAAGCTTCCTTGAGGCCCATCCGGACATCGCCAAGAAATTCGTGGCAGCAAGTCTGAAAGGTTGGTACGCCGCGCTCGACAAGCCCGATGATGCGATTGCCGCGATGAAATCGATGTTCCCCGACGCGTCGGAGAAAGTCGCGCAGGCGCAGTTCGACGCCACGAAATATCTGATGTGCGTGAATCGCGCGAAATTCGTCGGCAAGGCCACGCCGGAACAATGGTCGGACACGGTGAAAATCCTGAGCCAGATCGGCATCCTGCCGGCCGACATCCCGGCCACGACGTATTACTCCTACGATTTCTTGCCACCGCAGTCGGAGCTGCGTTCGTGCCCATTGAACTGATGGGAGGGCTCGATGCGTCGGCCACGACCGCGCCGCGACAATTAACGACCGCCCACGGGCTGCGCATAGCGGTCGAGGGTGTCGGAAAGATTTATGGCGAGGGGACGAAGGAGGCGTTCGAAGCGCTGAAGCCGACGACGATCGACATCACCCCGGGTGAGTTCGTGTCGGTCGTCGGCCCGAGCGGTTGTGGCAAGAGCACTCTGATGCTCATGGTCGCAGGTTTATTGAAGCCCTCGGCTGGCGTGATCCTGGTGGGCGCAAAGCCGCTCACAGGCGCCCTGACCGATGTGGGGATCGTGTTTCAAGATCACCTCCTGCTCGAGTTTCGCACGGCGCTCGACAACGTCCTCCTGCAGGGCGTCATCCGCCATCTGCCGCTGCCACCGGTTCGCAAGCGGGCGCTCGAACTGTTCGAGAGGCTCGGCCTCGCGCATGCTGGCGATCGCTACCCACACGAGTTGTCCGGAGGGATGCGCCAGCGCGTATCGCTCGCTCGGGCGCTGGTCTTGAGCCCCTCCGTCCTTCTAATGGATGAGCCCTTCGGGGCTCTGGACGCGCTCACGCGCATCCAGGTCCGCCACGATCTCGAGCAGCTCTGGATGGTGGACCGTCAAACGGTTCTCTTCATCACCCACAGCGTCGAGGAGGCGGTGGGTCTTTCAGACCGCGTGCTCGTCATGTCACCCTCGCCTGGCAGAGTTGTCGAGGAACTGAGCATCGATTTGCCCCGGCCGCGCCCTGTCGCACTTGGCGAAGAGCCCGAACTCGCGGCCTATTCCAAGCGCATCTACGACCATTTCGCGCGCCTGGGCGTCATTCATCGTTGAAGTGCCGCCCGTGCTGATCGGCAGCAAGCGTCCGCAACCGGCATCG
>Ga0213876_10000634_pt1 | contig 25590 bp, 24 predicted proteins | sample BarmaccomBMRX_R9_FD_160113 | JGI IMG/M metagenome (GOLD analysis project Ga0213876, IMG submission 160113) | Root-associated microbial communities from Barbacenia macrantha in rupestrian grasslands, the National Park of Serra do Cipo, Brazil - RX_R9 | ecosystem: Host-associated > Plants > Roots... | reverse complement strand
CCTCGACCAGCACGTGGCCTCGCGCAACCCGGTCACCGGCAAGCCCGGCTGGTGGGCCCAGCTGACCGGGCCGGGGCGCCCGCTGGACCCGGGCCGCCACTTCATCATCTGCGCCAACGTCGTCGGCGGCTGCATGGGGACGACCGGGCCCTCCTCCATCAATCCGGCCACCGGGCAGCCCTGGGGCCTTACTTTCCCGTTCGTGACCATCGGCGACATGGTCCGCGCCCAGGCGATGCTGGTGGAGGCGCTGGGAATCTCCCAGCTCTTCGCGGTGATCGGAGGCTCCATGGGCGGCATGCAGGTGCTGCAGTGGGCGGCCGATTTTCCGGAGCGGCTCTATGCGGCGGTCTGCATCGCCGCTGCGCCGCGCCACTCGGCCCAGAACATCGCCTTCCACGAGGTGGGCCGCCAGGCGATCATGGCCGACCCCGACTGGCGGGGCGGCGACTATGCGCGCCAGGGCGTGCGTCCCGAGAAGGGCCTGGCCGTCGCCCGGATGGCCGCCCACATCACCTACCTCTCGGAGGCGGCGCTGCAGCGCAAGTTCGGCCGCGAGCTGCAGCGCGACGGGCTTTCCTGGGGCTTCGACGCCGACTTCCAGGTGGAGAGCTACCTGCGCCATCAGGGCGCCAGCTTCGTCGACCGGTTCGACGCCAACTCCTACCTCTACATCACCCGGGCGATGGACTACTTCGATCTGGCGGCCCAGCACGGCGGCGGGCTCGCGCAGGCGTTCCGGCGGGCCTGCGACGTGCGCTTCTGCGTCTTCTCCTTCACCTCCGACTGGCTCTATCCCACCGCGGAGAGCCGCCAGATCGTCCAGGCCCTGCACGCCGCGGGCGCGCGGGTCAGCTTCGCCGAGATCCAGAGCGACAAGGGACACGACGCCTTCCTGCTGGACGAGCCGGTGCTGCACGCGGCCCTGGCGGGCTTCCTGGGCTCGGCCGCGCAGAGCCGGGGCCTCTAGGGATGGGCGGTCGCGAGGACTTCCACGAGATCCTCCGTCTCGTGCGTCCCGGCTCGCGGGTGCTGGACGTGGGGTGCGGCGAAGGCGACCTGCTGGACCTGCTGACTCGCGAGAAGGGCGTCGAGGGGCGCGGGCTCGAGATCAGCGCCGAGGGGGTCTCGGCCTGCCTGGCCCGCGGCCTTGCGGTGGTCCAGGGCGACGCCGACCGCGACCTGGACTATTTCCCCGCCCAGGCCTTCGACTACGCGGTCCTTTCCCAGACCCTCCCGCAGGTGCGCCAGCCGAGGCACGTGCTGGGGGAGCTGCTGCGGATCGCCCGCCGGACCATCGTCTCCCTGCCGAACTTCGGCCACTGGCGGGTGAGGCTGGACCTGCTGTTCAGCGGCCGCATGCCGCTCACCCCGGCCCTGCCCGACCCTTGGTGGGCCACCGGCAACATCCACCTTTGCACCCTGCGCGACTTCACCGCCCTCTGCGACGATCTCGCCTTGAAGGTCGAGGCCTGCGCGGCGCTGGCCTCCGGCAAGCCCGCCCGCCCGATCGATCCGGCCCGCCCGATCGAGAACTGGCGCGCCGAATCGGCCCTCTTCCTGCTCAGCCGGGAATGACCTCAGCCGCTGATGGCGGCGGCGTCGCGCTCTCCGGTCCGGATCCGGAGCGCCGCCTCCAGGTCCATGACGAACACCTTGCCGTCCCCGATCTTGCCGGTGTTGGCGGAGCGGCAGAGCGCTTCCACCACCTGTTCGGTGATATCGGCGGGAACGGCGATCTCCAGCTTCACCTTGGGCAGCAGCTTCACCTCGTACTCGGCGCCGCGATAGACCTCGGTCTTGCCCTTCTGGCGGCCGTAGCCGCGCACCTCGGTCACCGTGAGGCCGGACACGCCCACCTCGGTCACGGCCTCCAGCACGGCGTCGAGACGGCTGGGCTTGATCACGGCGACGATCATCTTCATCGGCTCACCAGCCTCGAAAGCGGCCTGCGAGCGGCCTGACCCTGGCGAACCTAAGCCGAAACGTGCGGCGGCCCAATAGCCTGCGGGCCGCCTTCGGTGCGCCCATGATCATCCGCCGCCAGATGAGGCGCCCGCCGCACGCCGGCCGGCGTCGCCCCAGGCTGCAGCGCGCCCGGAGCGAAGACGCGCGCCCTGGCCCGCGCGCGCCGCGGGGTCACCGCGTAGGTCTGCTTGGTCGCCTCCATCAGGATCAGCCCCGCGAACGGCGGCCAGAGCAGCGCGCCGGCCTGCTCGAACCCCTCGGCCCAGCGCGCCGCCCAGGCGAGCGGCGGAGCGTAGAGGGCGCGGGTCCAGCCGGCCGGCTCCAGCTCGGCCTCGCGAACCAGTTCGTCCAGCTGCCGGCGCGAGAAGGGGCGGCCATGCCCGAAGGGGCTGGATTCGGCCTCGGCCCACAGCCCGTGCCGGGCGGCGACCGCCACGATCAGCCGGCCCGACGGGGCCAGCACCCGGCCGACTTCGCGCAGCAGCGCCAAGGGGCTGTCGGCCTCCTCCAGGGCGTGGACCGCCAGGACCCGGTCGAAGAGGGCGTTCGGGAAGGGCAGGGCCGCCTCGTCCACCAGCGCCGCCGCGTTGGGCGCCCGGGCCGGCCAGGCCTCCACCCCCTGGGCCGCCGGCATTGCCGCCACCACCCGGCGCGCCTGCCCGGTCAGCCCCTCCAGGAAAGGGGTGGCGTAGCCCAGCGCCAGAAGGTCCAGCCCCGCCAGGCTCCCCCATGCCTCCGCCAGTTTGCGCGAGACCATCTCGCGCGCCGCCTTCCCGAGGCCGCCCGCGTAGAATTCCCGCAGATCGAGCACGTCACGGCGCATGCGCACTCCCAGGGCCGGCCGTCCCTATGTAAGCTGCCTTAGCGAAAGAGCCCCGCATGACCCTCACCGTCCGCCAGTTCCCCTGCCTTTCCGACAACTACGGCTTCCTCGTCCGCGACGACGCTTCGGGAAAGACCGCCTGCGTCGACACGCCCGACGCGGCCGCCATTCTCGCCCAGCTCCAGGCCCAGGGCTGGGGTCTGGACTTCATCCTCAACACCCACTGGCATCCCGACCACGCCGGCGGCAACGCCGAGATCAAGGCGGCCACCGGCTGCCAGGTGGTGGGGCCGGCCGAGGTCACCCGGATCGCGCCGCTGGACCGGACCGTCAAAGGCGGCGATGTCGTGGAGCTCGGAGAGACGCGGTTCGGGGTGATCGAAGCGGGCGGCCATACGCTCGGCCACATCGCCTATTTCGATCCCGCCGACCGGATCGCCTTCGTCGGCGACACCCTCTTCGCGCTCGGCTGCGGGCGGCTTTTCGAGGGCAAGCCTGAGCAGATGTGGGCCTCGCTCTCGCGGCTGGCGGCGCTTCCGGACGACACCCGGGTCTACTGCGCTCACGAGTACACCGCCGCCAACGCCCGCTTCGCCCTCAGCCTCGACGAGGCCCCGGCCCTGAAGAGGCGCGCGCAGGAGGTGTTCGCCGCCCGCGAGCGCGGCGAGCCGACCGTGCCCACCACCATCGGGCTGGAGAAGGCCACCAATCCCTTCCTGCGGGCGCCGGCGCTGGCCAACCGGGTGGGCAAGAGCGGCGCCCCCGACCACGAGGCGTTCGCCGCCGTCCGCGCCGCCAAGGACGCGTTCAAGGGCTAGTGGGACCCGCAAGCCGGCCCGGCCGTCTTCAGTGGCAGTTCTTCTGCTGGGCCAGCTGGAAGAGCCGGCCGAGCCGCGGATTGGCGGCCATGGCGCTGTTGAGGTCGCCCATCTCGTTGGTGGTCGAGTTGAACATCCGCTCCTCGGAAGGCCGCAGCTCCGCCTGGGCGTGGCGGCCGAAGGCTTCGTTGCGGGCCTGGTTTGCCGCCGCCACCGCCATGCCGGCGGCGGCCCCGCCCGGCAGCATGCCGGCCGCCGATGCGGCGGCGGTGGTGGCGGCTTCCTCGGCCTGGAGCGCGGTGGCCTCGCGGCGGACCTGTCGCTCCTTGCTCTGGAACTCCGTCGCCGCCGCCGTTCCCTCGGCGCGGTGCTGGGCCGAAACGCCGGTGAAGTCCTTCTGCGCCGCCAGCTCGGCGCGGATCTGATCGCAGCTCATGTCCTCGTCGCCGGGCTTGGCCCCCGCGCCGGAGTTCATGTTGGTCTGCAGGCCGGTCATCTGGGCCTTCATGGCCTCGCAGCTCTCCGCCGACATGGGCGCGTTGGGCATCGAGGCCATTCGCCCGCAGTCCATCTGGCTCGGGTCGGGGCTTGCGGCGGCCTCGCCGCCGTTCGGCCGATGGTGGAACTGGGCGGCGGCCGGCGCCGCGAGGGCGAGAAGCGAGGCCGAGGCCGTGAACGCGAGAAGCGGTTTCGTCACCGAGCCCTCCCGAGGAACACCCGTTGGACCGCCTCAGGCTAATCCTTGCGCCGGCGGATTGCCATGGCGCGATCGCCGCGCCCGGCGCCGCGGCTTGAAGTTTGCGCCAGCGACGACTAGGTTCCGCGCCTTCGCCGATACGGCGGCGCGCGCTCGTAGCTCAGCTGGATAGAGCACCAGACTACGAATCTGGGGGTCGGGCGTTCGAATCGCTCCGAGCGCGCCATCCGCTGTTGGACGACACAACAAGTCGGACTTCGACAGAGAAAATCGGACCCTGCCCACGTCAACGGGCATCTTTGGCGATGGAAGGATGCCCGGCTTGCAGGTGCCGCGCGCCGATACTCGCCGAGGCCGCCGGAAGCAGCCTTACAGCGGAAGCGACGGTTCCGGCTCTGGCTCCGGTATGCGTGCCGGCTCGGCTACCCCAAGAAGAGTCCTGAGCTGACCGACGACCAAGCGCAAATGGTGCTCGGTCGTGGCCCACCGCCACTGCCAGGCAGTGCCGGACTTTCTGGTCCGAGTTGCAAGCTGAGAAATGAACCTGTCACCATTGCTATAGTGTGCGCCAGCGAAGTCCGTCTTCTTCACCAGCGCCTCGGCGACCGGGTGTATCGCTGCATAACCATGCGGCTTCTTGGTCGACGTGCCATTCTCCACCAGATACTCCAGCTTCGTCGAATACCTTAGCCTGGCGCGAGGCGTCGCTCGTCCGACCGGTCGATAGTCCGGATATTCGAGCGCATAGTCCCCAAAGATTGGCGCGCGGAGGAGACGCTCGCCGCACGCCAACAGCCTCTCGTAGATTGACCAGTCGGACCTAGGGTATCGCCCGCATTCGCCCACCTGGAGCTTGAGCCGCTCGGGGAAAGAGGTCATCGCGAGCGCGACCAGCCACCACCGGTGAAGGTGGGGCAAGTGGTTCAGGCGCTCCAAGAGGACTTCGACAAAGTCGTCATCTGGAGGGGCCTCGTCACCTTCAAAATCGACGAGGAGCACGACCCGCTCAGGGCTGAGCTTCATCTCCGATAGGAATGCTTCGATGTTATCGACGAGTTGGGTATCTTCTAGCTCCACTGCCGATATACGTAGGCAGGCAGGAGCGTCTGGGTGTTTCTGAAGGAATCGCGCGACGACTGCCTGATACGTAGCAGACCTTTGGAGCGACGTGGCAGGGCAGGCCTGGGCTCCTTGGGTTCGAGCCCTGCCGAGCAACGCGGCCAGAGGGTGCTCGGGCGACACTGAACGGTGGCGCTCGTCGTCAACATGCAAGGCGTCGACAAAGATCGGGCGCCGTCCCCAGTGATCGAAGAGTCGCGGACCAAACCGCTTGATGTGCTCGGCGGGCTCCAACGGTTGCCCCGCCTCCGGATCAAAGTCGCCAGCCGGCGGCACGACGACCAGGGGCAAAATGTGCTCTTGGTCGGCGGAAGGCAGCGTTCCAAGCGCAGTGTACTCGCCCTGCTTCCACTTCAGCACGGGCATGTAGACGGCGTTGCGGACCAGCACTTTCACGGCCTCTACCTCATTAAACCTGCTTCAGACATCATTTCGCGGACGCAGCCGTCCCCCACTAAGCTCTTGAACAGGTGGTATCCTCGCTCGCGGCGTATCCGCCCTGCGACCACCGAATCGCCAACGTTAAGGCGTCTGGCGAATTGTAAAACCTGATCCGCCGATTTGGTGAACCGAACAAAGGAAGTCTTCCAGACCTCCGTTGGGATCAGGGCGTTGTTGGCGAATTCGTCTGCCTCCGCCTCGCTGGCGTCCTCAGGGGCTGCGGTGCTGTCGTCGAAGAAACCGTCCTTCAGGCGTTCGCGATGCCGCACGATGTGGCCGATCTCGTGGAGGAGCGTGAACCAGAAATTGTCCAGGCGATCGTACCTGATCGTCATGCCGATGATTGGGTGATCGCCGTCAAGAACCAACGCTGCACCGTCCAGATGCGTCTCAGCCAGGTGAGGCTCGACGACGACAATGACGCCTCGCTCACGAAGCATCCCAATAGCCTTGAGCGGTCCCCGATCGTCCCTGCTCAGTTCCACGAGCTTTTTCACGAACAAGGCGTCGAGCGGCTGATAGGGGGGGAGGCCTTTCCGGCTCGCTTCGCGTTTCGCCTTCTGAATAATTCGAGCCTGCCACGCAGCGAGCGCATATTCACTGAACCGGCCGCCAGTACGCACATGCTTCCTATGCAGAGCCGCTCCGTAGGAGCCAGTGTAAAAAGAGACGTATTCATGCGCTTGGCGCCCAACTAGACCACTAGAAAAAGCTCTTTCTTGAGCAAGTTCATCGAGCCATCCTCTCTTCTTCATTTCGCGAGAAGGGTATTTGGTTGGATTAAACGCCTCAGTGTCTTCGTTGGTCGCCGCCGCAGCAAAAGCCGACGCAAGCGTCATTTGGAGATCGACCTCCACGTGGAGCGCCTCCGCCACGCGCGCTAGGCGATCAAGGCCTGCGGATTGATAGCGCTCCTGCTCGTATCGCTGGACCTGTTGCTCCTTGACATTCAGCCTGTCAGCCAGAGCACGCTGCGATAGACCCCGCGCAATTCTGCCCTCGATTAGCAGTCGACCAACCTCAGTTAGGTTTGTGGCCCGGAGAGCCGAGATACCGCCTTCGCGCAACAGCTCGTACCGGCGTATCGCATCTTCCAGTTCGCGCAATTGTTCGGCTAGGGCGGCTTTGTGCGCTCTCGCCACAATAGGGTCTATTCCAGACTTAATTAGATCAAGCTCGTTGTACTCCTTTAACGCTTGTCGAAACCGTTCGGCCTCGGCGTGACTGATCTTGTACTGACGTTCGTTTGCAATCATGATGTTGATACTGGCCCGGGCCGAACACCTACTATACCTTTGGCTGCGCCCGTGTGCTTTTCGGTCTGGAAGAATTCCAGAAAGGTTCGGCCCAGTCCGGCCGGCGCACCAGCTATGAACATCTCGCCTCGAAAGCTTCGCTTCTGCGACAACCTGCCCGGCTCGAAGTTCAGGAGAACGGGATCGAGGCGTCCCGGATCGACACCCCGAGCGTCCCAACATCCATCGAAGTCATCTGGCTCGGGTTTGGCCGTGACAAAGCTCCCATCAACATAGACCGCCGCGCATCCCGCTCCCGCCAAGTTGGCTACCGCCGCCGCCAACCCCTCGAAGAGCCACGAGCGCCGCTCGTTGTACGCGAATCTCAAGCCGACCTCCGCGAGAGACGCCCAATGAATGCCAGGCGGCAAAACGGCAAACGGTGCTCCAGCGATAGCGACGAAGTCCGGAATCACGACACAACAAAATAGTTGTGTTTCGTCGGCCGTCAAGGGCAATGGCGGGCCGCAGGCCCGTCGCTTCGAGGCGAATGAGAGCCGCTGGAACTGCCCTTGCGCTCGCTACTTTTCGAACTACCTCTGGCGTGGCTCTGGCGATAGCCCGCAGCTTCGCCGGTACCGGAGGGCAGCAGCAGTCAACGCTCGCGGTCCTTCAGGTGCTTCGAGAACATGACGGTCGCACGCCATGAATTCTCTCAGTTGACTTCTCCATCAGCATGGAGTTGCGGTTTGCCAGAGTGAGCGTATGGAGGTTGAGCATGGTCAAGAGATCACGTCTCATCTACCTTGCTCCTCAGATTTTGAGCGCTGCGACGGAGTTTTTCAAGCTCTGTCACGCCCTCATCGATCTGTTGAGCAAGGTAGTCAACTATGCCCGTGCAGTTCCACAACTTCGCCTACTCGTTCAGCGGTCCCAAAGGGAAACCTGTCTTCGTCCCGACCCCCGAGGGGCGTGAGATTGGTCACAAGGTAAAGACGTTGGTCGAAGAGAACTACGAATTCGACGCCTTCTACACGCACTTTCGACCAGGTGGTCATGTCAGAGCACTGCATGCGCATCGACAGCACGCTGTGTTCGCCAAGTTAGACCTCAAGGACTTCTTCTACACCATCGGGCGCAACCGCGTGGACAAAGCTTTGAAGGCATGCGGCGTCCGCCATCACGCTCATTTCGCGAAGTGGTCGACCGTGAAGAGCCCAAGCGGCGAGGGCGGCTACGTACTTCCGTATGGGTTCGTCCAGTCGCCGATCCTTGCCTCGCTCGTCCTCTCCCAATCCGCAGTTGGCCGATTCCTCGCGGAGGCGTCCCAACAGGTGCTCGTTACGGTCTACCTCGATGACATTGCTTTCTCGGCCGACGATGCCGGTCTGGTGTCCGAGGTTTTCGCCGCCGCTCTGTCGGTTGTTGACGAAGCGGGCTTCATGCTGAACACGGCAAAGGTCGCGGCGCCCTCGGAGGCGATCGAGGTATTCAACTGCGGCCTAAAGGTCGGTCAAACGAGCGTGCTGGAAGTGCGGCGGGACGCCTTCTATGCGGAGGCTCGCTCCGAGGAGAGCGCCGATGCGTTCGAGCGCTATTGCGAGGTCGTCGAAGCCGGGAACACGCGCTAGACAAGGCGCCATGCGCCTAGCGATTCCGCTGCCCCTGGGTTGATCGAGACAACCCAGGCATGATCGTGTCCCTGGGCGCAGGAGTATGCGCACGATTGCGAGGGGGCCGGTTCGGTGAACGCCGTCGAGATCGAGGAAGCCATCACGGCGCTGGCGGCGCAGCCGTTCGATGCGCCGGAGTTCCCGTTCGCGTTCCTGCAAGCCTTCGGCAACAAGGAGACGACGCTCAAGCGTCTGCGCGCCGGCGCCTCGAACACCTCGGACGTGGACGGCGGTGTGCTTCAGCGGAACAACATCCACCTGGCCGCGTGCCCGGAGGGCAGCGTCTCGGAGACCCTGAGGGCGCTGCGGGACAGCCCCAAAACCGCCCCGGCCAAGGCCAGGTTCGTGCTTGCCACCGATGGTGCCGACTTTGAAGCCGAGGACTTGGAGAGCGGGGCGACCGTCGCCTGCGCCTACGCCGATTTTCCGGACCACTTCGGTTTCTTCCTGCCGCTGGCCGGGATCACGACCGTCAAGGAGATCGCAGAGAGCGCCTTCGACATTCGGGCCACGGGGCGCCTGAACCGCCTCTACGTCGAGCTGCGGAAGCAGAATCCCGAGTGGGACTCGCCGGAGCGGCGCCACGATATGAATCATTTCATGGCGCGGCTGATCTTCTGCTTCTTCGCAGAGGATACCGACATCTTCGGCCGCGCTCGGCTTTTCACTTCCACCGTCGAGCAGATGAGCGAGCGGGACCGGTCCCACATACACGAGGTGGTCGAGGCGCTGTTCCGCGCAATGAACACGCGGCACGAGGATCGGAACGGCACGCCTCGGTGGGCGGACGTCTTCCCATACGTGAATGGTGGCCTTTTCTCCGGCAGCCCGGCGGCGCCGCGCTTCAGCAAAATCGCGCGCACCTACCTGCTGCGAATCGGCGACCTCGACTGGACGAAAATCAATCCAGACATCTTCGGCTCGATGATCCAGGCTGTCGCCGAAGACGAGGAGCGCGGCGCCCTCGGCATGCACTACACGAGCGTGCCGAATATCCTGAAGGTGTTGAACCCGCTCTTTCTTGACGACATCCGCGCCCAACTCGACGGCGCTGCGGATAACGCACGGATGCTGCTCAATCTGAGGAGGCGGTTGGCGCGGATAAGGGTGTTCGATCCAGCCTGCGGCTCGGGCAATTTTCTGGTCATTGCTTACAAGGAGATGCGCGCCATCGAAGCGGCGATCAACCAGCGCCGTGGCGAGGGCGGCCGCAAGAGCGACATCCCCCTGACCAATTTCCGGGGCATCGAAGTACGCGATTTTCCTGCTGAGATCGCGCGGCTAGCGCTGATCATCGCCGAGTACCAGTGCGATGTGCTCTATCGCGGGCAGAAGTTGGCGCTCGCCGAGTTTCTGCCGCTCGACGCGCAGAACTGGATCGCCTGCGGAAACGCTCTGCGACTGGACTGGCTCAGCACTTGTCCTCCGCACGGCACCAGCGTGCAGCTCCACGCGGACGACTTGTTCCAAACCCCGCTCGACCAAGTTCAAATCGACTTCGAAAACGAGGGTGGTGAGACCTACATCTGCGGAAACCCGCCTTATAAAGGCCGAAACAAAAAGGAAGAAGAGCAGAAGAGTGACCTATTTGCACTCCTCGAAAATCGGACGGACAAACACAAGAGCCTCGATTACGTCGCCGGATGGTTTGTAAAGCTCAGCGACTACATGAGGCGAGTGCCGCAAACGAACGGCGCTTTTGTCGCGACAAACTCAATCTGCCAGGGGGAGCAAGTTCCAATACTTTGGCCCATCATTATTGAGGCCGGAAACTACATCTCGTTCGCGCACCGTTCATTCACTTGGTCGAATCTGGCCGCCCAGAATGCTGGCGTAACCGTGATTATAGTCGGCCTCTCTAACGACGCGGGTCGTCAGAGATACCTGTTTGAAGACGATCAGCGCAAGGCCGTGTCCCTCATCGGCCCTTATTTGACGGCTGGTTCTTGGAACATTGTGCGACCGCTACAAAGACCAGTCGACGAGCGGGCGCAAATGTACCTAGGAAACATGGCCAAAGACGGCGGCCATCTGATTTTCGACCAAGCTATGAAAGTGGAATTGATTGGAAAGGAAGACGTTCCTCCGAATCTAATTCGTGATTTCTGGGGTGCCCACGAGCTAATGATCGGTGTGCCTCGTTGCTGCCTATGGCTTCTCGGTGCCGATCTGAGCCAGGCCCGTGAAAACGCGTTCATCCAAAAACAGATCGAGCTGGTGCGGGCGTTCAGATCGAGAGCAAGGCCGCTTCTACACGTGACAAGGCGTCGATCTCGCACCGATTTGTTCAGCTTTCGCCCGTCTCAGGCGATGTGGCAATCATCGTGCCAGCTATAACATCAGAAAACAGAGATTATCTGCCCGTTACAATGACGCGTGACCGGGCGATTATAGGTCACAAGTGTTACGCCATCTATGATGCGCCGATGTGGAACATGGCCTTAATTGCGTCTCGTCTTCATTGGGTGTGGATCGGTACTGTTTGCGCGCGCCTTAGGACTGACTTCTCGTATTCCAACACGTTGGGGTGGAACACGTTCCCCGTCCCCACACTGACCAGCAGCAATAAGGCCGATCTCAGTCGATGTGCAGCGGACATTCTCTTGGCCCGAGAAGCGTATTTTCCGGCGACAATCGCTGACCTCTACGACCCGGACAGGATGCCCGACGACCTGCGGGGAGCCCACGAACGCAACGACGAGACGCTGGAGCGCATCTATATCGGCCGCCGCTTCCGTAACGACACGGAGCGGCTGGAGAAACTGTTCGAACTCTACGCGAGGATGACCGCCGCCAAGCCAGCGACGCGGCCGAAGAAGGAGACCGTCGTCGCATGACGCAGCTTGCTATCCCTTCGGTCTCGTTCGTGACCGCCCGCACAGGCGCCGCCAATAAGGCGAACGAGCTTGGCATGCGGCCCATGCAGGAGCGCGCTTTCGCGCGGCGTGGTGAGCAGTACCTGCTAATCAAGTCGCCGCCGGCGTCCGGCAAGTCGAGGGCGTTGATGTTCATCGCGCTCGACAAGCTGGCGAACCAGGGCATTCGGAAAGCGATCATCGTCGTGCCCGAGCGCTCGATCGGCGGAAGCTTCGCGGATGCGCCACTAAGTCAGTTCGGCTTCTTCGCCGATTGGGTCGTGAAGCCGCAGTGGAACCTGTGCAACGCGCCCGGTGCCGATAACGGCCAGGTCGCCGCCTCGAAAGTTAAAGCGGTGGGGGAGTTCCTCGCGAGCGAGGACGAGGTGTTGGTGTGCACCCACGCGACCTTTCGCTTCGCCTTCGACGAACTGGGGGTGGAGGCATTTGATGACTGCCTGATCGCGGTCGACGAGTTCCACCATGTCAGCGCCCACCCGGACAACCGGTTGGGCGCCCAGGTCACCGCCCTCATCTCGCGGGGCAAGGCGCATATCGTGGCCATGACCGGGTCTTACTTCCGAGGCGACGCCGTCGCCGTGCTGGCGCCCGCCGACGAGGCGCGCTTCGAGACCGTCACTTACACCTACTACGAGCAGCTCAACGGCTACGATCACCTGAAGGCGCTTGAGATCGCGTACTGCTTCTACTCGGGCCGCTATCTCGATGCGATCACCGAGGTGCTCGATCCGAACCTGAAGACCATCGTGCACATTCCGAACGTCAATGCCCGCGAGAGCCTGAAGGACAAGATCAAGGAGGCCGAGGGGGTGATGGAGGCCCTCGGTACGTGGAAGGGGACAGACCCCGCGACTGCGTTCCAGCTCATCGAGCGGCCCGACGGGCGACTCCTCAGGGTGGCGGACCTCATCGACGACGATGCAGGCCGCCGCGAAAAGGTGATCTCGGCTCTCAAGGACCCCAAGGCCAACGCCGATCGCGACCACGTCGACGTGATCCTAGCGCTCGGCATGGCGAAGGAAGGATTCGATTGGATCTGGTGCGAGCACGCGCTCACCGTCGGCTACCGTGCCAGCCTCACCGAAATCATCCAGATCATCGGCCGCGCAACCCGCGATGCGCCGGGCAAAGAGGTGGCGAGGTTCACCAACCTGATTGCCGAAGTGGACGCCAGCGAGGAGGCCGTCACCGAGGCCATCAACGACACGCTGAAAGCGATCGCCGCGAGCCTTCTGATGGAGCAGGTGCTGGCGCCGCGCTTTGAGTTCACGCCGAAGGACGCCGGACGGAAAGAAGGGTTCGATTACGGGCCAGGCGGCTACAAGGAGGGGGAGACCAACGTCGGCTTCAACGAAGCCACGGGGCAGGTTCACCTGGAGATCAAGGGTCTCGTTGAGCCAAAGAGCGACGAGGCCAAGCGCATCTGCGCCCAGGACCTGAACGAGGTGATCGCCGCCTTCGTTCAGGATAAGCCCACCGTGGAGCGAGGCCTCTTCTACGCCGACAACACGCTCCCGGAAGAGCTGACGCAGCTCCAGATGGGGAAGATCGTTCGGGACAAATATCCGGACCTGAGTGAAGAGGACCACGAGGCGATCCGCCAACAAGCCGTCGCAGCCATGAATATCGCCCAGCAAGCGCGGGCGCAGGCGGGCAAGCTGATCGAGGAGGGAAAAGCCTCGGCCAACACCGCATTGATCGAGGGCGTCCGCAAATACGTTACCGACGTGAAGGAACTCGACGTCGATCTCATCGACCGGATCAACCCTTTCCAGGCTGCCTACGCGATTTTCGCTACGCCTATGAACGAGAACGCGCTGCGGCAGGTGGCGGCGGCGATCGCGGCGAAGCGCGTCTCGATCCCGGAGGACGAGGCGCGAGAACTGACGCGGCGCGCGCTTCAGTTCAAGCGGGAGCGGGGCCGGGTCCCTGACATCACCTCGCCGGACGCTTGGGAGAAGCGGATGGCGGAGGGCGTCGCTGCACTCGCCCGCTACACGGCCCAGAGAAAAGTCGCCGATGGTTGACCTTTCCGACGAGGAGATGCTGGCCGAGCTGGGCGCCAGCTTCGAAGCCAAGCCCGAGCGCGCTCATACGGCCCGCGAGGAGCGCGTGATTGCCGGCTTCGAGGACATCGTGAAGTTCTACGAGGCGCACGGCCGCCCGCCGCTGCACGGCGAGGACCGGGACATCTTCGAGCGCCTCTACGCGGTGCGGCTCGATCGTCTCCGCGCCTTGTTGGAGTTCCGCGACCTGCTGAATCCTCTCGACGTCCACGGCCTGCTTCTGGGCGATTTCGCGGAGCCGCCGCCGGCCGCAGTCGGCGAGTTGGCCGAGGATGAAGCGCTACTCACCGAGCTGGGCGCCATTCCGCCGTCGGAAGACGCCATCACCAACCTTCGGCACGTGCGCTCGCAGGAGGAGCGGCGGGTGGCCGAGGAGATCGCCAATCGCACGCCGTGCCTGGACTTCGACCGTTTCAAGCCGTTGTTCGCTCAGGTGCGCAGCGACCTCCAATCTGGGGCGCGACAGACTAGGCGCTTCGGTGAGAACGCGGCGATCCAGCAGGGCGAGTTCTTCGTCCTCGGCGGCCAGATGGCTTACGTGGCGGCGATGCCGGACGAATTCACGACCGAACACGGGCATGCTCAGGGCCGCCTGAGAGTTATCTACGACAACAGCACCGAGAGCGACCCGCTGCTGCGCTCATTCCAACGGGCGCTATATAAGGACGAAGCCGGCCGTCGGATCACCGAGCCCGATGCAGGGCCGCTGTTCGCCGACCGCGCCGACGAAGGCGACGCCGAGAGCGGCACGATCTATGTCTTGCAAAGCCTGTCGGATCATCCGGAGATCGCCGGCAAGCGCGAGCTGATCCACAAGATCGGCGTCACCGGTGGCGACGTCGAGGCGAGGATCGCGGACGCGGCTAACCAGGCGACCTATCTCCTCGCGGCCGTCAAGGTGGTCGCCACCTACAAGCTCTACAACATCAACCGGACCAAGCTGGAGCACCTGATCCACGACTTGTTCGCGGCGGCTCGCCTCGACCTCGAACTTCTCGACCGCTTCGGCAAGCCGGTGAAGCCGAGGGAGTGGTTCCTGACGCCGCTGGCGGCGATCGATGAGGCTGTTCAGCACATCCGCGACGGCTCGATCGTCGGGATGGTGTACGACCCAACGACCGCATCGCTGAGACGCACTGACCTGACGGCGGCAGGCGCCAGCGTGGCGCGAACGTAGTGGCCCGCTGGCTTACGCCGGCGCAACCTCGTCGAACTCCAGCACATCGAAAGTGCCGACAGGCGGCGCCTGCTGGAGGCGCGCGGTGGAGACGCTCGGGTTCAGCCAATTGGCGCAGCCCTCGGGCGGGATCAGGATCGGCTGGCGCGTGCAGTAGGGAGACAGGTCCCGGCCGGCGGGCACCGTCAGCAGCTTGAACGCCATTGGCCGGAAGCCGTGAGGATTGTCCAGCACCCAGACGCCGGCGAAGTTGCCGCCGTACCTAGGCTTGTAGGCGACCCAACCGCTGGCGCCTTCAGCATCGCAGCTCTGCCGCACCTGCGCCACGGGCACGAGGCAGCGGCGTGCGAAACCCTGGCCGGTCGACCAAACGAGGAAATCCAGCTCCTCGGTCACGGGATCGATCTGACCCCAGGGGAGTTCGACGCAATCGCTCGCGCCGTTCATCGTGAGCATGGTCACGCAGACGCTATCGCCCGGCTTGACCCAGGCGGAAGCGGTTACGGGAACCTGGCACGGCCAGGTGGGGCCGGCGGGTGTGGCGCTGATGTACGCGGGACGCACGGCGCTCAGGAGTTCAATCTCCATGGGTAGCTCCAATATAGGGGAAGCCAGAACAGCGGCTGCAGTCAGCCACGAAGGGGCTGACCGAGGTTCTGGCGGGGGAAACGCCGCGCAACCGACGGGAGGGGCGACGATCCTCATCGCCTAGCATCAAACTGCCACCCTGTCATTAAATTGGGCAGCGGTTGAAGCTGGTCTGTGAGGCCGCTGCTGGATGTCGGTAGACGTTGGCCGCTTGGAAACTGATCGACCGCAGGTTGGGTCTTGCCAACGCGCACGCGTGTGTCCAAAACCAGTACCATAGTTCCGGGGCCGAATTTTGAGATCGAGCCGAACGAATGGACCCGAGCCGGTCGACATCGCCGTGGGCGCGCGAGTGCGCCTGCGGCGACGCGCCTTGGACCTGAGCCAGACAGCGCTCGCCGAAGCGCTTGGGATCACGTTTCAGCAGGTTCAAAAGTACGAGCGCGGCTCCAACCGGGTGTCGGCCTCGATGTTGGTCAAGATCGCCGCGCGGCTCGACACGACCGTTGCCGCGCTGGTCGGCGAGGACGGCCAGGAGCCACTAGAACCCGATGCGTACGCCCAGCTTGCAGTCCCATCGGCGGTCGAGCTGATGACGGCATACGCCCAGATAAAGGATGAGGAGCGCCGTCGGGCGCTGTTGCAGCTAGCGCAAGGTCTCGCCCGAGCTTCGGCCGAGAAAGACAGGAGCGAACCCGCAAAACGTGTTGCGGGCAAAGGTTCGCGTTAGCGTCATCCTGGGCGGCGACGTCGCCGTGCCGGCGGTACTCCCCCAAGGACACGCAGGCACCGCAGGAAGCTCGGCGGGTGACAACGCTCACCGAGCCTTTCCTTTTGATCTCGGATCGAAGCGTGCGGAATTACAAGCTGAAGTTCTTTGACCTCCGGTTTGCACGGACGCCAGTCATGCGCCAACCGACGCCATGGCTGTCGTGAGCGCGAGCCAGACGTTGCGAGGTGAGCGGCTTTATGGCGCCATCGAGGTTCGAGACGGGGAGCGTTTGGTCCAGCGTCTCGAACGATCCGATGTCGCTAGACGGCGCACGGACCCGAATGACGATCGGGTATGCTCACCCCGCCACAAGCAATGCCTCTGGCCGCTCAGCCAGCACGGCCGCCAGCCTCTCCAAGACCTGCAAGGTTAGATTCTCCCGCCCCGCCTCGATCGAGCTGAGATAGCGCACCGATATTTCGGCACGATGCGCCACTTCCTCCTGCGTCAGGCCCTTCTCCTTCCGCAGGCGTCGAACGTTCACACCGACGATCCCCTCCAGAGCGCCCATGGGGCGCATCCGACCGTTGGTCGGCGATTCCGCCCATGAACTAAAGTTCCGGTTTACGACTTCCTGCCACAACCGGAACTAAATTGCGGCTCATGCGGAGAGGCAGCGTGCGTCCTCAGGTGCGGTTCGTCACGGCGCCGGTCAAACGCGAGAAATCCGTTGCGCTAACCTATGTCCTCTGGCTCTGCCTCGGCGGGGTTGGCGTCCACCGCTATTACAACGGGCGTGTCGGCTCGGGTGTCGCGATCGCCTTCCTTACCGTCGTCGGCTTAGCCACTGTCGGCGCCGGCATAGGCGTTCTTCTCTTCCTAGCCGGGGCGATCTGGTGGCTCGTCGATGCCTTCTTGATCCCCGGTTGGGTTTCCCGGCGAAACGCGGGCAGCAGCGTTCGGCGTACCACGACGCGCCCCAAAGTGAACTGGGCCGCCGCCGCGCGGATCATGAGGCACGGACCTCTCAATCCACGCGTCATTTGCCCGCACTGCGGCGTGCAGGGAGCCGTTCACGTCCAGCCGGTGAGCGTGAAAACCGGAATCAGCGGCGGCAAGGTTATGGGCGGGATGCTGACCGGCGGTCTATCGCTCTTGGCGACTGGGCTGTCGCAGGCGCGGCGGATGACCGAAGCGCACTGCGGCAACTGCTTCTCGACTTGGCGCTTCTAGCGCCCGCAGCCGCCGCATCCCAGAAACCCTCGCGGTCCTTCCTGGCCTCATGACGCGGATACATCCGGATCGTCAAACCACAGCATATCTTCACCCATGACGATCGCGACCAGCGCTGCATTAGTGCGGCGAGGTGGGGATGGGTGGCGAGCCGTGCGCTCAGAAAGGTTGTCAAATCGGCCTCGCTTGCGACGAATTCCGCCTCGCCCAGTGAGCCTCGGAAAAGCTCGTACCGGAGCCAGGCGCGGTAAGTGTTGACGACATCGGTTTCACAGTAGTCGGCAACTTCGCCGATCCGGCCGTCCCTCACTAGCGTAGCCACCTGCGAGCCGTCGACACCGTCGGGCTTGCCGGCCAGCCCCAGGAACCGCGACAACGCATCGAGCGAGACCTTGGACCGCGCATCGTAGGACGAGAGCACATCACAGAGGTCGAGCGCGTCATCCGTGTAGCGGTTGAAGTAGGGGCGGCGCGCGAGGCCTGGGGCGTGGATCGAATGCAGCATGGCACGATAGCGCAGCACCGGTAGATCGAAGCCATGGCCGTTGAAGCTGACGAGTTGGGGCCGCAACTCGCCGATACGGTCCACAAAGCTCTTGATGATCTCGCGCTCCGTGCGCTCGCCGACGTTCGGCGCGCCGAGAGAGCGGGTGATCCAATGACCATCGGCGCGCTCGGCGATTAGGGCGCCGAGGCAAACGATTCGGTGTAGCGGGAGCTTCGGGAACTTGTCGCCCATCTGCTCTTCGGCGTCGCCCGGCGCGAGGTCAGGAAGGCCCTGCATGCGGGTGTGGGCGGCGGCGTCAGGGACCGTCTCCAGGTCCCAGACGATCGTAAATGATGAGTTCGGCGACATGATCATCGTCAGTGCGGCCCCGGCCGGATCGGTCAGCTCTCCATTTCCCCGCCAGGTTTGGCGTTCGAAGTCCGCACGAAGACAGGCTCCTTTTCATTTTCCGGATCATAGTCATACCGCAGGTACCCACCGGGCACCTTCACCAGCTTCGGCGTCATCGCGCGCCACTCTTCGTATTCCTTAATAAAACCCGCCCATGACGGCACCTCAAGATTGCGAATCTCCATCGCATTCAAGCATTGCAGGAAGAAAAACGCAGGAAACATGCCGCGATTTATCTTGTTTCTCAGATTGACTTCACTATCTATTACTCCAATTTTGCGCAGCGCCATTTCCAGTTGGCGATAGGACATTCCCTTTAGCGTCATCTGTGAGCGCAGAAGGCGTCGAGCCCAAGCCACCATGGCGGCATGCTGGTCGTCGAGCGACAGCTTTGACATTCGTAATCTCCATAGGGCGCGCGTATCATATACGGTGCGTTTTCGCGCTTGACAAGGGTCACGCCGGAGGCGTAACGAACGAATCGTATACGTTACGTACGCATCTTATGAGGTCGAAATGACGCCTTTATCAAACGGACGTGCCGCCACTGTGCTCCGTGCTCGCGCGGCGACGCAACGCCGCGAGCCGATGGGCTTCCGCGCTTCGATCGCTACGGGTCGCAGCCGCAAGCAGGCGGTTCCGATCATCGCCACCAAACTCCGCCAGCTCGCCGCCGGCGCCCACTTCCAGGACAACTACCCTGGCCCTACCGCCGAGTCCTCGCGGGAGAACTGCTTGTGCTCTTCTGCAAAGTGCCGACGGCAGGGACGTATTTCGGCGTGCTGGCGACGTTCGAGCGCGGCTTCCTGATGACGGGCTACCTGGACCCTGCCCGCCCCGGCAACTTCGACAAGGGCCAGGTCCACGTCATGTCATGGCGCCGTGGCTGGGAGGCAGCGCTCTTCGAGGGCACCGGCCAGCGCTCGCCGCTGATGACCGCCGCCTAGGCGACCCGCGCAACCGGCCTCCGATTCCATGCGACATAAGTCCTCCGTCTTCCCCGCGCACTTCGGTCTGGTCCCTGGTGCATCGCCGGCACGTCCCATGCCTGGGCGCGTTGCTCGGATGTCTTGGCGTGGCTTTTACCCGTCGACCAAGGCGTTGGGGCGCGCGTTCTTCGAGAGCACCCTTGAGCGCGACTTGCAGACGCTGTTGTGCGCTAACCCCGCGATCGAGGCGTACGCCGTCCAGCCCCATGACCTGACGTACTACTGGTTGGACCAGGGTGCGTTTTGGCCCACCAAGAGCAGCTACGTGCCAGATGTCGTGACCATCGACCGCGCCGGGCGCGTTGTCGTTATCGACGCCAAGGCCTCCTTCTTTGCCCATCAGCCGCGATGGCGCCTCCGCGAGGCCGCCATTCGGCGCGCATACGAAGAAGACCATGGCGTCGCCTTCGTCGTGCTCACAGAGCGCGAAATCCGCCAACAGCCTCGTCTGCGAAACTGCGAGGCGCTGCTCAGCCACCGGGCGCCGCCAGATGATCCGCATGCGGAGTTGATGGCCACAACTGCGCTAGAGGCGGCCGGCGGCGGCGCCACCATCTCGGAAATCTCGCGCGCGCTCGCCTCTAACAGTGTCAGTGACCGGCGCGCGTTCTCAGCGGTCATGCGTCTCGCCCTAGCTGGGCGCGCCAAGTTCGACCTCTCTCAGCCGATCTCTCTCGCAACGGTGATCGTTCTATGTTGATCACCCGAGAGAAACCCGAGGTTCCGAGCGAGATTGGCCTCGCCCATGTGGGCACACTGGCGGGGCTCCCTGAGACGTTAACACCACGACTGCTGATTGCAGTGGGCGGTATCGCCACGATCGGCGCCCGCGATTACGTGGTCGAGCGCCGCTTGGGCGAGGACCGGTGGCAGTTCATCGGCATCGAGGACCGCGAGCCCGTCTTCAGCACCGACGCCGAGCTGGTGCGTCTTCAAGCCGAAGGGAAGTTCTTCGTCCGCGATCGCGCCGACCCGGCAAAGCACGAGCCACTCTCGCCGATCGTCGTTGGCGCGAAGATGGCGGAGCGCAACATTGTCAAATGGGCCTACGTCAAAGCCTGCCTCGATATGGGCGATGGCTTCAGGCGCAGCCGTGAAACCCTTGGGCCGGTTATCGAGGACGTGGCCCAGCAACGTGAAGAGCGCGCGCCTCGGCTCTCTACGATCCTCGCTTGGTATGACCTGTACCGGAAGTTCGGCGCCACGTTCGGCCTCGCGGCGCTCTCGGACCGCAACGACTGCAAAGGTCGACGCGGCAGCCGGCTGCTGGCCTTTCAGGATCGGGCGATCGAAATCGGTCTGGCGCGCTACCTGAAGGGTGGGACGGTTCTGCGGGCATACAGCGCCGTCGAGCGAGCCGTGCGCCTATTCGATCGCCTGAATGGGCGCCACTTCGACAAGGAGGCTCTGGGTAATCGTTACGTCGACGACACCGGCCGCTTGAAACCGCCGTCGCAGCGCACATTCGAACGGCGCGTTGAGCGGTTCGACCCCATTATGCGCGACCTCGCGCGCAAGGGCGAGCGCTACATAAGGCAGCGCTATCGCACCTATCAGACCATGCCGCGACCTGATCAGCCGTACGCGGAGGTCGAGGTTGACCACGGCATCATCGACCTCCTCGTGATCGACGAGTCCGGCCTGGTCTTCGGCCGACCCTGCCTCACGGTTTTCCGCGACCGCGCGACCGGGATGATCCTCGGCTACTCGATCGGTTTCGAAGGCCCGTGTTACGCCGCGTTTCTGCAAGCCTTGCGGCACGCGATCTATCCGAAAGACCTCTCGCCATTCCCGAAAGTCACGAACCCATGGCCGTGCTACGGACGGATCGGGAAACTGTTTGTCGACAACGGATTGGAGTTCATCGGCCGAAACATCGAAGGCGCCGGTCGCGATCTCAACTTCTCGACGACGATTCTGCCTCCCCGGCATCCCTGGCTCAAGGGCGAGGTCGAACGCTTCTTCAGGTCCGCCAACGTGGGCCTGATCCATGATCTGCCGGCTACCACTCTCAGCAATGTCCTGGAGCGGCGCGACTACGAGACATTGGGCAAGGCCACGCTCACGATCGACGAATTCGAGAGCCTATTCGTTTTCTGGGTTTGCCAAATCTATCACGCGGGAAAGCGCCGGGGTCTCGGCGTCATCCGTGGTCTGGGCGATCAGCCGCTCAGGGTCTGGGCCGAAAAGGTCAAGGAATACCAGACGCCGCCGCTGCCGCACCCGGACCTCTTTATGTCTCTGGCGGGTGATCGCGCGTACGGGACCATCCAGAAAAATGGTGTCCAGTGGGACTACCTCATCTACCAGAGCGACGACCTCGATCGGTTCCTGGCCGACCCACGACACAAGTTTCGCTCTGATGGCACCTCAACGAAGTACGAGGTTGTCCGAGACCCGAACGACCTCAGCCACATCACGGTGATCTCGCCGTTCGACGGGACCAAACGGCGAATTCCGACAACGCTGGCGCATCGCAAATACGCGACCCGCCGGACGCTCCACCAGCACCAGGTGATCCTCCGCCACGCCAAAGCGCGGGTCGGCAAGGCGATCAACATCGACGAGTTGCACAAGTCCGCCGATGAGCTGGCTGCGGCGATTGAGGGGCTTCGGAAACACCCATCGCAGAAGACCCTGCACAAGCGCCTCGCGCGGTTCCTCAACGAAAACAAGCTGCGCCATCTCAAGAGCGAGATGGCAGTGCCCGAACCGGAGAGTGGACCGGCTTCGGATTACGCTGACCTCACTCCACCGCCGCAGACCCACTGGGATGCGGAACCCGCCGACCCCCCAGCTCAAGACCACTCCACCAGAGCTGCAATCGCCGCCCCCAACATCGCCGTCGATGACGAGGATGATCTGGTCAGCGGCCCCAAGTGGGAACTCTCCTATGACTGACGATCCAACAACTCTATCCCTCGGCGAACGCCAAGAGCGCATGCGCAGGATGTTCGTAAAACACGACCGCTACCTCGAAGCGCGCCAATGGATCGAGGAATTCCACTATCCCGTCAGCGGTGGCCTGCCCGACTCCGGGTCGATTGGCATGACCATCGGCGAGAGCCGCACGGGGAAGTCATTCACCTTGAAGCGGTACCTCCGAGACTTCCCGGCGGTTGTCGGAGAGAGCGGCCTGGAAATGCCGGTCGTGTATGCCGAAATGCCGGTCGATGGCGGCGTGCGGGGAATCCTCGAAGAACTGGCGAAGTCGATCAAGCTCCAGTACTCGCTGCGAATGACCAATCCAGCGCTGCTGGAGGCGATCAAGACTGCACTCGTCGACCGTAACGTAAAACTCTTCTTGATCGACGAGATCGACCTTGTCTTGCAGGAGGACAACAAGCGCGTCCTTAACTACACGCGTAATCTTCTTCGGCGTCTGGTCGATCTTGGAACACTGAACGTCATGTGCGTCGGATTGGAGCAGTCCTATAGCTTGCTTGCCTTGGACAAGCAGCTCACCGGCCGAGGCGGAATGCCGTACCGGCACATGCGTGCGTATGAGTGGGAGAGCGAGGAGGAGCGGGTGCTGTTCCGCAGACTGTGCGACGCGTTCGACCAGTTGCTCCCCTTCAACGAACGCTCCGGTTTGGCCCGTTCCGACGTGGCGCAACGCCTGTTTTGGGTCTCAGACGGCAACATCGGGCGACTGAAGGACATCATCTTCTTCGCCGGCTGCGCGGCGCTGAACGATGCGGCGGAACGAGTCGAACTCTCCCATTTCGCCGCCGCTTACGAGCGTCGCAAGCCCTTGCGCACCACCTACAATCCCTTTGTCCACGACCTTGGGCAGGCGCCCAAGGCGGCGCCGGGGAACAGAAACGGCGGCCCCAAGGGACGTCCCCCGTCAACGGCGAGCCTCTTCGCCAAAAGCCGCTCGGGAGGCGATCATATCCTCGCATAAACTGCCGCCGTTGCCAGCCTGGCCCAGCGAGGTGGGCGAGCACGAGCCTGCGCACGCCTTCTTCAAGCGTCTAGCGATCCAGAACTCGCCACTCAGCGTCGTAACGTTCGCCGCGAACCACGGGCTCAACGCACGCAATGTCGTACCCCAGGAATTCCTGGCCTTCTGCCAGAGATTCCCAAGCAGGGGGATGGAACGGCTTGAATCGGCGACGCCCCGATCAGACGGAAGCTCGGTCCATCTAGGCGGTGAGGTCTTCAACCTCTATCGCGATTGTAGCTTCCGCTACCCGCGTATCTGCCCAGCGTGCTTTGCGGAGGCGCCGTTCTACAGAAACTGGTTCGACCTCACTGTGGTGACGCGGTGCCCGTTTCACGACCACCCGCTCGTCAGTACCGCAGGCCGTGATACCCTGGCGTTCTGGCACCCGTCATTCTCGCAAACGCCTCTTGGCGACGACTTGACGCAACGAGACGGAGCGCGCGTAGCCGCGCTTCCCGACAACTGGGACCGATATGTCCTCGGCCGCGTCGGCGTCGCCCCGCCTCTGCACTGTGGCTTCCTGGACGAACATCCGATGTCGGAGGTGATCTACGCCGCCGACGTGATCGGTTCAGCGGAGTTGAGCGGCTGGGCCGCGTTTGGGCGCGATCGCATGGAGAAGTTCGATCCGCGTCGCGGGGAGGCTTTGCAGCTCGGCTTCGCCGTGTTGCGAGGCGGCGAGCCTGCGATCGACAACTTTCTGACTCGCATTGCAATGAGCGGACCCCGCAGAAGCGACCATCCCAGCATCACCCAGTTTTTCGGTGCGCTACGGGGCACGCTGCTACGCCTGCCGGATTTTGCCTTGGCGAACGTCTTGCGCGAGGCAATGAAGCGCGTAGCGCTTGGCCACGACGTGGTGTCGCGGAAAGACCGACCTCCGGTCGATGCGCTCAGAGGCGCGTCGCTTACATTAAACGAACTGGCTCAGACCCTGAGGATTAAGCCCGCCCGCGTTCGGGAAATCTGCGAGCGCCTCGGCCTCGTCACGTCGAGAAAGGACAAGAGCGTTCGCCACTGGCTCGGTCCTGATGCTGTTGTGAAGCTTCGATCTGCCCTGGACGAGCTGGTTGCCCGGCCGGAGGCGGTCAGGCTCACCGGGCTGACTGCTGCCGAGTTTCGAGAGCGCTGCTGGTTAGCCGGAGTGTCGCCGCTCGTTCGCTTGTGGGGTTCCGGCCCAAGCTCCGATCGATTCATGAAGTCGGACCTACAGGCGCTGTTGCCGAAGCGCGGCCCGGCCCGGCCGAGCCGATCGCAGCGTTAGATTCTGACAACCCAATCCGTGCCGGCGAACTGAACGGCGCCGGGCCGGCACGCGGGAGCCGCATGACGCCGCCGGCTCCGATCGGCCCTATGGCGGCCGACCTGGCGGGCGCCGGCGGGTTCGCCGCCATTCCCGCCACCGCTCTTGATCCGCCCCACGCGACGGCTTCTCCAGCGGTCCCGGCGCTTGTGGGTCCCGGTCCCCCATGTGAGGGTTACGCGGCCACAGCGGACGTTTGGTCTAACGACGTCGCAGTCACGATCGCTCTGAAGTTCTCCAAAATCTCCGGATGCCGAAGGCCAAGAAACCTCTCGATTTCTGGTTTCGACAGGAGCCGCTCGACGAAGCCAGCCGCGATCACGAGCAGGAGCATGTCGTCGCCATACGAGGCCTCAAGCTCTTTGTAGTCGTGGTTCACGGCGGCCATCTCTCGCTCCAGGCGGGCCATCTGTTCGATCGAGAGGCCCGTATCACGTTTTAGTTCCTCGGGATGGTGCAGGTCGGCGGGCTTGGTCGTGGCTAGCAGCGCCCTGGCGTAGTTGCTGGTGTAGTTGTTGGCGGAGACCATCAGCTCGGCGACTTCAAGTTGGCGGATGGGCTTCATCTTACGGAGTTTCTGGAAGGCCTGAGTGCCTACGGGTTTGTCCTTCAGAAGTTCGGCCACGTCCGGACTGATACCGTTCAGGAGCTGGCGTCGGGTCCGGATCACTCCTACGTCCACAGCGAGGGCTCGCGCCAACTTGTCCTCCGAAACACCTCGCTCTATCGCTCGCACGATCATGTGGTGTTCCTGGATCACTGCGAGGCGGTTGACACGCTTGTTGTAGGTGAACGCCTCGTCGTCGTCGGCGACGATGCAACGCGCTTCCTGGGACCCGTGGTCGCGCAGCGCGCTCGGTCGCACGTGGCCATCGAGAAGCAGATAGGGACCGCTGTCCCTAGGTGTGTGGTCCCGGAATGAGCTGGTGCGGATCGATCTTGAAGATTGATCGGTCTTTGGTCCAGGCATCGCAGATCACCTGGTAGGGCGTTCGCCACCGCAGGGCCTTCAGGTGCTTGGCGAA
>Ga0213876_10000633_pt1 | contig 25608 bp, 20 predicted proteins | sample BarmaccomBMRX_R9_FD_160113 | JGI IMG/M metagenome (GOLD analysis project Ga0213876, IMG submission 160113) | Root-associated microbial communities from Barbacenia macrantha in rupestrian grasslands, the National Park of Serra do Cipo, Brazil - RX_R9 | ecosystem: Host-associated > Plants > Roots... | reverse complement strand
AATGTCGGCGCCGCGCCGGGTCAGCACCGGCGGCGGTCCCGGCTTGATTTCCAGCGCCTTCTCCTTGCCCGCGGCAGCCATCGCGGCCTGGGCGGTTTGCGGCAGCTTCTCGCCCATGCCGACGCCCGCCAGCTCGCGGATTTCGACGCCTTGATGGGCGGCCGTCATGATGTCGTGCCAGGTCTGCGCCGGCAGCGAGCCGCCGGTCATGCGGTTGGTCGGCGAGTAATCGTCATTGCCGTACCAGATCGCACAGGTGAAATTGCCGGTATAGCCGACGAACCAGGCGTCTCGATACGCGTTGGTGGTGCCGGTCTTGCCCGCGGTCGGAATGCCGTCGAGCGCCGCGCGCCGCGCAGTGCCCTCAGAGACCACATGGCTCATCATGCCGGCCATGTCGGCTGCGATATTCGGCGGAATGGCCTGCCGGGGTTTTGGACCATCGCGGTCCCAGCGCCACACCAAATCGCCCTGGCCGGTGCGCACTTCCAGCACCGAATGCGGCGTTACCGACTTGCCCTTGTTGGGGAAGGTCGCATAGGCCACCGCATGTTCGAGCACGGTGACCTCGTCCGAGCCGATCGGCAGCGACGGCGTATCGGGCAGCGGCGCCTTGATGCCGAAGCGGCGCGCCACTTCGACGATCTTGGCCCGGCCGGCCTTTGGACCCTCCTTGCCGCCGAGCGCGATCGACAGTTTGACGGGCACCACGTTGATCGAGCGCGTGATCGCCTGGGTCAGCGTAACCGCGCCGGAATAGGAGTGGCCATAATTCTGCGGGCACCAGTTGCCGATGCAGACCGGGCCGTCGACGACGATCGATTTTGGCGTAAAACCATTGAGCAGCGCGGTCGTGTAGACATAGGGCTTGAACGACGAGCCGGGCTGCCGGTAGGCGTCGGTGGCGCGGTTGAACTGGCTCGCGCCATAGTCGCGCCCGCCCACCATGGCGCGGATGCCGCCGTCGAGATCGGCCACCACCGTCGCCGCCTGGGTGGCGTGATAGTCGCGGCCGAACTGGCGCAGCTGGTTCTCGATCGCGTCTTCCGCGGCCTTCTGCACGTTCATGTCGATCGCGGTGCGCACCACGAACACGCGCTCGGTGTAGGATTTCGGAAACGTGTCGACCAGCTTGCGCATCTCGTCGAAGGCGTAGTCGAGATAATAGTTCGGCGAGTTCTCGTCGCGGCGGTCGACCGCAAAGGCCGGGTTGCGGCGAGCGCCGAACACCTGGCCTTCGGTCATGAAGCCGGCATCGACCAGATTGTCGAGCACGACGTTGGCGCGGGCGCGCGCGGCGGGCAGGTTGATGTGGGGGGCGAATTTGGTCGGCGCCTTGAACAGGCCGGCCAGCATCGCGGCTTCGGCGAGATTGACGTCGCGCACCGACTTGTTGAAGTAGAAATGCGCCGCGCCGTCCGCGCCAAAGGTGCCGCCGCCCATATAGGCGCGGTCGAGATAGAGTTTTAAGATCTCGTTCTTGGTCAGCCGGGTCTCCAGCCAGATCGCCAGGAACGCCTCGTTGACCTTGCGCTCGATGGTGCGCTCGTTGGACAGGAACAGGTTTTTGGCGAGCTGCTGGGTGATCGAGGAGCCGCCCTGGCGCACGCCGCCGGCCTGGGCATTGGTCACCAGCGCGCGCGCCGTGCCGGCGATGTCGATGCCAAAATGGTCGTAGAAGCGGCGGTCTTCGGTCGCCAGCGTCGCCTTGATCAGGTTATCCGGAAAGTCTTCCAGCGGGATCGAGTCGTTGTGCTTGATGCCGCGGCTGCCGATCGGGTTGCCGTAGCGGTCGAGGAAGCTCACCGCGAGGTCGCTCTTCTTCAGCCAGTCCTCATCCGCGGTCTCGCGGAACGCCGGGATCGCGAGCGCCAGCAGGACGATCAGGCCGCCGAGCCCGAGGGTTGCAGCCTCGGAGAACGGCTCGACGAAAACCCAGCGCTTCCACCCACCGACATAGAACCGGTCCATGAAGGTCGAGAAGCGCTCATAGAGCTCGCGCGCGCCCTTGGCCGAGGAGAACAGCGTGGAGTCGATGCGCGCGTCGACATCCAGCATCGCGTGCCGGATCCTTGTCTTCCACTCGGGCGGTATGATCTCGCGCACTGACCTAACGGCTCTCTTCCACCCAGCCGGGTAAGGCTGACGTCTTTGCGGGAATGTTGCGGCAAACCCAAGGCATTGTTGTCGGGCGACTCCGTTCTATCTAGCCGAGCAGGGGGCATAAACCAACGGCCCGGCTTCCGATTTCATGGGCCACCCCCATTTTCATGGCGTAGCCCTAATCCCCTTTCTTTGAGGCGCAAGTCATTTGAGGCGCAAGATCTTTGAGGCGCAAGTCGGGTTCCGTCCAATCAACCTCTTGCGTGCGGCCATCACAACCTCCTAGAAGGTTTCAGCGTTAACTCCCGGAGATGACGAGGGATTCATGACCGCGCCCGCCAAGCGGCCCTCGGGTCAGGAGGGTTCCTTCTGGAAAACCAAGACGTTGGAAGAGATGTCCGACGGCGAATGGGAAAGCCTGTGCGACGGCTGCGCGCGCTGCTGCCTGGAGAAGCTGGAAGAAGAGGACAGTGGGGAAATCTATTTCACCCATGTTTCCTGCGCGCTGCTGGATTCCGGTCTATGCGCCTGCAAGGACTATGAAAATCGCTCCGCACGCGTGTCTGACTGCGTCCGCCTGACGCCCGCCAATGTCAGGACCATCAACTGGCTGCCGCCGAGCTGCGCCTACCGCCTGGTGGCGGAGGGGCGCGACCTCTACTGGTGGCACCCGCTGATCTCGGGCGATCCCAATACCGTCCATGAAGCCGGCGTCTCGGTGCGGGGGCGGGTGGTCGGCACCGAGGACGAGATCCCGGATGCCGAGCTCGAGGACCACATCGTGCAGTGGCCGACACTGCTGCCGCGCCAGGCGCGCCTGAAGCGCCGGCCGAAGGCGTGACGCTGGCGCTGAGCTTTCCCCGTCGTCATGGCCGGGCTTGTCCCGGCCATCCACGTCTTTGACGCAACAAGGAAGAAGGACGTGGATGCCCGGCACAAGGCCGGGCATGACGAGGTATGCGCGGACGCCGCGAGCTTAACACTTCATTAATCGCTCATATCCCCTCACGCGATCGCGATTGGGACCCACCCATGCGCTGAGGCGCCTGCCCGAGCTTAGACTTTCCGCCTATGTTGGTAGTCGTTGATTCTCTCAGCGGCGTCAGCCGCGCACATAAGATTCTACGCTTCCCATGAACAGGTTCGAACGGCAGAGCCGTCACCCTGCCGACCGCACAGCGCTGCCTGAAAACGTCGCAGTCGATCTGCAAAACATCTCACGCCAGGTCAAGGCGGCGAGCGCGGCCCCTCAGCTTCAGGGCGTCCCCTTAAGCCAGCGCGAGGTCCGCACCATCCTGATGAGCCTACTGCTCACGATGTTTCTGGCCGCGCTCGACCAGACCATCGTGGCAACCGCGCTGCCGACCATCGGCCGGCAATTTGCCGATGTCTCCAACCTGTCCTGGGTGATCACTGCCTACCTTCTGGCCTCGACCGCGGTCGCGCCGGTGTTCGGCACGCTCTCCGACATCTATGGCCGCCGCGCCATGATCATCGTGTCCTTAAGCCTGTTCGTCGCCGGCTCCGTGCTCTGCGCGGTGGCGCCGAACATGCCGGTCCTGATCCTCGCCCGCGGCCTGCAGGGCCTCGGCGGCGGCGGCATCATGCCGGTGGTGCAGACCGTGATTTCCGACGTGATCTCGCCGCGCGAGCGCGGCCAGTACCAGGCCTATTTCTCCGGCGTCTGGATGCTCGCCGGCATCGGCGGCCCGGTGCTGGGCGGCGTGTTTGCCGAACATCTGCACTGGTCGATGATCTTCTGGATCAACGTGCCGCTGGCAACAGCAGCGCTCGCGCTGCTGCTGCCAAAAATGGCCCGCATTCCGGTCTTTCACATGAGGCGCGAGGTCGACTGGCTCGGCGGCCTGCTGTTGATGGCGTCCGCCGTGGTCTTCATGCTGGTGTTGACCTGGGGCGGCCACCGCTTCGCCTGGCTGTCGCCGACCATCGTCGCGATGCTCGGGGCCTCGGTCGCGCTGGCGCTCTCGTTCGTCTGGCACGCGCACCGCGCCGACGAGCCGTTCTTGCCGCTGTCGCTGATCGGCGGCCGCGTCGTGCCCTACAGCATGCTGGCCGGTGGCTGCGCGCTCGGCGCCATGATCGGGCTCACCGTGCACCTGCCGCTGTATTACGAGGTGGTCTATCACCTGACCGCCAGCGAGGCGGGCCTGGCGCTGATTCCGCTGGCGGCAATCTCGACCTTCGGCGCAGCGTTTGCCGGCCGCACCATGGCGCGGGTCAAGCACTACAAGCGCGTCGCGATCGCCGGCACGTCAGTCGCCACTCTGGTCGGCGTCGTGCTGACGCTGACCACGCCGCCGCTCTGGCTGCTGCTGGTGTGGCTCGCCGCATTCGGCATCGGGCTCGGCACCCCGTTTCCGATCTGCGTGGTGTCGTTGCAGAACGCGGTGCACCGTTCGCAGGTCGGCACCATCACCGGGGCGATGAACTTCTTCCGCTCCATGATGTCGTCGTTCACGGTCGCGATGTTCAGCGCGATCCTCTTGACGGCGCTCGGCTCCGACATCTCGCTCGGCGGCGAGGGTCACGGTCCGGTCGGCGGCATTCCGGTCGCCGACATGATCGCGGCCTTCCGTTACGTCTTCGGCGCTGCGACGGCGATGCTCGCCACGACCGCGCTCTGCATGATGGCAATGGAAGAACGGCCGCTCGCCGGTCCCGTCAAGCAGCAGCCGGTGGACATGGCGGAGTAGGCGGCAGTCCGGCCTCAGCGTTTCGAGGCGCGCAACGTCAGGCTGCCGACAGCCTGACCCGAAATCTGCTGCCCGTCGCCTCCGCATAGCGTAGCAGCGTCTTGGTGCTGGGCAGCGTTTGACCGCTTTCGAGGCGAGCGATCGTGGACTGGCTCGTGCGCATCCGCGTGGCCAGTTCCGCCTGGGACAGGCCGGCCCGCAAACGGGCCTTGAGCAGTTCGGCGGCGATCTCGAATTCCGGTGCGAGCGCGTCGTACTCGGCCTTGACCCTGGGATTGGCCAGCAAGCGTGCCTTGAGCTTCTCGAACGGGATTGTCATGTGATCTCCTTTGCGCGTCGCAAGGCGAGTTCGATTTCGGCACGTGGCGTCTTCTGCGTCTTCTTAACAAAGGCGCGGACCACGACGACCCTGCGACCGATCGCCGTGACATAGAGCGCCCGAGCAATTCCATCACGGCCCGTGAGCCTTAGCTCCCAAAGCTTTCCCTCCAAGTGTTTGACATGGGGCTCGCCCAGGCTTTCGAGGCCAACTGTCGCGATGCGATCGGCCAGCCGCAGAAATCGAGCCTGCATATCCGTCGGAAGGGCGGCGATCTCCGCCGCAACGGTCTCGTTGAGGATATCGACCCGCCAGGCCATGCACCTTTTTAATATCTCATTTTTAAGATACCAGCAAGGCAGGATCCTCATGGGGCGGCCGGTCGCCGGTCCCGCCAAGCAGCAGCCGGTGGACATGGCGGAGTAGGCGGTTTCGCGGTGCGCACTCACAAAACCCGCCGAGCCAAGCGTCACGTCGGCAGCGTGATCTCGCAAACCAGACCCTCCGGGCGCCAGTCGAAGCGGGCGGTGCCGTTCAGCTGGCCGATGGTCCGTTCGATGAGGCGGCTGCCAAAGCCCTGGCGTTCGGGCTTTTGCACGGGCGGGCCGCCCGTTTCGGTCCAGCGCAGCAGCAGTTTTCCGTCCGCGTCGCGCGACCACGTCAGCGCGATGGCGCCGGTCGCGTCGGACAATGCGCCGTATTTGGTGGCGTTGGTGGCCAGCTCATGCAGCACCACCGCGAGGGCTTGTGCGGCAGGCGGCTCCAGCAGCGCCTCGCGCCCCTCGATGCGGACGCGGCCGCCCTCCTCGCCGAGATAGGGCGCAAGCTCCTGCCGCGCGATGGCCAAGAGTTCGGCGCCGCTCCAGCGCGATTCGACGAACAGCGAGTGTACATTCGACAGCGCACGGATGCGCCCGGTGATCGCATCCTTCAGGCCCTCGGGGGTGTCCGACCGGGACAGGTTCACGATCGCCGCAACATTCGCCAGCAGGTTCTTGCTGCGGTGTTCCGCTTCCCGGGCGAGGACGCGGATGTGCTCCTGGTTGCGCTTCTGCTCGCTGATGTCGCGCGCGATCTTCGAGGCGCCGACGATTCGGCCTTCCGCATCCTTGACCGGAGACACGGTCAAGGCGACGTTGATGAGACCGCCATGCTTGCGCCGGCGGGCCGTCTCGAGATGATCGATTCGCTCGCCGCGCCTGATGCGGGCGAGGATCTCGCGCTCTTCGTCGAGGCGGTCCTGCGGAATGATGAGCGTGATCGGCTGGCCGATCGCCTCGTCCGCCTTGTATTCGAACAGGCGCTCGGCGCCCGCGTTCCAGCTGGAAATGATGCCGTTCAGGTCCTTGCTGACGATCGCATCCTCATTGGAGTCCACGATCGAAGCAATCCAGCGCCAGCGCTGTTCGGTGTCGCGGAGCGCCGCTTCGGCCTGTTTGCGCTCGGTGATGTCGAGCCCGGTGGGATGCAGGAACATGACCGTGCCGGTGGCGTCGCGAATCGGATGCATCGCAAAGTCCACGATGCGCTCGCGCCCGTCGGCCAGCCAGTAGCGCAGCTCCTCGCGAAACGCCGATCCCGCAGCCGCCTGTGCAGTGGCAAAGCGTATTCTTGCCCTGATCTCCGCGGAGCCCCGCCACCACGGTGTCTCCCAGAACGGCCGGCCCAGAACCTGCTCGCGCGTATAGCCGCACCAGTCGAGCGACAGGTTGTTGGCTTCCCGCAGATAACCGTGCAGGTCCAAAATCCCTGCGAAAATGGCGGACTGGTTGAACAGCGCCTCGAACTTGGCAGCCGTGGTCGAAAGCTCGCGCATCAGGGCCGCCTGCGCCGCCGCATAGGCCCGCACCTCGGTGACGTCGCGGTTGACCTCCAGCACGGTGCCGTCACTTAAGAGCTGCATCCGGCTGTCGACGACGACCTCGCGTCCATCCTTGCAGGTGTGGCGTAGTTCGCCGGACCAGACATGGCCATTCAAAAGCTCGGACGTCAGCTCCGCGAGTTCGACCGGAAACCTGGTTTTCAGGAGCGTGTGGCTGATGCGGCCAATCGCCTCGTCCGGCGAAAACCCGTAGAGTCGTTCGGCCCCGGCGTTCCAGCTATCGATGGCCCCACCGAGCCGCCACACGAACATCGGCTCATGCGAGAGGGAGAGCAGATCGGCCGCGCGGGCGGCCCCTGCCGATGGCGCGTTCGACAGCGCAGATTGCCTTGTCATCCTGTATTTCCGCTTCACTCGCGAGCACACGGCTCAATTCGTCGGCATTGATGGCCGGGTCTCAGTCAGGACCGGGAGCCGCGGCCGTCCCGTATGCGGTCCCCGTAGCGGACAGGCCAACGTATAGCCTCACCGGGCCAGTGTCGAGGACTGGAACATGCAGTCTTGGGTCGCGGCTTCGTGAAGGTGAACGGCGTCACCGGGCTCCTTCAGAACGCGCGTCGATGTGACTGTACCATGCGCGCGCAACTGCCCGTCGCGCCAATCTGCCGCAGGATGGGCGTGTTCATATTTTCAGAAATAACGCTTGACGGCTTCCACAAATCAGAAATATAATCCGCCCCGTCCCGCGCTCATCAGGAGGGGCGCTTCGCGATCGTCACGAACGTGGAGCGCGGGATGCGGTGGACGTGTCGGCTCGCAGCGCGCTTGCGCGCGGACGAACGATCTCGATGCGGACGCGAAGGCGTGTGGTCCTGGCCTCCCGACGCTGAGGCCAAGTTGCGCGGTGACGAGCCGCGCGGCGATGGGAGCAAGAAAGCCCGGTTCCCAGGGAGAGCGCGACATAAGCGTTAAAACCATCGTGCAGGGAATGCCGGGATGTCTCGGCTGGACCTGTGGTGACTGCCGCCAGCTTTTCTTTTTGCTGGCGGGCCATGGGTTGCGGCCAGCACCCGGCATTCCCTGCGCCCTCCTTGATGTCGAGGGTGAAGAACGACGCAGCAACTCGGGCGTAACACGCCGCGAGAACGCGAGCGTGTGTCTGTCATCGTCATTGGGAGGCGCAACAGCGCCGAAGCAATCCAGCCCTTCTCCTGGGCGAGATTTCTGGATTGCTTCGCCGGGTTCGCAATGAGGGTGCCTGTGATGCGCGGGATGAAAGGCTGTTTGACATCTGAACGGGAACTACGAACGCGGCAAGGCTCGCGTTCATGCCGTGGGGGCACCGAGGTCCCTGATTGCCAGTTGCGCAAGCTGCATGGGATCGCGCACGCCGGTCTGGCCGATCTCAAAAATCTTTCTGGCGACGAGCTGCGTGATCGGATCGCTACGGTCTTTCAGGCCGAGGGTTTTCAGTGTTTCTTCATAGGCCGTGACCAGCCGGCCGATCTCGTCAGGGCCGAACGGACTGTTTTGCAGGATGCGATAGATGCTCATTTCATTCACCGGCGCGCCCGCCAGCCAATGACGGTGACCATTCAAGGCGGGACGCGAGATCGTCGCAATCGACCTCGTGGGGTTTTTGCAGGCCGGCACTGTTGGCCCACTTCTCGATGTTGCGAGCGACATTGTCGTAGCTGGGACGCCGCGGCTTCGGATCCCTGGGTATCCGCGGAATTTCAATCTTGTCGGCCATTGTGAGCGCGCCTTCTGGCCCCATCAGCTGTCACATTAGCGCATTCGGATTAAATCGTAAATGATTGATTTTTCCCACGTATTTGGCTCATTTGGGGCGAGGCGCAAATTTTGGGTGAACGGCAAATTCGGGGGAACCTGCGGCACATGAGCGCGTTGAGTAAGTTACTCAATGGAACCGAGGATCCCTATGACGGACACCCGTGGTGAACGATTGCAGGTGATGCTCTCGCCCGAGGAGCTTGCGGCCGTTGATGATTTTCGTTTCCGGCATCGCATGCCGACCCGGGCGGCCGCCGTCAGGGAACTCCTGAAGCTCGGCCTCGGCGCCATCGGAGTCGACGGCGGGGCCGGCGTGAAGTCAAGTGAGTACGGCGTGTTCAGGCGCGGTCCGGACGGCTACCGGGGGACGACGGACGTGCCGGAAGCGGAATGATGAAGCAGCGGCCGACGCGGCCGGGATCACGTCCCCGGCCGTGACACTTCGGTCTCCTTTGACGTGATGAACTCCAGCAGCACCGGAATCCCTTCCTTGGTCTTCTCGATGCCACGCAAAATTGCCGGCTTGATCTCGTCGGGCGCAGTGATGCGCTCGCCATGGCCGCCGAAGGCGCGGGCCATCGCCGCATAATCGCCGGAGATGTCGGTTGCGCGATATTTTTCGGTCGAGATCGGCATCACCTTGAGCTCGATCGCCATCGAGAAATTGTTGAGGAGGATCGAGAGGATCGGGATGCGCTCGCGCACCGCGGTCTCGAAATCCATGCCCGTAAAGCCGATCGCGGCATCACCCCAGACATTGATGCAGAGTTTTTCCGGATGCGCGAGTTTGGCGCCCATCGCAAGGCCGAGGCCATAGCCGAGCTGGGTGGTCTTGCCCCAACCGAGATAGGAGAGCGGGGCGACCGATTTCCAGAACGGGGAGAGCTGGTCGCGGGGGCTGCCGGCGTCATGGGTGATGACGGTGTTTTCCAGGTCGACGGTGTGTTGCAGCTCCCACAGCACGCGGTAGGGATTGAGCGGGGCGTCGTTGCTGGTCAATTTCGGCAGCCATTTGGCGAGCCACTCCTTGTGGACGGCGGCGATCTCGGCCGCCACCGCGCTTCCGTCGCGGTCGGCTGTGATATGCTTTGCGATCTCGCCCTGCAGCGCGTCGAGCACGAGGCCGGCATCGCCGACAAGGCCGATCTTCGCCTCGACATCCTTGTTGAGGTGGTTCGGATCGAGCGTCGAATGGATGATGGTTTTGCCTTTTGGCATGGCGACGGCGAACGACGTCTCGGTAAAGGAGCAGCCGATGCCGAAGATCACATCGGCTTCACCGAGGAATTTTGGCACCGCGCGCGGCATCGCAACGCCGCCGGAGCCAAGCGAGAGCGGATGGGTCTCGGGAAAAGACGACTTGCCGCCGAGGCTGGTCACGACAGGAATGGCGAGCCGTTCGGCGAGCCGACGCAGCTGCGCCCAGGCCTTTGCATAATGCACGCCCTGGCCGGCATAGATCACTGCCCGCTTCGCCGTCATCAGGAGCTCGGCGGCTTCCCTGACATGGACGGGATCGGCGGCCGAGCGCGTGCGCAGCACCGGCGTGTAGTTGAGCGGCTCGCCCACTTCCTCGTTCCACATGTCGGCGGGGATCTCGACGATCACCGGTCCGCCGCGGCCGTTCTTCAGTTTGGTGAAGGCACGGCGAAAAATGTTGCAAACCTCGCTGGCGAGGATGATCGGCTCGGAGGATTTCGAAAACGCCTTCATCGCCTGGCTGGAATTGAAGTTCGGTTCGATGTTGGCAAGCCGGCGCGCATAGCCCATCGGCAGCACCAGCACGGGCACGGATTCACCGAAGCACTGCGCCACGCCGCCCATGGCGTTCTCGGCGCCGGGCCCGTGCTGCATGCAGAAGGCGCCGATCCGGCGGCCCGAGGTGACGCGGGAGATCGCATCCGCCATGTGCAGCCCGATGCGCTCCTGGCGCACCATGACCGGGCGGATGTCGGCGTTGGCGGCAAATTCGATCAGATGATTGACCGGGTAGCCGCAGAGAATGTCGATGCCCTCGCGCTTCATGATTTCCGCAATCGCGGCGCCCAGTTTCATGACCCGTCCTCCCGATCCCGGCCGTTGTCTCCGGCCTTGCGGCGATCATTTGGACCAGCATTTGGGCCGACGGTAAAGCGCATGGGGGCGCTGGTCCCGGAAACTCTGCCATGCAGTCACGATGCTGCGCCGTGGCTGGCGTGCCGGGCGCCAGGGGCAGCGGAACTTAACGCGTTGTTCAGCACTGCGGTCAATGACCCGGCAACCAGTGTTGCTGTACATTGCCACCACGTCGGCAGGAGGTTATCCCGCACCGGACGTCGGACAGGAGTATCAAGTGCGGCAGCTGGTTTTGAGATTCATCGCGGATCAGGCCGGCGCGACCGCGATCGAATACGCGCTGATCGCCACCGGCATCAGCATCGTGATCCTCGCTTCCGTCAACTCGATCGGCACGTCGGTGAGCGGCATGATCTCGCCGATCGCCTCAAGCCTGAAATAGGGGCGCGCAGACCGACCGGGCGCCCCGCCCAACGGTTCCAGAAGCTGTGCGGGTCAACCGGCCTTTTTCGCACGCGCCGACGTGCGCACCGGCTTTTCGGCCTCTTCGGCTCTTCGGCCTTCTTCGCCTCTTCCTTGGCCTTCTTGCCCGCGATCGGCAGCAGCATTTCGCGCTGGCCCTCGGCACGCTTCTTCGGTTTTTTCGCCTTGGACTTGGCGGCCGGGGCTTCCTCGGCCTCGACTTTGGTGTCGGCGAGACTGCGTTTGAGCGCGTCCATCAGGTTGATGACGTTGCCGCTCGATTTCGGCGCCGGCTTGGCGCCGGTCAGCATGCCGGTGCGCTTGCGGTTGATCAGGTCGACCAGCGCGGTCTCATAGTGGTCCTCGAACTTCTCCGGCTCGAAGGGCGCGGACTTCTTCTCGACGATATGCTTGGCGAGATCGAGCATGTCCTTGGTGACCTTCACGTCCTGGATGTCGTCGAAATAGTCGGTCTCGCTGCGCACCTCGTAGGGATAGCGGAGCAGCGTGCCCATAATTCCGTTGCCGAGCGGCTCCAGCGCGATGATGTGCTCGCGGTTGGTCAGCACGACGCGGCCGATCGCGACCTTGTTCATGGCGCGGACGGTTTCGCGGATCACCGCAAAGGCGTCGTGGCCGACTTTGCCATCGGGGACGAGGTAATAGGGGCGGATCAGATAGCGGTTGTCGATGTCCGACCGCGGTACGAATTCATCGATCTCGATGGTGTGGGTCGATTCCAGGGCGACCTCATCGAGTTCGTCCTTGGTCACCTCGACATAGGTGTCGGTATCGACCTTGTAGCCCTTGATGATGTCCTCGGAGGCGACCTCTTCGCCGGTATCGGCATCGACCCGCGAATACTTGATGCGATGGCCGGTCTTGCGGTTGATCTGGTTGAACGAGACTTTCTCGGTATCCGAGGTGGCCGGATACAGCGCGACCGGGCAGGTCACGAGCGAAAGCCGCAAAAAACCCTTCCAGTTGGCGCGGGGGGCCATGACATACTCCGGGACAAGACAGGCCAAGTTTTAAGGATAGCATCGGCAAGGCCCGTTTCAAGCAAGCCGCCCCGGAGAATAGCAGAGGAATCGCCAAACGGCGTTAACCGGGCGGGGCCAAGGCCGCAGCGGGCATACCGGTATCCGGGAACATCATCGCGGAGACGGCATTGTTTCGTCGTGCGGCGCGGCAACCTGACATTCATGTCAGGTTGTGGAGACGCATCGTCGCCTCCACGGACGCTTTGCCGGACGACCTTCCGATCAGGTTCAAGACGCGCTTAAACTTAGCGCTTGGTGGGGCCCGTCACTGCGGGCTGCCAAAAAGAAGCCATGCGTTACTTTATGACTAAAAAGTAAGGTTGGCGTGGCCGCGTCGTTCATAGACGGTTCACGCCGAAAGCGGTCATCTGATCGCGCAAAAATCGTGCAGTTCACCTTTGGAGGCAAGCGTGCGCCTGCTCGTTGTCGAGGACGACCCTGATCTCAACCGCCAGCTCACGGCCGCGCTCAGCGATGCCGGCTACGTGGTCGACCGCGCATTCGACGGCGAGGAGGGGCATTATCTCGGGGACAGCGAGCCCTACGACGCCGTCGTGCTCGATATCGGCCTGCCGAAGATGGACGGCATCTCGGTGCTGGAGGCGTGGCGGCGCAACGGCCGCGCAATGCCGGTGTTGATGCTGACCGCCCGCGATCGCTGGAGCGACAAGGTTCAGGGGTTCGACGCCGGCGCCGACGACTATGTCGCCAAACCCTTTCACCTGGAGGAGGTGCTGGCACGGATCCGGGCGCTGCTGCGCCGTTCGACCGGGCATGCCCAAAGCGAATTGACCTGCGGGCCGGTCACCCTCGATACCCGCACCGGACGCGTCAGCGTGTCCGGCAATCCGGTCAAGATGACCTCGCATGAATACCGGCTGCTCGCCTATCTGATGCATCATACCGGCCGGGTGGTGTCGCGCAGCGAGCTCGTCGAGCATCTCTACGATCAGGATTTCGATCGCGACTCCAATACAATTGAAGTATTCGTAGGCCGCATCCGCAAGAAGCTGGATGTCGACGTCATCCAGACCGTGCGCGGACTGGGGTATCTCTTGACGCCGCCGTCTTCCAGCGCCTGATCGCCATGCCGATCAGGTCCGCAGCCCTTGTCCTGGTCGCACATGACGCTCTCTCAAGATCTGCATTTCTCCAGAGGGACCCGGGCCCGACAAAGATTCTCCGGGACCCGCCGCTGATGCGCGGCAGCTCGCTCGCCACCCGCCTGTTCTTGTCGGCAACCGCCTGGCTCGTGGTGATCCTCGCCATCACCGGGTTCGTGCTGTCGTCGGTCTATCGCGACGCGACCGAACGGGCCTTCGATCGCCGCCTCAATCTCTATCTGCGCACCCTGATCGCGGAGGTCGCCACCCCCGACGAGCCGGCGGATCGCCAGTTTCAGTCCCTCGGCGAACCCTTGTTCGAACTGCCGCTGTCCGGCTGGTATTGGCAGATCACCCGCACCGACGCCGACAAGCTGGAGGTCAAGGCCTCGCGTTCGCTGTGGGACAAGAAGCTGCCAAAACTCGAGGAGCAGGGCATCGAGCTGACCGCGGCCGGCATCCGCATCGGCTATGTCGACGGTCCGGAGGGCCAGACATTGCGCATGGTCGAACGGCCGGTCGATCTCGGCGCCGAAGGCAAGTTTCTGGTCGGCGTTGCCGGCGATGCCTCCGAGATCTTCGACGAGACGCGCAGCTTCGACTACTATCTCGGCGGCACGTTTACGGCGCTCGGAATCGTGCTGCTGCTGACCACGGTGTTCCAGGTCCGCTTCGGCCTCGCCCCGCTGAAGCGTATCTCCGAGGCGATCGCCGCCATCCGCTCCGGGCGTGCCGAACGGCTGGAGGGCGATTTTCCGGTCGAGATCGCCCCGCTGGCGCGGGAAACCAATGCGCTGATCGATGCCAATCGCGAGATCGTCGAGCGGGCCCGTACCCATGTCGGCAATCTCGCCCATGCCATCAAGACCCCGCTGTCGGTGATCGTGAACGAGGCCTCCGCCCATGGTGCTGACCCGTTCGCCTCAAAGGTCCTGGAACAGGCCGACATGATGCGCGACCAGGTCGCCCATCACCTCGAACGGGCCCGCATCGCCGCGCGCGTCACCATCGTCGGCACGGTCACCGAGGTCGCGCCCACCATCGAGGCTTTGCGGCGCACCATGGAAAAAATCCACCGCGATCGGGATATCGTCATCGAAAGCAAGGCGGATTCGCAGGCGAGGTTCCCCGGTGAGCGCCAGGATCTGGAAGAGATGGTCGGCAACCTTGTGGACAATGCCTGTAAATGGGCGGCCTCCCGGGTGCTCATCGAGGTCGTGGTCGAGCGGCCGGCGGAAGCCGGGGCCGGATCGAAGCTCAGGATCATCGTCGACGATGACGGGCGGGGGCTTTCCGCCGACGAGCGCGCCAAGGTGTCGCGTCGCGGCCAGCGGCTGGACGAGTCCAAGCCGGGTTCCGGCCTTGGCCTCTCGATCGTGGTCGATCTGGCTGCGCTCTATGGCGGCAATCTTTCGCTCGGCAATGCGCCGACCGGAGGACTACGGGCCGAACTGCAGTTGCCGGGGGTCTAGCTCGTCGCAAGCCCGAGGGAGCGGATGTCGTGACGGTTTCGACGCGGCATTCCTAAGGACTTCTTAAGGCGGCTGCATCTATTGTGGCCTGAGACGCGATTGTACCGTCGCCAGACAATCTGCATTCCGCATGAGCCAGACATCGATCGAGCGGCTGAGACAATATCTCGGGCAGCTTCCGCCGCAGTCGCAGGCGATGCTGATGCGCGAGTTCGAGCGCGCCATCGAGCGCGGCGAAGATGTCGCGGTTGCGACCATGGTTCTCGAGCAGTTGCGTATGATGGTGCGCGGCAGCGAGGACGATCGTCCCCGCAACGGTGACCTGGCGCGACTGTTCTTCCAGCCGCTGGACCCTTTTCTGGTCGATGGCAGCGCCGCGGTGCGGCCGGGACAGATCCGCCGCGCGTCGCTGTCGCCGATCTGGCTCTGGGTGGTTCGGGAGGGGGCACCCGATGAGGCGCGCGACTATCAGGCGCTGATGGCCACGACGCGCGATGCAGAAGCCTCGCGCGAGGTCGACAAGGCGGTGCGCAAGCTGCAGCGCGCAGTCGCCGAGGCCATCCTGAAGATCACGGGTCCGGGCCACGGCGACAGTCAGCGCGCGCTGGCACGCGTCGGAGCGCCCGACGTGATCGATGATCTCCTGCCGATCGGTTCGGTCCTGAAGGCCCGCGAGGCGCTGGATGGCCTGGTCGGCCGGCTGCCGCGTTATGTCCAGGTGTTTGGAGACGTGCAGATCGCAGCCGTGAACGAGGCGCTCAACGTCCCCTCGCTGCAGACGCCGCAACTACTGCCGTTTGCCCTCTCTCTGGTCATGCAGCGCTTGACAGCGCCATGGCAGATCATCCGCCTCGCCATCAAGATGGCGGCCTCCGATGACGAGGTTCGCGTTGCCGCAACGCCCTATGGCATCGCCGTCACGATCGCCCTGCACGATCTGTCGCATCTGGCCGCCGCGCTTCGCATGGACATCAGGCGCGGTCATTTCACCAACATCGCGGAAAATCTGAAGTCGCTGCACGACGGCATCCGGGGGCTCAGGACCGAACTCGATCTGCGCACCGAGTCGAATTGGGGCAAGCAGCTGACCGCGATCAGGGCCGACATTTCCAACAGCCTGCAATCGGAGATCGACAGTGTGCCGGGCCGCGTCAGGCGCATCCTGCGTCAACGCGCCGACAAGGATATTTCCGCGGGCTTGAGAATCGACACCGTCGAGATCGACGAGGCTGCGTCCCTCATCGAATTCGTTGCGGTTTGTCGCAACTTCGCAAGCGAACTGGCGATCAACGAGGTCACGCTGCGCACCTATTCCGACCTGCAGCACTATGTCGAGCGGTCGACCGAGGCGCTGGTTCAGTCGCTTCGGGGCGGCGATCCCAAGGCGCGCGCCTATCGGCAGATGCAGGTGCAGGCGGCGATCCGCTTCTGCGAAGTTCTGTTCGGCCGCGACTATGCCTCGCTGATGAGCAGGGCGGCGGATAATGCGACCTCGACGACCGTCGAGCGCAAGCCGTCACGCGCGAGTTAACCAATTGCTAGACATTTGCGGCACAATTTTGGGTTGACGGATTCGAGGCAACCACGTACCGTCAATGCGACTCGAATTATTTGTTGCGCGCATGAATTCCTTCATTAATTTCGTTGAATTCGAAAACCGCGTCGTCTCGGCGACCTACCGGAATTTGATGGTGAAGGCGAAGGTGCTCCTGGTCGATTCGACGAGTGGGGCGGATCTGCCCGATCCGGTGACCACGATTGCGTCTCCACTGCCGACCGGATCGCTTCGGATCCACTTGCCCGAAGCGGTGAGGCCCGGGGTCTATTTCCTCAAGGCGCTGAACGCGCATGGCAGCTACCTGACGCGCAGCGCCGATTTCAGGATCGGCTAACGGTCAAGGATTGCCGCTGCCTCGGGCTTTCGAACGCTCGCGCCAAATTGACAATTGTCAATTGCCGGGGTCGGCGGCCGTGGTGTAAAGCGAGCGCAGATGGGCGCCGCTGGGCGCTGCCGGAACCGCCCGATGACGCTTTGGCTTGTGTTCGCGCTGATGACGGCGGCGGCGATTTTCGCCGTGCTCTTGCCGTTGGGTCTGCGCGGTTCACCGTCATCCGACGGCGGAGAGGCCTCCGTCTATGGCGACCAGCTGGCCGAGATCGATCGCGACGTCGCGAGCGGCCAGATCGGCAAGCCGGAGGCGGACGCCGCGCGGGTCGAGATTGGCCGGCGGCTGATTGCCGCTGCCAACCAGGAGGCCCGCCTCGCGCTGACGTCCAACACGACGTGGCGCCGCGCCGCCGCGGTGCTGGCGCTGGTGGGCCTGCCGGTGCTGACGATCGCCGTCTATCTTCCGCTGGGATCGCCGCGGCTCGGCGACTTTCCGCTGGCCGAGCGCAGCCGCGCACCCGATGGCACGCAGCCGCTGGAAGCAATGGTGGCACAGGTCGAGCAGCATCTGGAGAAAAACCCGACCGACGGCCGGGGCTGGAACGTGCTGGCGCCGGTGCTGGTCCGGCTCGGTCGCTATGACGACGCGATCATGGCGTATCGCAACGCCATTAGCTATGCCGGTGACACCGCGGAGCGGCACGCCGATCTCGGCGAGGTCATGGCAGCCGCCGCCGGCGGCGTGATCACGGCCGACGCCAAGAGCGAGTTCGAGCGCGCAGTTGCACTCGACGCCAATGATGCGAAGGCGAGCTATTTCCTCGGGCTCGCGGCCGAGCAGGATGGCCGTCGAGCCGATGCGGTCTCGATCTGGCAGGCAATGCTCGACAAGGCGCCGCAGAATGCGCCGTGGCGCGCGGCTGTGCAGGCTGCCCTGACGCGGGTCACCGGCGCGACGGCACCCGTGCTGTCCAACGATACGATGGCCGCGGCAAACGGTATGGCGGCGGGCGACCGCGAGGCCATGATCCGCAGCATGGTCGAGCGGCTCGCGACCCGGCTCAAGCAGAACGGCAATGACGTCGAAGGTTGGCTGCGCCTGGTGCGGGCCTACATGGTGATGGGCGATCGCGACAAGGCCCGGGGCGCGGAGGCCAGCGCGCGCGAGGCCGTCGCTAACGACAGCGAGCGACTCAAGCAGCTCAAAGAGGGCCTGAAGAATCTCGGGCTCGACGGATAGCGACGAGTGCCGAACGGTGCGCGACGAAACCTTTGCAGATAGAGAGCGGGCATGACGCGGAAGCAACGGCGGTTGACGATGATTGGCGGCGCGCTGGCGGTGCTCGCGGTCGCGGCCGCGCTGGTGTTGAACGCGCTGCGCGATTCGATCGTGTTCTTCTCGACGCCGACCATGGTGGCCGAAAAGCACGTCGGACCCGGCACGCGCTTCCGGCTAGGCGGCCTGGTGCAGCCGGGATCGCTGGTGCGCGGCGACGATCTCGCCGTCAGGTTCCAGGTGGCGGACGGCGGCGCCAAACTGCCGGTCGCCTACAAGGGCCTTTTACCGGATCTGTTCCGGGAAGGGCAGGGCGTGGTCGCCGAAGGTGCGCTGGACGGTTCCGGTGTCTTCCGGGCTGACACCGTGCTCGCCAAGCATGATGAAACCTACATGCCCAAGGACGTCGCGGACGCGCTGAAGAAGCAGGGCCACTGGAAGGATGATTACGGCGCCAAGGCCGGCGCCGACGCGAAGCCCTCGGGCGGTGCGGTGGCGTCGCAAGGCGCGGCTCCATCAGCCGAAGGAGCCACGCGATGATCGCGGAGTCCGGGCATTATGCGCTGGTGCTGGCGCTGGCGCTGGCGCTGATCCAGTCGACCGTGCCGCTTGTAGGCGCGCGGCTCCGTGACCCCGCTCTGATGAACGTCGCGCGCTCGGCGGCAGTCGGTCAATTGCTGTTCGTTCTGATGTCGTTCGCGGCGCTGGTGATGCTGCACATCATCTCGGATTTCTCCGTCGCCAACGTGTTCGAGAACTCGCACTCGCTGAAACCGCTGATCTACAAGATCACCGGGGTCTGGGGCAATCACGAGGGCTCGATGCTGCTCTGGGTGTCGATTCTCGCGCTGTTCGGCGGGCTGGTTGCGCTGTTCGGCCAGAACCTGCCGCTGTCGCTGCGCGCCCATGTGCTATCGGTGCAGGCCTGGATCGCGAGCGCGTTCTATCTGTTCATCCTGATCACCTCGAACCCGTTCACGCGGATCGCCAATCCGCCGATCGAGGGGCGCGACCTCAATCCGGTCCTGCAGGACATCGGGCTCGCGGTGCATCCGCCGATGCTCTATCTCGGCTATGTCGGATTCTCGATCTCGTTCTCGTTTGCGGTCGCCGCGCTGATCGAAGGCCGCATCGATCCGGCCTGGGCGCGCTGGGTGCGGCCGTGGACGCTGCTCGCCTGGACCTTTCTGACGCTCGGCATCGCCATGGGCTCCTATTGGGCGTATTACGAGCTCGGCTGGGGCGGCTGGTGGTTCTGGGATCCGGTCGAGAACGCGTCGCTGATGCCGTGGCTGGCCGGCACCGCGCTGCTCCATTCGGCCCTGGTGATGGAAAAGCGCAACGCGCTAAAGGTCTGGACCATCCTGCTGTCGATCCTGACCTTCTCGTTGTCGCTGCTCGGCACTTTCCTGGTGCGCTCCGGCGTGCTGACCTCGGTGCACGCCTTTGCCACCGATCCGACGCGCGGCGTCTTCATCCTGGTCATCCTCTGCCTGTTCATCGGTGGCAGTCTGACGCTGTTTGCCGGACGCGCCTCGGCGTTGAAACAGGGCGGGATTTTCGCACCCATCTCACGCGAGGGCGCGCTGGTCCTGAACAATCTGCTGCTGACCACGGCCTGCGCGACCGTGTTCATCGGCACGCTTTACCCGTTGGCGCTGGAGGTCTTGACCGGCGCAAAGATTTCGGTCGGCGCGCCGTTCTTCAACCTGACCTTTGCCCCGCTGTTCGTCCCGCTCCTGATCGCCGTCCCGTTCGGGCCGATGCTGGCCTGGAAACGCGGCGACCTCTTGGGCGCGGCGCAGCGACTATTGGCTGCGGCCGGTGCGGGGCTTGCGGCCATCGCGCTGGTATGGGCCTGGACGCGTGGGGGCGCCGTGCTGGCGCCGCTCGCCATCGGGCTTGCGGTCTTCGTCATCGGCGGCGCGGTGACCGACCTCGTCGAGCGCATCGGCCTGTTCAGCGTGCCGCTTGCGACCGCGGCACGGCGCGCGCGGGGCCTGCCGCGCTCGGTGTGGGGCAGCGCCTTTGCGCATGCGGGCCTCGGGATCGCGCTGATCGGCATCGTCTGCGAGACCACCTGGAATACCGAACACATCGGAACGATGAAGGCAGGCGACAGCGTCAACGTCGCGGGCTACGAGCTGAAGCTCGAGGGGCTGACCCCGCGGCCAGGCCCGAACTATCGCGAACTGGCCGCCTCCTTCAGCGTCAGTCTCGACGGCGAGCCGCTCAGTGTCATGACGCCGTCCAAGCGCACCTTCACGACACGCGGCATGTCGACCACGGAAGCCGCGCTTTTGCGGCGCGGGGTCAGCCAGCTCTATATCTCGCTCGGCGACACCACGCCCGACGATGCGATCGTGGTGCGGATCTATCACAAGCCGATGGTGCTCCTGATCTGGTTCGGTCCGGTTCTGATGGCTTTTGGCGGGTTGTTGTCGCTGTCGGACCGCAGGCTGCGCGTCGGCGCGCCGAGACCTGCAAAGGCGCTCCGCGCGATGCAGGCGGCGGAGTGAGCGATGCGGCGCGGTCTCGCCATCCTGTTCGCGCTTACCTTGATCGCATCACCGGCCGCATATGCCGTGCAGCCGGACGAGGTCATGGCCGATCCGGCCAAGGAGGCGCGGGCGCGAAACCTGTCGCGTGAACTGCGCTGCATGGTGTGCCAGAACCAGTCCATCGACGATTCCGAGGCGCCGCTGGCGCGCGACCTGCGTCTCCTGGTGCGGGAGCGGATCGCCTCAGGTGACAGCGACAGGCAAGTGATCGATTTCCTGGTGGCGCGCTACGGAGAGTTCGTCCTGCTCAAGCCGCGGTTCGAGCGGCAGACCCTGCTACTCTGGCTGGTGCCTCCGTTCGTCCTGCTTGGTGGGGGGCTTGCGCTATGGATCTATGCCCGGCGGCGCCCGCAGCGTGATGTCGCCGAGCCCACCGCATTGACGCCGGAGGAAGAAGCCCGGCTCGCCGCATGGGTGTCCGGCGATCGGCCATCCGACGCGCCGAGGTCCTGAAACGGGAAGTCGCCGCCCTTTGCGGCGGCGCTCTCGAGCCTGATGCGAACCGACCGCCGATTTCGCTGACTTTTGCTGTCAACCTTCGTTAACGCGCCGCTGCGCTGTGCCTTGATCCGACCGCTGTCCCACATCGGATCAATCAAACGTCCGGCATTTCGCAGGAAATCCGCTTTTCCTGCGTTAAACTGCCGCATTCCAATGGTGCTTTTATTACAAAAGTTTAACTCGGCCGCCAGCGCACTGTAAGGCGCCAATACCCATCTTCAGGACCGAAGGTGTGGCCTCCGCACCAACCCTTTCCGGCTCTGGAGAAATTTGGACATGTTCGACCGCCCGACCGACCTTTCAAATCTTCCACCGTATCGCAAGCCGCGCCGTTCGCTGCTGTCGGCGCGCAGGTTTGCGCTGATGGCGTCCGTGGTCGCGGGGCTCGGTGTCGCTGTTTATGGCTTTGGTCCGTCCAGCGGACCGGTCAATGTGTTCTCGACCCCGGCGCACGCCCAGGTGAACCGGGAGATTGGCAACGCCGCTCAGCCGGTCGGCTTTGCCGACATCGTTGAGCACGTGAAGCCGTCGGTGATCTCGGTCAAGGTGAACATCAAGGAGAAGCTGGCCAAGGACGACAGTGGCGACGACGATGCTTCGCCGTTCCAGCCCGGCTCGCCGATGGAACGCTTCTTCCGCCGGTTCGGAGGACCGGACGCATTGCCGCGGATGCCCCGCGGCCACGGCGCGGTGACCGGGCAGGGCTCCGGCTTCTTCATCTCGGCTGACGGTTATGCGGTGACCAACAACCACGTGGTCGACAGCGCCGACAAGGTCGAGGTGACGACCGACGACGGCAAGACCTATACCGCCCAGGTGATCGGCACCGACGCGCGGACCGATCTGGCTTTGATCAAGGTCGAAGGCGGATCGAACTTCCCCTTTGCAAAGCTCTCCGACGGCAAGCCGCGGATCGGTGACTGGGTGCTCGCGGTCGGCAATCCGTTCGGGCTTGGCGGTACGGTCACCGCCGGCATCGTTTCGGCACAGGGCCGCGACATCGGCAACGGTCCCTATGATGATTTCATCCAGATCGACGCGCCCGTGAACAAGGGCAATTCCGGCGGTCCGGCCTTCAACGTCCAGGGCGAGGTGATGGGCGTCAACACGGCGATCTATTCGCCGTCCGGCGGCAGCGTCGGCATTGCGTTCTCCATTCCCGCCGCCACGGTGAAGAGCGTCGTGGCGCAGCTCAAGGACAGCGGCAAGGTGAGCCGTGGCTGGATCGGCGTGCAGATCCAGCCGGTGACGCAGGACATCGCGGACAGCCTCGGCCTGAAGAAGGCGGAAGGTGCGCTGGTGGCCGAGCCCCAGGCCAACGCGCCGGCGGCCAAGGCCGGCATCGAATCCGGTGACGTCATCACCGCGGTCAACGGCGAGAAGGTCAAGGATGCCCGCGAGCTCGCGCGCACCATCGGCGGTTTTGCGCCGGGCACCGCCGTCAAGCTCAACGTGCTGCACAAGGGCCAGGACAAGATCATCAACTTGACGCTGGGCCAGCTGCCCAACACGGTCGAGGCCAAGGCCGACACCGACAACGAGGACAAGGGTGGCATCACCCGCGGCACGGAGGTGCCAAAACTCGGCCTGAGTGTCGCCCCGGCCACCAAGGTGGCGGGCGCCGGGAAGGAAGGCGTCGTTGTCACCGATGTCGATCCGAAGGGCGCGGCGGCGGAGCGCGGCCTGAAGGAAGGCGACGTCATTCTCGAGGTCGGCGGCAAGAGCGTCGCCACCGCGAACGATGTCCGCGACGCTATGACCGCCGCGCGCACCGACAACAAGAACAGCGTCTTGATGCGGGTGAAGAGCGGCGGCCAGTCACGCTTCGTCGCGGTTTCCGTGGCAAAGGGGTAAACGGGCCAGAAATTTTAGAGATGGAGGGTGTTGCCGGCTCGTTCGCCCCCGCCGGCGGCTCTTTCCAGGGAGCGGGTTAAAGGCCCGCTCTCCCTCCTTCCGGTGGAAAACGCCCCCCTCCGTCGGAAGGTCTCGGGCGGTGAAGTCCCCCAGCTTCACCGCCCACTTTTACGCTTAACCGGATGGCGCTGGTCGCCTTGCATGAGAATGCCGGCCGGGCCATGTTGATGGAAGGCTTAAGGCATTTGTCCGCGACTGTTTCCCAGATGCGCCTTTTGATCATCGAAGATGACCGCGAGTCGGCCGATTATCTCGCCAAGGCTTTTCGGGAAGTCGGTCACATCGCAGACCTCGCCGCTGACGGCGAGGAGGGGTTGGCGCTGGCGGATGGCGGCGACTACGACGTGCTGGTGGTGGACCGCATGCTGCCCAAGCGCGACGGCCTGTCGGTGATCGGCGCGCTGCGCGACAAGGGCAACACCACGCCAGTTCTGATCCTCTCCGCGCTCGGACAGGTGGACGATCGCATCAAGGGTCTGCGTGCCGGCGGCGACGACTATCTGCCAAAACCCTATTCATTCGCCGAACTGCTGGCGCGCGTCGAGGTGCTGTCGCGCCGCCGCGGCGGCCCGGCCGAGGAAACCACCTACCGGGTCGGCGACCTCGAGCTTGACCGCCTCTCGCATCGCGTCGCGCGCGGCAAGGACGAGCTCACGCTGCAGCCGCGCGAGTTCAGGCTCTTGGAATATCTGATGAAGCATGCCGGGCAGGTGGTGACCCGCACCATGCTGCTGGAGAACGTCTGGGATTATCATTTCGATCCCCAGACCAATGTGATCGACGTGCACATTTCGCGGCTGCGTTCCAAGATCGACAAGGGTTTTGAGCGGCCGCTGCTCCATACCATCCGGGGCGCCGGGTATATGATCCGTGACGGGATAAGATAGGCTGCGGTCGTTACTGCACCTTTTTCAGGAATATGCGTATTCACGACCGTCATTTCGTTGCCGTCCGACGCAGGCGCCTCCGGCGCAGCAATCTGCGAGCGCACGCAGCTCGATGCGCATGCGAATCTCATCAAACCTCTGAAGACCAAGCCACGGCGACAATAAACTCCGCCCCCTGGTCCTCAATTCGGTGAGAGGGCCATTGCAGAGCAGCCGCGCGCAATGCTGCGATGGCGCTTCGGCCGTTCCGTGCGAGCGGAAATAGTCGGCGAAGTTGCTCATCGTCTCATCGACCCGAAGCAATGTCTCGCATGGCGCCCCTTCGGCGAAGACGACATCATGGGTTTCGAGCTTCAGATGAAAGAACTCGAGCTGATCATACTGGTCGGCGGGATAAAGCGAAATCGTTCTGTCGTTGACCAGGCATCCTGCCGGAATGAGCACATCTTCGAAAAGCAGGGCGTGACCTTGAGTGACGTAGAGATCGGCGTGCGCTTGCCGCCCGCTGCAAATCCGCGCGGGCGGAAGGGCCGCCTGCGCGTCCGCGTCCTCACCGATACTTGCTCGGCGCCGTCTGCCTCGACTCCACCGTACCAATCGTGCCGCGGAGCTTTGCGCGCACCTCCTCGGCGACGAAGTGGGCGTCCGTGCCGTCGCGGATGATCTGCGGACGGATGAAGATGATCAACTCGGTGCGCTGGATGTTCTTGTCGGATTGCGCGAATACGTCGCCCAGCCCCGGAATCTGGTCGAGACCCGGGATGCCGTTGCGGGTCCGGTTCTGGTTGTCGCTGATGAGCCCGGCAAGAAGCACGGTCTGTCCGCTCGCCACCGCGATCGAACTGCGCACCTTCCGCGTCGATACGGTCGGGGTCAACGGATTGTTCGACGTGGTCTGGGCGCTCGTGGCCGGAAGCGGGTTGCTGATCTCCTGCTCGACATCGAGCCGAACGTTGCCATTGGCATTGATGCGCGGCACGACCCGCAGGATGATGCCGGTGCTGCGATAATCGGTGGTGCTGGCGACGGTGTTATTCCCGGTGAGGACCGTGGCGCTGCCGGTCTGAATCGGGATCTCGTTGCCGACCTGGAGCGAGGCGACCTCATTGTCGATGACCACGAGAGACGGGTTGGAAAGCACCCTCACATCGGTGACGTCGTGCAGCGCATTGAGAATCCCTTTCGGGGTGACGCCCGATCCGACCAGGAAATTGAATCCGGGGATCACGCGGCTCAGCACCACGTTGCCGGCGGCGTTGACCACCGCAGATGCTGCCGAATTGCCGAACGAGCCGGTGTCGGGCTTCAGTCCGAAGTCGCCGCTCGTCAGGTAGGACTGGACGCCGAACTGCAGGTCGTCGGTCAGCGTCACCTCGGCGATGGTCGCCTCGATTGCGACCTGCCGCTGCGGGCGGTCGATTTGACGCAAGGTACGTTCGACGATGCTGTATTGCTCCTGGCTCGCATAGATCAGCAGCGTATTGTTGACGGTATCGGCCGTAATGCGGACCCCTTCCAGCACGCCCCCGACGGCGGCGCCGCCGCGTGGGCCGGATGACGGGGCGCCTCCGGGATTATCGAACAGGCTCGCGCCCTGCGGCGCGGCATTGGAGGCTGCATTATATCCAGCCTGCGTCGTGTCGTTGCCGGTGCCACCCGTGCTGCTGCTCGCCAGTCGGGCGCTTCCGGATCCA
>Ga0213876_10000632_pt1 | contig 25610 bp, 24 predicted proteins | sample BarmaccomBMRX_R9_FD_160113 | JGI IMG/M metagenome (GOLD analysis project Ga0213876, IMG submission 160113) | Root-associated microbial communities from Barbacenia macrantha in rupestrian grasslands, the National Park of Serra do Cipo, Brazil - RX_R9 | ecosystem: Host-associated > Plants > Roots... | reverse complement strand
CTGGCACGCGTCGCCAATCTGGCCGTAATCCTGCTCGAGGGATGGATGACCCTTGAAATACAGCCGATCGATCCCGTTTCCCAAGACTCCCCAGGCCGCGGACTGACTGTCGACCTGCACCTCCCCCCACACCTTGACGGGCGTCTGAACGAAATGCCTGCCCGACGGGCAGGTCGTCGTCCGCGGTTTCCCGTCGGCGGTGACGCTGAGGCGGACTTTGCCAAGCGGTCCGAGCTGTTCGCCCGAGTGCACGGTGCCAGCCTGGCTAAGCGAATCCCACAGGAAAGCCCGCCGCCCGACGTCGACCGACCACAGGTGATCCTCGCCGTGACGGTCGTAAACGCCGACCTCGAGAATCGTGCCGGTGTTCCCCGCTGTCCCGTCGCTGAACTGGTCGACGAACACGTTCACGTGCAACGGCAGACCGGTCGACGACGTCAGCTTCACGTCACCAGCGTCGAGGACGTTGGTGTCGAACTCGTGCTTACCACCACCTCGCGGAGCGAATCGCTCGACGGCATGGCGGCCGACCCGAACGACGTGATGCGGAACTGATCGAGTGCTCGTCCGGTGCCCGGTGCGTGCGGACGCGGTCGCTGGCGCGGCCACGGTCACGGTCACCAAGGCAAGTACCGCGACGACCCATAGGAGATGTGAGCGCATGAGGCGCACCGTAGCGGTCGTGTCGATGGCCGGGGACGCAACACACAAACGCAGTGTCGTGGCGCGGACCGATGCTCGACGTGGACCGCGAGCCACCGGTCTGTGTGTCAGAACCCCGACCGAGCCTCAGGCCGGGACGACCTCGATGTTCATCGACGCGGTGACCTCGGGGTGCAGCCGTACCGACACCGCATGGGTGCCAACCGTCTTGATGTGCGCGCTCGGCAGCTCGAGGCGCCGGCGGTCCAGCTTCGGCCCGCCGGCCGCTGCCACCGCCTCGACCACGTCGGCTGTCGTGACCGAACCGAACAGCCGGCCGCCGTCGCCGGCGCGCGAGGTCAACGTCACCTGGAGCGTCGCCAGCTGGCCGGCGATCTGCTTCGCCTCGCTGACGTCGGCGATCTCGCGCGTCGCGCGGCCGCGGCGCAGCGCCGTGACCTGCGTCTCGCCTCCGCGAGTCCACCGGATCGCGAGGCCCCGGGGCACGAGGAAGTTGCGGCCGTAGCCGTCCTTGACCTCGACGATGTCGCCAGGCTCGCCGAGCCCGGTCACCTGCTGAGTCAGGATGAGTTTCATCTCGAGCCTCCTCAGCGCGCCGTGCTCGTGTACGGCAGCAGCGCCATCTCGCGGCTGTTCTTCACCGCGGTCGCGATGTCGCGCTGATGCTGCGAGCAGTTGCCGGTCACTCGGCGGGCACGAATCTTGCCGCGGTCGGAGATGAACTTGCGCAGCAGGTTCGTGTCTTTGTAGTCGATGTAGGCGGTCTTGTCCTTGCAGAACTGACAGACCTTCTTCTTCAGCTTTCTGACGACAGGCTTGGCCATCGTGGTGCTCCAGTCAGTGCAAACCCTCGCAGTCGGAGGGGATGGTCGGGGAAGTCAGGACGGGTAGTTGTGGGCCGAGGCCTAGAAGGGCGGCTCGTCGGAGAAGCCGCCGCCGGACGGCGCGGGCGTCGCCCAGGGGTCGTCGTTCGCGGGCGCCGAGCCACCGCCGGACCCACCGCCGTACGACGAACCACCACCGCCGCCGCCACCGCGCGAGGCCTTCGTGACCTTCGCGGTCGCGAATCGAAGCGACGGACCGATCTCGTCGACCTCAAGCTCGACGACGGTGCGCTTCTCGCCTTCCTTCGTCTCATACGACCGCTGCCGCAGCCGCCCGGTCACGATCACGCGGCCGCCACGCTGCAGCGACTCCGCGACGTTCTCGGCGGCCTGCCGCCACACGGAGCAGCGCAGGAACAGCGCGTCGCCGTCCTTCCACTCGTTCGTCGCCTTGTCGAGGATGCGAGGCGTCGACGCGACCGTGAAGTTCGCGACAGCCGCGCCGCTCGGGGTGAACCGGAGCTCCGGATCGTCGGTCAAGTTCCCGATCACCGTGATGACAACGTCACCTTGTGCCATGTCGCCGCCCTACTTCGCCTCAGGCCGCAGCACCTTGGTGCGCAGCACTGACTCGTTGAGGTTGAGCTGCCGGTCGAGCTCCTTGACGCTGGCCGGCTCGGCCGTGACGTCGAGGATCGCGTAGATGCCCTCGACCTTGTGGTCGATCTCGTAGGCGAGCCGGCGGCGGCCCCAGACATCGATGTTGTCGACGGTTCCACCACCCTGGCGGATCACGTTGAGGAACGTCTCGAGTGACGGCTGAACCGTCCGCTCCTCGAGATCAGGATCGAGGATGACCATCAGTTCGTAGTGACGCATGCGTGCAACCCACCTCCTCTGGACTCGGTGCACGTCACCACGGTGGTGACGAGGCGGCCACGCACGCCGGAACGGCGGTCGTGACAGGAGGCTGCTCTGCGTCGAGCGCCGCCCAGGCTAGCAGTGGAAGGTGGGCGCGAGCCTAGACGCGGTGATCGCCCTTGCGGCGCTTGTCCACACCGGACGTGCGGCGCTTGTCGCCAGTCGCGCGGGTACGACGGTCCACCGGCACGGCCGTGGCGAGCAGGGCACGACCCCAGCCACTGGCGACGCCGAGGAAGACCAGCACCCCGATCGCGATCGGCAGCCCCCGGCTGTTGTCGGCGGCGGCCTCGATCGGCCCGTTGTAGATCGCCGCCACGGGAGAGGCGGACTCGGTGATCGGGCTCGCCGTGGTCGGCCCCGGCGCCACCACCGGGTTGGTCCCCTTCGGCGCCGGCGCGGTCAGGATGTTGGCCGGCAGCGGGGGAAGCGGCGGCAGCTTGATGCCGGTGGCGTGCGGCTTCGGTGCGGTCTTGTTCTTCCCCTTGTGGTTCTTGCCCTTCGAGTGTGACTTCGTGGGCTTCGTCGAGTGTCCCGACGACGGGCTGGAGTGTGGCGTCGGTGAGCTGCTCCCCGACGGCGACGAGCTCGGCGCGGGCTTCGCCGTGATGCTGGCCTGGCCGTGGACGACGAACCCGAGCGGCTCGGTCGCGGTCGCGGCCAGCGCGAACTGCCCGGCGTCGCGGGGCACGAAGCCGTTGGAACCGGACACGCTCTGGCCCCTGGCGATGGTCGTGCTGTAGACCGCCTTGCCCGACTTGGTGATCGTCAGCCCGACCGGCTCAGCCGGGTTCGTTGCGTTGCGGAACCCCACGCAGTCCCCGGCCTTGACCGTGCTGGCGGCCGGCGAGACCTGTAGCTTGCCGCTGCCGATCGCCGGCCCGGAGATGGTGATAATGGCGCAGCCCGAGCCGGCTGAGCCGCTCGCCGTACCCGCCATGACACCGCCCCCGGCGGCGACCAGCACCGCGCCGGCGATGACCACGGACCTACGCATGGCCACATCGTGCCCTGAAGACAGCCTCACAGTCACCAAACGAGGACCAACTCGATTCGTTACGCCGACCGGCGACGGGCTCGAATCCTCGGCGCAACCCATCGCAGGGCGTACCGGCAGAGGAGCGGACCATTCACGACCACCATCACGAGTCCGTACGGCGCGTCGGTCGCGGCGGCGAGTGAGACAGCGAGCACGTTGAACTGGGCGATCACCGCGACCTGCAGCGACACCGGACCGGCGGTCTCGAAGCGACGATGGAACGCCCGGATCGCCTCCGGTGTCCGCAGCCGTACGCCGCAGAGAATGGCGAGGCCGCGGACCAGGCCGAAACAGGTGCCGACGGCGAGCGCGACGACCGGACGGCCGGTCAGCGCCGCCAGCACCATCATGAGATAAACGCCGGCGGTCATCACATAGGTGCTCACGCCGACACCGATTTGCGCACCGAATCCGGCCGCGTACACCCAGCGCCGGTAGCGCCCGGTCCAGTTCTCGTCGACCTGGCGCGGGATCCGCGGCAGGTGGAAGCCGGCCACCTCCAGGTCCGAGGTGACCGTCACGGCGGCGGCGGCGACCGCGAGACCCGCAACGGTCGTGGCCGACAGGTGGCACAGATCAACCACAGCCGCGAGTCCGGCGAGGAGCCCGCCGAGCACCGCCCCGCCGGCCACGGCGCCGGCGACGAACCATGCCACCGTCGCGCCGTAGGCATGACCTCGACTGCGTTCGCCCAACGGTGTGAGCGTCGACAGCATCGAGATCCCGCACGGCGACCACGTCGAACGGACCGCGACCACGATCGCAAGGGCGAACGCGAGGGCGGAAACGGTGAGGGAAGCCATCGTCACCACCAAATCACGACAACGCCCAGTTGTCGCCGCCGGTGCCGTGTCGCTTGTGATCACTGGAATCGAGTCGCTAGCGTGCGCCAGCAATGCACGTTTGGGCGCCGGTCACCATCGCGAGCGCTCTCCTGCTCGCACTCAGCGGAAGTCAGAAGCTCCGCCGTCCCGCCCCGACCGTCCTCGCCTTGCGAAGCATCGGACTGACTCGGGCGGGGGTGGCCGCCGTGACGCTGCTCGGGCTCGCCGAGCTCATGGTCGGCGTCACCGCCATCACCTTCGGGACCCGCGTCACCGACGCGGCGGTTGCCGTCCTCTACGCCGGCTTCTCCGGCTTCCTCCTCCGCGCTCTCCGTACGCCGACGTCGTCGTGCGGCTGCACCGGCCGTGACGACACTCCGCCCACGATCGGCCACCTCGTCCTCACGACGACGTTCGCGGCGACCGCGATCGCCGCCGCCGCGGCCGGTGACCCGACGGGAGTCCGCAGCGGCGGCCCGGGAACCACCATCCAGGTGATCGCCGCACTCGGCTTCGCGGCGGTCGTCGCGTGGCTGGGCTGGGCGGTTCTCACGATCAGTCCGCGCCTCGCCGCGACCCGCCGTACCTGACTGGAAAGGACCCAGCGATGGTGGCCATCTCGATCGCCGAAGGTGTCGCAGTGCTGTTCCTCGGACTGCTCGTCGTCGGGCTGCTGCGCAGCCACGCCGAGATCCTGCGACGGCTGCACGACCTCGACGGCGGGCCCGAGGAGACATCCCGCACTGTCGTCCGGACCGCCCCCGGCACGGCCGCGGCCAACGCCCCGGCTCTTCCGCTGGCTGGTACGACGCTCGACGGCGAAGCCGTCGAGATCGCCCTCGCGGGATCGGCCGGCCGGACCCTGCTCGCCTTCCTCTCGGCCACCTGTTACACCTGTGAGCCGTTCTGGGCGGCACTGGCAGCCGGCGTCGACGTACCCGGCGGCGCCCGGGTCATCGCGGTCGTGCAAGCCGGCGACAGCGTGCCACGCCTGCAGAAGCTCGCCGGGCCGGACCTGCTGGTCATCGCCTCCGACGAGGCGTGGCAGAGCTACGAGGTCCCCGGTTCGCCGCACTTCGTGCACGTCGACGGACCGAGTGGTCTGGTCATCGGCGAGGGAACCGCTTCGACCTGGGCGCAGGTCCGCGACCTCCTCGAGCACGCCACCGGCGCCGGGCCGCAGCCGATCGACCTGCTGCCACCGGGCCGCGACAACGCCGAGCGGATCGATCTCGAGCTCGCTGCCGCCGGCATCGGGCCGGGACACGCCAGCCTCTACCCCGAGTCCTCGGCCGACTCGCTCCGCGGCGAAACGACGGACAGCGGTCTCCACGGTCGATGAAGGCTCACGGCCTGCGCGTCACCGCACCCCCGGCCTGGGACGTGCGGATCTTTCGTCGTACCGCGGACGTCGCGACGGTCGAACGCACGTTTCCGATCGTCCACGCCGCGAACTTCCCGCTGCCGGCCCGGCGCGGTGACTACGGCTCGGGCGCGGTCGAGATCATGGGGCCGACGAACGTGATGGTCGCCCTCGTCGAGCACGACCCGAGCGCGGCGGCGACGGCGCTGTTCAGCAACCGTGGCATGCCACGGGTTCATGCTGATGACTTCTCGCCGCGCGCGCTGCAACGGACGCTGCGCGGCCAGAGCGGCGTTCAGTACTTCTTCAACGAGGCCGGCCGCGCGTTCTGCCTGTACATCGTGCTCGGCAGTCACGCCCGCCGCAGGCGGCTGGTCGAGGAGGCCAGCCGCTTGGTCGCATCGATGGCGATCCAGTGACCTCGCCGACCGAACGGCTCGCCACCGCGGCGTCCACCGTCTTGTCGCGGCGGCTGTCCCGTCGCGGGTTCTTCGCTCGGGCTGCCGTCGTCGGGTCGGCCGTGACCGCAAACGGCCTCGACTACATCCTGCACCCCGGCACGGCATACGCCTCGGTCTGTGGCAGCGGGAACACGTGCAGCTCCGGCTGGACTGCGATGTGCTGCACCATCAACCACGGCGTGAACCAGTGCCCGCCGGGCACCTTCGCCGGCGGCTGGTGGAAGGCCGAGGGTGCCAACCTCTGCGGCGGTAGCGCGCGCTACTACGTCGACTGCCAGGCCGAGTGCAGCCATTGCGGCTGCCCGGGCGGCTCGCACTTCTGCCCTGAGCACTGCTGGGACTGCAAGCCGCACTGCGCGCACCACGGCACCTGCGATGAGCGTCGGGTGTGCCACAACGTGTTCCGCTACGGCCAGTGCGAGCTCGACCGGAAATGCGGCGGGCCGGTCGTATGTCGGGCGATCTCCTGCACCCCGCCATGGCGGTGGGCCAACTGCACCACGACCGCCGCAACGGACAACTTCACCGTGAGTCACTCGGCGCCCTGCCTGCCGGGCTGGTCCCACATCCAGAAGCGATACACCGAGCTCGGCTCCCAGTCCTCTGTCCTCGGGACGACCGTCGGCCGTGAGCACGTGACCGAGCACGGTCACACGCAGCACTACGAGCACGGGCGGATGTACTGGTCGAGGCACACCGGCGCGCACTACCTCGACGGTTCGGTGCTTCACCACTACCTGCATCTGCACCAGGCGTCGTCGGTGCTCGGGCTGCCGGTGACCGACGTCGAAACCACGCGCGACAAGCACGGCAAGCGCGCGAGGTTCCAGCACGGCGGCATCTACCACCAGCACGGTGGCGAGACCCACGCCCTCTGGGGAGCGATCTGGCACCGCTGGCGTGACCTCGACGGGACGGCCGGCCCGCTCGGCTACCCGACCACCGAGATCCGGCCGCTGCACCAGGACCAAGGAGACTTCGCCAGGTTCACCGGCGGATCGCTCTACCGGCCGAAAGGACGCTCGCCGTACCTCCTGCTCGGCGAGATCGCTGCCAAGTATCACCAGCTCGGTGCTGAGACCAGCCCGGTCGGGCTGCCCACTGCAGATCAGCACCCAGCAGTCGACGCCAAGGGCGTGGCCGGGACAGAGCTGCTCTGCGCCGCCGGGGCGATCACCCGCATCACCGGTCGGCCACAGGCCCACGGAGTGTGGGGCCCGATCTACACGACCTGGAACGACCAGGGCCGGGCCGGCGGCGAGCTCGGCTTCCCGGTCACCGACGTCACCGATGTCACGTTGCCGGACGGTCCTGGCCAGCAGTGCACCTTCGAGTACGGCGTTGCCACCTACGACCAGACGACCGGAGAGGTCACCGTCCGAACCGGCTGACTCCTCGACGCCTCAGCGCGCGAAGGCGGCACCGGAATCCGCTGCTCCGTCCAGCACTCCGCCGGCCGGGTCATCGACCCCGTCCCGTCGGACGACGTCGATCCGAGGCACGAGCACGTCGCGGACGACCAGGGCCATGAGCCACACCAGGACGACGTCGCGCGCGACGATGAACAACAGGTAGGTGTCCAGCGGTAGGCCCTGGTCGGAGTGGTCGAGCGCGATCAGCGTGTAGAGGTTGGCAATGCCCAGCGCCACCTCGCTCACCTGCCAGACCAGCAGCGACACCCACCGTGGGCGCGCGAGCACAGCGAGCGGCACCAGCCACAGCACGTACTGCGGCGAGTCGACCTTGTTGAGCATGACGAATCCGGCGACCAGAAGGAACGCGACCTGACCCACGCGGGGGCGGCGGGGCGCGAGCGCGACAAGCAGTCCCACTCCGGCGATGACGACCAGAACTGCGGCCTCCGCGATGTGGTTCAGCGACGTCGGTGTCGCGCTGCAGGTCCCCGCCGCAGCAGCAGGGGTGTTCATCGCGCGTCCGATCGCATCACCTGAGAACCAGTGTTGAACGACCAGCCAGACGCTGCCCCAGTCCGTTCCCCGGTCCCGGCTGAGCGAGAAGAACCAGCGCCATCCCGATAGCGGCTGCGCGTACTTGCAGTCACCGTTCGGGAAAAGGAAGTTGTTCGAGACCAGGATCGCGGGGACGTAGCAGGCGACGACGCCGGCCGCTGCACCGGCGATGGCGAGCAGCCCTGCCCGCCACTTGGCCGCCCGCAGGCAGAGCATGAGGATCGCAAGCAGCACGAACGCGGGATAGAGCTTGGTCGCGATGCCGATCCCGAGGAACACCCCTGCCAGGATCGGCGACCACAGCGGGGATCCACGGCTCCAGAACCACAGACCGAGCCCGGTCGCCGCGACGGCGGCGAGGTCCCAGTTCGTGAAGGCGTGCAGGAGCAGCGCCGGTGACAGCGCGACCATCATCGCGTCCCAGGCCCGGCGTCGACCGGCGATGCGAGCGACCGTCCAGGTCGAGACGAGCGCGCACAACGCGAGGCCGAGGGCGGTCACGTTGAAGAACGTCGTGTTGCGGCTACCGCTCGCGAGACCGGTCGCCGGGTCCTGGTCACCTCCGCCGCCGTGGATCGTCGACGTGACCTCGGCTGCTGCCCACATCAGACCGCCGATCACCGGCGGGTACTCCACCGGATGGTCGCCGTACGGCACGGACGTCGTACCGATCACGTTGCCATCGGCGTCGGTCTTCGCGTTCAGGCCCTCAGCTGTGTAGAGGGCGTACGTGTCGGTGTAACAGACCCGCGTGTACTGGTACTCGTCCGTGTACGAGTGGGTCAGGCACGGTGACTTCTGCAGGTACGCCAGGACGGTTACGAGGATCGTCGCTCCGAGCGCGATGCGCAGTGGCGTCCACCACCACGACGTCGTCCCGACCGCGTGGCGTCCCCATCGCCCGCCGATCAGCCGGGTGACCCCCGAGACGGCGGGGTCCTCCAGCGACGGGGTGTGGGTAGGCATCGACGCTGACGTTAGCGACGTCAGTGACGCTCGCGCTGATGGTGACGCGCGTGCGGCGGCTTGAGCTTCGTCGGCCCACCACTCGGAGTTCCGGTCGGCGACTGGCTCGGGGTGATCGTCTCGGTGGGAGTCGGCTTGCTCGTCGGCGTCTTGGTCGGCGTCTTGGTCGGCTTCGCGGTGACCGTCTCGGTCGCGGTCGGCGACGGCGATCCGGTCGGCTTCGGACTCCTGGTGTGCTGGATGACGATCGCCGACGGTGTCGGGAACGGCTCCGGCGTCGCGTTAGCGAGGGCGACGTTCATCATCATCTGCCAGATCTCCGCCGGCAGCGTGCCACCGAACACCTCGCCGGTGCCACCACTGAGCGGCCGGTTTCGGTTGACGTTGCCGATCCACACGGTGGTGCACAGCTGCGGGGTGAAGCCCGTGAACCAGGCGTCGACGTTCTGGCCACTGGCGTTGCCGACGGTGCCGGTCTTGCCGGCAGAGGGCCGCCCCGACAGGGCTCGTCCGTACGCCGTCCCGCCCGGCTGGAGCACCTTGGTCATCGCATAGATGGCCGAGGCCATGATCCCCTTCGGAAACACCTGCTCGGTGTTCGCCTTCGGGTCCGCCGTGTAGACGTGCTGCCCGTTGTTGGTCGTCACCGACTTGACCAGGTACGGCGTCGCCCGCAGCCCCTGCGCCGCCACGGTGGCGTAGGCGTTGGCAAGCTCGAGCGGCGAGACGTCCGTCGGACCGAGGGTCACGTCGGGGACCGCCGGCAGCTTGCGGCTCGCCGGGATCCCGGCCGACTCAGCGGCCTTGACGACGGTCTTCGGGTCGATCTGCTTGGCCAGCGGCACGAAGACCGTATTCACCGACTTCGCGAACGCCGCGAGCAGCGTGCAGCCATAACAGCTCTCGCCCGCCGACGCGTTGTGGATCGTCTGACCGTCCACAGTGACCGTCGGCGGCCCGTCGAACGTGTCTCCGAGCGAGATGCCCTGCTTCAGCGCTGCGATCAGGGTGAAGAGCTTGAACGACGATCCCGGCGGTCGCGCCCAGAACCCGGTGGAGCCGGACAGGTCGATACACGCGTCGGGGTTCTGCTTCTTGTGTCCGCAGTACTCCCGGCCGCCGTAGAGCGCGCGAATGGCTCCGTCACCCGGTACGACCGAGATCGCGCCGGACTCCGGCGTGCCGGAGTTGTTCGTCGGAAGCACCGTGTTCTCGGCGTTGACCAGCGCGTCCTCGGCGGTCTTGTCGATCGTCGTGACGATCTTGTAGCCGCCGAGGTCGAGCTGGCTCTGCTGAAAGCCGTCGGCGTTGATGAGCTCGTGCTCGACGGCGTTGCGGATGAAGCACTCCTGCGCCTGGCAGGCGGTGCTCGCCGCCCCGTGCTTGCGGGTGTGCGGGAAGTGGAGCTTGTCAGCGACCGACTGCTTGAGCCAGCCCTGCGAGACCATGCCGCTGACGACGTACTGCCAGCGCGCCTGCGCTGCGACCTTCGCCGACTTGCTGACCCGCGGGTCGTACAGGCTCGGTGCCCGGATGACCGCCGCGAGCAGCGCGCCTTGGGAGACGCTGAGGTTCTGCACCGTCTTGTTGAAGTACGCCTTGGCGGCTGCCTCGATCCCATAGGCGTTGCGCCCGAAGTAGATGGTGTTCAGGTAGTCGTCGAGGATCGTCGCCTTGGACTCGCTCTGCCCGAGCTTGGCCGCGATGATGATCTCTTTGAGTTTGCGGGTCAGGGTGCGGTTCGGGCTGAGGTAGGCGTTCTTCACGTATTGCTGGGTGATCGTCGACCCGCCCTGGCTGATGTCACCGCCTTTGAGGTCGACGAGCAGCGCGCGGATCATTCCGGTCGGTGAGATCCCGGGCTCGGAGTAGAAGTGCCGGTCCTCGGCGGCCAGTACGGCGTGCTGCACCGGCTTCGGGATCTGGTTCAGCTGGACGTCGGTGCGGGTCGTCGACCCGATCGTCGTAATCGGCGTCTTGCCGTCGCTGTAGTAGAGCGTCGTCGTCTGCGCCGCGGCGATGGCACTGACGTTAGGGATGTTCGTGCGCGCGTAAGCCAGTCCGGCGAGCGCCCCGCAGACCAGCGATGCGGCGAGGACGCCCCAGAGCACTTGCTTGGGGCGCGGCGCGATCTGCGCAAGGTTCACTGGCTGCGGTTCCGTGTGTGATCAGGCCTGCGAGCTCGAGCGCGACCGGCGCCGAGACACAGACTCACCTGTTCCGAGGACGTAGGACGCCACGAGGTAGTTCCAGCCGCAGCCCAGGCACACCTCGACGGCGAAGACGGTGAACTCCGGCAGGACGGTCGCGAGCTCGCGCAGCTCCTTGCGGGCCCGCGCCCGGCCATTTCCGCCGTTCGGGAAGTCATCGCCGAACGCGTAGAGGACCAACGTGAGGTCCTCGGCGTTGCACACCGGGCAGGTCTCGCCGGTCGGGAGGCCGTGGTAGCGGGCGGCCCGACGCAGGTAGATCTGCGCGTCGCAGGCCTCCTCCGGTCGCAGCCGGCCGGCCTTCAGGCTGTGCAGCGCCGCGCGTTTTGCCAGCGAGTAGTCGACGACGCACCGGGCTCCCGGCTCGTCCACCAACGACCGCTGGGTCAGCATCGCGTCACCATACGCCGCGCCGCTGAGCATCCTCTTCAGGCTTGCCTCGTCGCACGTAGCTCAAAGCGCTCGCCCCGTGGCACGTAGCTCAAGACGCTCGCCTCGTGGCACGTAGCTCAAGGCGGGCTAACTGCAGGGGCACAGCTTCCACTGCTGGTTGCGTGTCGCGGGCCGGAGATGGCTCGCTCTCTGAGGCGTGAGCTGTTAGTGGTGCTGGAGCACCGTCAACGGCTTACAACCCGCGCGGGCTGACTGCTGGGCGCCGCTCGCCACCACGGCGCGGTCGCGCTGGCCGGGCCGACTTTCTAGGGTCGTGAGTAGGTGGTGCCGTGGGAGCGTCGCTAACAACTCACGACACGCGATGAACCACAACCGGCCGACGAAACCGGGCCGGGCGGGAAGCCTCGCCCCCGCAGTTAGCCGCTTTTCGCCCTAAGCCGGGCCCGCAACCGGCCGACGAAACCTGGCCGGGCGGGAAGCCTCGCCCCCGCAGTTAGCCGCTTCGCTCTGACCTAACCCCCGCAACACGCCGGTTCACCGGGAATTTGCCTGGATGCCACCCGGCATGTACCTTCTCCGATGTATCACTTCGATACATCGAGATCATCCGCGCGATCAGCCCTTTGGAGCGTCCTCGTGAGCAGAAAGTCCGGCGTGCTCGACCTCGCCGTACTCGGTCTGCTGCACGAGTCTTCCCTGCACGGCTACGAGCTGTCCAAGCGTCTCAAGGGTGTCCTCGGTCCGTTCCGCGCCATCTCCTACGGCAGCTTGTATCCCTGCCTGTCGGAGCTGCAGCGGGCGGGCTACATCACGACGGACGACTCGGCGAGTGAGTCCGGTCCCGGCCGGCGCAAGAAGCACGTCTACAAGTTGACGGCCGAAGGCAAGGAGCGGCTCCAGGAGCAGCTCGCCGAAGGTGGCCCGTCGACCTGGGACGACGAGGCGTTCGGCGTCCGGTTCGCGTTCTTCTCCCAAACCGATGCCGAGGTTCGGCTCCGCATCCTCGAGGGCCGGCGCAGCCGGCTCGAGGAGCGCAAGGCGAACGCGAGCACCGAGATGACGAGCACTCGCGAGAAGCTCGACCGCTACACCCTCGAGCTCCAGCGCCACGGCCTGGAGTCCGTAGAGCGCGAGGTGCGCTGGCTCAACGAGCTCATCGCCACCGAACGCGACGGAGTGGCCGCCCGGCCGCACCGGGCCGGCCGTGCCGCCAAGAGCAGCGCCGCCGCCACCAAGACCCCGTAAACGCTGACCCTCAGCATCTGAAGGAGAACACCACTCATGGGTTCCATCCGAGTCGCCATTGTGGGCGTGGGCAACTGCGCCTCGTCCCTCGTTCAGGGCGTCGAGTTCTACCGGAACGCCGACGCTGAGGCTCGCGTACCGGGGCTGATGCACGTCGAATTCGGCGGCTATCACGTCCGTGACGTCGAGTTCGTCGCCGCCTTCGACGTCGACGGCAAGAAGGTCGGGCGCGACCTCTCCGAGGCGATCGTCGCCAGCGAGAACAACACGATCAAGATCTGCGACGTACCGCCGTCCGGCGTCATCGTCCAGCGTGGCCACACGTACGACGGCCTCGGCGACTACTACCTCGAGATGATCGAGGAGTCCGACGAGGAGCCGGTTGACGTCGTGCAGGTCCTCAAGGACGCGGACGTCGACGTCCTCGTCTCCTACCTGCCGGTCGGCAGCGAGGACGCGGACCGCTTCTACGCGCAGTGCGCGATCGACGCCGGTGTGGGCTTCGTCAACGCGCTCCCGGTCTTCATCGCGAGCGACCCGGTCTGGGCGAAGAAGTTCGCCGACGCCGGCGTCCCGATCGTGGGTGACGACATCAAGAGCCAGGTCGGCGCGACCATCACGCACCGGGTCCTCGCGAAGCTGTTCGAGGACCGCGGCGTCGAGCTGCTGCGCACCTACCAGCTGAACTTCGGCGGCAACATGGACTTCAAGAACATGTTGGAGCGCAAGCGCCTCGCGTCGAAGAAGCTCTCCAAGACCCAGTCGGTCACCTCCCAGATTCCGCACGAGATGCGCGGCGCCGACGTCCACATCGGACCGTCGGACCATGTGCCGTGGCTCGACGACCGCAAGTGGGCCTACGTCCGGCTCGAGGGCCGCAGCTTCGGCGACACCCCGCTGAACCTGGAGTACAAGCTCGAGGTGCACGACTCCCCGAACTCCGCAGGCGTCATCATCGACGCGGTTCGCGCCGCGAAGATCGCCAAGGACCGCGGCATCGGTGGACCCGTGCTCTCCGCGTCGTCGTACTTCATGAAGAGCCCGCCGGTGCAGTACAGCGACGACGAGGCGCGCGAAGCCGTCGAGGCCTTCATCAAGGGCGAGATCGACAGCTGAGACCCAGCACGACGCGAACGGCCCGGGACGGTAGTCCCGGGCCGTTCGCACATCCGTCCGCCTCGGGAGCCACCGTGTCGCGAGCCGCCGCCGTCCGCTCGCTCTTCGGTGAACGCTGGTTCCGGTGGCTACTCGCCGCCAGGCTGACCTCGCAGGCCGCCGACGGCCTGTTCCAAACGAGCCTGGCCGGCGCCGTCTTGTTCAATCCCGAGCACCACACCGGGCCGACCGAGGTCGCCGCGGGCTTCGTCGTCCTGCTGCTTCCCTACAGCCTGATCGGGCCGTTCGCGGGCGTCTTCCTCGACCGTTGGCGGCGACAGCGCGTGCTGGTCGGCGGCGCGGCGATCCGCTCGGTCTTCGTCGTCGGCACCGCGACGATCCTGCTCGCGCACGGGCCGAGCGGCCTGCCGTTCGCCCTGACGGCACTGGTCGGCCTCGGCGTTAACCGGTTCTTCCTCGCTGCGTTGTCCGCCGCCCTGCCGAGCGTCGTGAGTCCGCGGCGCCTGGTCCTCGCCAACTCGATCAGTCCCACCGCCGGCACCGTGGCGACGATCGCCGGCGGCGGAATCGGTCTCGGCCTGCGCGCCGTCGGTGGCGGGGGCGATCACGGTGACGGGCTGGCGGCTCTGGCCGCGGCGGCCGGGTACGCCCTCGCCGCACTGGTCGGGTCGCGACTCCCCAGCGAGTCACTCGGGCCGCACCCGCGGGACGCCAGCCCGCTTCGCCGGCAGCTCGCGACCGTCGCCACCGGGCTGGCAGCCGGCCTCGGTCACCTCCGGCGGCACCCCATCGCTGCGCGCGCGCTCGGCGTGATCTTCGCGCAACGGCTGGTCTTCGGCGTCTGGTCGATCATGACGCTCTTGCTGTACCGCAACGCCTTCACGACCGACGGCGTCCTGCACGCCGGTTTGTCCGGAGTGGCGCAAGCCGTCGCGTTCGCCGGCCTCGGGCTGGTCACCGCGGCAGCGATCACCCCGTGGGTAACGGAACGCATCGGCCGACGGCGGTGGATCGTGGTCGTCACGGCTGGCGCCGCCGTCACGCAACTCGCGTTCGGCGCTCCCTTCGCCAAGGCGCCGTTGCTCGCGTCATCGTTCGCGCTGGGTTTCGCGACGCAGGCGACGAAGGTCTGCGTCGACACCCTCGTCCAGGCCAATGTCGACGACGACTACCGCGGACGGGTGTTCTCGATCTATGACACTTGCTTCAACCTGAGCTTCGTCGGTGGCGCGTTGCTGGCGGCGGCGACGTTGCCGGCCAACGGCCGCTCGCTGGTGACGCTGGTCGTGATGTCAGCGGCGTACCTCGCGATCGCCGCGACCTACTGGCTGGCCGAACGCCGCTCAGTGGCCGAGCAGGCCGCCCAGCAGGCCGGTCGACGTCGGCTTCGGTGAGGCCGTCGGGAGCAGCCCGACGACCTTCTTGACGACGGTGCCGACGGTCCCGACCACGTTGTCCACGGGGCTCTTGGTCGGCTTCGGGCTGGGGTGACCCGGGCCGGTCGGCGGCGTCGTCACTGGATGGGTCGGCGGCGTGGTCGTGTGATGCCCGTGAGGCCGCGAGCCGCCGCCACCCTGCGGTGCGTTCGGTGCGACGAGGCTCTGCACCGAGACGTTGCCCACCTGCGTGGTCGCCTGGCCGCCCGAGTACTTGTCGAGGGCATTGGCGACCCCGGTCTCGCTGCCGCCGAGCTTGGCGACGACGACCCCCCACGAGCCACCCTGGCCGCGCCAGGCAAGGGCCCGGTTGTACCGCAGCTGCGCGCTGGAGCCGGAGGTCGAGTCTGCGATCGCGATCGGCAGGACCTGCTCGCTGCGCGCTGTCCCCGCCGGCAGGGACACGACGTGGTGCGACCAGGCGGCGACCACGATGTTGGCGGTGGACGGGCCACTGTTGTCGATGCCGGCGGCCAGATCTTGCAACTGCAGGTCCGCGCGGACCAGGTCTGGTACGACGACTGCCTCCGCAACGACGGCGTTCGTGCCCCGGTCGGACAGGTGCAGCGGCGCCGGGTTCGTGGGCAGCGCATCGCCGCTCAGCAGCACCTGCGACAGCGCAGGGACGGTGAGCGAGCGAGCGGAGGAGTTCGTGATGGAGCTCGGGCCGCGCAGCGAACCCACCGTGACGGCGACCGAGCGCGTGGCCTCAACGGCGGAGTGGTCAGGTACGGCGAGGGTGTCGCCTGCGATCTCGACCTGCATGCCAGGGCCGTGCTGCGCATCGATCACAGCGGTCCCGGTGCGGAGCTGCTGGCGCGCGCCGTTGACAACGGCGACTGCGGCCGGGCGGCCGTTGCCGCCGACATACACGACGCGGCCACGCGTGATCAGCTCGGCGTTGCCGCTCGCGGCCGTGCGAACCACGTAGTCGAACGGGACTCGTTGGCCGGCCCGGGCAGCCCTCACCACGCCCGACGGCGAGACCAGCTTCGCGTTCTTCACGGCACCGAGCGTGGTCGCTGCTTTCTCGACCGGGCCTTCGGTGCGGGTCAGGGCGACCGTGGACCCCACGGCAGCGACCAGGATCGCCGCCGTACCCAGCGCTACCGCCGGGTGTCCGGTTCGCCCCATGTATCCAGTATCGGCACGCTCGCCGACGAAGCCATGACACGTCGGGACTATCTAGGTCCTAGTCAATTGTGACTATGTCCTGGTCGGCCGCCCACTCGTGGAGCGCCGCGAGCGCCTCCTCGCGACTCATCGGGCCGCGCTCCATCCGCAGTGCGAGCAGGTGTTGGTAGGCCTTCCCGACCAGCGGTCCGGGAGCGAGGCCGAGCTCGGCCATGATCTCGTTTCCGTCGAGGTCCGGCCGGATGCGGTCGAGGTCCTCCTGCGCCGCGAGCTCCTCGATCCGTTGTTCGAGCGAGTCGTACGCCGCTGCCAAGGCACGCGCCTTGCGAGCGTTGCGGGTAGTGCAGTCCGAGCGGGTCAGCAGGTGCAACCGGCCGAGCAGCGGCCCCGCGTCGCGCACGTATCGACGGACGGCCGCGTCGGTCCAGGTGCCGCCGCTGTAGCCGTGGAAGCGCAGGTGCAGCTCGACCAGTCGGGCGACATCGTCGATCACGTCCTTGGGATACCGCAGCGCCGCCATCCGTTGCTTCGTCATCGAGGCGCCGACCACCTCGTGATGGTGGAAGGACACCTTCCCCCCGGGCTCGATCGACTTGGTCTTCGGCTTGCCGATGTCGTGCAGCAGCGCCGCCATCCGCAGGACCAGGTCCGGCCCGTCGGGCTCGAGTGCCATCGCCTGCTCGAGGACGGTGAGCGTGTGGGCGTAGACGTCCTTGTGCCGGCGATGCTCGTCCACCGTCTCGGTGAGCCGGCCGACCTCTGGGAGGCAGTATGCGATCAGCCCCGTCTCGACCAGCAGCTCGAGGCCGCGTCTCGGGTCTGGCGAGCAGATCAGCTTTGTCAGCTCGTCACGGATCCGTTCCGCGCTCACGATCTCGATCCGGCTCGCCATCGACCGGATCGCCTCGACCACCTCCGGCACGACATCGAATCCGAGCTGTGCCGCGAAGCGAGCGGCGCGAAGCATCCGCAGCGGATCGTCGTCGAAGGACTGCTCCGCGGTGATGGGAGTCCGGAGCTGCTTCGCGATCAGGTCGTCGAGCCCGCCGTACGGGTCGACGATCGGCTTTGCCGCGTCGACGGGGAGCGCGACCGCCATCGCGTTGACGGTGAAGTCGCGGCGCCCGAGATCACCCTCGATCGTGTCGCCGAAGGCCACCTCCGGCTTGCGTGACGTGGCGTCGTAGGAGTCACTGCGGAACGTCGTGATCTCGCAGCGGTGACCGTCGACCTGGACGCCGACCGTGCCGAACTCCATCCCCATCGTCCAGGTGGCGCCGAGCGGGGAGATCAGCTCGAGGATCGTCTCGGGGCGCGCGTCGGTGGTGAAGTCCAGGTCATTCGTCTCGCGGCCGAGCAACGCGTCACGCACGGGACCGCCGACCAGGTACAGCGCGTGGCCGGCCGCCGCGAACCGAGCGGCCAGCGGGTCGGTGACGGCGCTCATCCGGACGAGCTCCCGCACGGCGAGCCGAGCGGCGTCCGCGAACGAGCGAGGATCCTGCGAAGGCACGCGGAAAGACTACGAGCGAATCGGAATCGGCTGTGGCGGCGCTTACGATCGGGGCATGTCCCCCGCCTCCCGCGACCGGCTCCGGCGGGTCGAGGAGACCTCGGCGGGGGGCCTCGTGGTCGACGGCGTGGACGGTGCGCGCCGGGCCGCCCTGATCGGGCGGCTGGACCGCCGCGGTCGGCTTCGCTGGTCACTGCCGAAGGGGCACGTCGAGGCGGGCGAGACCACGGAGGACGCGGCGATCCGTGAGGTCGCCGAGGAGACCGGCATCACCGGGCGGGTCGTGGCGCCGCTGGGCACGATCGACTTCTGGTTCGTCGCGGACGGGCGGCGGATCCACAAGACGGTCCACCACTTCCTGATGCTCGCAAGCGGCGGGGAGCTCTCCGATGAGGACGTGGAGGTCGAGCAGGTCGAGTGGGTGCCGCTCGACGAGCTCGCGAGCCGACTCGCCTACGACGACGAGCGACGACTGATCGAGCGCGTCCCCGGCCTGCTAGCGGACACGGCGTAATGAACGGACAGCGGTGAGCCGGGTACGACGCCGCTCACCGGCGGCGCTGGTCAGGCCGCTCCTCGTCGCGCTGCTCGCGGTAGCGCCGCTGATCGTCGCGCTCCCGTCCCGGGCTGCCGCGTCGGAGACGACCACGACGACCACCAATCCGATCCAGATCACGCTGACCCGGCTGACACCGATCGCTCCGCAACCCGGCGACACGCTCGTCCTTGCCGGCACCCTGACCAACACGAGCGCCGACACGATCAGCGACCTGTACTACGCACTGAAGCTCGCGCCGACGTTCTACTCGGCGCGGAGCTCGCTGGACGCCTACGCCGCGGACCAGGACGGGGTGTTCGATCCGAGCTTCCTGACCTTCGGCGCCAAGCAGGCAGACCCGTCGTACCTCGCCGCCGGTGCGAGCGAGCCCTTCCGGCTCGAGGTGCCGGTCGACTCGCTGGCGCTGGGCACCTCCTGGCAGGTCAGGGCCATGGGCATCTCCGTGAGCAGCTACGGATCCTCGGTCGGGCACCTGCGGACCCTGTTGCCGTGGGCGCCGCGAGCGGCGACAGGGACGATGGGCGCGCGGACGGGGGTGGCGTGGGTGTGGCCGCTCATCGACCGCCCCCACCGAGCGATGCCAGGCAACTGGGTGGACGACGACCTCGCCCCACAGATCAACGCCACCGGCCGGCTGACCACGCTCGTGAACGCCGGGCTGGCGGCCGAGCAGCAGCAAGGGGCCGGCAAGCACTCGACCACGACGAGCGTTCCGATCACCTGGGCGATCGACCCGATGCTGCTCGACGAGGTCAAGGCGATGACGACGCCCTACAAGGTCCCCGGCTCGGACGGAGCCGTCACCGGCTCCGGCTCGGAGTCGGCCAAGCAGTGGCTGCCGCTGGTACACAGCGCGGTCACCCGATCCGAGGCGTCGGTCCTGGCGTTGCCGTACGCCGATCCCGACGTCGTCGCCGCGATCCGCGCGGGCTTCGGTGCCACCGTCGCGGCGGCCGCCGTCACCGGCCGCGAACGCCTCTCGTCACTGCTGCCCAGCGCCACGACGCTCGACTACGGCTGGCCGCCCGGTGGCTTCGCCGACCCTCGCAGCCTCGGCGCACTGCGCGCGAGCGGAGACAACACGGTGCTGCTCTCCTCCGACGCCGTGCCCTCCGCCGGTGACCCGACCTACACCCCGACCGCACATGCCCAGGTGTCCGCGAACGGCGTTCCGGTCGACGCGCTGCTCACCGACGCGACGCTCGACAACGTCATCAACGACGGGCTGGACAATCCCGACGGCTGGCGGGTCTCGCTCCAGCGCTTCCTCGCGGAGACCCTCATGATCCAGCGGGAGCAGCCCAGCACCGTTCGCGATCTCGTCGTGATGCCCAACCGGCGCTGGGCGCCCGACCCGACGTACGCTGCCGCGCTGCTCGCCGACACCGGCAAGGTGCCGTGGATCTCGCCGATCACCCTGCCCGCCGCCGACGACGCACCCGTCGACGCCAACATCGTGCGCCGGCCGCTCACCTATCCAGGGTTCGCCCGCCACAACGAGCTGCCGCCGGGCTACCTCAAGCAGGTCGGGGACGTTCGGCGGCAGATCAGTGCCTTCTCGGCCATCCTGCCGAGCACCGACACCTCCACCCAGCCGTTGAGCAACGCCGAACAGGTCACGATCTCCTCAGGTTGGCGAATCGACCACGCTGGCTCACTGATTGCTCTGGACAAGCTCAGGTCGCTGGTCTCCCACCAGATGAATCAAGTGCGGATCACCTCTCGTCCCGGCAGCTACATCACGCTGACCAGCCACGGCGGCAAAGTCCCGATCACCGTCGAGAACAGCCTCGACCAAGCCGTCACCGTCATCGTCAAGATCAAGAGCCAGCGCCTGACCCTCGCGCACGGCGGCCAGCAGACGGTCTCACTGCCCGCCCACCAGCAGACCCGCGTCGACCTGCACGCGGACGCCAAGACCTCCGGTGTGTTCAAGGTGACCGTCCGCCTGCTGACCCCCCGCGGTCAGCCCTACGGCTCGACGACCTCAACGCGGCGTGGCACCGAGCTCTACGTGCGGTCGACCGTGTACGGCACCATCACTCTCGTGATCACGGGGGCCGCGACAGGTGCACTGATGCTCGCCGTCGCCATTCGGCTGGCTCGCCGAGCCCTCACGTCCCGCCGCACGACCGCGCCTGCGGCATGAAACCGATCACCATCCGGCCGGACGCGATCCCCGCCTTCATCCCGCAGCCCACCGACGAGGAGCCCGAGTCCGCCGGGTCGGCGCTCGCGCGAAGCGGAGTGATGATGGCGGCCGGCACGGTCGCCTCGCGCGGCACCGGGTTCATCCGGACCGTGGTGATCGCCTCCGCGATCGGCGGTGGAGGCGTCGCGAACGCGTACGCCGTCGCCAACACGGTTCCGAACGCGCTCTACGACCTGCTGCTCGGCGGGATCCTGTCGGCCGTCATCGTGCCGCTGCTGGTCCAGGCGGCGCACGACGATGATGACGACGGCGAGGTCTACGCCCAGCGGCTGCTGACGATGGTGACCGTCGCCTTGACGGTGATCGCGATCTTTGCCGTCGTACTCGCGCCGTTGATCATCAAGGCCTACGCCGGCGGCGCGAAGGAGCAGCAGCGCGCCCTCGCGGTCACGTTCGCCCGCTACTTCCTCCCGCAGCTGTTGTTCTACGGCGTCGGCGCGACGATCGGCGCGATCTTGAACGTCCGCGGTCGGTTCGCCGCGCCGATGTGGGCACCCGTTCTCAACAACGTCGTGGTCATCGCATCCGGCATCGCCTTCGACGTCGTGACGCATACGGCTCCTCGCCCCGGCCACCTGACCCATCAGCAGACCCTGATCCTCGCGGTCGGCACGACGGCTGGCGTAGTGCTCCAGACCATCGCGCTGCTGCCCTCGCTGCGCGCGGTGGGCTTCCGCCTGAAGGCGCGGTGGGACTGGCGCGGTGCCGGCCTGCGCCGAGCCGGGCCATTCGCGGGCTGGGTGCTCGGGTACGTCGTGACGAACCAGCTCGGCTATCTCGTGATCGTGCAGTTCGCGGAGGCGGTCGGCAACGGCAAGGGCGTGTACGCGCTCTACTCCTATGCCTACATCCTGTTCTCGTTGCCGTACGCGATCGTTGCGGTCACGGTGATCACTGCGCTGTTCCCTCAGATGAGTCGCAGCGCGACCGAGGGCGACGAACCGGCCGTCGCCAGGGCGCTGTCGCAGGGGTTGTCGATCGCGGGCGTGGTCCTCGTGCCGGCCACCTTGATCCTGGTCGTCCTCGGCCCACAGATCGCGGTCGCCGTCTTCCAGCACGGGCAGGTGTCGCCGGGCAACGCGCAGCAGACCGGTGACATCCTCGCCGCCTTCGGGATCGGCCTCGTGCCGTTCTCGATGTTCCAGATGCAACTGCGCGCCTGGCTGGCGGTCCGTGACTCTCGGACGCCGATGATGGTCAATCTCTGGGTCACCGCGATCAACCTCGTCGTCGACGGGATCCTGTACATCGTGCTGTCGACGAAGCACATCGGCGTCGGCCTTGCGGTCGGCTACGCCGTGTCCTACATGATCGGTGCCCTGATCTTCATGGTGAAGCTGCGTCGCCGGATTCCGGTCCCCGAGAAGACCTATGTCATCCGCACTCATGTCCGGCTGCTGCTGGCCGCCGTGATCGCCGCGATCCCCGTCGAGATCGTCACCCACGTGCTCAGCGGCGACTTCCAAGCCAAGCCGCTGGGCGCCGTGGTCACGATCGTGCTCGGCTCCGGCTTCGGACTTGTGGCATTCGTCCTGGTTGCCCGCCGGATCCGGATCTCGGAGATCGATCAGCTCCGGGGGATGCTCCCTGGCCGTCTCGGCAGAGCCGGCTGAGCCCACACGATCACCCGGCTAGGCCATTCAGCCGCAAGATCGCGTGCTCAAGGGTGAAACGAAACGCGCCGACATCCATTGGGTGACCCGACAGCCCCTTCCCGTGCGCGACGACGCCGGCATGATGAGCCTTGTCACGTTGGGCAAGCTCGGCGTCCTGTTCGGAATCATCGGCGTGTTCGGGTACGACGGCTTCGCGGTCATGTCGAACAACGTCTCGACCGAGAGCGACGCGCAAGACGCGGCCTACGCGGCCAGCCAGGCCTGGCACGACAACAACCGGAGCATCACCCTCGCCTACCAGGCCGCCGTCAACTCGGTCGCCGACAAGGGCGAGATCGTGCTTCGTGAAGGGTTCACCGTCGAGCCGGACGGCACGATTCATCTGCAGCTGCGTCACACCGCGAAGACGGTCGTCTTCCAACGGATCGGGCCGCTCAAGCACCTCATCGTCACCACCCAAAGCGGCGACGCCAACTCCGTGAACTGATGCGACGTACCGCTCGGGCACTCACCGCGCTCGTCGGCATCGCCACGGCGGTCGTCACGACGGGCGCCGTCCCGCGCGCGCACGCCGACCCGCTCGCCGACGCCAAGTCCCGCGCAGCGGCACTGCAGAAGACGGTTGAGCGGCTCCGGACCCAGGCCGAGGTCGCGATCGAGAAGTACGACGCGGCGCAGGGCCGGCTGGCGATCGCGGTGGCAGAACGCGGTCGTGCCGACCAGCAGCTGTCACGGATCCAGACGTCCGCGGCGGCGGCGCAGCAGGACGTCATCGACCGCGCTCGCCAGCTGTACGAGATGGGTGGCAGCTCGACGATCGTGGCCTCGCTGTTCAGCGGCGAGTCGGCCAACCAGACCCTCGACCGGTATGCCCTTGCCGGCTCCGTGCTCGACTACTCCACCGCCGTGTCGGCGGCGGCGCAGGCCACCCTCGCCCAGGCGCACGCCCTGGATCAGCGCGACGCACGCATCTCCCGCCAGATCACCCAGCTCCAGGTCGCGCGCAGCCAGGCGGCGATCCGCGTCCAGGCCCTCCTGAAAACGCAGCGCAAGGCGCTCGCCGCGGCGAACGGCACCGTCCGCCGGATCATGCGGGCCAACGCGCGGGCCGCCGCGCGGGCCGCTGCGGCGAACTTCGCAAGCGCCGTCACGACGGCCGGCGGGCCGATCAACCCGAACGGTCCGATCAACCCGCCGAACAATGTCGCCGCGACCGCGATCGCGGCGGCACACAGCCGGCTGGGGGTGCCCTACGTATGGGGGGCGACCGGCCCGAACAGCTTCGACTGCAGCGGCCTGACGCAGTGGTCGTACGCCCACGCCGGCATCGCGCTTCCGCGCACCGCAGCCCAGCAGTGGTACTCCGGTCCGCACCCGGCGCTCGCCGATCTCGAGCCGGGGGACCTGCTGTTCTGGGCGACCAACACGTCGGCGCCCTCGACCATCCACCACGTCGCGATGTACATCGGTCGCGGCATGATGATCGCCGCGCCGCACACCGGCGCGAACGTCCAGGTGCAGCCCGTCTACATGACCGGCTTCATCGGCGCCACCCGTCCCTGGGCCCACTGAGTTCATCGCCGAACCGTCTCGAATCGTTGATTCGAGCCGGTCCAAACCAACGATTCGGGACGGTTGGGCAAGAACGTAGGATCGTGCGGTGCAGCCGCAGGCCGAACCCGGCACGCGGTTCGACGACCGGTATCGGCTTGACGAGCAGATTCCGACCCGCACCGGCAACGCACTGTGGCGCGGCACCGACGAAGTGCTCGGCCGGCCGGTGACCATCCGACTGGTCACCGAGGCCACCAAGGCGCAGTTCACCGAGCTCTGCGACGCCGTCAGCCGGGCCGGTCAGGTCTCCGACGCCAGATGGGTCCGGGTCCTCGACGTCGGCAGCGAGGCCGAAGGCCGGCAGCGGACGTTGTGGGTCATCAGCGAGTGGGTCGACGGACGGTCTCTCACGTCCACCGTCCGCAGCGAACCGCTGCGCGGGCCCGTCGCGACGCAGATCGTGCTGGCCTGCGCGCAGGCGGTGCTGACCGCACATCGCGCCGGTGCGCGCCATGGCGCGCTGCATCCCAGCGAGGTCGTCATCGGTCCCGACGACCGGCCCCGGCTCGCGGGACTCGAGATCGCGGCCGCGCTCTACACGATGGACGGTCGCGCGAGCGCCGCACCCGACTACGACGACCTGCGCGCGCTCGGCGGCTTGCTGTTCGCCAGTCTCACGGGTCGCTGGCCGCTGCCCGGATGGGACGGCCTGCCGTCGCCGACCAAGGGCGACGGCGTCCATCCGCGGCAGCAGCGCGGCGGAATCAGCCGCGAGCTCGACGAGATCACCGCGCGGGCCCTGAGCGGCGGCTACTCGGACCCGGCCGCACTGGTCCGCGACCTGAACGCGCTGCCTCGGGCCGCGCTGCACCCGCCGCCCAAGGACCCCGACCGGGTGCGCAACGGCGCCTGGGCGCGCTGGGCCTGGCGGCTGGTCCCGCCGCTGATCGTCGCGGGCGTCGGACTCGGCGCGTGGGTGGTCGGGCGGGACCTCGGCCAGATCCCGAGCCCGGCGCGGGGCGCCGGAGCGTCATTCCCCCAACCTCGACAGCACAACGGCACCGGCGGCCAGCAGGTGGTGTGGTCGACGCCCCCACACGTCGTGAGCTTCGACCCGCAGGGCGACGGGGCCGAGGATCCCGGCGGGGTCGGGCTCGCCGTGGACGACGACCCTTCCACCCAGTGGGCGACCGACACATATCGCAACAACCCGCGGTTCGGCGGCCTGAAGGACGGCGCCGGGCTGCTGCTAGACCTCGGCGCGCCGATCAAGGTCCGGACCGCTGAGCTGCTCCTGTCGGCGCCGGGTGCCACGTTCCAGATCCAGGCCGGTACGAAGCGACCTCATCGCCCAACGGACCTTCCCGTGGTCGCCTCCCGGGACAACGCCCCTGCCGCCAGCCGCATCAAGCTGACCCAGCCCGTGAAGGCGCGCTTCTGGTTGCTGTGGGTGACCTCCTTGCCCAGGTCGGGCAACGACTACCGGCTCGGCGTCGCTGAGATCGCGCTCCAACACTGATCATCCGGCGGCGCCTGTCGCGCCGGGCAGGCGCGCCGCCAAGCCCTACCCTGACGGGTGATGATCGCGGAT
>Ga0213876_10000631_pt1 | contig 25622 bp, 26 predicted proteins | sample BarmaccomBMRX_R9_FD_160113 | JGI IMG/M metagenome (GOLD analysis project Ga0213876, IMG submission 160113) | Root-associated microbial communities from Barbacenia macrantha in rupestrian grasslands, the National Park of Serra do Cipo, Brazil - RX_R9 | ecosystem: Host-associated > Plants > Roots... | reverse complement strand
CGCGCGCGCCCGCCGAAGCGATCCCGCAAGCCGAAGCGATCCCGCAAGCCGAAGAGACGGTCGCGGCCGCGCCCGCGTCGCGCCCGGGGCCGCAGCTCGCCGCGATCGCGCCGGCGGCGGTTCCGGCGCCCGAACCCGCGCCGGTGCCCGCGCCCGCCGCCGCGCCTGCGCCGGACCCGGCGCCGGCGCCGGCGCCGCCGGCCCTGCGCGTCGTCCGCGCCGCGCACTTCGTCTACCGCCTCAGCGACCTCGATCCGGCGCGGCGGGAGCGGGTGGAGCGCGCGATGGCCGAGGCCATGGCCCGCGCCGGCGCCGGGGGCGAGACGATCACGCTCGCCGACGGCGGCGCCGCGGTGCGCCAGACGATGATCTTCCGCGTCCAATTCCGCACGTCACAAGGGGAGAATGACCAATGAAGCCGATCCTGTACGCCACTGCCGCCCTGGCCTTCGCCGCCGCCGCCGCGCCCGGCGCGGCGCAGGACGGCGCGCCGGCGCCCGACAAGAAGACCGAGAAGATCGTCATCATCGAGCGCGCCGGCGCACCGCATCCCGACGGCGCGGCGCGCGAGGTGCACCGCTTCCGCCTCGAAGGCGCCGGCAGCGGCGAGGATCTCGCCGCCCATTGCGCCGGCCAGAAGGACGAGGTGAACGCAGCGAGCGACGACGGCAAGCAGCGCACCCGCATCCTCGTCTGCGGCAACACCCAGCTCAGCGCCGCCGAGCGCGCCGAGCGGCTCGAACATGTGCTGAGCCGGCTCGAGGCGCGCGACGACCTCAACGCCGAGCAGAAGGCCAAGGTCACCGCCGCGCTGCGCGAGGCGATCGAGCGCGTCCGCTCCGGCCAGTGACGCGCCGGGGACAGTCACTGTGACTGTCCCCATCCTCAGAGCGGGGGGACAGTCGCTGGTGACCGTCCCCCCCTGTCCCTGTCCCCACCCTTCATTTCCGCCGCCGGGAATGCCACATGGGCGGGCATGGACGCCCGCCCTCCCGGCACGATCGAGCGGCTCGGACCGGCATTGCGGCGCGTCCTCGCGCCCAATCCCTCGCCGTTCACCTTTAGCGGGACGCAGACCTACATCGTCGGCACCGACACGGTGGCGGTGATCGACCCCGGACCCGACGACCCGGCGCACGTCGCCGCTTTGTCGGCGGCGGTGCGCGGCGCCGCGGTCGCGGCGATCCTGTGCACCCACAACCACCGCGACCACAGCCCGGCGGCGCGCGCGCTCAAGGCGGCGACCGGCGCGCCGATCCTCGGCTGCGCGCCGCTCGCCCTCGCCGAGGAGGGATACGCCACCGACGAGGCTTTCGATCCCGATCATCGCCCGGACAGGGTGCTGGCCGACGGCGCGACGGTGCAAGGGCCGGGATGGACCCTCGAGACCGTCGCCACGCCCGGCCACACCTCCAATCACCTCTGCTTCGCCTGGCGCGAGGCGGGCGCCCTGTTCAGCGGCGACCACGTCATGGGCTGGTCGACCAGCGTCGTCGCGCCGCCGGACGGCGACATGGCGGCCTATATGGCGAGCCTCGAGAAGCTGCTCGCCCGGCCGGAGCAGCTCTATTACCCCACCCACGGCCCCGCGGTCGCGAACGGCCACGGCCATGTCCGCGGCCTCATCGCGCACCGCCGCGCGCGCGAGCGGCAGGTGCTCGACCGGCTGGACGCGGGGGAGGGCCGGATTCCCGCGATCGTCGCCGACCTTTATCGCGACGTCGATCCGCGCCTTCACCCGGCGGCGGAGCGGTCGGTGCTCGCGCACCTGATCGATCTCGCCGGGCGCGGCCTGGTGCGGGAGGAGGAGGAGGGCCGGTGGACCCGCATCGCCTGACGCCCTTGCTGTGGGCGCTGCCGGCGCTGCTTCTCGGCCTCGCCGCCGGGTTGCTGCTCCGTCCCCACGCGGCCCCTTCCCCGCCCCCCAAGGCCGATGCGCGGGCGCTGGCGGACGCGGCGCTGCTCGCGTTGCGCGACCAGGGGCCGATCGTCGCCTACTCCGCCCGCTATGCCGCGGTCGTGCCCGGGGACGAGCGACTGCTCGGGCTGCTCGGACGGTCGAACCTGATCCTGGCCGGCTCCGTCCGCTACGGCGTCGATCTCACCCGGCTGAAGCGAAGCGATCTCGCCTGGGACGCGCCGACTCGGACGCTTACCGTGACGCTGCCGCCCCTCGAGCTCTCGCAGCCGGCGCTCGATGCCGACGCGGCGCGCACCGTCTGGGACGGCCCGCTGGTCTCGAAGGGGGGCGGCGGCGCGCCCGTGGACGAGGCGAAGCGGCGCGGAGCGATCGACGATATCGCCCGCGAGGCGCGGGCGCCGGCGGCGCTGGAGACCGCCCGCGCGGCGGCGATGCGCCTCGTCGCCGCCGGCTTCGCCGTGCCGCTGCGGGCGGCCGGGGTTGACGCGAGCGTCGCGGTGCGGTTCGTGGACCCCGGAGGCAGGGAGGAGGCCGCCTTCCTCGACCGGCCGCGCCGGCTCGAAGATGCGCTTCGCGACCGCCAGGCGGGGCCACCGCCGGCGCCGCTCCTGCCAGTGGGAAACGAGCAATGAACGCACCGACGCCCAGCCTCAGGGGGCTGGACCTCCTCGCCGAGATCGAGCGGCTGCGCCGCGCGCGCAACGCCGTCATCCTCGCCCATTATTACCAGGCGCCGGAGATCCAGGACCTCGCCGATTTCGTCGGCGACAGCCTCGATCTCTCGCGCAAGGCGGCCTCGACCGATGCCGACGTGATCGCCTTTTGCGGCGTGCGCTTCATGGCCGAGACGGCCAAGATATTGTCGCCGGAGAAGATCGTCGTGCTGCCGGACATGGCCGCCGGCTGCAGCCTCGAGGACAGCTGCCCGCCCGACGCGTTCCGCGCTTTCCGCCAGGCGCACCCGGACCATATCGCGCTGACCTATATCAATTGCTCGGCGTCGGTGAAGGCGCTCTCCGACATCATCGTCACCAGCTCGTCGGCCGAGACGATCCTCGCCCAGCTGCCGCAGGACCAGAAGATCATCTTCGGCCCGGACAAGAATCTCGGCGGCTACCTCGCCCGCAAGACCGGGCGCGACATGCTGCTGTGGCCGGGCGTCTGCATCGTCCACGAGGCCTTCTCGGAGACCGAGCTGCTCAAGCTCAAGGCCGAGCATCCCGGCGCGCCGGTCCTCGCCCATCCCGAATGCCCCGGCCATATCCTCGACCATGCCGACATCGTCGGCTCGACCAGGGCGATCCTCGATTACGCGCTCGCCTCGCCGTCCGAGACGATGATCGTCGCGACCGAGCCGCACATCATCCACCAGATGGAGAAAGCGGCGCCGCACAAGCGCTTCATCGGCGCACCCGGCGCGGACGGCAACTGCAACTGCAACATGTGCCCCTACATGGCGCTCAACACGATCGAGAAGCTCTACCTCGCCCTGCGCGACCTGGCGCCGCGTGTGGAGCTCGACGAGGCGCTGCGGCTGGCGGCGAAAAAGCCGCTCGAACGGATGCTGGCGATGGCCGGCGGCACCGTGGGGAAGGGCGACGTCGGGCGGCCGGTGTTCGCCGGGGACTGAGCGAGGACGTCGCCCGTGCCCGTCATCCCGGCGAAAGCCGGGATCTCCTGGAGGCCAGCAGGCGCAATTTCCGTCACTGTCCCCCCCGGGGCGGCGCGTGGAGATCCCGGCTTTCGCCGCTCCCTCCGATCGAGCGCTCTCAATTCGCGTGTCGCCGGATCTTCGGCGTCTCGCCGGGGATCAGCAGGCCCTGGTCGACGAAGGCCGGCACTTGGCTGGCGCGGCGCGCGGTGACGCGCTCGGGGGCATATTGCCAGTAGGTGAAATAGAGCGCGCCCGGGGTGGCGACCGCTTCCTTCTCGAGGTGCCGGAACGGGCCCGTGTTGACCGATCCGCGCTGCGGCACGAGGTTGATATCCATCGCTCCGCCGAGCGTGTGGGGGATGGCGTGGCCGCGATGGTAGAGCGGGCCGGCGCCGAGCGGATGGCCCTTCATCCGGGCCTTGTCGCGCTCCCCGCCCTGCCGGCCGCGGCTGATGCCCCAGGCGGAGATCAGCCGCTCGGCCTCGAGGTCGAACAAGTAGGAAAAATGCGCGCTGCTGACCTCGACCGCGTCCGCCCCGCGGCGGCCGTAATCGTCGAGCCAGATGCCGGCGAGGCAGGACACCACCGGGCGCCAGACGGCCGGATCGAGGCCGTCCGCCCCCGCTGCCGGCATCAGCGTCCCCACCGCGCGATAGTCCGTCATCGGCCCCTCCCGACAAGCAACCGCGGAGGCGCATCCTAGCCGCCGTGGGCATTTGGGCAAGGCCGCGGCGGCGGCGCGGCGGTTGTGGGGGCTGAGGCGCCGTCACCCCGACTTGACAGTTCATGTCGCCACCCCGGACTTGATCCGGGGTCGACCTTCTTCCAAGGCTCGGCCGGAACGGGAAGGTGGATGCCGGATCAAGTCCGGCATGCGAAAAGGAGAAACCAGCCGTCTTCCTTACGTCCGTCCCGTCCATCCGGAGGCCGCCCTTGCTTCGCTCGCTCCTGCCCCTCGTCCTCGTCGCCCTCGCCGCGGCCGCGCCCGCCGCACCTGAGGATCCCTATCTCTGGCTGGAGGAGATCGAAGGGGCCCGCGCGCTCGACCAGGTGCGGCAGTGGAACGCCGCCACCGAGGCGGTGCTCACGAAGGAGCCCGGCTTCGAGACGTATCGGGCGCGCGCGAAGGCGATCCTCGACGAGCCGCGGCAGATCGCGCTGCCGAGCGCGATCCTCGGCGACCGCGTCGCCAATCTGTGGCGCGACGCGGCGCATCCGCGGGGGCTGTGGCGGGTGTCGCCGCTCGCGGCCTATGTCGCCGGCAAGCCCGAATGGCGGGTGCTGGTCGACGTCGACGCGCTCGGCAAGGCGGAGGGCAAGTCCTGGGTCTGGCACGGCGCCGACTGCCTGGCGCCCGACTATCGCCGCTGCCTCGTCGCGCTGAGCCCGGGCGGCACCGACGCCGCGGTGGTGCGCGAGTTCGACACCGTCACCGGCCGCTTCGTGGAAGGCGGCTTCGCGCTGCCGGCGGCGAAGAGCGACACGAGCTGGGTCGACGCCGATACGCTCGCGGTCGGCACCGATTACGGCGCCGGTTCGCTCACCAGCTCGGGCTATCCGCGCATCGTCAAGCTGTGGAAGCGCGGCGCCGACCTCGCCGCGGCGCCGACGATCCTCGCCGGCGCGCCGACCGACGTCCGCGTCGGCGCGCGCTCGGTGATGGACGGCGGTCGCCGCTGGACCTTCATCGAGCGCGGCCGCACCTTCTGGACCCACGATTACTACCTGCTCGCGGGGGACCGGCCGGTGAAGGTCCCGGTCCCCGCCGACGCCGATTTCCGGGACGTGCTCGGCGGCCGGATGATCGTCTCGCTCAATTCGCCGCTCGCCGTCGGGGGACGCAGCTTCCCGGCCGGCGCGGTGGTCGCCTGGCCGCTCGCCGACATCGCGGCGGGCCGCGCCGCCGTGCCGGAGCTGGTGATGGCGCCGAGCCCGACCCAGTCGATCGAGGAGGTGACGGCGTCCGAAAACGTGCTCTGGGTGAAGGCGCTCGACGACGTCTCCGGCAAGCTGTTCGCGCTGCGCCGGGGCGCGGCCGGCTGGACCCGCACCGCGGTACCGCTGGCCCGCAACAACAGTGTCCACCTCGTCGACGCGACGCCGAAGGGGGACCTCGCCTTCGTCACCGTGGAAGGGATGCTGACGCCGCCCTCGCTCTACGCCGCCGCCCCCGGCGGCACGCCGCGCCCGGTGCAGAGCCTGCCACCGAGCTTCGACGCGACGAAATTCGCCGTCGAGCAGCGCTTCGCCCGCTCGGGCGACGGCACGCGCATTCCCTATTTCCTGGTGCGGCGGAAGGGGACGAGCGGGCCGGTGCCGGCGCTGATCCATTCCTATGGCGGCTTCCGGGCCGCGCAGACGCCCTCCTATCTCACCGGCGAACCGTATCGCGCGGGGCCGCTCGCTTTGTTCTGGGTCGAGGAGGGCAATGCCTATGTCCTCGCCAATTTGCGCGGCGGCGGGGAATATGGGCCGCGCTGGCACGACGCCGCGATCCGCGAGAAGCACCAAAGGGTGTTCGACGACCTCGAGGCGGTGGCCGAGGACCTGATCCGCACCGGCGTCACCACCAAAGGGAGGATCGCGATCTCGGGCCGCTCCAACGGGGGAGTCACGGTCGGGGCGGCGGTGAACCAGCATCCGGATCTCTACGGCGCGGTCATCTCCGGCTCGCCGCTCGGCGACATGAAGCGCTACTCGCACCTCCTCGCCGGCGCCTCGTGGATGGACGAATATGGCGACCCGGACAAGCCGGCCGACTGGGCGTTCATGTCGCGCTACTCGCCCTACCAGAACATCCGGCCGGGGGTGCGTTACCCGCCCATCTTCTTCTACAATTCGACCAAGGACGACCGCGTCCATCCCGGCCATGCGCGCAAGATGGCGGCGCGATTCCAGGCCTACGGCAACCGCGTCTACTATCACGAATATATGGAGGGCGGGCACGCAGTGGGCGCTGACCGCAAGGAGGACGCCTACCGCGCCGCCTTGCTCGTCGCGTTCCTCAACCGGGAGCTGGGAGGGAGCCGCCGGTGAACCTTCCGGGCTTCGACCTCGACCGCTTCGTGCGCGAGACGCTCGCCGAGGATCTGGGAGAGGGCGGCGACGTCACCTCGGCCGCGGTGATCCCGGAAGCGGCGCGCTTTACCGGCGCGATGGCGAGCCGCGAGGCGATCGTCCTCGCCGGGCTGCCGGTGGCGGAGGCGTTCTTCCGGGCGCTCGACCCGCAGGCCGAGGTCGAGCGGCTGGCGGGGGAGGGCGACCGCGTCGAGCCGGGGACGGCGCTGCTGCGCCTGCGGGGGCGGGCGCGGGCGATGCTGACCGCCGAGCGGTCGGCGCTGAACGTCGTCCAGCACCTTTCGGGCATCGCCACGCTCACCCGCCGCTATGCCGACGCGATCGCCGGCACCGGCGCGACCCTGCTCGACACCCGCAAGACCCTGCCGGGCCTGCGCCGGCTGGAGAAATATGCGACGCGGATGGGCGGCGCCGAAAACCACCGCATGGGCCTGTGGGACGCGGCGATGATCAAGGACAACCACGTGGCGGTGGCGGGTTCGGTGGGCGAGGCGGTGCGGCGCGCCGCGGCGGCGGGGATCGCGCGGATCATCGTCGAGGTTGACCGGCTCGACCAGATCGAACCGGCGCTCGCCGCCGGGGCGACCCACCTGCTCCTCGACAACATGGCGCCGGGGCAGTTGCGCGACGCGGTGGCGCGGGTCGCCGGGCGGGTGCCGACCGAGGCGAGCGGCGGCATCACCCTCGAGACGATCCGCGCCAAGGCCGAAACCGGGGTCACCTATGTTTCCGTCGGCCGCATCACCCAATCCGCGGCGGCCGCCGACATCGGGCTCGATTTCGCGCCGCTTTGAACCGGTTGGCGCGGCGCCGCGCCGGCGCTAGGGTGATGAAAAGTCGGGGGAGATACCATGCGGCCGCGTTCGATCATGCTGTTCGAGACTTTGTCGCTCGCCGCCGTCGCGCTCGGCGCGGCGATCGTCGCCATGACCTGGGGCGCGCTGATGGCGAGCGTCTACGCCCGCATCCGCGGCACCGGCATCGAGCCCGCGGTGATGATCATGACGGCCCTCTATGTCGGCCTGCTGATCCTGCTCATCCTGCTGACGTCGCGCCGCGCCAGCGCCGTCGCCAAGTGGCTGTTCGCGGCGATCATCGTCGCCGAGGCGGTGTTCACGCTGCCCGGTCTGCCGGCGATGCTGCGCGGCGGCCTCATCGGCTGGGCGCAGATCGTCCAGCTCGCCTTGCAGCTCGTCGCGCTCTGGTTCCTGTTCGTGCCCCAGTCCCGTGCCTGGCTGCGCGAGTATCAGACCGTCTGACCCCCTAGCGCAAGCGCCCCCGGATCACCTCGCCCTCCACCACCCGGGTGTCGGGGTGGTGCTTGTCGAGCCATTTGCGCACCATCCTCAGGTTGCGGCTGTTCGAGCGGAAGAAGAAATCGGGGATGGCGCCGATCCACGGGATCGCACCGAGCAGGAAGTCGATGCCGACATTGCCGCTCATCCGGGCGATGTGCCATTTCGACATGCCGAGGTTGCGCGCCTCCCAGACGATCCAGAGGCCGAGCGCGGCCGCCACCACGTCGCCGACCACCGGCACGACGTCGAGGATGACGTCGAGCCCCACCGGCCGGTTGAGCCCCGGCACGACGAACAGCCTTTCCAGCAGTCGCTCCATCGCCTCGACCCGCCGCCGCACCGACATCGCGTCGCGGCCGATCGGCAGCTGGTTGGCGATCGTCTCGAACCGGTCCTGCGCGCTTGGCATGTCCTGTCTCCCGTAAGCCTCACTGGGCGGCGCGGACCAGCTCCCCGGCCGGGTGCCGGCCGAACGGGTTGGGCCGGAAGCCGGTGAGGCGGGGCCCCACCAGCGACCAGCGCACCGGCGCCGCTATGGCTATGAACGGCGCATCGCCCGCAAGTATCCGATCCGCCTCGGCCAGCGAGGCGCGGCGGGCGTCCTGCGTCGCCGCGAGCCGGGCCGCGTCGAGCGCCTGGTCGGCCGCGGCGTCGCAGACCAGGCCGCCGCCGCAGGCGAAGTGGCGCAGATACCAGCTGGCGAGGCCGGCCGGGGCGACTTCGTCGATCAGGCGAAGGTCGGCGGGCACGGCCGGGCCGACCCGCTCGGCGGTCACGCCGATCGCCGCCCAGTCCCGCCGCAGGATCGCGAAGAAGACGCGGTAGCCGGGTCCGTCCGGCAACGCGACGCGCAGGTGCAGCCGGGTTCCTTTCAGCTGCGCCGCGAGGCTGCGCTGGGCGACGCTGCGGCGCGCCGGCATCGGCTCCGCGGCCCATGCCGGCATGGCCGGCGCCGCTATCCCCTCCACGCCCGCCGGGAGCAGGGTTTCGCGGGCCTGGAGATTGGGGACGCCGAGGGCGGCGACGACGGCGCCGCGGTCGATCGCCATGCTGAGCGCCTGGCGGACCTCCGCGCCGGCCAGCGGTCCGTCCGCGGCCGGGGTGAAGGCGAGGCCGAACAGCCCGTCGACGGGGTCGAAGGCAAGGCTCGCGCCGCCCGGCAGCCGCGCTGCGCGCGCCAGCGGCAGGTCGGCCGCGGTGCCGCCGAGGACCAGGGCGGCCTGTCGGCTCTCGAACCGGGCGATGGCGAGCCCCGCCGCCTCGCCCCGCAGCACGATATCCGGGGGCGGCCGCCGGTCGCTCTCCTCGTCCGCTTTCGGCGGCGTCAGCCGCACCGCGTTGCCGGTCTGGCGGGCGATCAGGAAGGGTCCGCCGCCGGCGCCGCCGCGCAGGATCGCCAGCTCCGGCTGGGCGAGAAGCTGGAGGAAGTTGGGGCGCGGCGCCTTGAGCCCGATCTCGAGCACCTCGTCGGTCATCCCGACCACTTCCTCGACGGCGCCCATCGCCGGCTTCAGCGGATTGGGGCTCCCCGGCGCCGCCACCGCCTTCAGCCGCGCGACGACCTGGTCGGCGGTGATCGGCGTCCCATCCGGCCACTTCGCCCGCGACAGGCGGAATGTGTACCGCAGACCGTCGTCCGAGATGATCCAGCTCTGCGCGAGCCCCTGGGTAATGTCGCCGTCGGCGTCGAAGCGGACGAGTCCTTGGGCCGTCGTCTGGAGGAGGTAGGCCGAGGGCGCATCGAGCGGCTCGCGGCTCGGATTGAGCAGACGCGGCGGCCCGCCGATCGCGCTGACGGCGATCGGTCCCTCCTCCGGCCTGGTGCAGCCCGCGACGATCAGCGTGGCGGCGAGGGCGGCGCGAAGGAGGAGGCGACTCGGCATCGACGAGGATCGATAAACCAGCCGCCGCGCGGCGGGTAGGCGCCACGCCCTTTACCCCTCCTTCACCACTGGCCGGCTAGGATGACTCGGCAGGAAAGGATCCGATGACCGCGCAACCGCCCTCCGGGCATTTCAAGACGCGTCGAACGCACCGCACCCCGGTGAGCGGCACGTCGGCGCTCCGCCACCAATTCTACACGGTGAAGGTACGCATCCGCGACGTCTCGACGGAAGGGTTCATGGCCGAATGCCACGAGCCGATCCGCATCGGCAGCTACGTGTCGCTCGACGTGCCGGGCATCGGCGTGGTCAACGCGCAGGTCCGCTGGCAGCTCGGCGTCAAGATGGGCGGCCAGTTCGTCGATCCGATCAGCCTCGCGCGCTGCGAGTGGACGGCCACCCCCGTCGCCCCTTCCGAGGCGGCCTGACGCGAGCCGTCCCGGCCGCCGCGCGCGGGCCGCACGAACCCGGTTCCACTCGGCCGCGCAGCGGCTATGATGCCTCCGATATGGAGGGATCGCATGGCTGAAGCCGAGCACAGCGCGGCGACCGCGTCCGCGCCCGCCGGCGGCGAGGCGGCGGCGGGGCCCCGCCGCGGGTTCCGGCGGATGTTCGAGAACCGGGCGGGACGCGTCGTCGCCGTCGGGCGGGCCGTGCTCTCCTTCTACTTCATCTTCGTGCTGTGGGCCGACCCCAAGCAGCCCGAAGTCCACGGCACCTTCGCCGACATCGTCTTCTGGATCTATGCGGGCCTTTCCGCCGCTTACGTCCTTGCGACGTGGAACCGCTGGTGGATGGAGGCGCGGCTGTCGCTGCCCTTCCACGGCGTCGACCTGCTCGCCTTCACCATCCTCAATTACGTGACCAGCGGCTATGCGAGCCCGTTCTTCCTGTTCTTCATCTTCATCCTGCTGTCCTCGTCGCTCCGCTCGGGCTGGAAGGAAACCCTGGCGACGGCGGCGGCGCTGATCGTGATCTATGCGGTGGAGGGCGTCAGTGCCTCGACCTGGGGCACGGTAGCCTTCGACCTGGAGCGGTTCGCGCTCCGTCTGGTGTACATGGTCGTGTTCAGCGCGCTGATGCTGCTCTGGTTCGCCTCGCGCAGCGACACCGTCATGCCGGTCCTGCCGGCCGGCGTGCAGCCCAAGGGGCCGGAGGAATTCTTCCGCCACAGCCTTCCCGCGGTGGCGCAGCGGCTCGGCGCCCTCACCGCCGTCGCGGTCTGGTCCGACGAGGAGGAGCCGTGGCTCTATGTCGTCAGCCTGCGCGCGGGTCGCATCGCCTCCGAACGGCTGGAGCCCGAGGCGTTCGACCCGGTCGTGGCAGCCCCGGCCGGCGACGGCGTGATGATCTTCGACCGCGGCCGCGGCACCGTCCTTCGCCGCCGCTGGCCCCACACCCGTCCGGAACGGATGCGTGAGGCCGTGAGCGCGGCGCTCGCCGACCGTTACGGCCTCTCCTGCGGCATCCGCATCCCGCTTCGTTCCGAGGAGATGCGGGGCGAGCTGCTGCTCGGCGACGTCGAGGGGCTGAGCCCCGACGATCTCGACACGGCCGCGTCGATCCACCTCGAGCTTACCGCGGCGCTGGAGCGGGCGGAGCTGGTCCGTGCCAACGAGCGGGCCGCGATCATGCGGGCGCGCCTCTCCTTCGCCCGCGACGTCCATGACGGCATGGTGCAGTTCCTCGCCGGCGTGGCGTTGCGGCTGGAGGGACTGAAGCGCGGCGCGCGGGCGGCGCGGCTTGCCGCCGAGATCGAGGAACTGCAGGCGGAGCTCGCCCGCGAGCAGCAGGACCTGCGGGGGCTGATCCGCCGGCTCAAGGGCCGTGGTCTCGGCGTCTCGGCGGTCGACGCTGCCGAGACGCTGAAACCGCTCGCCGACCGGCTCGGCCGGCAATGGGGCATCGACCTCAAGGTCGATGCGCCGCGGGCGCCGGTGCTGGTCGACGACCGGCTCGAGACGGAAATCCACAACCTGGTGCGCGAGGCGGCGGCGAATGCCGCCCGCCACGGCCGCGCCCGCCACGTCGCGGTGGCGCTGGAGGCGGTCGACGGGCGGCTGCGGCTGCGGATCGACGACGACGGCCGCGGCCTCGACCGGCCGGGGCGGTTCGACCATGCCGAAATTGCCGCGGCGCGCATCGGGCCCCGATCGATCTTCGACCGGGTGCAGCAGCGCGGCGGCACCCTCGCCATCGAGAGCGGCGAGCGCGGCACCCGCCTGTCCATTCTCTTGCCGATCTCGGGAATCGCCGCATGATCCGCCTCCTCCTCGCCGACGATCACCCGATCATCCTCTCCGGCCTCGCCTCGCTGCTGCGCGACACCGAGTTCACCATCGCCACGGCCGTTTCCGACGGCGCGGCGGCCCTCGCCGCGGCCCGCGCCGACCCGCCCGACATCCTCCTGCTCGACGTGCGCATGCCGACGCTCAGCGGCGTCGAGGTGCTGCGGGTGCTGAAGGCGGAAGGCTCGCCGATCCCGACGGTGCTGCTCACCGCCAGCCTCGACGACGGCAACCTGCTCGAGGCGATGCGGCTCGGGGTCGGCGGCATCGTTCTCAAGGAGATGGCGCACGCGCGCCTGCTCGAATGCCTGCGCGCCGTGTCCAATGGCGGCGTGTGGATCGACGCGGCCATCCTGGAGCGGTGGCGCGAAGCGGCGGCGCACGGCAGGCCGCGCGGGCCGCTCGACGGTCTGGCGCCGCGGGAGCGCCAGCTCGCCGACATGGTCGGCCGCGGCCTGCGCAATCGCGATATCGCCGACGCGCTCGGCGTCAGCGAAGGCTCGGTGAAGGTGTTCCTCCACCGCATCTATCGCAAGCTCAAGGTCGGCAGCCGCACCGAGCTGGCCCTGCTGGTCGAGCAGGCGGCGCGCTGAGCGCCGGCCGCCGCGCTTCTTCCCCCGCCGCCGAGGGCCCGCCGGGCGTCGCGCGGACCGCCATGTCAACTAAAGTTACGCATCGATATCAAAGACTACAATACTAACCAAAGTTACGTCGAATAAAGTGACGTTAACGTGTTGCTGTACCGCCACGGCGCATGAACCTTTTATGTACAGGAATTGCGTGGCGAGGCTTTCGTCCTCTAAAGAGCAATGGCTACACAGCGGCTATACGGGCCAATAGCGTGGTCCGACGGCTGCGGCCGGGGCCGCACAGAGGGGACGGACATGAACAAGACTCGCATTCTCAACAGCTTGCTCGCCACCACCTTCATCGGGGGCGCGCTCGGCATCGCGACTCCCGCTCTCGCGCAGGGCAATCCGCCTCCCGCCAAGCCGCGCGCCGGCGACCAGACCCAGCCGCAGGCCGGCCCCGTCGAAGGGTCGCCGAGCGCGACGCCGGCCAACGGCCAGGGCGATGAGAATGGCGCGATCGTCGTCACCGGCACCCGCATTCCGCAGCCGAACCTCACCTCGGCCAGCCCGATCACCGTCCTCAACAATGCCGAAGTGAAGCTGCAGGGCACGGCCCGCACCGAGGACATCATCAACTCGCTGCCGCAGAGCTTCGCGGCGCAGGGTTCGAACATCTCCAACGGCGCCACCGGCACCGCCACCGTCAACCTGCGCGGCCTCGGCTCGCGGCGCACCCTCGTCCTCGTCAACGGCCGCCGGCTGATGCCGGGCGATCCCCGCTCGCCGGTCCCGGACATCAACTTCATCCCGGCGCTCGCCGTCGACCGCATCGACGTGCTGACCGGCGGCGCCTCCTCGGTCTACGGCGCCGACGCCGTGTCGGGCGTCGTCAACTTCGTCATGGACACGAAGTTCGAGGGCATCCGCATGGACGCCCAGTACAGCTTCTTCGACCACATGAACAATGACGACATGGGCGGCTACCAGGCGGCCAACGCCGCGCGCGGCTTCCTGCCGCCGATCGGCCACACCGCCGACGGCGGCACGGTCGACGCGAGCGTGGTGATGGGCGCCGGCTTCGACGACGGCCACGGCCACATCACCGCCTACGCCACCTATCGCCGCCAGCATTCGGTGCTGCAGCGCGACCGCGATTATTCCTTCTGCTCGCTCGCCGACCGCACCCCGGCCCAGGCCGCGACGCTCGGCCGCAACTTCAACTGCGGCGGCTCGGCGACCTCGGCGAACGGCACCTTCTTCACCAATGTCGGCACGTTCCAGATCGGCTCCAACCGCACGTTCATCGCCGGCAACACGCCGTTCAACTTCGGCCCCTACAATTACTACCAGCGGCCGGACGAGCGTTACACGTTCGGCGCCTTCGCCGACTATGAGATCAGCTCGGCGCTGCATCCCTATCTCGAGGCGATGTTCATGGACGACCGCTCCGTCGCCCAGATCGCGCCGTCGGGCGACTTCGGCAACACGACGACGCTGAACTGCGACAACCCGCTGCTGTCGGCGCAGCAGCGCGCGATCGTCTGCCAGCCGGCCCAGTACAACCCAGCCGACGCGCTCGTCACCAACGGCAAGTTCGCCAGCAACTTCGGCAACCTCGTCGGCCAGACGCCGATCTTCGGTCCCGATCCGGACGGCACCGGACCGCTGCAGGCCCCGCTGCTCGGCTTCACCGCGCCCAGGACCTTCATCGACCAGAACGGCAATCCCTACTTCCAGGGCATCACCCAGATCCTGCGCCGCAACGTCGAGGGCGGCGGCCGCCGCGACGACCTGCAGCACACCGACTACCGCATCGTCGCGGGCCTCAAGGGCGACCTCGGCGGCGGCTTCTCCTACGACGCGTCGTACCAGTACGGCCGGGTGGTCTTCGCCCAGACCTACTTCAACGACTTCTCCGTCACGCGCCTGCGTCGCGCCCTCGACGTCGTGACGGGCCCGGGCGGCGTCCCGGTCTGCCGCTCGACGCTGAACGGCCAGGATGCCAACTGCGTCCCCTACGACATCTTCGCCCCCGGCGGCGTGACGGCGGCGGCCCTCAGCTACCTGCAGACGCCGGGCTTCTCGCGCGGCAACACGCAGGAGACGGTGGCGACGGCGTCGATCACGGCGCAGCTCGGCCAGTACGGCCTGCAGTCGCCCTGGGCCAATCACGGCCTCGCGATCAACGTCGGCGGCGAGTATCGCAAGGAGAAGCTGGAATTCTCGACCGACCAGGCCTTCTCGACCGGCGACCTCGCCGGCCAGGGCGGCGCCACGATCGGCCTCAACGGCCAGTTCCACGTCAAGGAGGCCTTCACCGAGGTCCAGCTGCCGCTGGTCGAGGACCGGCCCTTCTTCCAGCTGCTCGAGGTCCGCGGTGGCTACCGCTACTCCAAGTACCAGGTCGCGGCGAACAGCTTCTCGACCGACACCTGGAAGATCGAGGGCGAGTGGGCCCCGGTCAGGGACATCAAGTTCCGCGCCTCGGTGAACCGCGCCGTCCGCGCGCCGAACATCGTCGAGCTCTTCTCCGTCCAGTCGGTGTCGCTCGACGGTTCGACCGACCCGTGCGCCGGCGATTTCGATCCGGCCACGCCGGCGCCCGCGCCGACGGCCACGCAGGCGCAGTGCGCGCTCACCGGCGTCAGCGCGGCGCAATATGGCAAGGTCCGTCCGAACCCGGCCAACCAGTATAACGGCTTCCAGGGCGGCAACCCGAACCTGACGCCGGAAAAGGCCGACTCGCTCACCGCGGGCGTCGTCATCCAGCCCCGCTGGCTGCCGCGCTTCGCCCTGTCGGTCGACTATTTCAACATCCGGGTGAAGAACGTCATCGGCGCGCTCGGCGCGGACGTCATCATCAACCAGTGCATCTCGACGTCGTCGGCCTTCTACTGCGGCAACATCCATCGCGATGCGCAGGGATCGCTGTGGCTGACGCCGCAGGGCTTCGTCACCGACGTCAACGTCAATGCCGGCGCGCTCTCGACGCGGGGCTTCGACATCAACGCCTCCTACACGCAGCCGCTGCCGTCGGGTTGGGGCAGTCTCGCGACGAGCTTCGTCGGGACCTATCTCGACTCGCTGGTCCGCTCGCCCAACGCGGCCGTGTCGTTCGATTGCGCCGGCTTCTTCGGCGCGCAGTGCGGCACGCCGAACCCGAAGTGGCGCCACAAGTTCCGCGTCACCTACACCGCCCCGGGCGGCATCGGGATTTCGGGCCAGTGGCGCTACTTCTCGAAGGTCGATCGCGACACGCTGAGCACCGATCCGGATCTGGCCCGCACCGCGCGTACCGCCGGCAGCGACCACATCAAGGCGCAGAATTACTTCGACCTGGTGCTGACCGCCCGTATCGGCGATCACTACCAGTTCCGCCTCGGCGCCAACAACATCTTCGACAAGATCCCGCCCGTCCTCGTCACGCCCGCGCCGTTCGGCAACGGCAACACCTATCCGCAGGTGTACGACTCGCTCGGCCGGTACATCTTCGCCGGCGTCACCCTCGACTTCTAAGGGAGCGGGGGCGATGCAGCCGGGCTACGGCGGGCCGGGGGAGGGGCCCGCCGTACTGCTCGACCGGCCGTCCAAACGGCCGATCCAGACCCGCGGCTGCGAGGCCCGCCGCCGCGTCGAGGTGGGTGCGTACCGGCTGTTCGCGCGCAAGGGTCCCGAGGGGATCACGGTGCGCGAGCTGCTCGGGCACGCCAACACCTCGCCCGGCTTCATCAAGTCGCATTACGACAGCATCGAACGGCTGGTCGAGGTGGCGGTCGACGGCCGTTCGCGCAAGGTCGTCGGCGACATCCTTGCCTTCGTTCCCGGCCGCGGCACGCCGCGGATGCTGGTCCAGAAGGCGGCCGCCCACGCCGCCCAGGTCGTCGCCACCTCCGATTATCGCGAGTTGCTGATGGTCTGCCTGCGCGAGCCGGACCGGTGGAAGGCGGTGCTCGCCGCGCTCGGGGCCGCGCTCGCCGGCTGTGCCCGGGCCGCGCTGGAGGCGTCGTCGCCGCCGGTCTTCGCGCACGAGGCGGCGCTGATCGCGTTCGGCGACGAGCTCCACATGCGCCTCGCCCTGCGCCCGCTGCTGACCCGCGAGGATCCCAGCGCCGCCGAGGTCGCCGACGCCGCGGCGCGCGCCGCCTCGGAGCTCCTCAAGGGCCTGTTCCAGCCCTGAGCGCGGTCGCGCCGTGCTTTCCTGTGAAGGCTGGTGCGGACGGCGGGACTCGAACCCGCACGCCCCGAAGGACAGGAGATTTTAAGTCTCCGGCGTCTACCGGTTCCGCCACGTCCGCACCCGCCGAGGCATAGCCGCCGGCGCCGGCGCGGGGAAGCTCAGGCTTCGGGGGCGTCCTGGAGGTTCAGCCGCTCGCGCATTTCCTTGCCCGGCTTGAAATAGGGCACGCGCTTGGCGGAGACGTCGACGGTGTCGCCGGTGCGCGGGTTGCGGCCCTTGCGGGCGTCGCGCTCGCGGGTCGAGAAGGCGCCGAAGCCGCGGAGCTCGACGCGGCCGCCCTTCTGCAGCTGGCCGATGATCGACTCGAAGAAGGCCGAGACCACCCGCTCGATCTCCTTGGCCGTCAGGTCAGGATGATCGTCGCAAAGCTTCTGGACAAGCTCGGAGCGGATCACGAAGATTCCCCCCTCAGTCTCAGGGCTGGATGCGTTGTGCCCGGCGTGAGAACCCCCCTCCCGCACCTTCGGGCCCGAGTTAGACCGTAAAACGACCGGAATGGCAAGAGCAGCGGCTTGAAATGACGTAGAAAAGCCGCCGTTCGTCGGTTTTACGGACGAGGACGGCGGCTTCTCCGGCGGCCGGGACGGAGCCGTCCCGCCGCTAATCCAGGTTAACGCTCCTGCTTGGCCTTCAGCGCCTCGCCGAGGATGTCGCCGAGCGATGCGCCCGAATCGGACGAGCCGTACTGGGCGACCGCCTGCTTCTCCTCGGCGATCTGCAGCGCCTTGATCGAGAAGGTCGGCTTCTTCGAGCGGTCGAAGCCGGTCACCATCGCATCGAACTTCTGGCCGACCTGGAAACGCTCCGGCCGCTGCTCGTCGCGGTCGCGGCCGAGGTCGGTGCGCTTGATGAAGCCGGTGGCGCCATCGTCGCCGACCTGCACCTCGAGGCCGCCGTCGCGCACTTCGAGGACGGTGACCGTCACCGTCTCGTTCTTGTTGACACCGCCCGCGGCGCCGGCGCCGCCCTTGGCGACCCCGCCGCGCTCGAGCTGCTTCATGCCGAGCGAGATGCGCTCCTTCTCGACGTCGACGTCGAGCACGACCGCCTTCACCATCTCGCCCTTGCGGTGCAGGTTCAGCGCCTCCTCGCCGGTCACGCCCCAGGCGATGTCGGACATGTGGACCATGCCGTCGACATCGCCGTCGAGACCGATGAACAGGCCGAACTCGGTCGCGTTCTTGACCTCGCCCTCGACCTCGGTGCCGACCGGGTGCTTCTCGGCGAAGCTCGCCCACGGATTGGCCTGCGCCTGCTTGAGGCCGAGGCTGATGCGGCGCTTGTCCTCGTCGACCTCGAGCACCGACACGTCGACTTCCTGGCTGGTCGAGACGATCTTGCCGGGGTGGACGTTCTTCTTGGTCCAGCTCATCTCGGAGACGTGGACGAGGCCCTCGATGCCCGCCTCGAGCTCCACGAACGCGCCATATTCGGTGATGTTGGTGACGCGGCCCTTGAACACGCCGCCGACCGGATACTTGGCCGAGGCGCCCTCCCACGGATCCGCCTCGAGCTGCTTCATGCCGAGGCTGATGCGCTGGGTCTCGCGGTTGATGCGGATGATCTGGACCCGCACCGTGTCGCCGATCGCGATCACCTCGCTCGGATGGTTGACGCGCTTGTAGCTGATGTCGGTGACGTGGAGCAGGCCGTCGATGCCGCCCAGGTCCACGAAGGCGCCGTAATCGGTGATGTTCTTGACGACGCCGTCGACCACCTGGCCCTCGTGGAGGGACTGGATGAGGCCGGAGCGCTGCTCGGCGCGGGTCTCTTCGAGGATGGCGCGGCGCGAGACCACGATATTGCCGCGGCGGCGGTCCATCTTGAGGATCTGGAAGGGCTGCGGCACGTCCATCAGCGGGGTGACGTCGCGAACCGGGCGGATGTCGACCTGGCTGCCGGGCAGGAAGGCGACGGCGCCGCCGAGGTCGACGGTGAAGCCGCCCTTGACGCGGCCGAAGATCACGCCCTCGACGCGGTTGCCGGCGGTGAACTCGGTCTCGAGCTTGTCCCAGGCGGCCTCGCGGCGGGCGCGGTCGCGCGACAGCATCGCCTCGCCCTGGTGGTTCTCGACCCGGTCGACGAACACGTCGACGGTGTCGCCGACGTTCAGCTCCGCCTTCTGGCCGGGGCTGGCGAATTCGCGCAGCGGGACGCGCCCTTCGCTCTTCAGGCCGACGTCGATCACCGCCATGTCGTTCTCGATGGCGGTGACGGTGCCCTTGACGACGCGGCCTTCGAAGCCTTCCTTCTCGCCGCCCAGGGTCTCGTTCAGGAGTTTCGCGAAATCGTCGCGCGTCGGCATCGCCGCACTGGCCATAAAATCTGTCTTCCTTCGTTTCGTATTCCGGCCGCCGGTTGTCTCCGACGGTCTTTGGAACCCGTGCTGCCGCGCCCGCACCATGCGGTGCGCGGCGTCTGGCGGGCTCGGAGCGAGCGGAGCGAAGCTTGCAAGCAAAAAAGGCGCGTCGAGGGTGGGCCTGTGGGCCTCTTGCCACCTCGCGCGCTAGCCTAAGCCGAGCCCCCGCAGGCGCTTAGCACCCGCCGGACGAGGGGCATATAGGGGAGGGAGGGCGATGCGGCAAGCGGTACTCCGACCGCCTCACGCGATAGAGCTTGATTTGTAGCACTCAGTGCTATACCTTTCTCCAACCGCAAGCAGGGAGAGTGCGTATGGAGACCCGTATAAGAAACAGGGGAGACCCTCATGGAATCCTTCTACCTGACGAAGGAGTTTGCGCGCCTTGCCCGCAGGAGCCGGCTCGCTGACGATCAACTGCAAGAGGCTGTTGATCGCGCCGAGGCCGGCACGGTCGACGCAGACCTCGGCGGCGGGCTCGTCAAGCAGCGGGTCGCGCAGCCGGGGAAAGGGCGTTCGGGCGGCTTTCGAACGGTCCTCGCCTATCGCCGCGGCAAACGCGCGATCTTCCTGCACCTGTTCGCGAAGGCGCGGCGGGCGAACCTGGCGCCGGCGGAGCTCGAGACCTATCAGAAGCTCGCCAAGGCGTACGACAGGCTTTCGGACGACGAACTCGATGCGCTCGTCGCGACGCGCGGCTGGAGAAAGGTGAAGAGAAAGGATGGCGAAGAGGAGGAGCTATCGTAGCGACGCGCTGCGGTCCGCGCACCTCGCCGCGCAGGACCTTCACGCCATTGGCGCCATCGACAAGGCGACGATGCGGGAATTCGATCGTGCGTGCCTTACCGACGTGGAGCCGCTGGCGCCGGACGACATCCGCCGTATTCGGGACCAGGCGAATATGAGCCAAACGATCTTTGCACTCACGCTGAACGTCACTCCGTCCCTGGTAAGCCAGTGGGAGCGGGGAGAGAAGAAGCCGAGCGGGCCTTCGCTGAAGTTGCTTAACCTTGCCGACAAGAAGGGTGTGGAAGCAATCTTCTAGGGGCGTCCCCGCGGCCGGATTCCACCTGGCTCCGTATCTCCGAAGGTTTCGTCGGCGGGCCGTAGCGCTTTGTCGCGGCGTCACAGCGTGCATCGCCCCGAGACACGGCTTCGTCGCGCCCCCGTAGCGCGCCGCCGCCGCATGTCCTTCTCCTGACCCGCACGCAAAGCGGAAGGAGAAAGACGATGGTTGCGACGACGGCGATCCTGGCGGTGGCGCTGGGGCTGGCGCCGGTGGCGCCGGGCGGGGCGCAGCAGGTGCGGGTCAGCGCGGCGGCGGTGGCGCAGGCGGTCGGCCGCTGCGAGCAGAAGGTCGACCGGCGCGGGACGGTGCGGCTCACCGGGTTCGACCGGCGGAGCGGCCGCGCGTTCGACATCCGCATCGACCACGCCGGGCATGTCGAGGCGAATGTCGGGGCGTGGCTCTATACGTTCGACGTCGCCGGCGCGGCCTGATCCGCGCCGGGCCGAGCGGCGGCCGCTAGCGCTGCCTGGCGCTGTTGCCGCCGCCGTCCTTGCCGCCGTCGTTATTATCGTCGTCGCGGGTGCGGACGCTGACGTCGACGTGGCGGAGCTTGTTGTCGACCGAATCCGCCGCTTTCTCGACCGACTTGGCGGCGGCGGCGGCGAGGTTGCCGGCGGTGTCGGCGGCCTTGCCGGCGGCGCGGCCGGCATCGTCGGCGGCCTTGCCGGCGGCGCGGCCGGCATCGTCGGCGGCATTCTCGGCGTTGCGCCGGCTGTCATTGTCGACGCTGACCTGGCAGCCGGCGAGGAGGAGGAGGGGCAGTGCGAGCGCGGCGAGGCGGCGGGCTGGATCCATGGCGAAGCTCCCTTCGCCGCCCCTCTTAGCATCGCGCGCCGAGCCCGGGACAGCCACTTTCACGCACCGCCGCCCGCAGGGACAGTCACTTTCACGCGCCGCGGGGGCCGCTCCCGCGCCTCGTACCGGAAAGTGACTGTCCCGTCCTCTTACTGGCGCTTGCCTCAAAACCGCCCTATTGCATGTTCAGGACGCGGACACATATGGGGGCCCAAGCCGCGCCGTGCCGACGACGCACCGCCGCCGCGCCCGCCGCAAAGCCGAGGAACAGCATGAAGATCGCCCACGCCCTGCGCCCGAGCTTCTGGAGACGCGAGCATCATCTCGACAAGATGACGCTGAAGGAGCTGGTGGTCGCCTATGTGCAATATCCGGCGATCCTCGGCTACGCCTTCCTCGCCGCGGCGGCGATCGCCCTGTTCGCCTGGCGCTACGCCGCCCCGCTCGCCCCGACGCTGGTCGCCGTCGCCGCCGCGAGCTTCGTCTACCCGCTCGTCTGGTACGTGCTCCACCGCTGGGTGCTGCACAGCCGCTGGATGTTCAAGGTCGCGCCGCTCGCCTCGACCTGGAAGCGCATCCATTACGACCACCACCAGGACCCGAACCACCTCGAGGTCCTGTTCGGCGCCCTCCACACCACCGTCCCCACGATCGCCGCCGCGACCCTGCCGGTCGGCTGGCTGATCGGCCTCCCCTGGCAGGACGCGGCGCACCCCGATGCCGCCGCCGGCGCCGCGCTGGCCGCCTTCGCGACCGGCCTCGTCACCACCTGCTTCTACGAATTCTGCCACTGCATCCAGCATCTCGCCTACAAGCCCAAGTCGAAGTGGCTCGCCGAGATGAAGAAGCGCCACATGGCCCACCACTTCCACGACGAGAACGGCAATTACGGCATCACCAGCTTCTTCTGGGACAAGCTGTTCGGGACGTTCTACGACCGGCCGGAGCGGCCGAGGAAGAGCCCGACGGTGTTCAATCTGGGCTACACGCCGGAGATGGCGGAGCGGTATCCGCGGGTGTCGCAGCTGAGCGGCGGGGTGGCGACGGGCCATCCGCGGCAGCGGGACAGGGTCGCCTAGTCAGCCGGCTTGCTCCCGCCATGGCGGCTCCGGAATAATCGCGGGGCCTGAACGGAGTGAAAAGCTGTGGCGGACGTCATCGAACTCAAGGTTCATCTCGCCCAGGATGACTGAGGTCCAGCCCTTCGAGATCCAGGCCAACGACGGACTCCGCCCACGGGAGTCGGTCGGGCGGCGGCGGCTGTAGTGCGGCAAACTCCTCGGCGCTCAGCACCACCGCCGCTTCCTTTCCCCGCACCGTCACCGTCTGCGGCGCCTCCCTCTGCGCCCGCCGCACCAATTCGCTGAAGCGGGCTTTGGCGTCCTCGAGCTTCCAACGCGCGCCGCGGGGATGCGCGGTGTCGGACATGGCAGGCTCCTGACCGAGCTGGTCAGGTGGCTCATAGGAATAGGCGAGGAAGGCTTCGATGTCCGGGCAACGGCGAACCGCCCCATGGCTGAGCACCAAGTCTGCCGTGGGTGGTTTGACGCCGAGGACGGGCCACTTCCAGCCGTCGCGCCGCCAACACGGAACAACCAACAGCGCAATGTCTGCGTTGGGTGATGGGGTGGACGCCCCCCGACGGCATCGATGTGCCAAGGTGAGGTGTCGTTACTTCACCTGAGGGAGGCGTCCATGGAGCAGGTTACCACGATCGGGCTGGATATCGCCAAACATGTTTTCCACGCGCACGGCTCTGACGATCAAGGTCGCATCGTGTTTAGCAAGCGGGTCTCGCGATCTCGGTTGCTGTCCTTCTTTGCGCGCCAGCCGCGTTGCGTGGTGGCGCTGGAGGCATGTTCCGGCGCCCATCACTGGGGCCGGGAGCTGCAGCGGCTGGGGCACGAGGTGAGGCTGATCCCGCCGGCCTACGTGAAGCCGTTCGTCAAGCGGCAGAAGAACGATGCAGCCGATGCCGAGGCGATCTGCGAGGCGGCGCAGCGGCCGTCGATGCGCTTCGTTGCGGTAAAGAGCGAGGAGCAGCAGGCGGGCGCTCTGGTCTTTCGCGGCCGCGATCTCCTCGTGGGGCAGCGGACCCAGATCATCAACGCGTTGCGCAGCCATATGGGCGAGCATGGCTGGATCGCGCCGAAGGGGCCGTCGCACATCGCCAGGCTGCGCGAGCTGCTCGAGGATGAGGCGAGCGTGCCGGCCAGCGCCCGGCCCGTGCTCAAGCTGCTGCTCGATATGGTCGCCGAGCTCGACCGCCGGATCGCCGAGCTGGACCGGGAGATCGCCAGGCGCGCTCGCGAGGACGATACTGCTCGCCGGCTGATGACGATCCCCGGCATCGGCCCGATCACCGCCACCGCCTTGACCGCGCTGGCGCCGCCGCCTCAGACCTTCGCCCGCGGCCGTGACTTTGCTGCGTGGCTCGGGCTCGTGCCGCGTCAGCACTCGACCGGCGGCAAGCAGAAGCTGGGCGCGATATCGCGGATGGGCGAGCGGAGTCTGAGGCGGCTGCTCATCATCGGTGCGAGCGCGGTCGTGCTCCACGCCAGCAAGCGCGGCGCACCTCCCGGTTCCTGGCTGGAGCGGATGCTCGCGCGCAAGCCGCGCATGCTGGTCACCGTGGCGCTCGCCAACAAGACGGCACGGATCGTCTGGGCGCTGCTCAGCAGGAACGAGGTCTACCGGGCTCCGGCCCCCGTTGCGGCGTAGCAGCGGGCAAGCCGGACCGTCGGAGGCGTAGGCGGTCGAAGGAGGGTATGGCGCAACAGTCGGCGAGACGGGATCGGGTCAGCCAGGGCTTTCCACCGTGCCTCAGCAGCACGCCATGGGTGATGTGGCCCCGGTCCGCGAACTCCCATACGGGCCCGCAGCCGCACGCTGCAGCAAAGGCCGGACAGATGGCAGCATCCGACTACGCACCACCCCCCATAAAACCGCTTGCACCTTCAGGGGCGTCCACAGATGGAAAGCGGACATTCACCCTGGAACGCGTCGGAGTGTCTCCTTCGCCGAAAGCCCATAGTCGGCCAGGTAGTCGCTATACTCCGTCCGGTCGCGCAAACATTCGGCAGCCTGCCCGAGCGTCTGCAACAGACTGTCCGGTACGTCCTCCGCTCGAGGCGGCGGCAGCGAGCGGAATCGTTGCAGCGCGACTGCCAAGCCGGCGAGGCCGTCACGAGAGACGAGCCGCCGGTAATAGCCTCGTACCAAAGGAAGCCGCCGCACGTACCGCGTGAGGTAAGGATACCATACAAGAGAGGCTCCGCTGAGTGAGGCATTCACTTGCCGCCTCAGAACGGAGCCGGGCGTGACCTCGAGCACTCCCGCGATGCGGCTTATGAAAGCTGCGGAATTATCGCGGAGCAACTCGTAAGGAAGTACGAGAACCCGATCGCGCCCGAACGCTTGCTCATACCTGCCAATGACATGATCGTAGTCCCACCAACAGGTGATCCGTCGGTGCCGGTCCAGGAACGCCGGGAAGCCAAGCATGCCGCCGCTACGAATCTCCTGCGAATATGCGGAAAGCAGCTTTCCGCGGAATCCGCGCGTGACGATGAGGATGTGCGCGTTCGGAAAGAGAGCGTAAAGTAGTGCGCAGGCGGCATCTTGGGCGTCGCAAGGAGAGACGATGGCCGGGCTGTCGGAATCTTCGAGTCCAGCCACGGGGACAGGGACGGGGCTAGTCAGCTCCTCGTGGCTGGTCGCCCTCACCCTCCGCTCGGTTCGGTCCCACGCCGCGCCTTCCTGGAGGGCATATATGTCACGGAGCCCGGCAATTCCGCCGGGCGTGTAGGCGATGTCCGGATGGCCGGAAAGCCATGCCTGAACATAGCTGCTTCCCGTCTTGGCGAAGCCGATGTGTATAAGATGCTTCATGCCTGCACCCGGCCGCTGCCGTCTAGAGAGTTTTGCACAGTCACAAGCCTGGAGGCGGGTACCTGAAGCGTTCTCGTGCCGCAAGCATCGGACCGCTGCCCGTCCTGGCCGGGAGCGACCGCGCGGCGGTTGATGGCCGACCTGATGTCACCCTCGGCACAGTTGTTCGAATCGAGCAGTTTGCAGGCTTGCGCAACCATCCTCTCCTCGTCGGGTAGAGGGATGATCGAGCGCTGTCCCTCGATCATCGAAGGTGCGTCCGGGATGCCGGCCTGATGGCCGTTATCCCAGCTCTCGCGCAGCTGCTTGGCGCCGAACTCGGCAATTGTATCCGAGGCAGGGTTGGCGTCAGGGCTGAGCTTTCCGCTGCCGTCAAACACCTCAAAAGCCGGCCGAAGAGCGAAGGCCCTATCGTTAGATGGATGCCCCGACCTTTGAATGTCCGCTTTCCATTGCCGATTCAGGCGGTCATCGCAACACAGGCATCAAATCGCTCGGCGGGTGTTTCGTAGTCCAGCGTTTTTCTGGGACGCTGGTTCATCTGCCTGGCGATCTCGTTGAGGCGCTGCTGGCTGTG
>Ga0213876_10000630_pt1 | contig 25669 bp, 23 predicted proteins | sample BarmaccomBMRX_R9_FD_160113 | JGI IMG/M metagenome (GOLD analysis project Ga0213876, IMG submission 160113) | Root-associated microbial communities from Barbacenia macrantha in rupestrian grasslands, the National Park of Serra do Cipo, Brazil - RX_R9 | ecosystem: Host-associated > Plants > Roots... | reverse complement strand
GGCGCCGTTGCGCGCCTCGTACGTTGAGGACGGACGATTGATCGCGAGCGGCGACTTTACGGGCATGAGCAGCGCGGACGCGCGCGCTGCGATGGCGGCGTGCCTGGCCGCCGCCGGCGCAGGCGAAGCGAGCATCGGCTACAAGCTGCGCGACTGGCTCATTTCACGGCAGCGATACTGGGGAACGCCGATCCCCATCGTCTATTGTGCGCGTTGTGGCGAGGTGGCCGTTCCCGACGAGCAGCTGCCCGTGCTGCTGCCGCCGCGAAACGCCTACGAAGAGTTTTTGAAGACGCCCTGTCCTCGTTGCGGCGAGCCCGCGCGCCGCGAGAGCGACACGATGGACACGTTCTTCGAGTCTTCGTGGTACTACCTACGCTATCTCGATCCGCACAACGATGCGGCGCCCTGGGCTTTAGAAGTTGCGCGGCGGTGGATGAACGTCGACCAATACATCGGCGGCGCCGAGCACGCCGTGCTGCATCTCTTGTACTCGCGCTTTTTCTACAAGTTCTTTCACGATCGCGGTTGGATCGCGGGCGGCGACGAGCCCTTCCAGCGTCTGTTTCACCAGGGCTTGGTGCTATGCGACGGCGAGAAGATGTCGAAGTCGCGCGGCAACGTCGTCGGCATTGACGAAACGGCGGACCGTCACGGAATCGACGCGATGCGGCTCTTCCTACTGTACGTCACGCCGCCGGAAGAGACGAGCAACTGGACCGACGAGGGCATCAGCGGCCGCGTGCGTCTGCTCAACCGGATGTGGCGCGCCTGCGATCGCCACCTCGGCGGAAGCGCCGGAAGCGTCGGCTCGCTCGAAGAGCGCCAGGCGCCGCTGGTTGACAACGCGGAGGAGAAGGCTCTCCTGCGCGCGGTGCACGCCGCCGCGAAGTCGGCGGTCGACGAGACGCTGTCGCGGCGCTTTCACTATAACACGACGATTGCGAAGTTCGACGAGCTCGTCAATCTCATGACTGCCATTGCAACGAAATCGCCGCAATCGGCTGCGCTGCGCTATGCCGTCGAAACGTTGCCGATTCTGATCGCACCCTTCGCTCCGCACATCGCGGAGGAGCTGTGGGAGCGTTTGGGACAGACCGGCTCGGTGCACTTGGAACGATACCTGGTGCCCGACGAACGTCTGTTGATCACGGAAGAGATCACGCTCGTGGTACAGGTCAACGGCAAGGTGCGCGCTCGGATTCTCGCCGACGCCCGCGTGAGTGAAGAGGAAGCCGTCGCGCTCGCGCTACGCGACCCCAACGTTCGCGCGTATCTGGACGGCAAAGACCTTCGCAAGCATATCTACGTTCCGGGCAAGCTGCTCAACTTGGTGGCGGCGTGACGCAAACGCGATCTCTGGCCACCGGCGTCTGCATCACCGGCGGCGGCCCGTGCGGCGTGATGCTCGGCGTTTTGCTCGCTCGCGCCGGCGTCGACGCGATCGTTCTAGAGAAGTATCCGGACTTTTTCCGCGACTTTCGCGGCGATACGGTTCACCCGTCCACCTTGGAGCTGCTCTACGAGCTGGGTTGGCTCGACGATTTCCTCGCGCTTCGTCACGACGAGTTTCAAACGGCGAGCGTAAATATCGCCGGCGAGCCGGTCCAGGTGGCGGACCTCTCGCACCTGCGCACGCATTGTAAGTTCGTCGCGTTGATGCCCCAATGGGACTTTCTGAACTTTCTCGCGCAGCACGGCCGGCGATATCCCACCTTCCACCTCAGGATGGCAACCGAAGGGATCGGCTTGCTCGCGAGCGGCGGCCGCGTCACCGGCGTGCGCGCGCGAAGCGCCGACGGCGAGGTCGAGATCTCGGCGAAACTGGTCGTGGGCGCCGACGGCCGGCACTCGACGATTCGGAATCTGGCGGGATTTGCCGTCAAAGAGCTCGGCGCCCCGATGGACATCCTCTGGATGCGCATTTCCAAGAACGCGACCGACCCCACGATGCAGCTCGGCTGGGTCAGGACCGGCCACATGGTGATCCTCCTCGACCGAGGCGACTACTGGCAATGCGCCTACCTCATTCCGAAGGGCTCTTTCGCGGCACTTCAGGCCGAGGGGATCGATGCGCTCCGGCGCGGGCTCGCGCAAACGGTTCCAATGTTGCGCGATCGTGTCGCGCAACTCGACTGGTCGAAGGTTTCGATGCTCGACGTGCGCGTCGATCGCTTGGACCTTTGGCATAAGCCCGGCCTGCTGTGCATCGGCGACGCTGCGCATGCGATGTCGCCGATCGGCGGCATCGGCATCAACCTTGCCGTCCAAGATGCGGTCGCAACCGCCAATATTCTCGCGGAGACGCTGCGCGCGGGCAACTCGCCGGGCGAAGCTGAGCTGCAACGCATTGCGGACAGGCGCATGTTTCCGACCAAGGCGACGCAAGCGTTTCAAACGTTCGTTCAGGATCGAGCGATCGCCCCGCTCATGGCGGGTGCGCCGGTCACGGCTCCGCCGCTGGCCGCGAGGCTCTTCGATGAGTTCCCCTGGCTGCGCCGCCTGCCGGCGCGTCTGATCGGCGTCGGCGTGCGGCCGGAGCACGTTCGTACGCCCGATGCGTTCGCCGGAGCCGCCGGAGGCTAAGAAAGCCCCTCGCGCGCCAACATCTCGGCGTAGATTTCTCGCACGGTCTGCAGCGTATCGGCGGCTTCGGGCGGCTTGTCGCCTCGCAGGCGCACGATTCTCGGAAAACGCAACGCGAAGCCACTCTCGTGCAGCCGGCTCGTTTGTATCACGTCGAACGCGACTTCGATCACGATCTTCGGCTCGACGGGCATTTCGGAGAAGCGCGCGTTGGGACGGCGCGCTTCGTCCGGCAAGCGATGCGCGAGAAACCACGGCGTTAGGCCGGCGATCTCCGCATCCGTCAGTCCGGAATAGGCCTTGCCGATGGCTTGCAGCGTGCCCCCATCGCCACGGACGGCAAACGTGTAGTCCGACAGCACGTTGGCGCGCTTGCCGTGGCCCCATTCCACCGCGATCACGACGGTGTCGAGCGTCGAGAGCTCGCGCTTGAGCTTGAGCCACCATTTTCCGCGACGGCCCGGCAGGTACGGCGAGTCGGCGCGCTTCAGCACGAGACCCTCGTTGCCGCGGCGGCGCGCCGCGTCGAACTCCGCATTGATCGCGGCGGCGTCGGCGGCCTCGACCGCACCGAACGGCGCCGGCGCAACGTTCTCGCCCTTTGCGAGCACGCTTTCGAGCCGCTGCCGCCGAACGACGAGCGGCTCGTCGATCAGCAGCTCGTCGCCGAGCGAGAGAATATCGAAGACCATATACGTGAGTGGAACCTCGCGCAACAGCCCGTCATCGACGCTCTTGCGCTGTAAGCGCGCCTGCAGCATCCGAAAAGGGAGCACTCTGCCGTTGCGCATCGCGACGATCTCCCCGTCCAGAATCGCATCGGTGGCGATCGCCCGTAACGCCCGCACCACTTCCGGATACGACGACGAGACGTCGTTGAGTCGCCGTGAGAAGAGCCGTACGTCGCCGCGGCGGCAATGCGCCTGCGCGCGTATGCCGTCGTACTTATCTTCGACGTGCCAACGGCCGCTCGCGAGCTCCTTGTATGCGTGGCCGTACGCGACCGGCGTCGCCAGCATGAAGCCGATCGGAGTTCCGTAGGCGATCCGCACGTCGTGCAAGGCGCGACGCTTTGCAGCGAGCGCGACGGCGCCCACGTCCCCGGCGGCCATCGCCGCGCGCCGCACTGCGTTGGGATCCGCATCGAAGGCCCGAGCGACCGCATCGAGCACGAAGCCTTCGCGCAGCCCGACGCGCAAGTCGCCGGTGACTATTTTGATCGCATAGGTCGCCGTCAGCGAATCGGCACACGCGCGGAGTATGCGCTCGAGCAGCGCCGCGCGACGCTCGTTGGCCTGCTTTCCCGATGCCGCGGCGATCTCGTCGAAAATGGCATCGACCGCCGCAGGCGTAAACTCTTCGGAAAAGAGCATCTCCTTTGTCGGCGGGCGCAGCAGCGAGCCGAGCGCTGCCCCGAGGTCGCCCGTCGCGCGATACGCGCGCGTCAACTCGACGTCGCTGAATCCCCAGATCCGATGCGCGACCTCCACGAGCATCCGACCCCCGACGGAGAGAGGGCGCCGCCCGCTAAAAAACCGCACCGCGGCAGCCACGTCCCGATCGTCGTCGAGCGACTTCAGATAGTCTGCGAGGAGCGCGATCTTTTCCAGCTTTCCCGAGTGGGCCGCAATCGCGTGCGCGGCGGCCGCGAAGCGTCGCATCAGGGGCGCCGAAAGTACTCGTACGTTTGCCGGATGCCTTCGGCCAGCGGCGTCGCGGGCGACCAACCGAGTTCCGCGTGTGCCAGCGCGGAATCGAACTCCGCATCGCGCGCGTCGCCCGGCCGCGGCGGCGCGTGCTGCACCGGCGCATCAAATCCGCTGACGGCGACGAGCATGCGGTAAATTTGATTCACGCTCGTTCGCCGGCCGGTTCCGATCACGAATGCACCGCCCGGCCCGCGTTCCAACGCGGCGAGGTTCGCGGCCGCCACGTCGGCGACGTAGACGTAGTCGCGCGTCTGTTCGCCGTCCGAGTCGATCCGGACGCCTTCTCCGGAAAGGAAGTGACCGATGAAGATGGCGATCACGCCGGCCTCGCCATTCGGATCTTGGCGCGGCCCGTAGACGTTACCGTACCGCAGCGCCGTGAAGTCGACGCCTCTCGTGGCGCGGTAGAAGCGGAGGTAGTGCTCGCCGACCATCTTGCTGATGCCGTAGGGCGACGTCGGGCGTTGCGGCGTCGCTTCGGTGATCGGCAAGCGCTCCGGCGTTCCAAAGATCGCGCCGCTCGACGCGAAGATGACCTTGCCGACGTCGTTTTTCGCCGCCTGTTCCAAGACGTTCAGCAATCCGAGCACGTTGACGCCCGCGTCGTACAGCGGATCGCGCACCGAGATCGCTACCGAGTGCTGCGCGGCGTGATGGTTGACGATGTCCGGCTTGAAATCCGCGAAGACGCGAGCGATCGCTTCGTCACGAACGTCCATGTGCACGAGCGAAATCCCGCCGCGCACGTTCGCGCGCCGGCCGCCGCCGTGTTCCCACAAGGAATCGATCACCAGCACCTCGTGTCCGGCATCGCAATAGGCATCGACCAAGTGCGACCCAATGAAGCCCGCTCCGCCGGTCACGATGATACGCACGCGTCCTCCTCCTTACTAGATAAACTCTGCCTTACTAGATAAACTCTGCGCTTGTCGCAGGAGAGCGGCGATGGCGCGGTTCGCGATCGTCGTCGTTGCCATGGCATTCCTTCTCGGAACTCTCGCCGTAACACCGCTCTCGTCGGATGTGCGCGCGGTTGTAATCGGCGCCGCGTTTCTCCTGGCAGGGCTGGCCGCCGCCGCATCGCCGCGCTTTGCCGCGTGCATCCTGTTCGCCGTCCTAGCGGGCGCGCTCAACGCTACGTTCCGTTCGAACGCGATCGTTCCGCTGCGCGAGCACCGCACCGCTCGTTTTGCGGCGACGGTGCTCGAGCGCGCCGGCGCAGGCGACGGTTCGACCGAGGTAACGCTTGCGCTGAGCGATGGAACGTTCGTGTCGGCGCGGCTGCGCGGCGACGTGCCGGAGACTGGGACTCAGGCGATCGTTCGCGGCCGCTTGGAGCCCTTTGACGACGCGCGCAACCCCGGCGAGCCGAGCCAACGTGACATCGAAGAAGAGCGCGGAATCCGCGGCCGTCTCGAGGCCGCGGTCGTTCTTCGCAGCGATCGTTCGACGCAACGCGGGTTGCGCGTCTGGCTCGCCCGAGCGCACGAGTGGGCGCACGCGCAACTGCAGGCACGCCTCGGCGAGCCGGATGCATCGGTCGTCGCGGGCGAGCTCTGGGGAGAACGCGCCGCGCTATCGCCGGCGCTGCGTAGCGAATTTCAAGAGACCGGAACCGTTCACGTCTTGGTGACCGCCGGACTGCACTTGGGCGCAGTTGCGGCGCTCTGTGCCGGGTTGCTGACGTTCCTCACGCTTCCGCGGCGAGTGACGTGCGCGGCGTCCATCGTGCTCGTGTGGGCGTTCGTGTGGTGGAGCGGCGCTCAGCTGCCCGCGATGCGCGCCGCCACGATGGCGAGCGCGGCGCTCGCGGCGCGCACCTTGGGACGTGCCACGCTTTCCTGGAACGCCCTGGCGATCGCGGCGATCATCGTGGCGTTGTCGCGTCCGCACAGCGTCGCGACGGCATCGTTCGCACTATCCTTTTCCTGCGTCGGCGCTATCTTCGCATGCGCGGCTGCACTGGAAACGTATATCGGCGAACGCATCGCGCTTCCGTCACTCGTGCGCGAGGCGATGGTACTCGCGCTGGCGACGCAAATCGGGATCTGGCCGCTCGGCGCCGCGATCTTCTTGCAGTTGACGCCCTACGCCATCCTGGCGAATCTTGCCGTCGTGCCCTGCGTCGCGCTGACCATGGGATTGGGCGCGGCGCAGCTGTTGCTCGCGTGGTGCGCGCCGCTCGCGCAGGCCGTTGCAAACCTGAACTCGTGGTTCTTGGCGTGGACGCTCGGCGTCGTGCAAGCGATTGCCGCCTTACCGTCGGCGACGCTGCCGATGACGCCGGCGCCCGCGTGGTGCATCGCGCTCTACGATGCCGCCGTGCTTGCGTCGGTCGCGCTATGGCGGCGCGGCGCGCAGACGCTGGTTATCGGGGCGCTCGGAGTGACGATCGGTCTCGTCCTGTGGCCACCGCGTGCCTTCGACGGTCGCCTGCGCGTCACGGTGCTCGACGTAGGGCAGGCCGACGCGATCGTGATTCAAACACCGCACGGCCACGCATTGCTCGTTGATGCGGGCGGACGGCTGGAACGCGGAGCGGAGAACGACGCGTCGCCGGCCGAGCTCGTCGGCGAGCGAACCGTCGTGCCGTTCTTACTGCGTCACGGCGTTCATCATCTCGATGCGTTGATCGTCTCCCATCCGCACGGCGACCATGCCGGCGGCGTCGCGCCGGTGTTGCGTCGCTTGCGTGTCGCCGAACTCGCCGACAGCGGTCAGCGGTACGGCGGTCACGCCTATCGCGATGCGATCGAGACGGCCCTGCGCGAGCGCGTTCCGATTCGCTATCCACGGGCCGGCACGGAGTGGCAGACCGACGACGGCGTGACGCTGCACTTCATCGGACCGTCACTTCCGTTTATCGCCGGTAAGAACGCGATCAACAGCAACTCCGTCGCCTTCCTCTTACGATACCGCGCCTTTCGCATGCTGTTCACCGGCGACGCCGGCAGCGACTCGGAGCGACGATTCTTAGCGCAAGCCGTGGATTTGCGCGCCGACGTGCTCAAGGTCGGGCATCATGGCTCGGCCTATGGATCGTCGGCCGCCTTCATCGGCGCTGTCGCACCGCGCTATGCGATCGTCTCGGTCGGACGGCACAATACGTTCGGCCATCCCGCGGAACAGACCATCGACACGCTTCGGCGATTCGGCGCGCAGATCTATCGAACCGACGAGGACGGCGCGGTGACGGTCGCGACAGACGGACGGTCCGAGACCGTCGAAAGCATGCTTACGAGCGCGCCTGCATCAGACGCCGAGTCGCGGCAAACAGCCCGGCAACCGCGCCGATGAATGCGAGCGTGCCGATCACGTTGGCGGCCGTCGCGAACGAATCGCCCACCAGACCCAGCGGTGAAGCGTTTCCGCTAACGACGATGACGCCGGCGAGCAGTACGCCGAACAGGCTTTCGCCGACGATCAGGCCGGACGCGACCAGAATTCCCAGCTGCTTCGCCCGCTGCGGGTCGCGCTGCCGGCTCGACCAGCGACCGTACGCCCAGCCGAGAAGCGCGCCCAGCACGACCGGCGCCGTCGTGGAGGCGGGCAGATAGATCCCCAAGCCGACCGCCAGCGGCGGCAGCGCGAGCCGGCGGACGCGCAAGGCCTCGTCAACGGCGACGATCGCGCCGCCGACGAGCGCACCGATGCCGATCAAGCGCCAATCGATTTGGCCGCCTATCACGCCTTTGGCCAGCGCGGAGATCAGCGTCGCTTGGGGAGCCGGTAACGGCTGCGCACCCGCGTGCAGGTTGGGCGCGCCCGCAAACCCGTACGCGCGATTGAGGAGATCGAGAATCGGCGGGATGACGAGTGCGCCCATCACGACGCCGATTATCAGGGCGACTTGTTGGCGCCAGGGTGTGGCATCCACCAGCTGGCCGGTCTTGAGATCTTGTAGGTTGTCGTTGGAAATCGTCGCCACGCAGAGCAGCACCGCGGTGACGAAGAGCGCATAGGCAATCAATTCGAGCGGCGCGCTCGCGACAAATGAGTGCGCGATGGCGAGCACGATCAGCGACGCGCCGAGCACGGCTAAGATCGCGAGCCCCGACACCGGACTATTGGAGGAACCGATGAGACCCGCCATGTAGCCGCAGGCCGCCGCAACGAAGAAGCCCGCGATCACGACGTAGATGACGGCGGCAATCGTCAATCCGGCCGCCAGCGGCGCAAGCGTGCCGCCAGCGAGAAACGTTGCCAAGAGGATTCCCAGCGGAATCAGACACGCGAGCGAAATGAGCGCGACGACGCCGATCGGCAGATCGCGCTCCGTCCGCGGCAACGCGTCGTCCCCGTCACCGCGCCGCCGGCGAGACGCCGCGAGCGCAGACGTCACGCCGGAGACGACCGGCCTAGCGAGCCGTCCAAGCGACCAGATCGCGGCGATGCCGATCGCGCCCGCACCGATGAACCGCACCTGATGCGACCATACCGCCGTCGCGACGTCGGCGGGCGGGCCGGCAACCGGATGCAATGCCGTCAGTACGGGCGTCGCGACTCCCCATGCGATGAACAGGCCGGCCAAGATCGCGAGCCCGACGGTCACGCCGATCAGCTGCCCGGCGCCCACGAGCGCGAGCGACAGCGAAAAGCCGATTCCCGTAGTAGCCGCGCCGGCACGGAGATATCCGGCGAGTTGGCCGGCGAAAATTCGAGTCGCGACGATTGCGGCAAAGCCTGCCGAGGCGAGTGCTCCGCTCACCAACGCGATCAGCCCGGCGCGGTTTCGTTCGTCGGCCGCGCCCGCGCGCGTACCGACTTTGAGCACTTCGGCGGCGGCCACGCCCTCGGGATAGGGCAGGCTCGATTGCGCAACCAATGCGCGCCGGAGCGGAACGCTATACATCACGCCGAGCACTCCGCCAATGGCACAGATGGCAAACGAATCCACGAACGGAAAGTGTTGCCACCAGCCGATCATCACGAGCCCCGGCAGCACGAAGATAATTGCCGACAGCGTGCCCGCCGATGAGGCGAGCGTCTGGACGATGTTGTTTTCGTATATCGTGGCGTTCTTGAACGCCCGCAACACCGCCATGGAGATGACGGCGGCCGGAATGGTGGAGGCAAACGTCAAGCCGACCTTCAGGCCGAGATAGACGTTCGCGGCCGTGAAGACGAGCGTGATGGCGCAGCCAAGAACGATGCCGCGCCAGGTAAGCTCCGCTCGGCTTATCGCCGCTCGGGGTATGCCGCCTTCGCTAGTTTTTGGGTTAATAGCTCGGGCGGCATACCCGCTCGCTCCTTAGAATTCCCCTTAAGGAACTCGCTTAGGGATGCATCGTGGTCATCGGCGTGGGTGACGCCGATGCCATCGGCGACGTTGTGGGAACGGGCTGGGCCGTTGCCGCTAATGACGTCGCTCCCGCGATGAACGCTCCCGCCAAAACGAGCCCTAAGAACCATCGATTCATGATGTGCTTCCTCTCTGGGTACCAAAAGATGATCTCACTGCGGCTGGTACCCACGACGGCGTAGACTCTAACCGCGCCGGGGCCCCGCTTGCTATGAACAACGCTGGTTGCAACGCCTGGCCGGCGCTCGAGGTCCTAATTAAGGGGAGAAGCTGCGCTCAGCCGCAACCTTCCAATCCGACGAAATGAGCGTCATCGAATTACCGGCTCCCGAGCGGGCCGTCGCCGAAACTCGCGAAATTTTTGAGCGCGTGGAGAACGTTATTCCGCGCATCGAATGGCCCTTGCACGCTCCCTACGTCGCCGCGATCAACGCGTTGAAGAAAGAACGCAACGCCGTGATCTTGGCGCACAACTATCAGGTGCCCGAGATATTCTACACCGTCGCCGACATCGTGGGCGACTCGCTCGCGCTCGCGATGAAGGCCAAGCAAACGACGGCCGACACGATCGTACTTTGCGGCGTTCACTTCATGGCGGAGACCGCGAAGCTGGTCAACCCGGAGAAGACGGTGCTGGTTCCCGACCTGCGCGCGGGCTGCTCGCTCGCGGAATCGATCACCGCCGCCGACGTGGCGCTCCTTCGCGAGCGCTATCCCGGCACGCCGGTCGTCAGCTACGTCAACACCTCGGCCGAAGTGAAGGCGGAGTCGGACGTTTGCGTGACCAGCGGCAACGCGGTCGAGATCGTCGAGGCGTTGCGCGTGCCGCGCGTCATCTTCCTACCCGACGAGTATCTCGCCAAGTACGTCGCCTCGAAGACCGACGTGCAGATCGTCGCCTGGAAGGGCCACTGCGAGGTGCACGAGCGATTCTCCGGTCGAGACGTCGCGCGCTTCCGCGACGGCGATCCGTCGCTGATCGTCCTCGCGCATCCCGAGTGCCCGCCCGACGTTCTCGCCGAGGCCGACTTCGTCGGTTCCACGCACGGCATGACGGAATACGTCGGCACGCTTGCATCGGAGCAACGCGCGCCGCGCGTGCTTATGCTCACCGAGTGTTCGATGGCCGACAACGTGGCCGGCCGTTATCGCAACGTGCAGTTCGTTCGCCCGTGTAACCTTTGCCCGCACATGAAGCGCAATACGTTGCCGAAGGTGTTGCACAGTCTGCAGGCGATGGAGTACGAAGTGACGATCGCGCCCGGCGTCGCCGAGCGTGCGCGCCTCGCCGTCGAGCGAATGCTCGACTACAGCACGCGGCTGCGCGACTAACCACCGTGGAGACTCGAACGAGCGACGCGCTGATCGTCGGCGCCGGCATCGCCGGTTTGGTCGCCGCGCTCAAACTTCAACCCGCTCGAGTCACCGTGCTCTGCAAGACGCGTCTGGGCAAGGGCGCCGCGACGGGATGGGCCCAAGGCGGCATTGCGGCGGCGGTCGGAAAGGATGATTCACCGAAGCTCCACGCGATCGACACGCAGCGAGCCGGAGCCGGCATCAGCGACGCCACGATCGTGGACATCCTCACGCGCGACGCGCCGGCCCGAATCGAAGAGCTGTTGGAGCTGGGCGCCGCGTTCGACCGTACCGACGAGGGCGAGCTCGCGCTGGGACGCGAGGCCGCGCATCAACGCCGCCGCATCGTCAAGGCGGGGGGCGACGCAACGGGCCACGAGATTCTCAAAACGCTGATCGACGCGGTCGCGGCGCATCCGTCCATTGAGATCGTAGAGAACGTCGCCGCTGACGATCTCATCTTGGACGGCGCGCGCGTCACCGGCGTCCTCGCACACGACAACGATGCCGGCGCGCCCGTTGCATTTCATGCGGCCGCCGTTATCTTGGCGACGGGGGGAATCGGCCGGCTCTACCGCTACACGACGAATCCCGTGGGAGCAACCGGCGACGGGATCGCGATGGCGGCCCGCGCCGGCGCGGTGCTGGCCGACATGGAGTTCGTCCAGTTTCATCCGACGGCGCTTGCGATCGGACGCGATCCGATGCCGCTCGTTACCGAAGCGGTGCGCGGAGAAGGCGCGATTCTGGTCAACGACTTGGGGGAGCGCTTCATGGCGGCGGTGCATCCGGAAGCGGAGCTCGCGGCGCGCGACGTGGTGGCCCGCGCCATCTTCGAACAACAGCAGCGCGGACGGACCGTCGGGCTCGACGCGCGCGCGGCAATCGGCGCGCGCTTTGCACGCGCGTTTCCTACGGTTTTTCGCTTCTGCGCGGATGCCGGCATCGATCCGCGCATCCAAAACATTCCGGTGACGCCGGCCGCTCACTATCACATGGGCGGCATCGCGGTGGACGAATGGGGCAGGACGTCGCTCGAAAATCTGTGGGCGTGCGGCGAGACGAGCGCGACGGGCGTCCACGGCGCTAACCGCCTTGCGAGCAACTCGTTGCTCGAAGCGCTCGTCTACGGAACGCGCGTGGCGACCGACATTGCAAGCCGCGAGGGCGCGCGCAGACCCGCGGCGCGCTCCATGTCTCAGCTGGAAGCCGCACCCCACGTGCCCAATTCAACCGATGCGACACAGGCGTTGAGCGATCTGCGCAACGTGATGTATTCCAACGTCGGTTTGGTGCGCACGGACGCGGGGCTGCGGGAGGCCGTGGCACGCATCTCGGAACTTCAGGCGCTTCCGGAATCGAGGGGCGCCGTGCTGCGCAACCTGCTCGTCGTCGGGCGGCTGATCGCCGAGGCCGCGATCGAGCGGCGGGAAAGCCGCGGGAGTCACTATCGAAGCGATTATCCGAATACCGATGAAGCCTTCGCCAAGCGATCCTTTACGCGACTGCGCGACGTCGCCTGAAGTGACGGCGGAGCCCGTGGTGCGGGCCGCGCTGCGCGAAGACGCCGGGCGGGGCGGCGATCTGACCACCGATGCGCTCATCGCGCCGGAGCGCACGGCGGTCGCGCAGATCGTCGCCCGAGCGACCGGCATTCTGGCGGGAATTGACGTGGCGGCGCTCGCGTTTCACCTGCTAGACGACCGCATCGAGTTTCGGGCGCTCGCGCGCGACGGCGACCGCGTCGGCCCAGATCAACCGGTCGCACGCATTTGCGGTTCGGCGCGGGCCATCTTGACCGGCGAACGAACCGCGCTCAACCTGCTGGGCCGGCTCTCCGGCATCGCGACCGCAACTCGAGCGCTCGTCGATCGCATCGCGGGAACGCAGGCGCGCATCACCGACACTCGCAAGACCACACCCGGATTGCGCGCGCTGGAACGCTACGCGGTCCGCTGCGGCGGCGGCATCAACCATCGCTTCGGACTCGACGACGCCGTGCTGATCAAAGACAATCATCTCGCGTTGTCGCCGTCGATTCACGCGGCCGTCGCGGCCGCGCGCCGGCGCGCCGGACACATGGTCAAAGTCGAAGTTGAAGTCGATACCCTCGAGCAGCTCCGCGAAGCGATCGCCGAGCCGATCGACGCAGTGCTGCTGGACAATATGAGCGCCGCGACGCTGCGCGAGGCGATGGGCATCGTCAACGGCCGCGTGGTCACCGAGGCCAGCGGCGGCGTCACGCTCGAAAACGTGCGAGCACTCGCGGAGACCGGAGTGGACGTCATTAGCGTGGGCTCGATCACGCACAGCGCACCGGCGCTCGACTTTAGCTTAGAGGTCTCAGTAGAAGAATAACGCGATCGCCACGATCGCCCCGACCGCCACCACGAACGTCGAGATGCCGTAGCCGGCGAGCGGCGAGAGCGACACGACGCGCCCGGCCTCCAGCGCGCGCTGCGTGGCCGAGTACCTCCACGCTCCGAGCAGCGCGATGAAAATGCCAAAAAGCGCCATGGCGGTGCCGAAGCTCGTCGAGGTGCCCGTGACCCGGCCGGCCCCATGCACGAGCGAGGCGAATTCCCGCGCGAAGAGCGAGAATCGCGCGATCACGAAGCCGAATGCAATAAAGGCGAGCGCCGTGCGAATGTACGCGAGGTAAGTTCGTTCGTTAGCGAGCGTATCGGTTGCGTGCATGACCTTCCCAGCGTTAGGCGAATCTTCTCCGAACCATGTCGGGACAACGCGAGATCGAAATTTCGGAGCACGAGAGCCAAGCCGCGCACGATATCGAGCCGCCCGCCGCCCTGATCGACTTCATGGCGCGCGATTGGATCGACCGTCCGGCCGCACGCGCCGTTCACCCGGAGGCGCGGCGCTTCGAAGAACGCCGGAAGGCGCTGTCCCGCCGCTATCCGGGCGAGTATCTCGTGGTGCCGGCCGGTCCGGAGCGCATGCGCGCGGGCGACACCAACTATGCGTTTCGGCCGGCGAGCGACTTCGTCTACTTAGTCGGCGACGGTGAGCCTGGAGCGCTGCTCGTGCTCGAACCGCGCGGCGCGGAGCATCGTGCGGTTCTCTTCGTGCGCGCGCACAACCGCGGCACCAAAGAGTTTTTCACCGATCGCTTCAACGGTGAGCTCTGGGTCGGCAGCCATCGCGGCGTCGAGGAGAGTCGCCGATTCTTTGGCGTGGAGGAGGCGCGCTCACTCGCCGACCTCGCGGCATATTTGCAAGACGTGCGCGACGCCCGTTATCCGGTGCGCGTGGTTCGCGGCGTGGACGAGGCGATCGACGGTCGCTTCGACGCGAGCGACGGCGACCGTGAACTCGCCGAACACCTCTCCGAGATGCGGTTGATCAAAGACGAGTACGAGCTCGCGGAGCTGCGCAAGGCCTGCGCAATCACGAAGCGCGCGTTTGAAGACGCGATTCGGGCCATGCGCAACGGCGCGAACGAGCGCGCGATCGAAGCAGCGTTCTGGAGCCGCGCGCGGATCGAAGGCAACGATACCGGGTACTTGACGATCGCCGGCGCGGGCGCCCACGCCTGCACGCTGCACTGGACGAGGAACGACGGAGAGCTCCGCGCGGGCGACCTGCTCCTGATCGATGCAGGCGCGGAATGCGACTCGTTCTATACCGCCGACATCACGCGCACGCTGCCGATCTCCGGCGGTTTCACGGAGCGAGAACGTGCGGTGTACGACGTCGTGTGGCAGGCGCAGCAGGCCGCGATCGAGGCGGTCGCGCCCGGCAACGACTTCCTGGAGCCATACCGCCGTGCGATGCGGGTTCTGGCCGGCGCGCTCATCGATTGGGGGATTCTCACGGGCTCCGTTGACGAGGTTCTCGACAAGCAGCGTCAGTTCCAAAAGCGTTACACGCTCCACGGAGTGAGCCACATGCTGGGAATCGACGTCCACGACTGCTCACTCGCGCGATCCTCGGAATACCGCTACGGAAAGTTGCGCGAAGGCATGGTCTTGACCGTCGAGCCGGGTCTCTATTTTCAGCCGGACGACGCCACCGTGCCGGAAGAACTGCGCGGAATCGGCGTGCGAATCGAAGATGACGTCGCCGTGACGGCCGCCGGGTGCGAGGTCCTCTCGCGCGACATTCCGTCGCGTGCGCGCGACGTCGAACGGTGGATCGCCGGTGCCTGGACTCCTACACCGGCATGACGGAGGTGCCGGTCGCCGCCGGCGGTGGCGCGGCGGGCGGCCCACCGGCGCGCAGTGCATCGAGCTGATCTTCGATCGGCCAGCGCCCAAACGCCAAGATCAGCATCGAGATCAGGGGGCCGACGCCCGGAATGAGATTCAGCAACGACATCGCTCCGTTGTATCCGGCCTTGGCGAAAATCCGCCAATAGACCCAAATCGTGAATGCGACGATCGCCAGCACCACGACGAAGTACACGAGCATCAACGTCGCAAAGAAACCCGTATAAGCCGCATTACTACGGTCCACGTTCACACCTCCAAGTTGTTAACGACAACCCGCCGACCGGCGGGTTAATGGACGGTTCACCCTTGGGGTGGTGATCCCCACCCGGATTGGACGTAACTTCCATTGACTACGATCGCCGGAACCGTTGGGTCTCCGCCGGAGTAGGCGAACATCTTCGCGCGCGCGTCGCGGTCGTTCTGCGCGTCGTACGCGGTATACGGGGTGCCCGCCGCGTCGTAAAATGCCATGGCTTGCCGGCAATAGGGACAGCTCTTTTTTATATAGAGCTCGAGTTTCGCGCCCGGAGGTACGTGTTGCGCGTCGAAGGCAGCGGCCATGCCCCTCGTCTTCGTACCGACGCCGCTGGGAAACCTGCGCGACATCACGCTTCGCGCGCTCGATCACTTGCGGGAGGCAGCGTTGATCGTCGCCGAGGATACGCGCGTTGCGCGGAAGCTGCTCGCCGCGCTGCAAATCACCGGCCGCGAGCTGTGGAGCTACCGCGAAGAAAACGCGCGTGACGTAACGCCGCAGATTCTGGAGCGCGCGCGCAACGAAGACGTCGTCGTCACCTGCGACGCCGGAATGCCCGGCGTCTCTGATCCCGGAAGCGCGCTCGTCGCCGCGGCGCGCGACGCCGGCATTGCAGTGGCGGTGCTGCCGGGCCCGAGCGTACCTCCGGCCGTCGCGCTGCTTTCAGGCTTCCCGTTGGATCGCTTTTCCTTCGAAGGCTTTCCTCCGCGAACGACAGGGGCGCGCAAGAAGCGGTTCGACGACGCGCTGCGTCGTGAACAAACAACGATTTGGTACGAATCGCCGCACCGCTTGCAGGCGACGCTGAAGGACCTCGCGGTGGTGGCGCCAGATGCCCGCGTCTTCGTGGTACGCGAATACACGAAGCTGCACGAGGAGCAGCTTTGGGGTACACCCGATGAAATAGTCGCGCGCGTGCCGGAACGCATACGAGGCGAGGTTGCATTCGCGGTCGCGCCGTATGCTGCTGCGCCGAAAGCGCACGTCGGTTCAACTGACGACGCTATCGACTCGCTGTTGCGCGGCGGCGGACGCGTGGGGGACGTGGCTAAGGTGCTTGCGAAGCAGGGCTTTGGCGACCGGCGTCGCCTCTATGCGCGCGTCGCCGCGCGGAAGGCGCTGCGTGACGCCTCCCTTAACGAAGGGTAGCGTGTCTAGCGTGGAGCGGGCGTATTACGTCACGACGCCGATTTACTATATCAACGGCAATCCGCACGTCGGACACGTCTACACGACGATTGTGGCCGATGCGCTGGCGCGCACGGCGCGTACTTTTCGGCCTGCGTTCTTCCTAACGGGCACCGACGAGCACGGCCAAAAGGTTGCCAATGCGGCCGCGGCGGCGGGAATGAGTCCGCAGGTGTGGACCGACGAGTTGGTTCCGCGCTGGCAGGAGCTCTTTAAGCTCTATCACTGCAGCTACGACGACTTCATCCGGACGACGCAAGCGCGCCACGTCGAAAAAGTGCAGCGGGTCTTCGAGCAGTTGCACGCGCGCGGCGACGTCTATCTCGGCAAGTACGAAGGCTGGTACTGCGTCCATGAAGAGACGTTTTGGCTCGAATCAAAACTCGTCGATGGGCGTTGCCCAACCTGCGGCCGCGAGGTGCAGTGGATTTCCGAAGACGATTGGTTTTTTCGACTCTCCGCCTACCGCGAACGGCTGATCGAGCATTACCAGCGCAATCCCACTTGGGTGCAACCGCGCAGCGTCTACAACGAGATGATGGCGCTCTTGCGAGACGGTCTCGAGGATCTTTCCATCTCACGCGCGACCTTCGATTGGGGCGTGCCGATCCCGCGACACGGCGGCGTGATTTACGTTTGGCTAGACGCGCTGCTTAACTACATCACGGCGATCGGCTGGAGTGAAGACGACGCACTGTTTAACACCTACTGGCCCGCGAGCACGCAGCTCATCGGCAAAGACATCGCACGGTTCCACGCGATCATCTGGCCCGCCATTCTGTGGGCCCTCGGCGAGGCCGCTCCCGACTTGATCTTTGCGCATGGATGGATCACCGTCGAAGGCCAAAAGATGAGCAAGAGCGTCGGCAACGTTGCGGATCCCTTTGCACTGGCGCAGCGTTTTGGAGCGGATTCGGTCCGCTATTTCTTGCTGCGGGAAGCTGCTTTCGGCAGCGACTTTTCGTACTCGGAAGAGAAGATTTCCGCGCGGTATACGAGCGATCTGGCGAACGACTTAGGCAATCTACTGCAGCGAACGCTGGCGATGGTACAGCGCTATTTCGGCGGTACGATCCCAGCCGCGCCTGCCGAGAGCGACTTGGAGCACCGGTTCGGCGGTCTGGCCGTCAAGGTGCGCGCCGAGCTGTTGGAGTTGCGATTCAGAGACGCGCTGGAATCGATATGGGATCTCGTGGCGACGCTCAATCGGCGAATCGACGAGCGCAAGCCATGGGTGCTGCAGAAGGAGGGCAGACGCGACGAGCTCGGCTCCTTGCTCTACGATTGCTGCGAGGGATTGCGCCGCTTGGCGATCCTGTTGCATCCCGTCATGCCCGAACGCACGGCCGAGATGTGGCGACAGCTCGGGAAACCGGGTCTGATTGATGAGGACTGGTCCACCTCGTTCGCGGGGTGGGGCAGGATTGCCGCCGGCACGCGCGTCTCGCCCGGATCCTCGCTCTTTCCAAAGATCGCGTGATCGACACCCACTGCCACGTCCACGACCACAAATTCGACCACGACCGCGCAGCGGTGATGGCCCGAGCGCGAGCCGCGGGGGTGTCCGCGATGATCACGGTGGGAGAGAACATCTCCGACAGCGCCCGCGCCATCGCAACGGCGCAGGAGTACCGCTGTTTTGCGGCCGCTGGGATTCATCCGCACGACGCCAAGGATGCGCCGGCGACGCCTGCCGAGGCGCTGCGCCCGCTGCTTGCACAATCGCCGGTCGTCGCGCTCGGCGAGACTGGACTCGACTACTACTACGACCACAGCCCGCGAGACGCGCAGCAGCGCGTCCTTCGCGCCCAGCTGCGGCTTGCGCGCGAAACCGAGATGCCTGTGATCTTTCACCATCGGGACGCCTTCGAAGACTTCACCGCAATCCTACGCGAGGAATGGAAGAGCGGGATGCGCGGCGTGGTTCACTGCTTCACCGGCACGGCGCAACAGGCGCAGACCCTCGTTGCCGAGTTCGGCTTGCTGCTCGGCATCGGCGGCGTCGTAACGTTCGCCAACGCGCCGGCGCTGCGCGAGGCGGTCTGCGCCGCCGGCCTCGATCGCATCGTGCTGGAGACCGACGCGCCGTATCTTGCGCCGGAGCCCATGCGCGGCAAGCGCAACGAGCCGGCGTTCATCGCACACACCGCAGCGAGGCTCGGCGAAATCCTGGGTGTTTCCCTGCACGAGCTGATTGCTACGACGGATCGCAACGCGCGCACCCTATTTGGCATGCGGGCGAGCTAGGTCGTGAAGTCATGCGCCTTCGACCAAACGTCTTGCAGCCGTGCGCGAACGGCCGGTGCGATCGTTGCGTCAGTGGTGGCGAATCCCCAATCGGGCAAGTCGCTGCTGCCGAATGCGACGGTCGCATTCGCGGAGCCCATCCACGCGGCGTCGCGCACAGCCGCGAGCTTCTCGGAATTTCGACAAACGCGCACGCGCACGCCGTCCTCCACGAGTCTGCCGAGAACCTGACGCTCGCGCGGATTGTCGTGTAGCTCTCGTTCGCAGACGAGCAGCCGTGGCGAGACGCCGCGTCGCGCGATCGCGTTGAGGGCGGAATAGACAGCATTGCAGCAGCCGAACGATTCGGTCTCGACGATGACGTCGTCACCCGGCTGCGCGCTCCTCAATAACTGCGCCTCGGCCTCGAGGGCGCGGTGCTTCACCGTTGGGACCGATGCGAGCTCCGCGACGCTGTCCGCGCGCAGAATGAGGTCGTGGGCGCCGAAGTTCTTGTCGTCGAGGTAGGCGACGCCGTCCTCGACGACCCACTTGGCGTGAACCGGGTCCGCCAGGCGGGCGTCGACGCCGGCAGCCCGCATCCGTTCGACCACGCGCGCGTTCTCGGCGGCAAGGCGCGAGTCGCCGAACGGGTTGCGCTCCAACTCGACGACGACGTGCGCCCCGCGGCGCGCCGCGGCTTCGAGCGCCCACAGAACCGGCCCATGCATCGTGTAGGCCTGCGCTTCGACGTTCGTAGCGTGGGCAAGCCCGCTGACAACGGCGTCGGTCGTGCTCAAAGTGAACACGCCGCGCCATCACGACACAGGCCCGAGTCCGCTAGTATTGGAAGCAGCCGAACCGATGACTTCGACTCAGCCGCACGCGCGGCCGGCGGGTGAAAAAGGGGCATTCGTGCGCGAGATGTTTGCGTCGATCGCCCCGCGGTACGACTTGGCGAACCGCGTTCTCACGGGCCGGCAAGACGAGCGCTGGCGCCGGCGCGCGATCGCGGTGCTGGCGCCCAACGCGCACGCGAAGATCCTCGACTGCTGTTGCGGGACGGGCGATCTCATGTTCGGGCTGCTGCGGCGCGATCCGACATTGACGGTGACGGGGCTCGACTTCTGCGAACCGATGCTCGAACGGGCGGCAATCCGCGCGCGCCGTGTTCGAGGCGCAGCCCAGTTCGTCCAGGGCGACGTCATGGCAATGCCGTTTCCGGAGGAGTCGTTCGATGGAGCAACGATGGGCTTCTCGCTGCGAAACGTCGTGGACATCGATGCGACGTTGCGCGAGATCTTGCGCGTGCTCCGGCCCGGCGCGCGGTTCGTGAATCTCGACGTCAGCAAGGCGCCGAACCCGATCGTTAAGCGGCTCTTCGATCTCTACTTCTACCGGGTCGTTCCCCTCGTCGGTGGTATCGTCGGGGGCTCGCGCAGCGCCTACACCTATCTCCCCAACTCGTTGACGCATCATCCCAATGCGAACGACCTGCGCGAACGCTTTGCCCGCGCCGGCTTCGCGGAGGCTGAGTATCAAGCGCTGATGGGCGGCACGATCGCGATCCACTATGGGGAGAAGGCCCAGTAATGACGGCGGTAACTCGGGGTATGCCACCCTCACTAATTTTCAGGTTAATCGTTCGGGTGGCATACCCGCTCGTTACCGCACCGTCACCATGGGTGAAGAAGTGTTAGAAGAGAAGGTCGGGGCGCGCGACCTTCACGGGTTGGTCGAGGAGTTCTTCCGCAGTTCGTTTTCGACCGATAACGCCCTCATCACCGAGGCCGTCAAACGAATGCTGGCGGCCGGCGGAAAACGGCTGCGTCCGCGGATCACACTGCTCGCCGCCGAGGCCTGCGGCGGCGATGCGCTCCAGCATCTTCATCTGGCCGCCTACTTGGAACTGATCCACGTCGCCACGCTGATCCACGATGACGTCGTCGACAACGCGCTGCTGCGGCGGGGCGTCAACGCGACCGCGGTCGATTACGGTAACCGCGTGAGCGTGCTGGCGGGAGACTATCTCTTCGCCTGGATCTTCGATAACGTGACGCGCCGCTATCCGGCGCCGGTCCCGAACATACTTTCCGCCACCCTGGCGGAAATCTGCGACGGCGAGGTCTTGCAGCTCACCGCGCTCGGCAACTTCGAGCTGCCCATGGAAGCCTACGTCGAGATCGCGCGCAAGAAGACGGGCTCCCTTTTCGCCGCGGCCGCGCAGTGCGGCGCGATCATGGGCGGCGGCAACGCGGTGCAGGTCGCCGCGCTACGCGAGTTTGGCCGAGCGTTCGGCATCGCGTTTCAAATCAACGACGACCTGTTGGACGTAACCGCTGACGAACGCGCGCTCGGAAAGCCCGCGGCAAACGATCTCGCCGAACGCAAAACGACGCTGCCGCTGATTGCGGCGCTCGCCCGCGGCAACGGCGACTTTCGCTCGCGCGTGCGGCGGTTTTACGACGGCGATTCAAACGCCGCAATTCCGGAAATCTTGCAGGGAATCGATCGCGCCGGCGGTTTGGACGCGACGCGGGCGGAGATCGCTCGCTTCATCGCCGAGGCCAAAGCCGCGTTGGAGCCCATTGCCTCTGGTGCGGCGAAGAACGGTCTGATAGAGTTAACCGACGCCCTGCACGCGTAGGGCCACAAGAGGGGAATCGAAGACATGTCGCTACATCCATTGCTCGCCATCATCGACGCGCCGATCATCATTGGAATCCTAGTCGTCGGTGCGCTGCTCTTTGGAGCGGACAAGCTGCCGAAGCTTGCGCGCAGCGCCGGGCAGGCGAAAAAAGAGTTTCTCGTGGGTCAGGCCGAGGCAGACGAAGCAGCGGCGAAGGCACGCGAAGAGGCGCGCAGGCGGGCCGAAACGCAACACGCCGACGTCATGGACAACGTCCAAGCCGGCTCCATGTCCGGCGAAGCCATCCCACCGCCCACGCCGGATCACGGCACCCCAAGCGCCTAAACTTTAGGAAACCTGATGCTGGCGCAACGCCCGCCGCTTGACGCCGACGACGAGGCGAGCTGGGATCAAAAGGAGATGCCGTTTACGGAGCACCTACGGGAGCTCCGTAATCGTCTTCTGATTGCAATCGCGACGGTCGGCGTCATCGCCGTGGTGCTCTTTTGGCCCTCGCAGTTCGCGATTCGCTGGATGATGCGCGAGTACTTCGGCTCGATTCAACTGCACGCGTTCGGCCCGGCCGACGTGATCTTCACCGAGTTCAAATTCTCCATCGTCGGGGGCATCATCATCGGCCTGCCGGTTCTCTTGCAGCAGCTCTGGCTCTTCGTCGTGCCGGCAATTCACCCGCGAACGCGCCGAATGGTGTACTACTTCATCGCCCCGTCGATCCTATTGGCGCTTGCCGGCATCGCGTTCGCGCACTTCGTCGTCATTCCGCGCGTGATCGCGGCGTTGCTGCACATCACGAACGCCGTGGCAACCCCGACCTTCGGCGTGAGCGCCACGCTGAATTTCGTCATTATCTTGTTCGCGCTTTTTGCGATCATCTTTCAGACCCCCGTCGTGCTGGTGGGACTGGCGCGGCTCGGCATCGTCAGCCGAGCCTCGCTCGCGCACTATCGCCGCCATGCGTTCTTTGGATTCTTCGTGGCCGGCGGCATTGCGGCGCCCGACGGCAATCCGATGACCATGGCATTGCTGGCGCTGCCGATGTACGCGCTGTACGAGCTTTCGATCTGGATCATCGCGCCGCTCGAACGCCGCTGGGCAGCAGCGCCGGCACGGTGACGCAAGCCGTCCAGCGGCAGGGCGTGCTCCTCATGTGGTACGCCGATTTCGTACGCACGTTTGGCAACGTGCTCTTCGCCGTCAGCCTCTTTTTGGTGTGGGGTGCGCTAACGCTGATCGGCGTCATCGTCGAACAAGGCCAGGATGCGGCGCTATATTTTCAGGCCTATCCCGCGCCGCTCGCGCGAGCCATCGTGCGGCTCGGACTGGACAACGTCTACCACTCGCCGTGGTACGTGGGAATCGTCGGATTGATCTTGCTGTCGCTCGGCGTCTGCACGTTCAAGCGCGTCATTCCGGCGCGCTTGCCGCCGCTGCGTGCGGTAGCGATCGACAAGATTCCCTTGCACGCCGAAATAGAAGCCCCTGGCGAGTGCGAGACGCTCCGGCGAAAAGTCGCCGATTTCTTCGCGTCGCGCGGGTGGCAACTGCGTGAACGGACGTTCGGCGGCGTCGAGTGGACGTTCGCGGACAAGCACAACTGGGCGCGGCGCGGCGTCTTAGTGGCGCATGCCGGATTCGTCATCATCGCCGCCGGAACGACCCTCTTTTGGGCGCGCGGATTCTCCGGCGAGACGGCCATCCTCACGGGTCAAACGGTTGACGTGCCCCAAACGCACGCACGAATTCGGCTGGACGACTTTGCCTACCGTATCACGCCGATCATGACCAAGAGCGGAATGGTCTACCAGCCCGTGGATTATGTTTCACACGTAACGGTCACCGGCAGAGACGGCGTCGCGCGCAAGATGACGGTTCGAGTCAACCATCCGATCGACGTGGACGGCACGCTGTACTATCAAGCGAGTTATGGCTTTGGCGCGCAGTTTACGGTGAGCCGCAACGGCGTCCGCGATGCGCCGCTTTCGCAGCGCACGTTCTTGGAAGGCGACTCCTTCGATGTTCCGGGTACGACGCGGGCCGTCGTCTACGAGCGCTTCGTCCCAACGGTCGACCGCGCGAGCGGCGCGCCAGCGGCCGATCCACGAGTGAACGATCCCGCCGTGGTGCTCGGCGTCAGCGATACCGGCGCATCGCTCGGCGAGGCGCTCGTGCCGCTGCGTACCTGGATCGACGTCGGCGGAGAGACGCGCGTCGTTCCGCGGCGCTACGTGCTCTACAGCGGCTTCCAATATCGCTACGACCCGGGCGTGCCGCTGGTCGGGATCGGCGCATTCGTACTTTTGTCGGGCCTCGTGATTGCGTTTTACTTCCTGCCGGCGCGCCTCTACGTGCGCGTTGACGCGGCCGGTCCGGGCCGCTGCCGCATCGGTGCGGCCGCCACCACCGTGAAAGGCTACGACGTTTTCGAGAGCCAGTTTGCGCGCCTGATGGTATCGTTGAACACAGAGGTCGCTTGAGCATGCCGCTGGACGAACTCCTGATCGCCGTCGCGCTCTGCGCCTACGTCCTTGGCGCGTTGGCGCTGCTCGCCTATTTCTTCGTCCGCACGCCGTGGCTGCGTGACGTCGGAATCCCCCTCGCCGTTTTGGGCTGCATCGCGCAGTTCGCTCAGTTGATCGCCCGCTTCGAGCTCACGCACGTCTGGCCGTTGCTGAACTTGTACGGCTCGCTGTCGCTCTTCGCGGCGATGTCCGTCGCGATCTACATCTACTTTGCGTTTCGCTATCGTCTGTGGTTCGCCGGCGGATTCGTGCTCGCGCTGTCGGCGATCTTCTTGGCATACGGCGTGACATGGTACGAAGGAACGATGCCTCCGGTGCCGTCGCTGCAGTCGTACTGGGCGAAGATTCACGTGCCCATCGTCGTCTCGTCGTACGCAGCGTTCTTGGTGGCGTTCGTCTTTTCGTGCATCTATCTCGTGAAGTATTACGCGACGGCCGGCTCGCCGGCGCTTGCGAGGGCTGCTGGCGGGGCCGGCGCGCCCGCGGGGAGTCCGGTTCTTCTTTGGCTCAACGGTTTGCCGAGCTTGGCACAGCTGGACGTGATCGTATACCGGGCGGTGGCAATCGGCTTACCGTTGATTTCCGTCGGCATCATTACGGGCGCCATGTGGGCGAAAGAAGCGTGGGGCGCGTACTGGCAGTGGGATCCGAAGGAGACGGCGGCGCTCTTTTCGTGGATCATCTATCTCGCGTACATGCATCTGCATACACGGCACGCCTGGCGCGGGCTACGAACCAACTGGGTCAGCGTGGTCGGTTTCCTTTCGATCATCTTCTGCTACCTGGGCGTGAACATTTGGATTTCGGGGCTGCACAGCTACAAGGTCTAATGATGCGGAATCGGCAAATCACGCTGCGTCTCGTTACTACGCTCCTTGGAGGAACAGGATTTTGTCTGACGTCCATGCCGTGACCAACGATCCGGACGAGATCAGCCGGAGAACCTTCATGGCAAACGCCACGATCGCGATCGGCGGAGTCGTGGGGGTGGTACTGGCGATTCCGATCATCGGCTCCCTTCTGCCGCCGCGCAACGCATCGGCCGGAAGTTGGGCGCCGCTGAGCGCCGCGGAGCTGGACGCGTTGCAGAAGGCCACCGACAAACCCGTGAAGGTCACGTTCACGTTGAAGTTCACGGACGGCTACCTTCCCGAGCAGAGCGTTCCTGAGTACGCCTGGGGCATCAAGGTAGACCCGGCAAAGTTCAAGGCAGCGCGGCCGGATATTTTCAACAAAGCCGGCGGTGCGGCCGACGTGCCATATGACGTCGTGAACATGGGCTTCGTGATCTTCAGCCCCATCTGCCCGCATCTCGGCTGTTACTACAACTGGAGCGATGCGCAGAACCGCTTCATGTGCCCATGCCACGGCTCGCAGTACACGTTCGACGGCACGCACATCGCGGGGCCGGCCCCGCGCGGCCTGGACCCGCTGCCCTTCCGCGAGCGCAGCGGAGCGGCGGAGGTCACGTGGATCATCTATCAATCGAACACGCCCAATCGCATCGTCGTCTCGTATCAGGCATAGGAACGCTGACATGCTGAACTGGATCGAACAACGCACCGGCTTCGTCACGATGGCGAAGGACTTCCTCACCGAGGACGTTCCAGGAGGCGCGAGTTATTGGTACGTCTTCGGAAGCGCGACG